>Ga0070698_100001843_pt1 | contig 23629 bp, 16 predicted proteins | sample KBSK1502metaG_FD_65477 | JGI IMG/M metagenome (GOLD analysis project Ga0070698, IMG submission 65477) | Corn, switchgrass and miscanthus rhizosphere microbial communities from Kellogg Biological Station, Michigan, USA - KBS K1-50-2 metaG | ecosystem: Host-associated > Plants > Roots >... | reverse complement strand
GCCGTCCTCCGCTGGACTCGCGCCGTCCTCCGCTGGACTCGCGCCGTCCTCCGCTGGACTCGCGCCGTCCTCCGCTGGACTCGCGCCGCCCGCTACCGTGCCCGCCCCGGCTGCCGCCCTGGATCCGCCGGCCGCCGCCCTGGATCCGCCGGCCGCCGCCGTGATCCGACGCGCGGGCGCTGTGGCGCCGGCCGCCACGCCGCCCGTGTCGTCACCGGCTCCAGTGACCACCACCGACCTCCCGCCGGCCGTTAACCATCTTTGCCCCTCTGCGAGGGTATCCGGACCGGCCCTGGCCGCATCTCGCCGTCGGCCAGGTGCGGAATCCTTGTGCAAATCGACTCTTGCATTTCGCCTGATGACGGTGATCGAGCGTGATAACGTCACTACGGCCCGTTCCTAGTCCAATAGGCGAGTCGCCCTCTGGCCCGCTCTCCGAGGTCCCCGCCGTGATCAAGATTAGATATTCAGACCTGCCGGGCGGGCTACACGTGCGCGCCGACATCCAGGGCAGGAACACGATTTTGTACCTGCTGCCCGGTCTGACCGCTGCGCAGCGGAAGGCGGCCATCCGCAGGGCCAGGAGCGCGGCCCGGGTCGGCCACGGTCCCGGGCTATCGGCGTCCGGCATAGCCCGCGCGCTGGCGGCGGACCGGATCAGGACCACCGTCACGAACGGACTCGCCGCGATGCGCATGCACCCGGCGATTTTCTTCCCGCCGTTGATCATCATTGCGGCGTCCGCCGTCGGCTATCTGTTCCTAGTGTCAGTCTCCGTCCGGTTCATTCCGGGGGATAGATCCGGGCCGCGGGTCGAGATCGGCTTCGGGAATGGGGATACCGCGTCGCAGCACGGCGGCCCCAACGGCCCCGGTGCCCCCCCGGCAACCGGCGCGGCGCCCGGTAGCACGGGCTCGCCACCGGGCACGGCGTCCCCGGGACGCAGCCCGGGAAGTCCCGCCTCGCCGACGCCGTCTCCGTCCGGGCGGCGGTCCTCGCCAGCGCCGTCGGGGTCGCCCTCGCCGTCCAGCACGCCGCCGTTGACCCCTGCTCCGACCCCGTCACCGTCCGCATCCCCGAGTCCGGGTTCGGGCTCAGGCAGCGGCGTATGCGTCAAGGTCGGCCCGCTTGGAGTATGCGTCGGGTTGTAGCGCGCGCAGGCGCGAAGCCGTTCCTGGCGGAATATCTCGAAGCGTCGTGGCGGAATATGCGGAATATCGGGCGCCGCGCGGCGGTCTGACTGTGCTGACGGAGTCACCCAAGCCGTGCTGAGTTGCGGGTGCCCAGCGGCCGGGTCCTGACCGGCCGGGGCGCTGCCACCGGGCGGGTGGCACGCCAGGGCGCAAGAGCGTTCAAGACAGCCAGGCCAGCGGTCAGCGAGCCTGAGGGAGCAGGACGCCAACGGAGGGAGAGGCAAGTGAGCCGCCGCGGCTGGGTGCTTTTCGCCACGATGAGCGTGATCTGGGGTATCCCCTATCTGCTGATCAAGATCGCGGTGGCCGGGGTGCCTGTGCCCGTGCTGGTGCTGGCCCGGGTGGCTATCGGCGCCGCCCTGCTGCTGCCCGTCGCGCTGCGCCGCCGCCAGCTTCGTTCGCTGCTGCCGTACTGGCACTGGCTCGCGGTCTTCGCGGTGGTCGAGATCATCTCGCCCTGGTTCCTGCTGTCGGAGGCGGAGCGCAAGCTCTCCAGCTCCATGAGCGGCCTGCTGATCGCATCGGTGCCGATCATCGGTGCCCTGCTCGCCCGGCTCAGCGGCGACGCCGAGCGGCTGACCCTGGTTCGCTGGACCGGCCTGCTTGGCGGCCTGGCGGGCGTTGCGCTGCTGGTCGGGCCGGGCGCCGCCGGGGGCGACGCGTGGTCGATCGGCGAGGTACTGCTGGTGGGACTGTGCTACGCGACCGGCCCGCTGATCATCAGCCGGAAGCTCAGCGACGTCCCGCCGATCGGGATGACCGCGGTATGCCTTGCCTTCGCCGCCGTGGTCTACGCCCCTGCCGCGGCGCTGACCTGGCCCGATGCTATGCCGTCGGCGAAGGCGCTCGGCGCGATCGCGGCGCTCGCTGTACTCTGCACGGCCGTGGCCTTCCTGTTCTTCTTCGCGCTGATCGCCGAGATCGGCCCGGCCCGGGCAACTGTGATCACGTACGTGAATCCGGCCGTCGCCGTCGCCCTCGGCGTCTCGATTCTCGGTGAGCGGTTCACTCCCGCGATGGCTGGCGCGTTCGTGCTGATCCTCGGCGGCTCTGTGCTCGCTACGCGGTCCGGTTTCGGCCGACCCGGAGCGGCCGGGCAAGCGCCCGCGCCGGAGCTTGCACCGGAATCGGCCGCTTGCGCGGCGGACGGCTCTGCGGCCGCGGCGGCTGCCGCCAGATAGCCGGGGATACCGGAAAGGTTCCCGGCCTGGGGACCGCGGGGACTCCTGTGGCGGATTGGCTGGCGGGCGCCGCGGGCGGATTGGCTGGCGAGGGCTGCGGGCGGATCGGCTAGCGGGCGCCGAGGCCGAGCAGCAGGCCGTCCGCGGCGACCGCGGGCGAACTGGTCATGAACAGCAGCACCCCGTCGTCCGGCGCGCTGATCACCTCCTGCGTCCTGGCGCCGTCGATGCTGCTGACGCTGCCGAGCACCTGGCCTGCTGACACCTTGTCGCCGACCTTGACGGCAGGCTCCCACCAGCCCTCGTCGGCGCACCGCAGCCAGAGGAAGGTGCTGAGGTAGCTGGGCTCACCCCCGCCGTCCCCGGCCGCATCCGTGCCGCTGGCCCGGTCTGCATCGCCGGCAGTCCCGCGGCCGGCCACGCCGTCAGTCCCGTCGGCCGAGGCCGGCCGGGCATCGGTCATCCCGAGCTCGGCGAGCACCCGGTTGAGCCCGCGGACGTGCAGGTCAACCGCCGCCTGCTCGACCAGGCCGCACCCGCCGGCCTCGGCGGTGATCGCCGGAACGCCGATCTGGGCGGCCGCGGCGCTGGTCGTGCCGCCGACCGCGCGGCCCCGGCCGGGCTCCTGCCGCAGCACGTAGCCGAGCCCGTAGGCCGTGGCCAGCGCTCGCGCGCGGTCCTCGGCGGGCCCCGTCTCGTAAAGCGTGAACGGCTCAAGCGCCTCGACCATGTCGCCGCAGTGCACGTCAACCACGGCGTCGGCGCCCGCGATGAGCTGGGTGAACGTCGCGTGCGCCAGCCGCTCAGCGAGGGTGCCCGACGGGTTGCCCGGGAAGCACCGGTTGAGGTTCTTGCCGTCCTCGGGCACCACGAACGGCCGCCTGGCCCGGAACGCCGACATGTTCAGCACCGGCACGGCGCGCACCCGGCCCCGCAAGTCCATCGACTGGGCCGCGCGGGCCCACCGGCGGACGCCGGCGATGGACGCGTACTCGCAGCCATGCACCCCGGCCAGCACGGTCAGCTGCGGGCCGTCGGCGCTGCCGGTGATCTCGATCAGCGGCACCTGGACACCGGCCAGGTCGAGCGTGCGGCGGACGACCTTCGGTGGCATGGACATCAGCTCCCGTTCGCTAGTACCCGCGCCGGAACGTGGCCTGACAGCAGCTCTTCAGCGGCGACCGCGACCACGAGCAGGGCCTGATCGCGCCCGCGGCGGCCCGCGAGCTGGATGCCGACCGGAAGGCCCGCCGAGGGCACGGGAAGCGACACGGCAGGGTGACCGGAGAGGTTGTAGGGCCCGGTGAAGCGGCCCTCGGCGTTGTCGTCACCGACGCCGAACGGCGGATCCTGCTCGGGCGCGGTGTAGCCCACCGTAGGCCCGGCCAGCACGTCGGCGCCAGCCAGGCTGGCCTCGATAGCGGCGGTAAGCTCCGAGCGGCGTCCGAGCGCCCAGGCATACCGCCGCTCGCTCACGGACGCCCCGAACTCAAGCAGCGCCCTGGTCCCGGCGGCATACCCGCGGGTATCCCGGCCGGCATGCACCAGATGGGCCTCCCTGGCCACGATAACGGCGAGCAGTTCCTCCCAGGTGGCCAGCTCGTTCAGCCACGGCGCGGTTAGCTCCCTGACGTCCCACCCCGCCGAGGCCAGCGCGTCAACCGCGGCGGTGACCGCGGCCCGGACCTCGCTGGTGACAGACGGGTCGGCCAGCTGAGCGGCGAGCACCTGCACGACCGGCGGCGCCGGCCCGGGCCGCGCACGCTCGCCATCCCGGCCGCCCGCCGGGCCGTCCTCCAGGGCGCCCGCCCGAGAGCCGCCCCGCCCGCCGGCCAGCACCCCGAGCAGCAGCGCCGCACCGGCGGCGGTAGCCGTCAGCGTCCCCGCGTTGTCGCAAGTCGGCGAGAGCGGGAAGACGCCGTCCAGCGGGACAAGCCCGGCGGTCGGCTTCAGCCCCACCACCCCGCAGTACGCCGCCGGGATCCGGATCGAGCCGCCGGTGTCCGTCCCGATCGCCAGGCCGCACACGCCCGCGGCCACCAGCGCCGCCGACCCGCCGGATGAACCGCCCGAGGTCCGCGACGGGTCCCGCGGGTTGCGGGTGTCGCCGACGTCAGGGTGCGCGAAGCCGGCCGCGTACTCCAGGCACTGCGTCGTGGCGAACACCTCGGCCCCGGCGGCCCGCAGCCGCCGGACGAGCTCGGCGTCGGCGGCGGCTGGCCGGGCATCGTGCACCGGGCTGCCATAGGTCGTCGGCACGCCGGCCACCGCGATGATGTCCTTCACCGCCACCGGCTGGCCGGCCAGCGGCCCGTCTGCCGCCCGGTCCGGCGCCCCGATCACCGAAACCACCGCGTTGACCGGCCGGCCGAGCCGCTCCAGCCGCTCGTAGGCGGCCAGCAGGTCCAGGTTCGCCCGCGAGCATGACCGCCTGCCCTGCTCGATCGCCGTCACCAGCTCGGCCACCCGGCGCACCAGCGGCCCGTCCAGCGGCCCGAGGATTGCCTCGACCTCGGTCGGGCGGTGCCGCACGGCCAGGTCCCGGTAGATGCCAGAATGCGTTTTCGCCGACCGGCGGTTGAATTCCGCAAGCCGGCCGAGCGATCCCGCCAGGTCCGCCGGATCGAAGCCATCGAACGCCATCGGGCGCACTGGCGCCTGCGCAAGCACCTGCCTGGCCAGCTCAATCAGCATGGGCTGGAACGCAGTGTCCTGAAGTACCTCGAATATCGGCAGGTCACTGACGGCAGTGGCGAACAACATTGCACCGTAAGCCTGCTTAGCCCACAGGTAGCCGAGCACGTGGCCGGTGACGCTGGCGCCCGCGATGTCGGCGGCCAGGGCGCGGACCCGGCCGGTGATGCTGCCGTCGATCTCGCCGACGACGATGGTCGCCCGGTTGCCGCGCAGCACCACGCCGGGCTCGATGACGTCGGCGCCGAAGTTCACGAGCGCCTCGACGACCCGGCCGGCCCCGAGTGAGTCAGCGAGCAGGCCGGCGTTCAGCCCGTTCTGCAGCGAGACGACGTAGCCGTCGCCGCGCAGCCTGCCCGCCAGCAGGCCGGCCGCGGCCGCGGTGTGATGCGCCTTGACCGCGAGCAGCACCGGCCCGTCCAGCCGTTGCGGCAGGTCAGCGGGGGCAACGGCAGGCACAAGGGCGGTGAAGTTCTCGACCGGCCCGGTGATCCTCAGGCCACGCTCGCTGATGGCCCGCAGCACGGCCGGATCGCTGTCGCAGACCAGCACATCATGGCCGTCCCTGGCCAGGCCAGCGGCGACAGTCCCGCCGATGGCACCGCAGCCGAGCACGAGGTAGCGCACGGCGCGAGATGTTACAAGACTGTAAAAGCGCCCGCTATACCTAACGTCCGCTATTTACAAAACGCCGCGTTAGGGCCACATTGACTGGGACAAAGGTTTGCTCTGACCTGCCCTCCCCGGCCATGCCCCGGGCCGGTTGACCACCCAATTGGGAGCTTTCATGACATATCGGACTCATGCGCTGAAAGCGCTGACGGCGGTCGGCGCACTGGTCCTGATGGCCGGCTGCGGATCGGGCGGATCGTCGACCGGCGGCACCGGCGGCACCGGCGGAAGCGCCGGCGCCCCCGTGCATGGCGGCAACCTCGTCATCGCCCGCACGGCGGACTCCCAGTCGATGAACGCCACCACGGTGTTCGACAACGAGTCGATCTGGATCTTCGAGCAGATCATGCAGCCGCTCTACACGGTGACCCCGAACGGCAAGGGCGTGATGCCCTGGCTGGCCACAAGCTACACGGTCTCGCCGGACAAGAAGACCTACACCTTCACTCTCAGGAAGGGCGTGAAGTTCTCCAACGGCAAGCCGATGACCTCGGCGGACGTGAAGTTCTCGATCGACCAGAACACCAAGGCCAGCAAGGGCTGGGGCTTCATCAACACCGCGATCAAGTCGGTTTCCGCCCCGACGCCGGACACCGTGGCAGTCCACCTCAAGTACCCGTGGGCGCCGCTGCTCGCCGACCTGTCGCTGTTCGCCAACGGGATCGTCCCGGCCAACTACGGCGGCGAGACGGAGAACCAGTTCTACACCCACCCGGTCGGCACCGGGCCGTTCAAGTGGGGCTACTGGCACAAGGGCTCGGCGCTCAAGCTGGTCAGGAACCCGCTCTACTGGCAGCACGGCAAGCCGTACCTGAACAGCGTCACCTGGACCGACGTGCCGAACGACAACACCAGGGAACTGCAGCTCAAGGGCGGCCAGGCGCAGATCGACGAGTTCCCTGCCTGGTCCACGGTCGCCAGCCTGAAGTCCACCCAGGGCGTCACGATGAACTTGTTCAACTCGACGCAGACCAACTACCTGGCCTTCAACGAGCTGCGCAAGCCGTTCCAGGATGTGCACGTGCGCCGCGCCATCTCGCTGGCGATCAACAGGAAGGCCCTGGTCAAGGCCGTCCTGTTCGGCAACGGCAAGCCGGCCAACTCGCTGTTCCCGCCGCAGGTGCCGTTCTACCAGCAGTCCACCCCCGGCCTGCAGTACAACCTGGCCGCCGCGAAGCAGGAGATGGCGAAGTCCAGCGTCCCGCACGGCTTCTCCACGGTGATGCTCATCCCGGCGGGCAACTCCGATTACCTGACGATCGCGACCATCGTGCAGTCCGAGCTCAAGCCGCTCGGCATCAACGTCAAGATCCAGCAGCTGGACGTCAACGTGGCCAACACCGACGAGCAGAGCCTCAAGTACGACATGACGCTCACGCTGTGGACGATGGACATCGCCGACCCGGACGAGCTGGCCACCTTCGCGGTCGACCCGAAGTCGGGCGCCAAGTCCTTCTTCACCGCCTACAACAACCCGCAGGTGGTCAAGGACACGCACGCGGCGCAGCGGACGCTGAGCACGACGCAGCGGCAGAGCCTGTACAACTTCGTCCAGTCGCAGTCGGCGCGCGACGCGTTCATGGCCTACCTGTACTACTCGCCCTACCCCTACGCCACAAGCGCCAACGTGCACGGCTTCTTCGTGACCCCGCTCGGCAACTACCACATGGAGAACGTCTGGCTGAGTAAGTAAGTAACCCTGGCGGGATATGCGAGGAAGGGTAGCGATCGCCCGTGGGGCGGATGTCATTCGTGGGCCGGCGGCTCCTGCAACTCGTGCCGGTAGCCGTCGGCGTCACGATCGTCGTGTTCTTCATGATCCACCTGATTCCCGGCGACCCGGCGAGGACGATCCTCCAGCAGCATGCGACGCCCCGCGCGATCGCGGAGCTGCACAGGGAGTGGGGGCTGGACCGCCCGCTGATCAGCCAGTACTGGCTCTTCCTCAACCGGCTAGCGCACGGCAACCTCGGGCAGAGCCTGATCTACGGCGTATCGGCAGCCAGCCTGATCTGGCAGCGGCTGCCTGCCACCCTGTGGCTGATCATCTACGCCTCCGTGCTGGCCGTGCTGATCAGCGTGCCGCTGGCGATGATCGCCGCCACCAGGAAAGACGGCATCCGCGACCACGTCGTCCGGGCCGTGCCGCTGCTCGGGCTGGGGATGCCTCCGTTCTGGGTGGGATTCCTGCTCATTTACGGGTTCGGGATCACCTTCAGGGTCTTCCCTGTCGGCGGCTACGGAACGGGGCTCACCGGGCACCTGGATGCGATGTTCCTGCCTGCCCTGACCGTCGCGATCGCGCTCGCCCCGGTGGTCATCCGCAGTCTCCGGGCGAGCATGCTCAGCGTGCTCGGCGCGGATTACATCACCACGGCCAGGTCCAAGGGGGTGCCGGCCAGGCGGCTCTTCTTCCGGCACGTGCTGCGGAACGCCGTGATCCCGGCCATCACCGTGCTTGGCATCAACATCGGCTTCCTCATCGGCGGGACAGTGATCATCGAGAACGTCTTCGCGATCCCCGGCATCGGCCAGCTGATGATCAACTCCATCTTCCAGCGGGACTTCCCCGTCGTGCAGGGCGTGACGCTGGTCTTCGCCGTCCTCGTCGTGCTGGTGAACCTGCTCGCGGACATGACCTACGCATCGCTCGACCCGAGAGTGAGCTTCGACCGGTGATCGAACCTAGCGTTGGCGGGCAATATTTCGCGCCGGGCAGCGGCGCCGTCATCGAGCTCGACCGCCCGCCCGCTGACCGGGGCACCCAGCAGCGCCGCGCGACCTGGTACCGGCAGCCCGCGCTGATGTCCGGGCTGGTGATCACGGCCATCATCATCGGGCTGGCGATCGCCGCGCCGCTGCTCACCTCGTACAACCCGATCGCCCAGAACCTCAACGACACCCTGCAGGGGCCGAGCGCCCATCACCTGCTTGGCACCGATCAGCTTGGCCGGGACACCTTGACCCGGCTGCTCTACGGCGCGCGGGTGGACCTGCGGGTGGGGTTCATCGCGGTGCTGTTCCCGTTCTGCCTGGGCACTATCCTCGGCAGCCTGGCCGGCTACTTTGGCGGCTGGGCCGACCTGGTGATCATGCGGCTGGTCGACGTCGTCGTCGCGTTCCCGTTCTACGTGCTGCTGATCGCGCTGGTGTTCGTGCTCGGCCCGGGCGAGAAGAGCATCTACATCGCGATCACGATCGTCGGCTGGGTCTCCTACGCCCGGCTGGTGCGCGCCGAGATCCTGGTGGCCAAGCGGCAGGAGTACGTGCTCGCCGCGCAGGGCGGCGGCCTGTCGAACCTGCGCATCATGGGCCGTCACCTGCTGCCGAACGTGATCAGCCAGGGGATCGTCTATGCGATGTCCGACATCGTGCAGGACATCCTCGCGATCGTCACGCTCGGCTATTTCGGCCTCGGCATCCCGCCGCCGACCGCGGAGTGGGGCTCGATGATCAACGACGGGCAGAATTTCCTGACCACGCACTGGCAGCTGACCACGATCCCCGGCCTTGCCGTCGTGGTCGTCGGGCTCGGGCTTTCGCTGATCGGCGACGGGCTCGCTGACCTGCTGCGGCCAGGCCAGTGACGACCGGCACAGCGATGAGCGGGCCGATGCTGGAGGTCCGCGACCTGCACGTGCAGATCGCCAGCCGGCGGGGCCTGGTCCGCGCGGTGGACGGGGTGTCGTTCGAGGTGATCAGGGGCGACGCGCTCGGCATCGTCGGGGAATCAGGCTCCGGCAAGAGCATGACGCTGCGCGCCATCCTCGGCGTGCTGCCGGCGGAAGCCCGGATCACGGCCGGCCAGGTCCTGCTCGACGGCCAGGACCTGGTGCCGCTGCGCCAGTCCGACCTCAACCGGATCCGCGGCCCGAAGATCTCGATGATCTTCCAGGAGCCGATGAGCGCGCTCAACCCGGTGATGCGGGTGGGCAGCCAGATCGCCGAGGGACCGATGGTCCACCTGGGCATCGGCCGGGCGAAGGCCGCCGGGCGCGCGCTTGAGCTGATGCGCCGGGTCGGCATCCCGGACCCGGAGCGACGGTTCCGCGCCTACCCGCATGAATTCTCCGGCGGCATGCGCCAGCGGGTAATGATCGCGATCGCGCTGTCCTGCGACCCGGAGATCATCCTGTGCGACGAGCCGACCACGGCGCTCGACGTGACGATCCAGGACCAGATCCTGCGGCTGCTGGCGAAGCTCTGCCGCGAGTCGGGGGTGAGCCTGGTCTTCGTCACCCACGACCTGCCGGTGGTTGCCCAGGTCTGTCAGCAGCTGGCGGTCATGTACGGCGGGAAGCTGGTGGAATCCGGGCCGGTCCGCGAGGTGCTGCACGATCCCCGGCACCCGTACACGCTCGGGCTGGTCAGGTCAGCGCCCGACTTCGACAACGTCCGCGAGTCGCTGGTGCCCATCCCTGGGTCACCGCCGAGCCTCGTCACGCCGCCGGACGGCTGCCGGTTCCACCCGCGCTGCAAGTTCGCCGAGGAGGACTGCCTGGTGACGGAGCCTCCGCTCAGGCAGTTGCCCGGCGGGCGGGCCACGGCCTGCCTGCATTACGAGCGCTGCATCGAGTCCGTCGAGGCGGAAAGGTCAGCGCAGTGACGGCCGCGGCGGATGGCGGGCCGCTGCTCACCGCGGCCGGCCTGTCGGTCACCTTCGGGGTCGGCTCGTCGATCGCCGCGCGGCTGCGCCACGAGGAACGGGTGCTCCGTGCCGTCGACGGGGTCGACCTGGAGATCAGGCGCGGCGAGGCGCTCGCGCTTGTCGGCGAGTCCGGCTCCGGCAAGTCGACGCTGGCCCGGGCGCTGACCGGGCTGGTGCCGCTGGACAAGGGGGAGATCCGGTTCGACGGCCGGGTGCTGCCCGGCCGGCGCAAGCGGGCCGACCAGCGCCGGATTCAGATGGTCTTCCAGGATCCCTACTCGTCGCTGAACCCGCGGCTGACCGTGGGCGGCATGCTCACCGAGTTGCTCCGGGTGCACCATGTGGTGCCGAGGAACGAGGTCAAGTCGTTCAGCCGGGAACTGCTCGGCCTGGTCGGGCTCGACGATGAGGCGCTGGCCGCCTATCCGCGTCAGTTCTCCGGCGGCCAGCGCCAGCGGGTGGCCATCGCCAGGGCGCTGGCGCTGCGGCCCGACATCCTGGTCGCCGACGAGCCGGTGTCCGCGCTCGACGTCAGCGTGCAGGCGACCATACTCAACCTGCTGCGGGACCTGCGGGCCGAGCTCGGCCTGACCCTGATGCTGATCTCGCACAACCTCGCCGTGGTCCGGCACCTCTGCGACCGGGTGGCGGTCATGTACCTCGGCCGGATCATCGAGGTCGCGCCCACCGAGACGTTGTTCAGCGACCCGCAGCACCCGTATACCCAGGGCCTGCTCGCCGCCATCCCGAAGATGACCCCGGCCATTGACGATGGCGGGCCGGCCATTGCCGGCGACCCGCCGAGCCCGCTGCGGATCCCGGCCGGCTGCCGGTTCCGCACCCGCTGCCCGATCGCGCAGGAGCGCTGTGCGCGGGAGGACCCGGCCCTGCTGGTTTCCGCGGGCGACGCGGCGCACAGCGCGGCCTGTCATTTCGCGTTCTCCGCGGCGGGCGCGACGGCCGGGCCAGCAGGAGCGGGGCCCGCAGGAGCGGGGCCCGCAGGAGCCGGCCCCGCAGGAGCCGGCCCCGCAGGAGCCGGGCCCGCGGGCTCGGCCGCAGCAGGGGCCGCCGGCTAAGCGGCGGCCAGGGCCACAACACCGGCCAGGCAGCGGACCGACCGCGGCCGCCGGACATGCCAAGGAGGGATTGCCATCGCCGAGCCAGTCATGATCGCAAGCGAGCGCGGTGAAGTGGGCCTTGCCGCCGGGATCGCGCTGCTGCGTGCCGGGGCCAGCGCCATGGATGCCGTCGAGGCGGCCGTCCGGGTGGTGGAGTCCAACGAGGCCGACCATTTCGTCGGCGTCGGCGGGCTGCCGAACCTGCTCGGCGAGGTGGAGCTGGACGCCTCGATCATGGACGGCGCGGCCCGCCGGGCGGGCGCGGTCGGCGCGGTGCGCGGCTTCCCGCATCCGATCTCCATCGCGCGGGCCGTCTGCGAACGGCTGCCGCAGCACCTGCTGCTGGTCGGGGCGGGCGCGGAGCGGTTCGCGGACGAGGCAGGCATCGAGCGCGGCAAGACGCTGACCGACGAGGCACTGGCGATGTGGCGCGACGGTCTCAGCCCGGCTGGCCTGGAGCGGGCCGAGTGCATGCACGGACCTGGCGAGGTGGCCTACCGGGAACAGGCGCTGGACCGGCTGCGGGCCATGTCACCGCCGGACGGCCCGTGGGGCACGGTCAACGTGCTCGGCCTGGATGCGGCAGGCGATCTCGCGGTGGGCGTGAGCACGAGCGGCTATCCGTGGAAGTACCCCGGCCGGGTCGGCGACTCGGCGCTGATCGGAGCGGGAAACTACTGCGACAACTCGGTTGGCGGCGCCGCCTGCACCGGCCGCGGCGAGCTCGCCATCCGCGCCAATACCGCGCGGTCGGTGCTGCTTGGCCTGGCTGCCGGGCACGACCCGGTCAAGGCCTGCGCCGAGGCGCTGGCCGAGACCCTGGCACTGGCCGATGAGTTCCGCGCACCGCTGCAAGCCCTCTGCCTGACCCCGGACGGCCAGCACGGCGGGGCGTCCACCAGGGCCGGGGCCAGTTACGCCGTGATGACCGCCAGCGATCATGACTTCCGCATCGTGCAGAGAAGGCAGCTATGAAGATCTTCCTTTCCAGCGACATGGAGGGCACGGCCGGCGTGGTCGCCTGGGAGCAGTGCGCCGGCGACGGGCCGCAGGCGGAGGCGGGCCGCCGCCTGCTGCTTGACGAGGTCAACGCCGCTATCGAGGGCGCCATGGCCGGCGGCGCCACCGAGATCGTCGTCAATGACTCGCACTACCAGATGCGCAACCTGCCCGCCGGGGCCATCGCCGGCCAGGCGTCCTACATCTCGGGCAGCCACAAGCCGCTGTACATGATGCAGGGCCTCGACTCCAGCTTCGACGCCGTGCTGTTCGTCTCCTACCACGGCTCGGTCGGCGCCCCGGCCGGGCTGTCGCACACCTACAGTCCCCGCACGGTGGTGGAGGCCAGGATCAACGGCACCGTGACCGGCGAGGCGGGCATCAACGCGCTGGTTGCCGCGCACCACGGCGTGCCGGTCGTGCTGGTGACCGGCGACCGGTGCGCGTGCGAGGAGACCGCCGCGCTGATCCCCGGCGTGCACGCCGCCGTGGTCAAGGAGCACGTCAGCCGGCTGGCCGCGCATAGCCTGCATCCGGCCCGGGCCTGCCAGCTGATCAGGGAGACCGCGCAGCGGGCCGTGTCGGGCGCCGCAGCCGCGGGGCCGCCGCCGTTCGCGATGCCCGTCACCCTGGACATCTCGGTCCGCAATACCGATATTGCCGAGGCGGCTACCTGGGTGCGCGGGGTGCGCCGGGTGGGCCAGCGGGAACTGCGCATCGAAGGCGACGATCTGCTGGCCGTCTACCGGTCCTTCGCCTCGGCGATCCTGCTGACCAATTCGATCGCGGAGGCCGTGTGACGGCGGGTGAGCCAGTCCCACGGGCCAGTCGCCGGCTCGTCCCGGGTAGCCGTTGTCACCGGCCCGGCCGGCCGTGCGGCAGCGCCGCCGATGTCGTCTGGAGGGAAGGACGTGACAGCGGACAAGCGGGCACGTGAATCCCGGTCGGCGTCGTCGCCGTCCCGGCACCGCGCGTCGCGACTGGTTGACATTGCCGAGGCCGCGGGCGTGCACGTGTCGACGGTGTCCCGCGTGCTCAACGGTGATCCCGCCCAGTCCATCCGCCCGGAGACCTACGAGCGGATCCTGTCCGCCGCCCGCCAGCAGGGTTACCGGCCCAATGCCCTGGCCCGCGCGCTGAAACGGTCCCGCGCAGGGGCGTTCACCTTCGTCATCCCGCTGCTGCGCAACCCGATCTGGGTCAAGCTGCAGCGCGGCTCGCTGCAGCGGGCCACCGAGCGCGGCTACGTGGTGATGATCATGGAGGAACCGACGGAGGACCCCAGGCCGCCCGATGCCTACCGGTACCTGGTGGAGGAGAGCAGGGCCGACGGCCTGCTGGTGGCGACCGCGCTGCGGGTTCCCGAGCATGCCGGTGGGCTGCCAGCCGTCCCGCACGTCTACGTCAACCGCCGCGGCCCGCATCGCGGCAACGACGTGGTGATGGACGAGGCGGGTGCGGTCGGGCTCTTCCTCGACCACGTCATCGGGCTTGGCCACCGCAGCATCGCGATCATCGACGGCCCGCCCGAGGTCGACACCGTCTACCGCCGGGTGTCCGCCGCCCGGCGGATGTGCGCGGCCCGCGGGGTCCGGCTGACGGTCCGGCACGCCGCGCCCACCGAGGAAGGCGGCTGGCAGGCGACTACCCGGATGCTGCGCAACGCCTCGGTGCCCACCGCGTGCGGCGTCGGCAGCCTGAACCAGCTCTTCGGCGTGATGGGGGCGCTGCGGGACGCGGGCGTCGCGGTGCCGGAGGCGATGTCGCTGGTGAGCTTCGACGAGGACGAGTGCCTCGCCTTCCTCGAGGTCCCGGTGACCAGCGTCTGCATGCCGCTGGCCGAGCTCGGCAGCGCCGCGGTCGACGCGCTGATCGCCCGGGTGGAGGGCAGCCCGGCTGGTGACGTCATGGTGCGGGAGCCGATGAGCCTGCTGCTGCGCGATTCCGTGAGCCGGCCGGGCGCCAGCCCCATGATCACGGAGACTTTTGGGTGTCGGCGCACTCAAAAGTCTCCGTGATCATGAAAGGGGCATGCGAACTAGACCGGGGCCGGCGGGGGGTGTCAGGGGTGCGGGCGTGGTGCCCAGGACGGAGGCCGTTTCTCCCGGAAGGCGGCCATCCCCTCGGCTGCCTCGGCCGAGGCGAACAGCGACCGGGACAGCTCGGCGGTCCGGGCGAACGCCGCCGAGCGCTGCATGCCCGGCACCTCGTACACAAGTCGCTTGGCCGCGGCCAGTGCCCCGGGTCCGCCGGCCAGCAGCCTGGCGATCATGGCGGCGACCTCGGCGTCGAGCTGTTCCGGCGGCACGGCCCGGGTGATCAGGCCAGCCTCGGCGGCCCGCCCCGCGCTGATCCTCTCGCCGCTCAGGAACAGGTCGAGGGCATCCGCGCGGCGCAGTTTGGGCAGGCAGACGACGGAGATGATGGCCGGGGCGACGCCGATGCGGACCTCGGTGAAGCCGAAACGCGCGGTGTCCGCGGCAATGGACAGGTCGCAAGCCGCCGCCAGCCCGACACCGCCGGCCACGCAGTGCCCCGCAATGCGGGCCAGTACCGGCTTCGGCGCGTCCTGGATGCCAGCCAGGATCTCGGCCAGCCCCGTTCGCGGTGGCGCCGCGCTGCGGCCAGCAGACAGGTCGGCGCCAGCGCAGAAGGCAGGGCCGGTGTGGGTCAGCACCACGACCCGGGCGGCGTGGTCGGCCAGAGCCGCCGCCAGGCCGTCCGCCAGCCCGTCGAGCAGCGCCGGGGTCAGCGCGTTGCGGTTGTGCGGCTGATCCATGGTCAGCGTCGCCACGGCGTCGGCCACCGAGTAGCGCACCGCCGGCCCGTTGCCGGCGCTGCCGTCAGTGGTCATCGGCAACCTCCGGGGACGCCGACTGCGCTCCCGTCCGGGTGCTGGTGACCTTGGCTAGGCAGCGGGCGCATCACGGCAACAGCTCCCTGGGGATGTCGACGACCCTGGCGCGCAGCCACTCGCCGAGGCTCTTGGCCTGCGGGTCGAGCCGGCTGCTCGCCGCGGCCCCCTCGCCAAGCAGGCCGGTGATGACGAAGTTGAGCGCCCGCAGGTTGCCGAATTCGTAGCGCTGCACTGGCAGCAGCGCTGCTTCAGGCAGCAGTTGCTTCAGCCGCTCGACGCTAAGGAAATCCGCCAGCCACGCATACGCCTGATCGGTCCGCCCCCACACGCCGAGGTTGGCGTTGCCGCCCTTGTCCCCGGAGCGGGCACCGACGACCCGGCCAAGCGGCACCCGGATGGTCGGCCCGGGGGCCGACGGACCGGCCGCCGCGGACGTGGGCCTTGACCCGGAGGTGGCCGGCCCGGAGGCTGCCGGGACGGATGCCGTCGCCGGGCGGGCCGTCGGAGCGGGCTCCGCCAGCTGGGCCACGACCGGCGGGTCGGGCGGCAGGACCGGCGCTACGGTGGCACTCTGCCCGCCGACCACGACCTCCTGCCGCACCAGCGACGCCGGCACCACCGTGGGCCAGTACACCCCGAACGCCTGCGGGCCCGACGTGAGGCCGGACCCGAAGAATCCGGGATAAGACGCCAGCGCAAGCTCCGTGATCCGGGCGGTGAACGCGCGGCCCACCTTGCCCTCGTCCCGGTCCTTGACGGTGATGCGGAGCTGGGCCATGGCTTCGGAGTTGGTGGCCGGGTCCGGCTTGTCCGTGCGCAACAGCGCGACGTCGACGGCATCGAAGGCGTCCCGCCCGCCGGGTATCCCGGTCCACAATGCCCGCTCGGCCAGGGCCGCCTTAGCCTCGATGTCAAGACCGGTGAGATACAGGGTGACGACGGCGCGCCAGCCGCCCAGGTAGTTGAGCGCCACCTTGGTGGTGGCTGGCGGGGAGTCACCGCGAACACCAAAGATCCGCACCCGGTCGGGGCCGCCGGCGGACAGCAGGACGCTATCGAGGCGGGCCGTGACGTCGGGGTTGAGGTATGCGGGGCCGCCGATCTCGTAGAGCAGCTGGGCGGTCACCGTATCCACCGACACCATCCCGCCGTGGCCTGGATGCTTGGTGATGACGCTGGAGCCGTCCGCAGCCACCTCGGCGATCGGGAAGCCCGGCCGTTCGAGCCCGGGGACCTCGGTGAAGAAGGAGAAGTTGCCGCCGGTGGCCTGCGCGCCGCACTCGATCACGTGGCCGGCCACCACCGCTCCGGCGAGGGCGTCCCAGTTGTCGCGCCGCCAGCCGTGATGCCACGCGGCCGGCCCCACGGTCAGCGCCGCGTCTGTCACCCGGCCGGTGATCACTATGTCGGCCCCGCGCGCCAGGGCATCGGCGATGCCCCACCCGCCGAGGTAGGCGTTGGCGGTCAGGACCGCGCGGTCGCCAAGTCGCTCGCCGGTGTCCATATTGGCGAAGTCCGCTCCCGCGGCCCGCAGCTCGTCCATCCGCGCTACCAGGTTGTCCCCGGTGACGTAGGCGATGACCGGCTTGAGGCCGAGCTTGGCCGCGACTCCGGCCACGGCATCGGCGCAGCCTCGCGGGGACAGCCCGCCGGCGTTGGACACCACCCTTATCCCGCGGCTCAGGCAGTCGGCCATGACCTGCTCCAGCTGCGTCACGAACGTGCGGGCATAGCCGGCCGCGGGATCCCGCAGCATGTTCTTCGCCAGGATCAGCATGGTCAGCTCGGCCAGCCAGTCGCCGGTGAGCACGTCGATCGGGCCCCCGTCGACCATCTCGCGCGCCGCGGCCAGCCGGTCGCCGTAGAAGCCGCTGCAGTTGGCGATGCGGAGCGGGGCGGTCACGTGGCCGCGCCGATGACGGCAAGCAGGTCGCCGCCGCTGACCTGATCGCCGCGACGGGCGCGGACGTCGCGCACCACCCCCGCGTGCGGCGCGGTAATGCGGTGTTCCATCTTCATGGCCTCCACGATCATCAGCAGCTGGCCAGCGGTGACGGTGTCGCCAGCCGTCACGTGCACCGCAAGCACCGTGCCCGGCATCGGCGCGACCAGGCCGCCGGCCACCAGCTCAGGTTCGGCCGAGGGAAAGCGCGCGACGGCGGTCAGCGCCACGTCGCCGGACGGGCCTTGCACCCATACGGACTGACCGTGCCGGAATACGTGCAGCCGGTACCGGAGTCCGTCCGCCGTCAGGTCGATCCAGCCATCATCGGCCCGGTGCACGGTGACCGTCATGCGAACGGCCTGGCGGCCGGCCCCGGCCGCCGCACCGCCGCGCTCGCGCCCGCCCGGCCCCGCCCCGCCTGGCTCGCGCCCGCCTGGCTCCCCCCGGTCCGGCTCCGGGCCGCCGCGCTCGCGCCCGCCTGACTCCCCCCGGCCAGGCGCTGTCCCGCCCAGCTCGCTATCGGGGTCGCCCTGCGCGAACCCGGTTACGGCGACGCCGACCGCAAAGCGGCCGTCGCGCTTGCGCCGGTAGCTGACTTCAAGGGTGCCCGGCCCATGCTGGTAAACGGCCTGCTCCGGCGGCATCACGGAGTTCCGCCAGCCGCTCGGCAGGGTCCGCAGCACCGCCGCGCCGGCCCGGGCGCCTGCCTGGGCAGTGAGCGCCGCGGCCACGGCGGCGATCCGCAGTTCGTCGCCCGAGCGGCGCCGGGCCAGCGGGATGCCGGTGCGCTCGATGAACGCGGTGCTGGTGTTGCCCGCCAGGAATTCCGGATGCCGCAGGGCGGCAACCAGGAAGTCCCGGTTGGTGGTGACCCCGCGGATCCGGCTGCGCTCCAGCGCAAGCGCGAGCCGGAGCGCCGCTTCCGTCCTGGTCGGCGCGTGCGCGATGACCTTGGCAAGCATCGGGTCGAACTCGATCCCGACCACGCTTCCCGCTGCCACGCCCGAGTCCCACCGGGCCTGCGGATCGTCGGCCGGCCACCAGTCGACCAGGGTGCCCGTCGTGGGCAGGAAGCCGGCCGCCGGATCCTCGGCGTAAAGGCGGGCCTCGATGGCATGACCGGTGATGGCCAGGTCGGCCTGGCTGACCGACAGCGGCAGCCCCTGAGCCACCAGCAGCTGCTCGCGGACCAGGTCAAGCCCGGTAACCGCCTCGGTGACCGGGTGCTCCACCTGCAGCCGGGTGTTGACCTCAAGGAACCAGAAGCTGCCCGACGGCTCAAGCACGAACTCGACGGTGCCGGCGCCCAGGTAGCCGGCGGCCTTCGCGGCTGCCAGCGCGACCGCGCCCATCCGGTCGCGCAGGCTGGCGTCGAGTGCGGGCGACGGGCATTCTTCGATGATCTTCTGGTGACGGCGCTGGATCGAGCATTCGCGCTCGAAGCAGTGCACGGCCCCGCCCTGGCGGTCGGCGAGAATCTGGATCTCGACATGCCGGGCTCCGGTGATGTACGGCTCCAGGAACACCGTGGGATCCCCGAAGGCAGCGCCAGCCTCGCGGCCAGCGGCGGCCACCGCATCGGCAAGCTCGGCGGCAGCGGAAACGATCCGCATGCCCTTGCCGCCCCCGCCGGCCGCAGCCTTCACAAGCAGCGGCATCGGAAGATCATTTGAAACGGGCAGCGCGCCGCCGGCCAGTTCCCACGACGGCAGGACGGGCACGCCGGCACTCGCCATCATCGCCTTGGCGGCCAGCTTGTCGCCGAGCGCCTCGATGACATCGGCGGGCGGGCCGACCCAGGTCAGCCCGGCGCCGGTCACCGCGCGGGCGAAGTCGGCCCGCTCGGCGAGGAACCCGTAGCCCGGATGCACCGCGTCGGCCCCGGTGGTGGCCGCCGCGCGGAGCAGGGCATCGGTGCTGAGGTAGGTCTCGGCGGCGGTGCGGCCGGGCAGGGCCACCGCCCGGCCGGCTTCGCCGACGTACGGCGCGTCGGCGTCGCCGTCGGCATAGACCGCGACCGTCGCGATCCCCATGGCCGCAGCGGTCGCGGCGATCCGGCGGGCGATCTCGCCCCGGTTGGCGATAAGCAGGGTGGTGATCACAGCCGGAACACCCCGTAGCCGCTGGCCCCCTGCACCGGTCCGCTGTGGCACGCGGACAGCGCCATGGCCAGCACGGTCCTGGTGTCACGCGGGTCGATGATCCCGTCGTCGGCCACCCGCCCGGTGGCATACAGGGCCAGCGACCCTGCCTCGGCGAAATCCGCCACGGCCTCGGTGACGGCGGCCTCGACTTCCTCGCTGACCTGCTCGCCGCGCCGGGCGGCCCGCTCACGGCGGACAATGGACATCACGCCGGCCATCTGCCTGGGGCCCATGATCGCGATCTTGGCGGTCGGCCAGAGGAACACGAACCGGGTGTCGAAGGCCCGGCCGCCCATTCCGTAGTTCCCTGCCCCGTAGCTGGCGCCGAGGATGACGGTGACGTGCGGGACCTTGGAATTGGACAAGGCGTTGATCATCTGGCTGCCGTGCTTGACGATCCCGCCCCGCTCGTAGTCGCGGCCCACCATGTAGCCGGTGATGTGCTGCAGGAACACCAGTGGCGTGCTGGTCTGGTTGCACAACTGGATGAACTGAGCCGCCTTCTGGGACGAGTCGGAGAACAGCACCCCGTTGCTGGCAAGCACCCCGACTCCGAAGCCATGAATATCGGCCCAGCCGGTCACCAGCGTCGGGCCATAGCGCGGCTTGAACTCCTCGAACCTGCTGCCGTCGACGACCCGGCCGATGATTTCCCTGGCGTCGACCGGGGTGCGCAGGTCGGCGGGCATCAGGCCGAGCAGCTCTTCCGGGTCGTGCCTGGGCGGCTCGGGAACCGCGGCGGCCGGGCCGGGTCCCTGCTTCCGCCAGTGCAGGTGAGCCACCACATCACGGGCCATCCGGATAGCCTCGTGCTCGTCCTCGGCCAGGTAGTCGGCCAGCCCGCTGACCGTCGCGTGCATCTGCGCCCCGCCGAGTTCCTCGTCCGCTGAGTCCTCGCCGGTGGCCACCTTCACCAGCGGCGGGCCGCCGAGGAAGACCTTGGCGTTGCCGCGGACGAAGATGTTGTAGTCCGACATGCCCGGCTGGTAGGCGCCGCCAGCGGTGGAACTGCCGAACACCACCGAGATGGCCGGGATCCCGAGCGCGGACAGTTCGGTGATGTCGTGGAACATGCGGCCGCTCTCCGCGAAGTGGCTGAGGTTACGGCGCATCACCACCGCCGGGTCCTCGCCGGACGAGTGTCCGCGCAGGTCGCCGCCCGCCGACTCCACGAACTGGATGTAGGGCAGGCGGTTGTCCCTGGCGACCTGAAGGGCCCGCATCAGCTTGCGGATGCTGACCGCGGTCATGGCCCCGCCGAGGTCGGTCGGGTCATTGCCCACGATCACGCATTCGGTTCCCTCGACAACCCCGATCCCGAGGACCATGCCGCCGCCCACCGCGTAGTTGGTCTGGTGGCCGGCCAGCGGGCTCAGTTCAAGGAACGGGCTGTCGGGATCGAGCAGCAGCGCGATGCGTTCCCTGATCAGCAGCTTGCCGCGGCCGCGGTGACGCTCGGCCGCCTGCTGGCCGCCGCCCAGCGACGCCTGCTGCAGCAGGCGGTCGATTTCGGCCAGCAGGCCAAGCATCTGCTCGGAGTTCGCGAGGAACGCCTCGTCACGGGTGTCGACGGCGGTGGGCAAGACCGGCGCAGGCATCGATGGACCTCCCGTGTGTCACGGTCAGGCGGACCCGCCGCGCAGCCTCGCGGGCTCACCGCTGGCCGCCCGCTCAGTCGGTGAAGCCGTCCATGCGGGCCAGGATCTGGAGCATAACCTCGTCGGCCCCGCCGCCGATCGATAGCAGGCGGCTGTCCCTGAAGTACCGCGACACCCAGGTCTCCGCCATGTAGCCGAAGCCGCCGTGGAACTGCAGGCAGGTGTCGGCGACCGCGCGCTGCAGACGGCCGGCCTTGAGCTTGGCGATGGTCGCGAACCGGGTGGTGTCCTCGCCGCGCAGGTACGCGGCCGCGCAGGCGTAGTTGTACTGCCGCAGCATGTCTACCTCGGCGGACAGCTCGGCCAGCCGGAACTGCACGTACTGCTTGGACAGCAGCGGCTGGCCGAACGCCTGCCGCTCGCGCAGGTAGCCGGCGGTGCGGCGGAGCGCGGTGTCCATCGCGCCGACGGCGGTGTAGGCCGCGATCATCCGCTCGTTCTGGAACTGGCTCATCTGCTGCTGGAAACCTCGGCCGGCCCGGCCGATCGTGTTGGCCACCGGGACCCTGGCGCCGGCGAAGGCGAGTTCCGCCGTGTCCGAGCAGTCGTTGCCGAGCTTGCGCAGCTTCCGGCTGACCGAGAACCCGGGGGTATCGGTCGGGAAGAGGATCTGCGACATGCCGCGGTAACCGCCGGAGTCGGAGGTCCTGGCCAGCAGGCACAGCCAGTCCGCCTGAGTTCCGTTGGTGATGTAGAGCTTCGATCCGCTGATCACCCACTCGTCGCCATCGCGCACGGCACGGGTCCGGATGCCGGCCACGTCGGAACCGGCGTCCGGCTCGGTGACCGCGATGGCGGCGACCATCTCCCCCCGCAGGGCCGGCGCCAGGTACCGCTGCTTGAGCTCGTGGCTGCCGTGCCGGTGCAGGGAGGGGGTCGCCATGTCGGTCTGCACCATGATGGCCATGGCCACCCCGGCGCAGCCCATCCGGCCGAGTTCCTCGCCGAGGATCACCGTGTAAGAATGGTCGCCGCCCTGGCCGCCGTAGGCCGGGTCGTACTCCAGGCCAAGCAGCCCGGCCGCGCCAAGCGTCTTGAACAGCCGGTGAGCGGGGAAGGCCTTGGCTTCCTCCCACTCCTCGATGTGCGGCACGACCTCGCGCGCAAGCACGCCCCGCACCGACTGGCGGAATGCCTCATGATCGGAGGTAAACAGAATTCGCATCCGTAGATAGATATGAAAATCTTCTATTACGTAACGGAATCGTAGGATGGCCCGGGCAACCCCGCAAGGCCCGCCAGCGGCCCACGGCCTCAGGCCGGGGGCCGCAGGGGCTAGGGCCGGCGCTCACCCCCGCCGGGCCCGTCCCTCCCAGCCGGGGCATGGCGGTCGGGCGGCGCCGTGGCGGCGTTAGGGCCGGCCGCAGGGGCTAGGGGTCGGGCGCGGGCGTTAGGGCCGGCCGCAGGGGCTAGGGCTGGCCGCGGGCGTAAGGGCCGCGCGCGAGCCAGGTTATTCCGCTGCCTCCGTCCCGGCGCCGTGACCGCCGCATCGCACGTTGCTGGGCGCGCGCGTGGTGCCGCCGGGAGTATGATTTGCTCCTAATTCCAAGGAGGTCCCTTGTCTGTCGCCGTCATCAGTACTAGCGGCGGAGGCGCCGAGAACCCGACCGGGATGGCCAGCTCTGGCCTGCGGCACGGCTGGGGTGTCAGCCCCGAACGACAGCAGGCAGTCCTGGATGCGCTGCGGGGCCTGGTTCCGTCGGCCGGGCGATTGTCACCTGCTCAGCTGCGGGCCATCACGATCACGATCGCCACCCGCGCGGAACTCTGGGCCGACCTGGTCGTGCATGACCCGGATGTCCGCTGGTACCTGCCGTTGCACCGCTCTGACGCGTGCGACGTGTGGCTGCTCGCCTGGGAACGCGGCCAGGACACCGACTGGCACGACCACGGCGGATCGTCCGGTTCGTTCGCGGTCACCGAGGGCAGCCTGCTCGAGCAGTACCGGGCGCCAAGCGGCCGGCGGCTGAGCCGGCGCATGCTCTCGACCGGCCACGCTGTCGCGTTCGGCCCCGGGCACGTGCATGACGTCGCGCATGGCGGTGCCGGATCCTCGATCAGCATCCACGCCTACTCGCCGCCGCTGATGACGATGACCTATTACAGGCAGACCGCGTACGGGCTGATCGCCAGGGAAACGGTGGTGGTGATCGAGGGCCCGGAGGGCGCGAGAGGGCGCGGCGGGCCGGACACGGCGCTGGCCGACGCGACGGCGTCCGCTGCGGAGCTCACCACCGACGTGCTCCCCGCAGGCGCGCCTGGCGTTGATGAGCTGATCGCCGAGGCCCGTGGCAGCCTTGAGCGGCTGCGGCCGGAGACCGCCCTTGCGGCGCTGACCGACGGCGCCGCGCTCGTCGACATCAGGCCGCTGGAACAGCGGATCGTCGAGGGCGAGGTGCCCGGCGCGATCATCATCGGCCGCAACGTGCTGGAGTGGCGCCTCGACCCGCGCAGCGATGCGCGGATCCCGGCGCTCGCCCGCACCGACGCCCGGGTCATCGTGATGTGCTCGGAGGGCTA
>Ga0070698_100001841_pt1 | contig 23635 bp, 17 predicted proteins | sample KBSK1502metaG_FD_65477 | JGI IMG/M metagenome (GOLD analysis project Ga0070698, IMG submission 65477) | Corn, switchgrass and miscanthus rhizosphere microbial communities from Kellogg Biological Station, Michigan, USA - KBS K1-50-2 metaG | ecosystem: Host-associated > Plants > Roots >... | reverse complement strand
AATAGCGGCGAAAAATTTCCGGCACGATATGATCGTCGTAATGACATGAGCGTTGTTATTAATTATGATCCCGGGAAAAAATGGAGATTCGGAACTGTGTTTGTGTATGGAACCGGGTCCGCTACTACTTTACCTGAAAGATTTTATATTATTGAAGGAGTGCTTACACAAGAATACAGCAAAGTCAACCAATATCGGCTTGCAGCATATCATCGCATCGATCTTGCAGCTACTTATACTCCTGTTCCAAAAAAGAAACGAAAAGTACAGAGCAGCTGGGTGTTTAGTATTTATAATGTGTACAGCCGTTACAATCCATATTTTATATACTTCGATCAGACGGGAAGTCCTTATGATGGTACATTAAAAGTAGAAGCAAGACAGGTTTCTCTTTTCCCGATACTGCCTGCTATAACATGGAATTTTAAATTTTAGTTTCCCAGCTTCAGGAATACTATTTAACTTTTGTTGCCTTCGAATCTTCCAGTGGAAGATTCGCACTCTTGTGCGTCCGGTAATTTTATTGAACAACGTATATCCCCCGCCAATAATTCCTCGGATTCTTACTTACTTTAAAAAGCTAAGGGATTTTATATTTATAAAATGAATACGACACTAATAAACGGTTCTGAAGTAGAAAAATTAATTATCGATTATATTGAACAACATCAAAAATCACTGTACCACCACAAGAAAAAAACTGATGCAGAAAAAGAGTATAATAAACTGTTGACAATCTCCGGCGGTGAAGAAAAAAGGTTTTCGCTCAATGAAGCTGACAAGATATATAAAGCTTACCAGGAAATTTTAATAAATGAAGAAGAATATAAACTTGCAGAAACAAAGTTTGAAGAATCTTATGCAAAGCTGAAAGATCTTGGTCGTGTTCTTTTCCATGCCAGCATTACTGCTGATATAACAATTCCTCCCGTCAATGGTGGACTTCCGACTACAAAGCAAGTGACAGTTACTTTTCCAAATGGTGAGGTACTTGTTGCTTAATTGTTACGCCACTTATATATAAACTCGTATTGACACTTTCTATGATTAAATCTAAACTTTGATCTAATTAATTTTATTCTTACAATTTTTCATTTCTGGAATAAGACTTGTCTAAGATTTTTAAGATTATAGCCCTATGATGCATGTCGCATCTGTTTAAAGCATTGATCTTACATTATGGAGAGTATTATAACGGCTACTGATCAATGGAAAACTTCCAATATCCAGGTTTTTTGGGGCGAAATTGCCCCATGTGAGCATATGGTCCAGGTATATGAAAATGAAAAAATTTTTCTTGATACACTGGAAGGTTTTGCAGGATCTGGGTTTTTGGCAAATGATAGTGTAGTAATAATCGCAACATCAAACCATCTTGATGCTTTAAATAAACGCCTTATTTCACAAGGATTCGATCTCAATGCGCTAATAGGAGCCGATCAATATATACCGATCGATGCCGAGGATCTGCTTTCAATATTTTTAGTTGATGGCTGGATCGATGAAAAAATTTTCAACAGCTTTATCACAGATATTGTAGTCCGGGCTAAACAACATAACGGAAAAGTCAGGGCTTTTGGAGAAATGGTTGCTGTGCTTTGGGCAAAGGGACATTGTGGTGCCACAGTACAATTGGAAAATCTATGGAATCAACTTCACGGGAAAAGCCCGTTCACTCTTTTTTGTGCTTATCCGAAAACCGGGTTTACACAATCTCATACCGATTCTATTGATATGATCTGCAAGCAGCATGCAAAGGTCATTGATGGTTATGCAAGACCCTCAACAGATATTTATTATAAAACTGCCTGATAAATATTAAATACAAAGATATATTTTTATCAGCCTCCTGATCTCATCACTATTCATTAATTATTTTCATTCTGTCACCGATCAGTTTGTTTAAATCACTGATAACAGGCAACTTTGCGGCTCCCGATAGCCATCGGGATTAGATAAAATGTTTGTTTTATGATCAGGATCGGACTTATAAAAGAAGGAAGGATTCCCGCTGACAATCGTGTGGCTTTGACGCCGGCTCAATGTAAATGGATACATAAGAACAGTTCGGATGTTGAGATCATTGCTCAAAGTTCTTCTGTACGTTGTTTTACAGATCGTGAATACGAAACTGCCGGCGTGAAGGTTAAAGATGATCTGAATGAATGCGATATTTTGCTTGGTATAAAAGAAGTTCCGGTTGAGCAATTGTTACCTGGTAAAACTTATCTGTTCTTTTCTCACACAAAAAAGAAGCAGCCGCAGAATCAAAAAATGTTGCAAGCAATCCTTGCCAAAAAAATTACTTTGATCGATTATGAATGTCTCGAACATGAGGATGGCGAACGCATCATAGGTTTTGGTTTTTTTGCCGGTGTTGTCGGTGCACATAACGGCATGATGGCTTATGGAAACAGGACAGGTTTATATAAACTCGACAGGGTTTATAAGCAAAGAAGTTTTCGTGAACTGATACATACCTATTTTGGAATGCGATTGCCAAACGTAAAAATCGCAGTCACCGGGTCAGGCAGGGTTGCTCATGGTATTTTGGAAATCATGAACCTGATGGGCATCCATGAAGTAGAGCCTGATGATTATTTGATAAGAAGATTTGCTTATCCCGTCTATACACAATTAAAAGGCGCTGACCTGTATGAACGAATTGATAGCGGCAAATACAAAAGGTTAGAATTTCATGAACACCCGGAATTATATCATTGCCAGTTTTTGCCTTATGCTGAGCAAACTGATATTTTACTAAATGGAGTTTATTGGGATAAAAATGTACCAAGGCTTTTTGAAAAGACAGATATACAAGCTGATACTTTTATTATCCGGACAATTGCTGATATAACCGATGATAAGGGTGGTTCAGTCCCTGTCAATCTTGGTGATCAAACTATCGAAGACCCTGTTTACGGTATTGACAGAGCAACGCTTGAAAAAACAGCTCCTTATTTACAAAATTCAATAGATATAATGGCTGTCGGGAATTTACCTAACGAATTACCAAGAGATGCATCACGGTATTTTGGTGAGCAGTTGATAAAGCATGTACTTGAAGACCTGGTTGCTAATGGTTCGTCGATCATTGAGAAGGCTACCATGGTAAAAAATGGAAAGCTTACACCACATTATGAGTATTTGAAAGAGTATGCCGGAGAAAATTAAGAATGAATAATTCAGAGATGCAGGTAATATTCTTTAAGAAGATTTGTGAACTCAATAGTATATTGTTGTTTGTCATCCCAGATTGATATTTCATCAAACCCGGTCTCTTTATTTTCTTTTTCGCTTAAGCTTCCTTTTATCATGATCCTGAAATAATCATGCTTAACTGAATGTCTCACTAATAGTATTTTCGAAATAGACAATTGATGATCTTTAAAAAATCTTTTCACTTCCTCATTTCTTTTATAAGGTAGCAACAGGAAAAAAGAACCCTTTGTAGCAAGATGATTTTTTATGATCAACAGCAATTCTTCCAATGTTAGTTTTTCACTGTGGTGTGCAACATTTTTCGAATCGGTCTCTGATCTTATTTCATTTTCATAAAACGGCGGGTTGCTGATAATAAGATCATATTTATGCTTAAAAGAAAAACCCCTTACATCTGCACTGATAATATCTATTCGTTCATTCCAGGGAGAAGATGCTGCATTTTCTTTTGCCTGGTCCGCCGCATCTTTGTCAATTTCGATAGCATCGATCAATACTTCATCATTTTTTTGTGCAAACATAAGTGACAACAGGCCAGTTCCTGTTCCAATATCCATGCAATTATTAATTATTAATTTTTCATTATTAATTTCCTCAGCCACCCATGCACCAAACAAACATGCATCAGTGGTTACCTTCATAGCACATTTATCCTGGTGAATAGTAAATTGTTTGAATTGAAAATAGGAGTTGGGCAACTGTTTTAGGTTTGAGGTTTGAAGTTCGAAGTTTTTCTCTTAACGTCAAACCTCAAACATCGAACATCAAACCACTTCTTGCAGAAGCACTCACAGTAAGATCATTGAACTGCCCTGCAAGAAATTTATAGTAGGCAGTGATTGCGATCATGCCGGCATTGTCTGTACAGTATTGAAAAGCGGGAATAAAAGTCTTCCATTTATATTGCTTGCCCATTTCTTCAAATGATCTTCTTAAACCACTATTAGCCGAAACCCCGCCGGCAATACAAATATCTTTTATACCTGTTTCTATTGATGCTCTCTTTAACTTGTTCAATAATATTGAAACAATTCTCCGCTGCACCGATGCACAGAGGTCATTAAGATTTTCTTTGATGAATTTTTCTTTTTCATCTTTTGTTGCTAAAAATTCTTCTTTATAAACATGGCTCTTTCCTGCATTCTGTAAAAAATAAAGTATTGAGGTTTTTAAACCGCTGAAACTAAAATCAAGTCCGGGTATCTGTGGTTCGGGAAATTGAAACCTGTTGGGGTCGCCATTAGAAGCATATTGATCTATCAACGGGCCACCAGGGTAGGGAAGGCCTAACAGCTTTGCAGTTTTATCAAATGCTTCCCCTGCTGCATCATCAATAGTTTCTCCTATCACTTTCATTTTAGTTGGTGATTCACACAATACAATTTGTGTATGCCCTCCACTAACTGTGAGACATAAAAAAGGGAATGAAGGTTTCGGATCATCAATGAGATTTGCCAATACGTGTGCCTGCATATGTTGCACAGCGATCAAAGGTTTGTTTAATGATAGTGCCAATGATTTTGCAAACTGACTTCCAACAAGCAATGAGCCGATCAATCCTGGTGATTGAGTAAATGCGATAGCATCAATTGATTTAAGATTTATACTGGCGACCTTAAATGCTTGTTCTACTACCGGAATAATATTCTGTATATGTGCTCTTGATGCAAGTTCAGGTACAACTCCACCATACTGTTCGTGCACTTTTTGTCCTGCAATAATATTTGACAGGATCTTTCCATCGCTACAAATGGCCGCTGATGTCTCATCACAGGAAGATTCTATCGCTAAGATGCCCCCTGTCCCCCTAAAGGGGAGACTTAGATCATATTTATCTTTTTGATTTTGTGACATTCGGTATAATATAAAGATAGTTTCTCTTCAACTTTTGTAAAGGAAATTAAAAAAGCAGAATGTAATGTCCTAAGTCTCCCCTTTAGGGGGACAGGGGGTTGGGTTTTATTTCGATCGGATCGCCACAACAGGATTCAACCTCGCAGCCATCATAGCAGGAATGATGCCCGCAAGAATACCTACGACAAAACAAATCCCGATCGCCCAAATAAGATTTGCGGTAGAAATATAAACCGGGAAATTAAATGCATTAGTTAAAATTTTTGTGAGACCAAGTACAAGTGTCAATCCTATTAAACCGCCAATAAGACAAAGGAATGCAGCTTCCAATAAAAATTCTGTAAGTATGATACGACTCTTTGCGCCAATAGCTTTTTTCAAACCTATCTGGCTGGTACGTTCCTTCACACTTACAAACATAATATTCGCAACACCAAACAAACCCACGATCAGGCTGATACCGCCAATGATCATTCCGCCCATATTGATCCCCGAAAATGCTTGTTCAAATGCCTTGCTCCATTCATTAACATCGTTCAATGAAAAATTATCTTCCTGTGTTGGGCTAAGTTTATTGATCGCACGCATTGCACCTTTCAGATCATCCTTCAAGGTTACGTTCGTTACATTGTCCAACCCCTGTACAAGTACCAGGGGATCCGAATATCTTTCATCCATAATTGTTCGTGCAAAACGATAAGGCATTATAATAGCTTTATCCAATTGCCAGCCACCAAGCATTTGATTGCCTTGCTTTTTGATCACACCAACAATAACCAGCTTCTTTCCTTTAGCCGAAACAAGTTTTCCGACTGCCCTTTCAGGATTAACAAAAAACTGCTCAGCAACTTCATTACCTATAACTACTGCATTACTTCCCTGCTGAAATTCTGCTGAAGACATATACCGGCCATATCTTATATCCACAGGTTGAATGTTATGAAAATCATCACTAAAACCGTAGAGTATTATTGACTTCAGCGTATTGTCTTCATATTCCACATCTGTCTGCCTATCGATCTTGAATGCAGCATATTTTGCACTCGGGGTTCGCTGCATAATTTGATCTATCTGTTCATATTTTGGCGATGGACGTTTTACAAATTTCCACCAGGGATATTCGCCATTGCCGCCGGCGCTGTAATCCCATTTGTCAACATAAATAGTATTGGTGCCAAAAGATTTTATTTCGTTTTGGATATTATGTTCAAGACTGCCAAGCGTCGCCATTACACCAATGATGCAGAAGATACCGATCGTGATACCGAAGAGAGAAAGAAAAGTGCGGAGTTTATTTTTCCATAACTCCTGTACTGCCATCTTGAGGCTGCTGAAGACAATCTCTAATGTTCGGCGCATAAGCAAAAGTAATCAGAACTGGGATTCCTGAGATTTTTTTTGATTAATGGGAAATAGAACTGATAATTATTTTACCAGGCATCCTGATTGAAGTCGGGTCGCCGGGATCGTTGTGATGCATAGCCCATCAGAAATCGGAGACCTTGATAACAGGAAATTTTAATAACAAGGAACTTTAAAATCATTTTTCGGCCAAGCCTTTGTTGTAGAATTTTTGGTTTCGAATTTTAAGATTATCGCTTTTCGGATGTCATTTTCAATACCTTTTTTCAGAGAGGAAGGAGTGACATAGGCTGTATATCCAATATATTCAAGTCGCGACTGTTTACCTTTTGCCAAATAATCATTCATCGCAACCATATAAGAACCGGATCTGTTTATCGGTTTTCCATTGATGCAAAGCGTATCATTAACCTTAGTAATACCGCCAAACTGAAGAAAACTTCCATCCTTTTTATTGCTTTTATTATGTTCGAGCAAAAAATAAATTGAATCCCCGGTCAATTCCTTTACGACTATTTGACCTCCATAAGGAACCACCCGAAATATATCATACTGTGAAATGTATCCGTTAAGCATATCGTCTATCCTGATACTACCGCTATTGTAAACAGCACATTCAACAGGTTTGCCTTTTATATTGCCATTAATTGCTTCAAACATGGCTTCTGCTACAAATTGGCCCAGGTTAGTTTCTTTAGTGCGTATACTTGCTTCGGTTCCGTCCATAGGATCGCTAAGGCTATCCACGATTTTACACGGATCAAAGCGTTGCTTTTCAAGAAGCTCATGAGCCACATGGTTCCATCTGTCAACAACTTCCCGTGTTGCAGCATCCTCCTGTACTGCATCATTTACAACTCTCAACTCGGACGTTATATCAAGAGTTTTATTTTTTTTGTTATAAGCCAGGTAATGAATATAAACTGTTTTGGCATTTGCATCGGCTTTGGTAATGATTGTCTCTCCGATTCTATCACGAGAATTAATATGTTCATGACCCCCAATGATCAGTTTTATTACAGGGAAGCGCTGTGCAAGAACTTTATCCATTGCCAGATCCAGGTGCGTAAGTGCTACGATGAAATCACATTTACCTTCTAATTCATTTATCGCTTTTTCTGCAGCTTCATAATAATCTTCATAATGTTCGAATTTATTCGTCAGGGTTTCTATGGTTAACCCGATGATCCCGATCCTGACTTCGGTTCCGTCTTCATCTTTAAAAAGAATAACCCTCGAGGCAGGTATCGGAACAGTCCCGGAATTTTTCTTTTTACTGAACTTCTTAAAAGACTTCGCAGCGCTATCATAATATTCTACATTAGAGCTCACCCAATCAAAAGCAGATTTGTTGATCGCTTCAAATAATTGAGGCGGCTTTACATCAAACTCATGATTACCAAACGTAACCAGGTTAATTCCCACAGCATTCAATGTTTCCAGCATATGCATACCTGCTATAGTGTTTTTTTTTACGCTGTCAGTAACAATAGTGCCAATGGCGGAAGGAGATAAAAAATCCCCTGCCAACAGTGTATAGGTGTTTTTATTTTGTTGAAGCAGCTCTTTCCGTATGGTGGCTACTCTTGCCATGCCGCCTATTCTTCCCCGGTCAAGAGGGGATATTTCATATACATCATTTATTTGCAGAAAAGTGATATCGATTTTTCCATCATCTTTTCTTTTTTCTTTGTCGCCCGTCAACGGCCAGAGTAAATAAATGCTAAGTATAATGATGACGAAGCATAGTAGCCATAAAAGAACTGAATAATAAAAACGACGCGATTTGATTTCCTGTTTATCATATTGCCATAGGCGCTGATGTCTTAGGAGATCATTGGTCGGTGTGGGTGGTTTGTCCCATGGATCAGCCAGGCCTATCAAATAACCGGCCACGAAGACCACGATAAATGATAACAACGCCGCAGCGGGTATTCCGATAAACACCGGTAAATGTTCGTAGCCCACGGGCAACAACCAAAAAAGCAGTTTTATGAAAAGTAAAAGCAGGAAGAAAACAATGAACAATGATAAAATAGCTAATACCCATTTTTTCATTAGAAACCTTTCAAGCATCATTAAGATGGGGTCATTAATTTTTTTCATTCTTAAAGCAGTTAATGTTTGAGGATGTTTGTATGTTTAAGGGAGCTTGATCGTTTTTTCTGCGCTATGCCCATATCTTCTCGAATCAGAATATTTGAAATGGCAATGCAATAATGCAAACGATGCATTGTCGGGTATCTTGGCGATGTATGAATATTTTGCTGTAGTGCCGGGATCAACAAAGAAGAATCTAATATGTTCCGGGAGGAACGATCTCTCTATGAACTCAGTAAATTCAACCTGCTCTCCCCATTTTGGAGACAATGTCAATGGATCCATTTTATATATTAAGTCAAGATTAAACCAGAACTCTCTTATTTTATGTTGTGCTTTGCCTGTATTCTCAACAAAAGCCAACACCTCTACGAGCCATTCATTATTTTGTTTGCCGATTACATTAATATCAGCCGTAAAATTCAGATTCGGATACCGCTCCTGTTGAATGATAAATCGTCGGTAAGCCCAGATCCCGGCAATTATAAACGACAAAGACGTAATAACTGATAGAATAACAGAAGTGAGTTTTTCCCATGTTTCGATAGTCATGCAGTTAAAATTAATGGTGACGAAGTAGATTAAATTTACAGATTCCTGCTAATTTCCACAGCCCCTTTAATTTTTAAGCAAGGTTTTTCTTCATTGATACCTTGATTCGCTGCCTTACCTTTGCGACCTCAAAAAATACCGTAGCCGGAAACCGGAAGCAAAAACATGAAGTATCAGCACGAAATAAATAAACGCAGAACATTTGCGATCATTAGTCACCCGGATGCGGGTAAAACAACACTGACCGAAAAGCTATTGTTATTTGGTGGTGCGATACAAGTGGCGGGTGCGGTGAAGAGCAATAAGATCAAAAAATTTGCGACCAGTGATTTTATGGAGATAGAAAGACAACGTGGGATTTCTGTTGCTACTTCAGTGATGACGTTTGAATACAATGGTATTCTTATCAATCTTCTTGATACTCCCGGTCACAAAGATTTTGCTGAAGATACTTATCGTACGTTAACGGCAGTTGACAGCGTAATTCTTGTAATAGATAGTGTGAATGGTGTGGAAGAACAAACCCGGAAACTAATGGAAGTATGTCGCATGAGAGATACTCCGGTAATTGTTTTTATCAATAAAATGGATCGGGATGGTAAGAACCGTTTTGATCTTTTGGAAGAAATAGAGAAAGAGTTGTCGATACACCTGCACCCGATGACATGGCCGATCAATAGCGGTAAAGAATTTAAAGGAGTATATAATCTTCATGATAAGAGTTTGCGTTTGTTTACCGCCAATACAAAAGGAAGCGATGATCTCATCAGTGTGACTAATTTGAATGATGCAATAGTTGATGAAAAAACAGGAGAGAAGGATGCAGCGACATTGCGTGAAGACGTTGAACTGGTTGATGGAGTTCATGGTGTATTAGAAGTAGAAGATTATTTGGCTGCAAAAGTGGCGCCGGTATTTTTTGGCAGTGCTATCAACAATTTTGGTGTAAAAGAACTGCTTGATACATTTATTCGCATTGCTCCATTACCACAATGTCGTCCCACATCGGCAAGAGTTGTTTGTCCTGATGAAGAAAAGCTGAGTGGTTTTGTTTTTAAGATACATGCTAATCTTGATCCCAAGCATAGAGATAGAATTGCATTCATGAGAATATGCAGTGGCAAATTTGAACGCAACAAATATTATCATCATGTTCGTTTAGATAAAGATGTTCGTTTCAGCAATCCTTACTCTTTTATGGCCAGGGAAAAAAGTATTGTTGAAGACGCATATCCCGGCGATGTCGTTGGGTTGTTTGATACAGGTAATTTTAAAATTGGTGATACCTTGACTGAAGGGGAAAATTTTTATTTCACCGGTATTCCAACTTTTTCACCCGAGATATTTAAAGAAGTAGTGAATAAGGACCCAATGAAGACAAAGCAATTGGAAAAAGGTTTATTGCAATTGACTGATGAAGGTGTTGCACAATTATTTACTCAGCATGGCGGAAATAAAAAAATAATCGGCTGTGTCGGTGAACTTCAGTTTGAAGTAATTCAATATCGTTTGTTGCAGGAATATGGGGCATCGGTTCAGTTCAACACACTTCCTTTTTATAAAGCTTGCTGGATAACCAGTGACGATCAAAAAAAATTAGAAGAGTTTACAAGGTTTAAAGGAGCAAATGTGGGGCTTGACAAAGATGGTCACCAGGTTTATTTAGCACAAAGCGAATGGTTCCTGAATACTGAGCGAAATAATAATCCTGCAATAGAGTTTCATTTTAGCAGCGAGGTTCATAAGAATTAAACCCCTAAATCTCTGCCTTGGGCGGAGACTTTGAAGCCTTATTGATGATCAATTCACATATCATATTTGAAACAGAACGATTAATTGTCAGGCAATATGTTTTTGAAAAAGATGCTGATAATTTTTTCTTTTTGAATGGTGATGATGAAGTAATGCGTTATATCCGTGCTACAAAATCAAAAGAAGAGTGCGACAAATTTTTGAAACAAATAATTGAATCTTATAAGGTCAATCCTTTATTAGGCCGGTGGGCTGCTGAAGAAAAAATTACCGGGAAATTTATCGGGTCATTTGCCATTATTCCAATTGAAGGAACAAAAGATATCCAATTGGGTTATGCATTACTAAAAGAGAATTGGGGAAAAGGATTTGCATCTGAGCTAACCAAAGCTGGTCTTGACTATTATTTTAAAAATAGCAATGCTGATCATATTTATGCTATTGCAGAGCAAGGCAATACAGCTTCTCACAAAGTCTTATTGAAAAATGCATTTATTCATGATGGTATAAGAAAGGAAGAAGAGAAAGAGTTGTTGAAATTTATTTATAGAAAATAATATTGATCTGTTACCTGATCAGTACAACAGTTCCTTTTCTGAAAACAGTCCCCGCACAAATACTTTTAGCCCTGATCCAATAAACAAACACTGCGGAATTTTGTTCTTTCCCTTTCCATTTACCATCCCAGCATTTATTTACATCTGTTGTATGGAAGATCAGCTCGCCCCAGCGATTGTAGATATTAAATTCAACTTCTTCAAGAATACCCCATTGTTTTATTCCAAAACAATCATTCAGGCCATCATTATTTGGGGTAAATGCATTTGGCATTAAAAATAACCCAGATTTGCTTGTCAGATCTACTACTACCGATATTGTATCAAAGTTTTTACAACCGTACACATCAGTTCCTGTCACAGTATAAAGTGTAGTAGTTGTCGGGGACGCAACAGGATTTGCAATATTTGAATTATTTAGTGTAGCCGAAGGAGACCATGTATAAGTTGCTGCGCCGCTAGCATTTAATCTTGCTGTATTGACAATACAATCTATATCATTCTGTTTTGAAGCCTGCACATTTGGTGATGGCAGTACCACAACCTGCGTTGATAATGTTTGAGAAAAATTACAAAGTGTATCCGTTATCTGTACTGTGTAGATGGTAGTTATTTGTGGGCTTACAAATGGATCAGGGATCATGGAATTTATACCTGCGGACGGTTGCCATGAATAAAGATCTCCACCCTGCGCAAGTAGCTGCACTGAATCATTTTTGCAAACGGGAGAAGGTGCATCAATAGAAAAAGTATTTTGTGCACGAACAAAAACCTCGACAGAATCTGATCTTGAACAGCCAAGAGAATTACTCGCAGTAATTATAAATGTAGTTGTTCCATCCGGTGGTGTAGCTATTGGATTCAAAACCGTATTATTATTTAATAACGATACATTGTTCCATTGAAATTGGGTACCACCATTTGAAGAAGCCTGTAATGTTATTGACTGTCCGCTGCAAATAGTAGAATCATTACCTGCATTAACAGTAAGAAGACTTGCAGTAATATTTTTTGTAACGCTGTCTTTACATCCATTAATATCCGTTACAACCAATTTAACTGTATAGGCTCCCGGAGCATAATTGTGTGAAGTGTTTTGTGTATTAGCCGTACCACCATCACCAAAATACCATTGCCATGATGTGATAGGGTTTGCATTTGTATAAGCCAAACCTTTAAAATCAAAATCTGTACATGTTGTAATACTATCTTTAATTCTTACTGAATCAATATTTGGTTTAAATAGAGTACTGTCGATAGCTAACCTCAGGTTGAATACATTTATTCCTCCAGATCCCGGTGTTGCACCGTAAGGGCTTCCATTCTGGATAATAATTCCATTTGTTCCCCCGGAATTGGTCACATTAACATTTGCTGGTAAAGATGGCTGACTCAACCACACCACTCCTCCAGCACCACCACCTCCGGGGCCAACGGTACCTCCTGCAGTAGAAGAACTCATATTTCCACCCTTGCCTCCTCTTACGTTAATCGTTAAATTAGAAATGTAATTATTGTTATTTATTAGTACAGTTCCACCGGCGCCACCACCACCCATACCGTCATGAGCAAGGAATCCAGGTGCTGTTAATTCATATGCCGCATTACCCATAGCTTTTACTGCCCGGCTATTTCCAGCTATATAATTTGAAGAGATAATTACAATGCCTCCACCATTACCACCATTAAAATCGGTATTTGCTGAAGGATCTTCAAAGCCATTGTTGCAGTGACCTGCACCGCCGCCACCAGCCAGGAATATTTTGTTGGAAGTAGTATTATAGACCAATGGGATTCCTCCCAAACCCCATGTGTTATTGGTTGTATAATTAGGACAAAGCTGGTAACCATAGCCACCACGTCCTCCGGAATTTCCATTACCACCGCCACCGCCACCGGTATTGGGATCAAGGCCGCCACCGCCACCGCTTGCTTTTTTACCCATTCCTGCATTTTTTGTACTGTCAAGATCGGCTATGCTTTCTCCTTTGCCGGCTGCAATAGGAGTATTGATCGGATAATAATAATAACTATTAGCACATGTGAAGGAATTGATCATAGCATTCCGCATCACACCCCCTTTGAATCCCTTTCCTTCTACATCGATGTCATTTTGCATTGTGAGAGTGTCCCTTACATTAAATACAAGAACTCCTCCTTCGCTTCCATCCCATGGCAAACAGGTCAGCGTATTGGTAACTGTATAATTTTGAAAATAGGGGACTCTTATTAACTGCACTTTTCCATCCGGTACATCATATGGTCTCTCTATTTTATTAAGAAGTTCAATACTATTTCCGTTTTTTGACTTGACATAATTGAATTCGTAGTTGCCGGCATTTTTATAATTTGTAACGTTTCCGAAAGAAGAAGTATTTGAACTGTCAATAACAGCTCCTTTCATTTGTATCAGTAACACGGTGTCTCCTACACTAAACTCACTTGCATCTCCAACGTTGATGATATTTTTACAGGGATCTAATGAAAGAACGGGTGTGTAATCATTAATAATAGTATCAACACAACTTCTTACTACTACCTGTTTGCAAAAAGATGATTGGGTTGGCAAACCATCATCTATAGTAAGATTTATATTATAGGAACCCGGTGCATTATAAGTAACCGGTGGAGGATTTTGCGCAGTTGAATTTGGTATACTGGAATTGGTGCAACCTGTAAAACGCAGTCGTGTTAATGTATTATTATCAACATTGGGAACAAAGGAAAAAAGATCTGGCCCGACTCTGAAGATCTTGGATATGCAATGAGGAAAATACATGTTTCCAATATTACCAAAACTAACAGCGGTAGGAGTATTTAATAAGTTATTACCAAAATCCAGTTTTATCAGATCATTGAAACCCTGGTCTGCATTAATTACGAAGCCTGTAATTTTTCCGCAAAATTTTATTATGTATATGTCCCAAGCGATATGAAAGAGACCGTTTATATTGCCGAGGTTCTGACCAGTGGGTGTACTTAACAGGGAAGTTCCAAAATCTAATCTTGTCAGCGTAGAACTGAGTGCATTGGTAACAAACAAATGCCAATTGTTATTATCCTTTATAGGATGCAAGCCAGTGGGACCATTCAAATTACCAATATTACCCAGGTTTGTTGCAATAGGCACATTTGAAAAGCTGGTTGTAAAGTCAAATCTTGTAATGGTATTATTGCCATAGTTCACAGTAAAGCCATACCAATTGCCATTTTCATTAAAGACATATAAGTCATGAGGATATGCGAGATTGCCTAAATTGCCCCAGTTGGTTCCAACGGGGGAGTTATTGGTAATACTAGGGCCTAATTCAATCTTTACAATCGATGGACTACTAAAGGGCACTTCGCCGCCCACGATTATGACATACCATTGCCCTTCATTTTTTACGATCTGAACTCCTTCCGTATTATTCGGAATCGTTCCACCTACAGTTCCCAGGTCTGTTACAGTTGGGGTGTTTAATAAACTAGTGCCAAAATTCAGGCGCAACAGTTTCCCCGGTGAGTTGTTTATCAGGAAACCGTAATAATTGCCTCCTTCATATACGTAGTCAATATAAACCGGTCGCTGCAATAATCCGCCGACATTACCAAGATTAGTACCAGTGGGCGGTGCATTGATATCAGCAACACAAAAATTCCAATAATTGGTTGTGGCGTTGGTGGAAGTATTTGTGATATTGACAGGTGTGTTTACGCAAACGGTGTCGGGTGCCGTAAATCCTGCCGTCACTGGATTACACACATTCACGATCACTGTAGCAGTAATGCCGCTCATTAGCCTTGTTTCCGAACAGCGACTTGCATCCCTGATCGATACAAGTGTATATGTTGTAGTGACTGTGGGATTAGGTACAATATTAAACGGCACTCCACTTTGAACATTATTTACAGTAATGTTTGTGGTGCCATTATTATAAACTATAGTGAAAGGTCCTGTACCTGCTGTGGCATTAAAAATAAGTTGTGCTTGCTGGCCTAAACAAATTGGGCTAGCTGTTATTGTACCATTTGGCGGTGTGTTATCAGGCCATGTGAATTTTGAAAGGAATACATCACTGCCTCCATTGGAGCTTAAATTAAACGTAGTTGTGCCCGGATCGAAATCAACATTATTGCCCTGAAAATAACCTGCGAGATAAAAAGTATTTGTTCCGCTTGCCCTTATTGCTGAGCCATAATCGTCAAAAGAACCACCGATATTGAAAGCACACAAATATTCCCCATTGAGATTGTATTTACCTATAAAAATATCATTGCCTCCATTGCTTACCAGGTTATCAACCACCGCTGACGGGTTCATATCAGAAGTACCGGTAAATCCACCGGTAACAAAAAGATGACTATTATCAGTGGTGACTTTCCAGCCTATATCACTTGCACCTGCACCAAAATTAAATGCCCATAAATAATTACCGCTGTTACTATATTTTGCAAGGAACACATCAGCATTGCCATTACTATTGAGTGGTGCAGTACCTGCGCCCGGGTTAAAATCAATATTAGTTCCTGTAAAATCTCCGATCACATAAATATTACCACTGTTATCAAGCTCAATTCCCCTGGCTACATCTATACCAGGGCCACCAATTTGGTGAGCAAAAACATATTGGCCATTGGTGTTATATTTCGCAAAGAAAATATCATATCCTCCGCTGGAATTTAAAATAGCAGTTGCAGGTGAAGGGTCAAAATCTATATTAGTTCCCTGGAAAAATCCTGCTGCATAAACATTCCCGCCATTATCGATTTTCAAATCAAATATTGCGTTATCGTTATCTCCTAATCCTAAATTAAATGCCCACTGAAAATTTCCGGCAGGAGAATATTTTCCCAGGACAATAGTTCCGGTTGCGCTGTTTAATTGAAATACCGCAGGAGAAGGATCAAAGTCAACAGTTTCTCTAAAATACCCGCCAATATAAATATTGGAAGATCCATCCGTAGCAACTGCAACACCGGAATCATAAAGTTGGGAGCCACCGATATTAAAAGCCCATTGATACTGACCGGCAGAATTATATTTTGCAAGAAAAATATCACCACCATATCCGGGATCACTTCCGGAATCTCCATTACTAGTTAAGTTTGCAACCGCAGCAGAAGGATCAAAATCAACATTGCTGCCACGAAAAAAACCGGTAATAATTACATTGTCGTTTTGATCGGTTGTTATAGCATCACCCCAATCCCGGTTTGAGCCTCCTATTCTGAACGCCCATATAAACTGGCCCGCAGAAGTATATTTAGCAACAAAAATATCTTCAGAGCCGGCACTCGTTAAGTTAAAAACAGCAGGTGAGGGGTCAAAGTCAGCAGTACCAGAAAAAAAACCTGTTACCAGAACATTGCCAGCATTATCAATATGTGTAAAGGCTGCTTCATCTCTGCCAGTGCCACCTGCATTAAAAGCCCAATTTAAATTTTGCGATCTTGAACTGTAATGAAAAAAGAAAATGATCAGAAAAGTCAGGATTAACTTTCCAGCAATATTAGCAACACTGAACTTTAAGCCATTGAATAGGGGCATGCAGAAATTTTCTCAATTCCTAAAAATACAGCGGTATTTTCAAAACTTATAGTTATAATTTGGGAATTACTCCCGTATAATTATGTGGCGTTATTTTCTTCAGTTCTTTTTTAACTGAATTATCAATTTTCAGGTTATCAATAAAATGATGGATGGATTTTTTATCGATATAGGCATTTCCTCTTGTCAACTGCTTTAATGCTTCATAAGGATTAGGATAGCTCTCCCTTCTCAAAATGGTTTGCACAGCTTCTGCAACGACGGCCCAGTTATCTTCCAGTTGCTGGTGGATCATACCATCATTAAGAATAAGTTTATCAAGTCCTTTTTCTACGGAACGAAATGCGATCAGCGTATGTGCAAACGGAACACCAATATTTCTAAGAACAGTTGAATCGGTAAGATCTCTTTGTAATCTTGAAACAGGAAGCTTTGAAGCCAGATGTTCAAAGATCGCATTGGCCATTCCGAGATTTCCTTCTGCATTTTCAAAATCTATCGGGTTTACTTTATGTGGCATTGCTGATGAGCCAACCTCATTCTTCATTACTCTTTGTTTAAAATAATCCATGGAAATATAAGCCCATACATCACGACAAAAATCAACAAGGATATTATTGATCCTTTTCATGCAATCAAAATGAGCAGCAAGATTATCGTAATGTTCAATTTGAGTTGTGAATTGCATGCGGGTCAGACCTAATTTTTTTTCAACAAACTCATTTCCCAGTTTTACCCAATCCATCTTTGGAAATGCAATATGATGTGCATTGAAGTTCCCGGAGGCGCCTCCAAATTTTGCGCTAAAAGGAATATTGATCAATTGCTCTACCTGGTTTTCTATCCTTTCAACAAATACCATGAACTCCTTACCAAGACTTGTTGGCGAAGCGGGTTGCCCATGTGTATGTGCAAGCATTGGTATATCTCTCCACTCTTTTGCAAGCAATTTTAATTGCGTATTCAGATTTAACAAGGAAGGCAGGTATTCATATTCAACCGCATGTTTCCAGAAAAGCGGAATAGCAGTATTGTTAATGTCCTGTGATGTTAATCCAAAATGTATCCATTCTTTTACTTCCTTGGCACCACTTTTATCTAAAGTATTTTTCAAAAAATATTCTACTGCTTTTACATCATGGTTAGTTGTGTATTCGATCTGTTTTATTTCCTGGGCATCTTCCGGACCAAACTCTTCGGCGATCTTTCGTAATTGTTTTTCTGCCTTTCCTGATAATTTGAAAAAATTCTTATCAGCCAAAAAAAGAAAGTATTCAATTTCAACCAGTACCCGGTATTTCATCAATGCATATTCAGAAAAATATTCATCAAGATGTTGCACCTGCTTGCGGTAACGACCGTCGATGGGAGAAATGGCTGAAAGATTGGTTAGTTCCATACTTGTATCAAGTTTCTTGTTTTTCCAAAGGAATCCTCAAATGAGTCCTTCGGACCTTTGGGACTGGTTATTTGTTCTTCTATCTTTGCTGCGCAAAAATAACTCAATTGAGTAAGATAAAGGTTGGAATCGTTAGTTATCTAAACACGAGGCCGTTAATTTATGGATTAAAGCTTGAGCCTATTGCTTCACAAATTGAATTAATTGAAGATAACCCGGCACGGTTAGCAGAAATGCTAAAAAATAACGAGATCGATCTTGGCCTGATCCCCATTGCTGCCATTCCTGAATTAAAAGCATCCTATTTGGCCGGTGACTATTGTATTGGTACTGACGGTGAAGCTGCATCTGTTTGTTTATTTAGTGAAGTACCACTGGAACAAATTGAAAAAGTTTATCTTGATTATCAAAGCCGCACCTCGGTTGAATTATTAAAATGGATAATGAATGAATATTGGGGAATACGACCTGAGATCATTATTGCCAGGGATGAAGATTATCGCAAAGAAATAAGAGGAACAACTGCAGGTCTTGTTATTGGCGATCGTGCTTTTGAGCAAAGGAAATTATCAACCTTCTTTTATGATCTTGGCGCTGAGTGGAAGAAGATCACTGGTCAGCCATTTGTTTTTGCTGTTTGGATAAGCAATAGAAAACTGCCAGAAGATTTTATTAAGCTCTTTAATGAATCAAATGCTGTCGGTTTACATCATATAGATGAAATTGTAGCTTCACATTCTTTTGATCTGTATGATCTGAAAAAATATTATACTCTTCACATGAATTATTTGCTTGATGAAAAAAAGAAAAAAACGATGCAATATTTTCTCTCGCTGCTTGAATTGTCAACTGCTACTGCCTCTTAGCCTGCTTAAACACCTGTCGACTAATTATCCGTTATTAAAAAATTATTAAGTGTGAGAGTTGCATCATTACCTCCCCAGCTATCGCCAACTCTTACGGCAACATGTCCCGTGGTTTGCTTCAAAGGAGTTTGCACAGATTCTATAACGGTGCCACCATTTGTATTGTAATCATTGATTGCAGTAATAGCAATAGCAGTACCATTAACGACCTGGATTCTTGTAAAATACCATGTATCCGGATCTATTACTACAGAGTTATTCCATGAGTTGTTAGTAGTAAAACGGGTAATATCAGTTCTTACTTTATTGTCGCCGCCATATCCATTCTTATCATAATACAACGACACGCAATATTCATTGAACATGTTACCATCTTCGCATTTCCATTTTACATACAGCACTTTATTTTCCACGCAAACTTTTTCAAAAGATGAAAGTCTCGCACCATTACGATAACCATCTGCATAAATTTTTAATCCTTCACTTGTTTGCTCATATACCCCAGGCTGCATATTTTTCATCGTAAGATCCTTTTCGGAGAAATATTCCCAGTTGTTTGGGGCAATGGTCGTGTATTCCTTTATATAAGCAACGGGTTGGTTGCAATCTTCATTGCTGAGGTTTTCCTTCTTACAAGTATTATTGAAGAATACTAAGACAAAAAACAAATAAAGCTTGTACATATTCTAAGGTCTGAAATAAAGTTAATGATTTCTTTTTCTTATGTTGTTAAACTTTTGTTTTTTCAATATTCAAAAACCCTTTCAATACCCACCATTGAAATTCTAACTCTGGCAAGAGTTCTATGCTTAAAAAAATAAGTTCCTTAACATTACAAACCGGTATTTTTGCGAAATTCGATTTTTATGAAGGTAGTCATATTTGCAGGCGGTCTTGGTACCCGAATATCAGAAGAGACAGATGTTCGGCCTAAGCCCATGGTAGAGATTGGTGGAAAACCGATCTTATGGCATATCATGAAAATTTATGAGAAATATGGACACAATGATTTTATTGTTTGCCTGGGATACAAAGGCTATGTGATCAAAGAATACTTCATGAATTATTACATGCACAATTCGGATGTGACTATTGATCTTGGAAAAAATAAATTTGATATCCATGCCAGTAAGGCCGAATCGTTCAAGGTTACATTAGTAGATACAGGGCTTAATACAAAAACTGCAGGAAGGCTAAAGGCTATTCAGAGATACCTCAAAGATGAAAATTTCATGCTTACCTATGGTGATGGGGTAAGTGATGTGGACATAAACAAATTAACCGATTTTCATCATGCGCATAATAAGGTGGTTACTGTAACTGCGGTGCAACTCGGCTCCCGTTTTGGCGGGATGGATCTTGCAGCCAACGGAGAGGTAGTTTCGTTCCGCGAAAAAGAGAAAGACGAAAACAAATGGATCAACGGAGGTTTTTTTGTGCTGAAGCCGGAAGTATTCGATTACCTGGAAGGCGATATGGAAAATGTAATGTGGGAAGAGGAGCCTTTGGAAAAACTAACATTGGATGGTCAATTAGCCGCTTACCGGCATACAGGGTATTGGCAATGTATGGATGCGTTAAGAGATAAAATTGAATTGGAATCACTTTGGCAAAATAAGCAGGCAAAATGGAAAATTTGGTAATGCGTCAGGATATTCGAAAGTTTTATGAGGGTAAGAAAGTATTGGTAACAGGTCATACAGGTTTTAAGGGCACCTGGCTAAGTGCAATGTTGCATATTCTCGGCGCAAAGGTTAAAGGCTATGCGCTTGCACCTGAAGATTCAAAACCGTTTTATGATCTTTTCCTTACCTACAAGATTGTTGAAAGTGTAATAGCTGATATTCGAAATAAAGAAAAGTTACAAGAAGAGATCGAATCATTTCAACCGGATTTTATTTTTCATCTTGCAGCACAACCCCTGGTTAGACGTTCTTATCAAATTCCAGCAGAGACTTTTGAAGTAAATGTGGTTGGTACTGCTAATCTTCTGGAGGCTGTCGTCAATTTAAAAAAGAAATGTAATATAGTTGTCGTTACCACGGATAAAGTTTATGAAAACAAAGAAAAACATGTTTTATATAAAGAAAATGATACGCTTGGCGGGTATGATCCTTATAGTACCAGTAAAGCCTGTACAGAATTAGCAGTAAATTCTTTCAGAAGTTCTTTTTTCAATCCTAAGAAGTATGAGTTTCATCAAAAGGCGATTGCCAGTGCCCGCGCTGGAAATGTGATAGGGGGCGGGGATTGGAATATTGACAGAATAGTGCCCGATATAATTCGTTCTTTGCAGCAGGACAAAATAATTGAAGTCCGAAATCCTAAATCAGTACGGCCATGGCAACATGTTTTAGAACCGATCCTTGGTTATTTAAAACTTGGTGCATCGTTAAATGAAAAGCCTAAGAAATACTCGAAGGCTTATAATTTTGGGCCTTTGCCAAAAGATCATTTGACTGTAAAGCAGCTTGTGAAAATGGCGATCAAAAATTGGGGTGGAGGAGAATGGAAGAATATTTCTTCGACAAATAAACTACATGAAGCGGCATTGCTTAAGTTGAATATAAACAGGGCAAAAAAAGAACTTAAGTGGGAACCTAAATTAAATAGTGAAGAAGCGATCAGGTGGGCAATTGACTGGTATAAACAGCCGGGTTCAATGCAGGCAGAATTTACTTTTAATCAAATCAGGAATTATTTTATATTATGATTTTTACTCCTACTGAAATGGCAGGAAGTTTTGTGATTGATGTTGATCCTTTTACAGATGAAAGAGGATGGTTTGCCCGTTTTTATTGCAAAAATGAATTTGAAAAGATCGGTCATAACAAAGAATGGGTGCAATTAAATCATTCTTCCACTAATAAAAGAGGGACAATAAGAGGAATGCACTTTCAAAAGAGACCTTTTGGTGAAATTAAAATGATTAAATGTATTGCGGGTAGCATTTATGATGTAATCGTTGACTTGCGAAATGGTTCTTCCACTTTTTTACAATGGTTTGGAATAATATTATCAGCAGAAAATAAAAAAATGCTTTACATACCAGAAGGCTTTGCACATGGCTTTCAATGTTTAGAAGATAATTGCGAACTTATCTATCATCATTCGGAATTCTATACGCCTGAGGCAGAAGCAGGAATTCCATTTGATGACCCGAAAATAAATATACAATGGCCCTTGCCAACAACAAACTTATCTGTAAGAGATAAAAATCATCCATATCTTAACGAAAATTTTAACGGGATATAATTATGCAATGCAGGTTTTGCAAAACACAATTAAAGCATGTATTTATTGACCTGGGCAATTCACCTCCTTCGAATTCTTTCCTGACTAAGGTCCAATTAGATGAGCCCGAAGTTTTTTATCCATTAAAAGTTTATACCTGTCATAATTGTTTTTTGGTTCAGATAGATGAATATAAAAAATCAGAGGCAATATTTAATAGCGATTATGCTTATTTCTCCTCCTATTCTTTAACATGGCTGGCGCATGCAGAGAAATATTCAGAAATGATGATAAACCGGTTTGGGATTGACAGAAATTCAAAAGTTATTGAACTTGCTTCAAATGACGGTTATCTTCTTCAATATTTTAAACAAAAAAATATTCCCATACTTGGAATAGAACCCACTGCAAATACTGCGGAAGTTGCCATTAAAAAAGGAATTGAAACGATCATTGATTTTTTTGGAGTAAGACTGGCAAAGGAACTGGTTAAAAAAAATATTTATGCCGATCTTTTATTAGGGAATAATGTATTGGCTCATGTACCAGATATTGTGGATTTCGTTGGAGGAATGAAAATAATTCTCAGGCAAACAGGAATTATTACAATGGAGTTTCCCCACCTGATGCAATTGGTTGAAAAAAATCAGTTCGATACTATTTATCATGAACATTTTTCCTATTTGTCTTTTCATACTGTAAAACAAATCTTCGAATCACAGGGATTGGAACTATTTGATGTGGAGGAAATACCTACACATGGAGGATCTTTGCGTATTTATGCTAAACATGCTGATGACGATTCCAGGAACGTATCACCTAATGTTTCAAATTTATTGACTAAGGAAATGAAAAATGGAATGACAGGACCTGCGTACTATAAAAATTTCCAGGATAAGGCATTCAACATAAAGCTTGAATTAGTAGATTTTTTAATTGAAAAGAAAAAAAATAATAAAAAAATTGCCGCCTATGGTGCAGCAGCAAAAGGAAATACTCTTCTAAACTATTGTGGGGTAAAAAATGATCTTATTGAATATGTCGTGGATGCCAATCCGCATAAGCAGGATAAATTTTTACCTGCCAGCCATATTCCAATTGTAAATGAAGACTATCTTAAAGCAAGCCATCCTGACTATGTAATTATTTTGCCATGGAATTTGAAGGATGAGATAACTAACCAGCTTTCGTATATTAAAAATTGGGA
>Ga0070698_100001840_pt1 | contig 23636 bp, 26 predicted proteins | sample KBSK1502metaG_FD_65477 | JGI IMG/M metagenome (GOLD analysis project Ga0070698, IMG submission 65477) | Corn, switchgrass and miscanthus rhizosphere microbial communities from Kellogg Biological Station, Michigan, USA - KBS K1-50-2 metaG | ecosystem: Host-associated > Plants > Roots >... | reverse complement strand
TCGACGTCCAGCTGAGTCAGCGGGATATCGTGCTGGGAGGGGTGCTTGAACCCGGCCGAGCCGAGCGCGGACCGGGCCGCGGCGGCGTGTTCCAGCGCCTCGCCGAGGTCACCACGCCGCAGCGCGATCTCCCCCGCCACCCGGCGCAGCGAGCAGCGGATGTACTGCTGCGGCGCCAGCTCCAGCGCGTGCCCGATCACCTCGGTGGCCTCGTCCCACCGGCCGAGCGAGACCAGCGGCTCGGCCACGTTGATCGCCAGGACCGCCCCCGAGGAGCGGGCGAGACCGTAGTCCTCGGCGCTGGCGATCCCGGCCCGCGCGACCTGCGCGGCCTTCTCGTGCTCGCCCATCCCCTCGAGCACGTGGGACTCGTTGATCGCGGACCACAGCTGCGGCCCGTACGCCCCCGCCTGGGCAGCGACCGAGTTCGCCTGGGCGAACACCTCCAGCGCGGCCGTGTCATCGCCGGCCAGGGACCGGACCAGGCCCAGCTCGAGCAGCGCAGTGGCCTCCGTCGCCGCCTCGCCGGTCTGCCGCGCAAGCTCCAGCGCCTCATCGAGGGCCGCCAGCGCCTCCGGGCCGCGCAGCCGCCCGGTGTACTTGGCGAGGTCGACCAGGATCTGCGCCCGGGCCGCGTCACCCACGCCGGGCGGCACGAGATCCAGCGCCGCCAGGAGGCTCTCTTCCGGGTCGCGATGCTTCCCCAGCAGGGCCCGCGTCTCGAGCAGCAGCGCGGCGCGGACGGGCTCGGCGGCCGGGTCGATCTCCTTGAGCGCGGCGGACGCGTACGCCGCGCCCTGCTCGTTCTCTTCCGCGGTCCTGGCCACCCGGGCGGCCTGCTCCAGCACGCTCAGCTTGGAGGCGCCGATCCGCTGCTCCGCGTCCGGCACCTTGTCCCAGAGCTCGAGCACCCGCCCCAGCAGGGTCAGCTGCTCGGCGTGCGCGAGGGCCCGGCCGGCCTCGGCGGCCGCACGCCAGCCGCTGACGAACGCCCCCTTCAGGTCGTGCGCCGCGTACCAGTGGTGCGCCTGCTCGATCACCGCCCGGCCCGGGGGCAGCAGCCCGGGATCGGCCTCGAGCGCCTCGGCGAACCGCGTGTGCAGCCGGGTGTGATCTCCGGGCATCAGGTCATCGAGGATGGCCTCCCGGATCAGGCCGTGCCGGAACGCGTATCCGTCCGCGTCGGCGGTCAGCACGTTCACGGCCACCGCCGGCCGCAGGGCGCGGCTGAGGCCGTCGTCCGGCAGGCCGGTCACCGCCACGAGCAGCGCGTGCCCGACGTACTGCCCTCCGGCGCTCGCCGTGCGCAGCACCTCCTGGGTCTCCTCCGGCAGCCGCCGCACGGAGACCAGCAGCAGGTCGCGCAGCGAGGCCGGCATCCCAGGGGTGAGGCCGCCGGTGCAGTCGTCGCAGAGCAGTTCCTCCACGAACAGCGGGTTGCCGTCGGCCCGGCGGTACACCTCGTCCGCGAGCGGGGGCTCGGGCTCGCGGCCCAGGATGCGGGCCACGAGCTCGTCGGCGTGCCGCCGGTCGAGCCTGGGCAGTTCCATCCGCTCCACCCAGGCGAGCCGGCTGAGCTCGGCGAGCAGCGGTCGCAGCGGGTGGGTACGGTGCAGCTCGTCGGACCGGTACGTCACGATGATCAGGACACGATCCAGGATCTGCTGCCGGCTGACGAGGAAGGCCAGCAGGTCGCGGGTTGAGCGGTCGGCCCAGTGCGCGTCCTCGATCAGCAGCACGACGGGCCCGCTGTCGGCCAGCCGCTCCAGCAGCGCGAGCATCTGCTCGAACAGCCGGGCCCGGGCCACGCTCTCGCCGGCGTCGCCCTCCGCGGGGCCGAATTCCGGCAGCAGCCGCGCGAAGTCGCGCGTCACGCGGCCCGGCAGCAGCCCGGCCACGCCGTCGGCGCCCAGGTCGCGGACGAGCTCCCGCAGCACGGCGGTGAACGGCGCGAACGGCAGCCCGTCGGTGCCGAGCTCCACGCAGCCGCCTTTGAGCACGCGCGCCCCGGCGGCCCTGGTGCGCGCCGTGAACTCGCTCACCAGCCGGGACTTCCCCACGCCCGCCTCGCCGCCGACGAGCACGACCGACGGGCCCTCCCGGCGGGCCGGGGCGAGGGCAGCGTTCAGCACGGCCAGCTCCTCCGCACGCCCGACGAGGACCGGGCTCACGCTCCGCATGTCCTCAGAATGCCAGGTGCTCGCGGCGTCGCGGGCCGGCGGACGCGCACGGCCCGGGCCGGACGAGCCCGTCCGGCCGGGGCCCGGCGGGCGCGTCCTGGAGGGGGCCGGCGGACGCGTCCCGCCGGGAGCCGATGGTTGCGTCCCGCCCGCATCCGCGGTCGCGCCGTCCGCCTGAGCCGCGCCGGCGGCAGCGGCGGGGGCTGCTATGTCGGCTGCGCCTGTTGTGCGTTTCACGCCGAGCCCGCGCTTCTCACGTCATGTCACGCGGCTCGCCTGCCCACGGGCTGCCGGTCCTGCTCAACGGTCGGCTGGCCGCTCGCCACGGCGACCGGCTCCCTGCTCGCCCGGGCGAGGGGCACCTCGGCCCCGGGGCGCGGCGACCCGGCCGCTACCTGCTCCGCACGGCTGCGGCCCCGGCGCCACTGCCTCGCGAGCCGGTACCGCGCTGCTCGGTCTTCCCACTCCCTGGCCCGCTCGGCGACCAGAGCCTGGCTGAGAATCGGGTGCATCGTATCCTCCTCGATGTGCGGGCCGTCCCTGGCCCGGCACTATCGAGGTTCGCCGTAAGGTCCCCGCACCCGCATCGGGCAACTGCCTTATCTTCGGGCCGGGCCTGCCTTATGGGCCGCCCTGCCTTACGGGGCGGGCTCATAGGCTCGCTGGGGGCGCCATGTCGAAGGGCCCCGGAAGGGCGCCCAACGGAAGCCGGAGACGCGCGATGAAGTATGTGATCCTGATCATGGACACGCCCGAGGCCCGGGCCCTGTCCGGTGCCGAGCAGGGGGCGTGGATGACCGAGGTCATGGCCTGGTACGAGAAATGGGGCATGTCGGGGAAGCTCGTGGACGGCGGCGACCAGCTCGACTCGGCCGACAAGGCCAAGACGATCAGGGCTACCGGGGTGACCGACGGCCCGTTCATGGAGTCGAAGGAGGTCCTCGGCGGCTACTCGGTGCTGGAGACCGGCACGATCGGCGAGGCCGTGGAGATCGCCAGGACCTGGCCCGGCGTGGACCGCGGGTGGATCACCATCGAGGTCCGCCCGGTCTTCGCGCGCTGAGGCCCGCGAGCAGGTGGGCCCGGACCGCGTGAAAAAGCCGGCAGCCGTCGTGATCGCCCGCGACCGGATCCGGGTCGCCTCCTCGCGGTAGACGCGCTATCACTGTCGATAACGGAGCTGGCTCCGGCCGGGCACGGTCAGCTGAATCTGGCCCCGGGTCATGCGGCCGCCGGATGCCGCGGCCGGTACGCCCGGCCGCCTCGTACCCATCCCGCCAGGCGCGGCACCTGCCTGCGAAGTCGGCGAGGTGCAACTCGGCGAACTCGCCGGGCGACCAGTCGTGCGGCAGCACCTCGGCCTGGTCGGTCCAGGCGTACGTCCAGCCCTGGCGGCCGTCGCTCAGCGTCAGCAGCTCGAGCTCGTAAGGACCGGACTCGTACTCGTCGATGAGCCGCAGCTCCGCGGGGGTCAGGCCGGTGATGAGCATGCCGGTGACCTCGGCCTCGGCCCGCACCAGCCCGGGGTAGACGCGCCTGGCGAGCGCGGCGGCGCGCCAGCCCGCCACCGCCACGGTGCTCCGGCAGGGCACCCGGTCCAGCAGCACCGCGAGCACCTCGTCGAACCGGAGCGTTCCGTAGGCGAAAAGCGCCGCTGGCCCTCCGGCCATCCGATCCGCGCGGCTCATACGGTCTCGGCGACCGTGCGGGTCAGCAGGATCGCGGCGCAGAACGAGCGGTAGGTCGCCAGCGGGTCGTCACCGTGGATGCGCAGCTCGCGCGGGCCGGCCCGGTCCACGCCGCGAACCCAGCTCGCGGCCTCGGCGATGTCGGTGTTGCGGACCGAGACCTCCAGCGTGGCCCCGGCCAGCGGCGGGGGCTCGGCGCCCTTCGCCCCGGCGACCGCCTTCTCGGCGGTCTCCCGGATCAGCGCGCGGGCTCGCTCGGGGTGCATGCTGTGCGCGGCCGTCCGGCTGACCGCTTCCTTGACCACTGCGGCGTGGACGCCGGGGATCAGCGCTGCGGTCTCCTCGCACGCGCACCGGTCCCCGGTCACCAGCACGACGGGCACGCCGAAATGGGCCGCCACCAGCGCGTTGATCCCCGCTTCCCCGCACACGACGCCGTTCAGCCGCGCCTCGGTGACCACGCGCGGGCTGTAGGTGTGGGAGAGTCCTGCGGGCGCGCCGGCGCTGCCGTGGTACGAAACCAGCGCCACCGCGTCGAAGCTGCCGTCCAGCCCCTGCATCATGTAGAGCGGCTTATGGCTGCCCGAGATGTACGAGGCGCCGCCGGCCAGTTCGTCCGGCGGCAGGTTGCGCATCAGGTAGTGGGAATCGTTGACCACGATCTCGGTGGCGCCCCCGGCCATCGCGCCCTCGATCGCGGCGTTGACTTCGCCGAGCAGGAGCTTGCGTCCCGCCGCCGCCTCCGGGCCGTCGCCGACGCACTGCTCCCAGTCGACAACCCCCGCGGTCCCCTCCATGTCGGTGGACACGAAAACCTTCATGACACCAGCCTCCTCGGCTCGATCCGGAAGCTCTCATCGTCGGCGGTCATCACGCTGTAGCTGGCGCCCGCCCTGGTGGCGGCGCCGCCATGGCGGCCGTCCGGGGTCAGGCACAGGGCGAGCAGCGGGGTGCGGAACTCGTCGGGCAACTCCAGCGTCTCTGCCAGTGCCTCCACGCAGGCCTGCGCGGGGTCGGCCCCCGCCGCGAGCGCGCGCAGCACCGACCGGGCCGTGGTGGCGCGGATCGTCAGCTCGCCGCGCCCGGTGCAGGCCGCGGCGCCGACCCGGTTGTCGCAGTAGTTGCCGGCGCCGATGATCGCCGAGTCGCTGACCCGGCCCGGGTACTTCCACGGGTACCCGCTGGTGCTCACGCCGGACGCGAGATTGCCCGCGGCGTCGCGGGCCAGCACGTTGACCGTCCCGGAAACGGCCGGGGGCGACATCGACGCGATACGCTCCAGCGCCAGGCGGCGGTAGGCGCTCTCACCGGGCCCCATCCTCGCCTCCGCGGCTTCGATTTCCGCGGCGGACAGGCCTTCCCGCCATATCCGCGACGCCTCGTCGGTCAGCGTCGGCCCGCGCTCGATGCCAACCTCGTCCGCGAAGCGCTCCGCGCCCGCGCCGACCAGCAGCAGGTGCTGCGGCAGCCGGTCGCAGACGGCCCGCGCGATCGAGATCGGGTGCGGGAAGCCGGTGACCGCGGCCACCGCGCCCGCCCGCCGGGTCGCCCCGTCCATGATCGAGGCATCGAGCTCGACCTCGCCGAGCAGGTTCGGCAGTCCGCCCACCCCGACGTGGTGGTCGGCCTCGTTGGACTCCACGACCCGGACGGCGGCCTCGACCGCGTCCAGCGCGCTGCCCCCGGCGCGGAGCAGGCTCATGCCCGCGGCCAGCCCGACCTCGCCGCCCTCGCTGGCAATCATCAGTGGCGTTATGACTGGGCCTCCACATCACCCGGGACGCGAGCGTCAACAATCGACCGCTGTCCCAGCTAACCTATCTGCCGGCGCCCATAACCAGCCGGGCCGTAGCAGAGGGGACATGACATGCCTTCGACGGTGACCCGCCGCACGCTCGACCTCGCCGGCCTCGACGTCCCGGTGGTCGAGATCACCGGCAGCACGGACGGCCCGTTGCTGACCGTCATCGCGGGCGTGCACGGCTGCGAGTACGCGCCGATGGCGGCGGTGCGCCGGTGGACCCGGAGCCTGGAGACCCGGGACCTGCGCGGCCGCGTGCGGGCGGTGCCCGTGCTCAGCCTGACGTCGTTCCGGGCCCGGAGCCCGTTCGTGATCCCCGAGGACGGCAAGAACCTCAACCGGTGCTTCCCTGGCAGCCCGGCCGGCACGCTCGCCGAGCGGCTCGCATGCGCCACGTTTACCCAGCTCATCACCGGCTCGGACGCGCTGATCGACGCCCACGCCGGCGACATGGTCGAGGCGCTGCAGCCCTTCGCGCTGTACGACGCCGGGCCCGCCGAGGCCAGGGCGCGGGAGATGGCCACGGCCTACGGGCTCGGCTACGTCATCCGGCAGGAGGCCGGCCCGGACCGGGCCGTCGGCGGCACGACGAGTGCGTCGGCGGCCGAGATCGGCATCCCGGCCATCATCGCCGAGTCCGGCGAGTGCGGCCTGGTGCAGCAGGACGCGGTCGACCGGCACGTGCGCGGGCTCGACCGGGTGCTCGCCCTGCTCGGCATCGCCGATGACCCGGCCGCCGGCGATGCCGCCCCGCCGACGTATCTCACCCGCTTCCTGTGGCTGAACTGCGACGACGCGGGCTGGTGGGAGCCCGCCGTCCGCCCCGGCGAGGCGGTCGCCGCGGGCCGGACGCTCGGCACCGTCAGCACCCTCGACGGCGCCCGGGTCCTGCAGACCATCACCGCGCCCGCGGACGGCGTCCCGATGTTCATCACCAGCTCCCCCGCAGTGGCCGCCAACGGCCTCCTCCTCGGCCTGGGCGTCATCTAGGGGCCGGACCCCGCCCGCGATCCGCACGCAGCTGCGCCCCGCCTCCCCCGGCCCCACCCAGGCTCGCCCCGGCCCGACCTCGGGCGGGCGGCAACCGGATGAAGGGTGCCCTGGCCAGGGCGGTAACTCGCGCTAGTTTCTTCTGGAACAGATGATTCCGTTCTGATATGCTGGAACAGATCGCTTCGTTCTGCACGAGGGGCTTGGGCCGGACCCGGCCCGACGAGGAGGAGGAACACATGGACTGGAAGCTCGAGCTGGTGGCGGTTCCCGTCTCGGACGTGGACCGCGCCAAGGCCTTCTACACCGAGAAGGCCGGGTTCCATGCCGATCACGACCACACGGTGAGCGAGGAGATCCGCTTCGTGCAGCTCACGCCGCCGGGGTCGGCGTGCTCGATCGCCATCGGCAAAGGACTGGTGGACATGCCGCCAGGCTCCGCGGCGGGCATGCAGCTGGTCGTCCAGGACATCGAGGCCGCGCGAGACGAGCTGGCCGCCCGGGGCGTGGAAGTGAGCGAGATCCAGGAGTTCCCCTGGGGCTCGTTCGTTTTCTTCGCCGACCCCGACGGCAACCGCTGGTCCGTCCAGCACATCCCGCCCCGCCCCTGAGCCGGCCGGGCCAGATGTCTAGTGCGAAACCAACAAAACCCGGGGCGCGAGATGGGATTGACCGAGACGTTATATTCCTCGTAAGACTGGTAGCGTCCGTCAGCTAAAGACGGCATGCCGCGGGCCGCCGGCGAGTGGCGGCAAGGGAGCTCCCCCCGGATGGAGTCACGGGCTCGGAAGGTCAACGCGGCCCTAGCCATCTGTGCCGTGCTCGCCGGGTTCGGCATAACGTTCGGCATCCTGGTGGGGGTGCGCGGGGGCTCCGGCGCCGGTGACCCGGGCCCGGCCGCGAGAAGGAGCCAGACCCAGAAGGCCGTCGACGGGCCGTCACCCGCCGCCCTCGACGGGCAGTTCCTCACCTACTCCGACCATTCCACCTGCGCCGACTGGGCCGGAGGCGACGGGGTGTCGGCGGTCAGGCTGAGCTCGTCGCAGATCGCGTGGTTCTTCGCCGACACCTACCTCGGCCCGGCCGGGCCGAGCATCGGGTACTCGCACCTGGGCGGGTTCCTGCACAACTCGGTGGTGATGCAGACCACCGAACACCACCGCACCAGCTTCGTGACGCTCACCGGCGGGCGCGCCTGCCCGGGGCCGACCTCGTTCGGGCGAGCACAGTCGGTGATAACCGCGCCGACCACCGACCAGGGCCAGGAGCGTTACTGGGACGGCGACGGGATGCTGGTCGGCAGAACCGTCGTGAAGTTCTACAACCTGTACCAGCCGGGCCCGTTCCCGTTCACCGCGCTGGGGACGGTGATGGCCAGGTTCTCGGTCAGCAAGCTCAGCGCGGCCGGGCACGGCCCGAGATACGGGGCCGTGATCAGGCCGAAGCTGACGCAGCTGCCCACCTACACGCCGCCCGACGGCGGGACGCCCATCATCTGGGGTTCCGCGCTGCTCACGTCCGGGCGGGCGGGGCAGACCGTCTTCGTCTACGGCTGGCAGAGCCCCTACTCGACCAGCACGAACCAGCAGCTGTACCTGGCCCGGGTCAGCGCCGCGCGGCTCGCTGACTTCGGCGCGTGGCAGTTCTACCGACAGGGGCGCTGGGTTGACAGTCAGAGCCTCGCCCTGCCGGTCGAGCCGCTCCTCGGGAACCTCGACGTGCCGTCGGGGTTCAGCGTGGTGAAGGAAGCCGGACGGTACTGGCTGATCCAGGCGCCCGGAGCGGGAGACCCCGACATCCTCGCCTACCCGGGGCCGACGCCCTGGGGCCCGTTCGACAACTTCCACCCGATCGTGCTGTACCAGGCCCCGGGGATCGGGCTCAACATAGCCAACGACTACCGCGTCATGTACGAGGCGCGCGCCGAGCCCGCCCTGTCCACCAGCCAGACGCTGGTGATCAGCTACAACGTCAACTCCGAGGCGATCACCGCCGCCTGCACCTCGCTGTCCTTCTACACCAACGCGATCAGCCAGCCGCGTTTCATCGCCGTGCCCGAGGCCGCGTTCACGAGCGGCGCGGATCCGCGGCGCCTGGTGCGGGCCGGACCCTACATCTACCCCCAGATCACCACGAGGAATCCGTCACAGTGGTACAACCAGTGGTCGTACCCGGACGGCTGCCCGCCCGTGCCCGCCGTCTCCCGCGTCACCGCGCGGGCGGGGCCCGGCATGGCCCGGCTGACCTGGCCGTCGGCGGGGATCGGCATGCAGTACCACATCTATGTCGCAGGCGCTTCGGGAGGCTTTGCCCAGAGGCGCACCGTCTCGTCGACCAGTGTCACGCTCACCGGGCTGCGCCGCGGCGTGACCTACCAGTTCCAGGTCGTGCCGGTGAACTACTACAACAATGCCGGGCCGGGAGCCGAGACCTCGGCCCAGATTCCCTGACCCGATCTGACCAGAACCCGCAACGCCCGGGCTCCGGCGGGGGCGGCTGGCGGCGCGCGCCGCGCCACTCGGTGGCCCGGTCCTGATGTCGGCCGGGCCATTTGCGGGTAGCACGTCAGGAAGCGCCCGCTCGGCCCGTCTCGCCCGCCCACGACATCGGGGCGTCTGCCGAGCCGGGCAGGCCAGAAGGCGCACACGGGGGGATTCATGCGGATCGGACTGCACGCGCTGGGGATCGGGACCGGTGCGCGCCCGGAGATCATCGAATCCGTCGCCCGGGCGGCGGAGGCCGCCGGCTTCGCCACGTTGTGGTCCGGCGAGCACATGGTGATGGTGGACCAGCCCAGTTCCCGGTACCCGTACTCGGCCAACGGCCAGATGACGGTACCCGCGCACGCCGACTGGCTCGATCCGCTGCTCGGCCTGGCCTACGCGGCGGCCGTGACCAAGAGGATCGGCTTGGCCACGGGCGTGCTGCTGCTGCCGGAGCACAACCCGGTGCACGCGGCCAAGCAGGCGGCCACCTTGGATGTCCTGTCCGCCGGCCGGCTCACGCTCGGGGTGGGCATCGGCTGGTCGGCGGACGAGTTCGCCGCCCTCGGGGTGCCGTTCGAGCGCCGTGGCCAGCGAACGACCGAGTACTTGACGGCCATGCGGCGGCTGTGGGCCGACGATGTGTGCTCGTTCAATGGCGAGTTCTGCACGTTCGGCCCGGTCCGGGTCAATCCCAAGCCGGTGCGCAGCCGCCGCATCCCCATCGTCATGGGCGGGAACAGCGACGCCGCGCTCGGGCGGGCGGCCGCGTGCGGAGACGGGTGGTACGGCTTCAACGTCGAGATCCACGACGTCAGAGACCGGATGGCCGTGCTGCGCGAGCAGTGCCGCCGGCGGGGCCGGAAGTTGAGCGAGCTGACGGTCGCCGTGGCCGTCAGCGGCTGCGGGCCCGGCGACGTGCCCGGGCTGGCCGGCGCCGGGGTCACCGAGCTCGTGGTGCTCGGCAGCCCGCCCCCAGAACCGGTCACCGCAGCGGTCTGGGTGGACGAGCTGGCCCGCCGCTGGGGACTCGGTCCCGACCGCAAGCGGTAGCGGGCGGGTCGCGCCCGCGGCCCTGCCCGTCACCTGGTCCGGTCTCGCGGAGCCCGCCCCGGGCAAGTACCGTGGCGCAGCGTGGCAGGACGCGGGACTGCGGCGACGGAGCTGCTCACCCGGCAGCGCATCGCGTACACGGTGCACTCCTACGAGCATGACCCGAGGCAAGGCTCGTACGGCGCAGAGGCCAGCGCGGCCCTGGGCGTCGAGCCCGGCCGGGTGTTCAAGACCCTGATCGCCGACGTGGACGGCGGGCTGACCGTCGGCGTCGTGCCGGTCGCGGCTCAACTCGACCTCAAGGCGCTGGCCGCGGCGGTCGGCGGCAAGAAGGGCACGATGGCCGACGTCGCCGCCGCCGAGCGCGCGACCGGCTACGTGGCGGGCGGCATCTCCCCGCTGGGCCAGCGGAGGCGGCTGCCCGTGGTCATCGACTCGTCCGCGCTGGAGTACCCAACCGTGTTCTGCAGCGCGGGCAGGCGCGGGCTGGAGATCGAGCTAGCCCCCGGCGACCTGGTCCGGGCCGCGAACGCGACCGTCGCGCCCATCTCCCGTCCGCAGCCCGGCTGATCCGCTACGACCGCGCCGCCGGCGGCCCGGGCTGGCTCGGCGTCCTCGGCGCCGCCAGATGAGTTTGCGCGGCGGTGATCGTCGGAGTTAAGTGCCGCCGCGAGACCCGGTGCCCTGCGTGATGCTCGTGCGCGGCCGCGCCGAGGTGGCGTGCTGGCCGCTCCCGCCAGGCCAGAACCCTGACTTCTGGATGGTCGACCAGCTGGCGCGGCTGCAGCTCGCCGCTCGTCGCCTCGGCTGCTCGCTCCGGCTCCGCGGCGCGCCCAGCCAGCTGCGCGAACTCATCGACCTGGCCGGCCTGTCCGACATCCTCACAGCGGAGGCGGTCAGCAGGGATCCCGGCAGGCAGGCCGGCGGGCCTGACGACGACGGACCGGCCGCCGGAGGGCCCGGCTGACGGCGCCGCCTCGCTGCGCATCTAACGTTATTGCAAGTAATTTGCAATAGCACTACGGTGGTGACACCTGAGTTCCCGTGAGGAAGGTGCGCACTCGATGGCTGACCGGCGAGCCCGCCTGGCGAGGATTCGCGACGGGCTGGGCCCGGCGGAGTGGGCACGGGCGGGCGGCATGGCCGCGACGGTCATCGGTCTCAACGTCGCCGGCTGGGTCATGCTGGCCAGCGCGCTGGGCGGTCACTACCACATCACCAAGACCGAGGTCTTCGGCGTGGGAACCGGGATCCTCGCTTACACGCTGGGCATGCGGCACGCGTTCGACGCCGATCACATCGCGGCCATCGACAACACCACCCGCAAGCTGGTCAGCGAGGGCAAGCGGCCGCTGTCGACCGGCTTCTTCTTCTCGCTGGGGCACTCCTCGGTGGTGTTCGTGCTCGCCGTGGCGCTGAACTTCGGGATCCGCGGCCTGGACGAGCAGGTGAAGAACTCCGGCTCACAGCTGCAGCACTACACGGCCATCATCGGCACCTGCGTGTCCGGCTTCTTCCTGTTCCTGATCGCCGCGTTCAACCTGGTGATCCTGACCGGGATCGCCCGGGTGTTCCGGGAGATGCGCACCGGCCGGTACAGCGACGCCGAGCTGGAGGAGCAGCTGAACAAGCGCGGCCTGCTGAACCGGTTCCTCGGGCCGCTGGCCCGCCGGGTCGACGCGCCGTGGAAGATGTACCCGATCGGCTTCCTGTTCGGCCTGGGCTTCGACACCGCCACCGAGGTCGCGCTGCTGGTCCTGGCCGGGTCCGCGGTGGTCAGCGGGCTGCCGTTCTACGCGATCCTGTCGCTGCCGATCCTGTTCGCGGCGGGCATGAGCCTGTTCGACACCATCGACGGCTGCTTCATGAACTTCGCTTACGACTGGGCGTTCGCCCGGCCGGTCCGCAAGGTCTACTACAACCTGACGATCACCGGGCTCTCGGTGTTCGTGGCCGTGTTCGTCGGGGTCGTCGAGCTGCTCGGGCTGCTCGCCCACGACACGCACCGCGGCGGGTCGTTCTGGTCGTTCCTGGAGAACTTCAACATCAACACCGCGGGATTCGTGATCGTCGGGGTCTTCGTCGTCACCTGGGGCGTCGCACTGGCGGTCTGGCACTTCGGCAAGATCGAGCGGAAGTGGGACGCCGCCGCCAGCGCGCCCGAGTAACGCGCTCTGGCGGCGGCAGCCAGCGAGCGCTAACGCAGGACCTTGCGCCGGTACAGGTAGACCGCAGCGGGGGCGAACACCGCGATCAGCGCCACCGACCAGGCCGCAACAGCCAGCTCAGGGTGCTGCATCGGCCAGGTCGCCACGTCCGGCGCGGGAGTGCCGCCGAACAGCCGCCGGCACGCGGCCGCCATGGCGCTGATCGGGTTCCAGTCGGCGAAGCCGCGCAGCCAGGCAGGCATTCCCTGGGTGGGCACGAACGCGTTGGACACGAACGACAGCGGCAGGAACACGATGAACCCGAGCGCCTGCGCGCTCTCCGGGCTGCGCAGCAGCATGCCCGCGCACGCTCCCGCCCAGGTCATCGCGAACGCGAACAGCAGGCACAGGCCGAGGGCCGCGACGGCGTCGCCCACCCCGCCCCGGATCCGCCAGCCAACGGCCAGCCCGGTGCCGGCGAGCACCAGGATGCCCAGGGCCTGTGCGGCGAGGTCGGACAGGGCGCGGCCGGCCAGGACGGCGGAACGGGCTATCGGCAGCGACCGGAACCGGTCGATCAGGCCGGTGGACATGTCGGCGGTGAGCCCGACCGCCGTGCCGGGGGCGGTGCCCGCCATGCTCATCCCGAACATCCCGCTGATCAGGTACTGGTGGTAACTCCCGCCGCCCGGCAGGTGGATCGCCGAGCCGAACACGTAGGTGAACAGCAGCACGAAGATGACCGGCTGGATCGTCACGTCGCTCAGCTGCTCGGGCTCGCGGGCGATCCTGGCGATGCTGCGCCGGCACAGGACCCAGGTGTTCTTCGCGGCCCACCACGCCCGGGTCAGCATCGGCTCACCCGCGGCCAGGGAGGTGGTGGTCACGCGAACTCCTCCTGGTTGACTGAGGGCTCGGACTCGGCCGGGGCTTCACGGGCGGGCTCGTCCCCCGCCCTGTGCCCGGTCAGGATGAGGAACACGTCGTCGAGCGAGGGGCGCCGGATCCCGAGGTCGTCGAGCAGCACGCCCGCCGCGTCCAGGTCACGAACGATGTCCGGCATCCGGCGGGCACCGTTCGTCACCGGCGCCTCGACGGTGCGCGCGGCCGCGTCGGCCTGCGCCGGCCCGTCGGCGTGCCTGCCCAGCACGTCGCGGGCGGCGGCCAGGTCCGCCTGGCGGGCCACGGTCAGCTGCACGCGCTCGCCGCCTACCTTGGCCTTGAGCTGCGCCGAGGTGCCCTCGGCGATCACCCGCCCGCGGTCGACGACCGCGATCCGGTCGGCCAGCTGGTCGGCCTCGTCCAGGAGCTGGGTGGTCAGCAGGACCGTGGTCCCGGTCGCCGTGAGCGCCCGGACGGCGTCCCAGGTGACCATGCGGCTGGGCAGGTCGAGGCCGGTCGTCGGCTCGTCAAGGAACAGGATGCTCGGCCGGGCGACCAGGCTGGCCGCCAGGTCGAGGCGGCGCCGCATGCCGCCCGAGTAGGTCTTGACGCCGCGGTCCCCCGCCCCGGCCAGGTCGAACTGCTCCAGCAGCTCGGCCGCGCGGCGCCTCGCCGCCCGCCGGGAGTGGCGGCAGAGCTGGCCGATCATGATCAGGTTCGCACGGCCGGTGAGGCTCTCGTCGAGCGCCGCGTACTGGCCGGTGAGCCCGATCGAGCGACGCACCGCGGCCGCCTCGGTCACGACATCGTGGCCGGCCACCCGGGCGGTGCCCCGGTCGGGGCGCAGGAGCGTGCTCAGCACCCGCACCGTGGTGGTCTTGCCCGCGCCGTTCGGCCCCAGCAGGCCGAGGATCGCGCCGGTCTCGACCTCGAGGTCGAGGCCGTCCAGCGCCCTGGTCCGCCCGTAGGCCTTCTCGAGGCCGCTGGCCTCGACCGCGAGCACCTGGCTCATCTGCCATCCCTCCTTCTAGTACGCCGTACGACTTATCTCGTACGCCGTACTGTACAGTACGATGTACGAGAGTCAAATCCCTGTTCATAACGGGAGGTGGCGTGCCGGACCGGAAGGCCGCGGCAGACAGGGCCCAGCGCATGCCCGCCCGGGCGCACGCGCCCGACCGCGACCGCGCGGCGCCCGACCGCGAGCGCGCGGCGCCCGACCGCGAGCGCGCAGAGGCCGCGGCGGGGAATCTGGACGATCTCTGGCCGCCGTTCAGCGCGCCGTGGTCCGATAGCGATGCTCATGCTCACCGGCGGCTGCGGGAGCACGCGGAGCGAGAACAGCTGCGCCAGCAGCGCGGCCGCGGCAGGGGCCGCATCGTGCCGTCGCTGTCCCGGGGCGAGATCGTCGACGCGGCCATCGCGGTGGCCGATGCCGAGGGCGCCGACGCGGTCAGCATGCGTCGGATCGCTCAGGTGCTCAAGTCGGGCACGATGTCCCTGTACTGGCACGTGGCCAATAAGGAGCAGCTGCTCGACCTGATGCTCGACGCCCTGGTCGCCGAGGTTCGTGTGCCGGAGCCGGGCGGCGACTGGCGGGCAAACCTGCAGGCGCTGGCCCGCGAGTACCGGGCCATGCTCCTGCGCCATCGGTGGGTGATGGAATTCGTGGGAGGCCGGCCGCCGCTCGGTCCGAACACGATACTGAACCTCGATCGCTCGCTGGCCATGCTGGACGGTCTCGGCCTGGAGATAAGCCTGGCCTTTAACATCCTGGAGACGGTCTCCACCTACGTCCTCGGCGCGACCCTGCGCGAGGTTCGCGAGATGCGCGTGCAGCGCGACCAGGAGCAGTCCGGGATCTCGGCGGAGGAATGGGAGCCCATGCGGGACGCCTGGCGCGACCGGCTCGATGCCGATGGCCGGTTCACGCACGTCGTCCGGTTTCTCGATGCGAACTTCGACCCGGATGCCGAGGAGACCAGGGACGAGCGGTTCGAGTTCGGCCTGGACTGCGTGCTCGACGGGATCGAGGCCAAGATCGCGAATACTCCGCGTCGCCCGCCACCCTGACGCCTGGCAGGATCGGCCCCATGAACGGACTCCAGCGGGCCGCGGTCGAGGACGCCCTGGAAGCCACGTACCAGAACGTCACCGCGGTCGCCGACGGGCTCGCCAACGCGGACCTGATGCTGCCGAGCCGCTGCGCCGGCTGGGCTGTCGGGGACGTTCTCTACCATCAGCTGCTCGACGCCCGGCGCGCGCTGCGAACGTTTGCGAGCCCTAGCGCCGATCCGCCCGATGTCGACGCGGTCAGTTACTGGCGGGCCTACGCTCCGCAGCGCGGCGGTGCGGGAACGACGGGCAGCGCCGAGGCGGCGGCGCACGCTCGGCACGTGCGGATCGTCGCGTCGGCCTACCCGCCGGGCGGACTGGCCTGGGAATGGCGGGAGACCGCCGCCGCGGCCTGCCGGGCGGCGCGCGCCTGCCCGCACCGGGCGGTGACCACCCAGGGCCACGTGCTGGGCACCGCGGACTTCATCGCCACGCTCGTGGTGGAGGCGGCCGTTCACTACCTGGACCTGACCGTCGGGCTGCCCTCGGCCCCGCCCCCGGATGCGCGGTCGCTCGCCCTGGTGCGGCGAGTCCTGGACGGGCTGCTCGGGACCGAGATGCCGGGCGGCTGGGACGAGCGCACCTACGCCCTGAAGGGCACGGGGCGCCTGCCGGTGACCCCCACCGAGCGCGCGGCCATCGGCGCGCTGGCCGACCGGCTCCCCCTCTTCGGGTAACCGGACTTGCGCAGCGGAGGGGGACGGGGGAGGTGGGCGGGGTCACAATACGGGAACTGGCGAGACCGGGGAACATCCAGACCCGAGATGGTGTTTGATAGGGCCTGGTTGCGTTCCATTTCCGTGCGACCTGCGCCTGCGAAGCCTCCGGAACGGTCCGGGGGACTCCGGGGTTCCGCTGATAAAGCAGACGCGCGGCCGCAGCAACCCGGGGTCTCCAGACGGAGATCCCGGAGATCGTCACGTAGGAGAAGGTAATGCCTCAGGGCACCGTCAAGTGGTTCAACGCCGACAAGGGCTACGGTTTCATCGCACCCGACGATGGCACAGCCGACGTCTTCGTGCACCACACCGCGATTCAGTCGGAAGGCTTCCGCAGCCTTCAGGAGAATCAGCGGGTCGAGTTTACCGCCGGTCAGGGTGCCAAGGGCCCGCAGGCTGAGCAGGTCCGTCCACTCTGACCAAACGGCCTGGCCACTCGGCCACACCTGCCCTGGCGGCAGGCCTGACATCGGACTACGGGGCGGCCCCGGTGGGCCGCCCCGTACCTTTCCGCGGTAACTGAGCCGCCTGCCCGTACTCGTCCGCCCGCGCGGGTCGGCCACGCGGCCTAATGGCGCGCCTGCTGCGTCGCCGGGGCACCACGTTGCAATCGTTAGCTAAATCACCGCTTGACCGGTCAGGCAGCGAGAGCCGGCTGCGTCGGCCGACGGCAAAAGGGGCGGCCGACTCCCAAGGAGCGTAAAGGCTGGGATACACTGAAAGTGGTCAGAATCAAGCGGAATTGCCCGCGGACGTTGTCGCCCTGGCAATTCATATTTCTTTCGAATCTGCCGTGCGACGTGCGGACTGCGACGGCAAAAGCGGTGCCGTCGGCTGCGCCGTGTTATGAATCCCTCGGATCGCCACCTCCCGACTACGGAGCAATCTGTTGGGCGTAAGAGATCCTTGGGCGAGTCGCTGGCCCGTCCCGGGGATTGGGGTCAATGGCCCATCGACCACACGGCCGGCCCGCGCAGGAAACGGCAAAAGCTGCATAATGGGCGAGCATCGGTGGCCCGATGACGGGCGGCCCGGCACATGAGTCACATTGGCCTCACCAGCCCCGCCAGCGGCACTAGGCGCCCGTCTGGCGGCCGCTGACCCCGACGGGGGCGGCTTTCATGAGGAGTGAAGCGGCCGGGAGGCTGGCGCAACCGGCAGACGTGTTCACACCAGCCTCACAAGCCCCGGTGACAGCATGCCGTGGCGGCCAAGGCTCGTGTCCTCGAGCAGCCCGCGAGACCCGGGAATGACCGGGCCGCGGGCGCGAGGCTTCTCCCGATATGCTCGCGGGAATGATCGTGCTGGTTGGCGGGGTGGCGGGCAGCGGCAAGACGACGGTGGGCGCCCTGCTCGCCAACCGGCTGCGCTGGCCCTTTGCCGACGCCGACGGGTTTCATCCCGCGGCGAACATCGCCAAAATGCGGTCGGGGGTCCCGCTCACCGATGCCGACCGAGAGCCGTGGCTGGCTGGGATCACCGCCTGGATGGATCAGCGGATCGCCGCGGGCGAGTCGGCGGTCGCCGGGTGCTCGGCCCTGAAGCGACGCTTCCGGGATCAGCTGCTGGCCGGGCGGCCGGCGGCCTGGCTGGCGTTCCTGGAGATCAGCCGGGAGCTCGCACACGCCCGGCTGGCCGCCAGGCACGGCCATTTCTTCACGGTCAAGCTGATGGACAGCCAGTTCGCCGAGCTCGAGCCGCCGCAGGACGAGGCCCGGGTGATCGTGCTCGACGCGGCCGACCCACCGGACCGGCTCGCCGGGGAGATAGTCGAGCGCCTCGGGCTGGTCGCCGGGCCTGCGGCCGTGCCGCGGCGCCCCGACGGGCCTACTCGACGCTGACCGCCCCGAGATCCGGCTCGGCGATCGTGAACCTGGCCTCCACGGTCGCCCGCACCACCTGCTTCGCCGGGACCAGGTCGAAGTTGAACTCCTCGGGGGCGGCCAGCCGCACCCGGTGCGGGAGCCTCGCCGAGGTCATGGCCATCCCCTCGGCCTGGCCGCGGGAATCGGACAGCAGGCGGGCGTCGGCCAGCTCAACCAGGCCGGCCAGATCACTCCCGAGGGCCGCGGCATAGTCCCTGGCCCGCCGGACCGCGTCCTTCACGGCAGCGACCCGAACGCGGCCGTAGACCGGGCTGAGCGGCCGCAGCTCCCACCATGGCCCGCCGACCTCGGTCTGGTCCAGGTCGGCCAGCTGGGCCATCAGCTCACCAAGCCGGTCGAACCCGGTCACCGTGATCGCGTAGTGGACCGCGCCGTGGTAGCCCGAGACCTTGTCCCGCAGGGCACGGCCGGCCAGCTGAGGACTGACCCTGACCCCGGAGGTCTCGGTCTTCTCGATGACATCCGGGAAGCTCGCGAGCACCTTGTCCGCGGCCACCGCCCTGTCGTTCAGCAACTGGAGCGTCTTCGCCCGGTCGCGGTCGACGGCCGCGACGCTCACCTCGATGCGGGCGATCTCCGGGTCAACCTCGAGGACGGCCTCGCCCTGGACGGCGAGCATCGGCAGCTGTGACATGCGCTTCTCCTGGGGTCCGTGTAGCGACGTTATCGCGCCTCCACGGCCTCGGCTAGCGCAAAGCCAGAATATCTGTGAAGTTACTCAACAGTTTATATATCTGTTGCTATAGCTAATGAACGGTCTAATGTTACCTGTAATCTGCCGATAGCTCATTTACGTTCATGCAGCGAAAGCGTTACGGCATTTCATGAACATGATCTGGTAACGCCGGCTGGCGCGACGCGCTGCCTGTCCCGCGGGAGGCGGAGGCGTTCTCGCCCCCCCGCGGCACGCGCAGTCACGAGATCGTGTAGGCGTGCGGGATCGCGGCGGTCTCGCTGCACGAGCGGCCCTCCCGGCGATCCTGCCGTCAGCCCCTCCGCTTCATCTCGAATTCGAGATATCGTTTGGCATATGGACAGCGACGAGCGTGCGGCTGGCGAGGTCGGCGGGCAAGGGCGGGACGGCCGGGGAGATGACCGGCTGCCGCTGCTGCCGGGCTTCCGGGAGATGGCGCTGGGTCGCATGGCCGAGGAGCGCCGTCGCCTGGTCACCGAGCTGACCGCCGAGCGCCAGGCCGCGCGGCTGTCGCAGACCGAGGTCGCCGCGCGCATGGGCACCTCTCAGTCGGCGGTGGCCCGGCTGGAGTCGGGCGAGGCGGACACGCGAGCGTCGACGCTGGAGCGCTACGCCGCCGCGATCGGCTGCCAGCTCACCTGGCGGCTGGGGGACCCGGCGCGACGAGAGGATGAATCGTGACGACCGGCGCGATGGGCATGCCGCCCGGGCCTGGCATCCCGCCGCGGCCCGGCATCCCGCCCAGGCCAGACCTCCCCCCCGGCCGCCCGCCCTCGCCTGCCCGGGCATGGCCGGACCCGTCCCAGTGGCCGGGGCGCGTGTACGAGCGGCTGTTCGAGCAGCGGGTCGTCCTGGCCCACGGCGAGCTCGACGACGAGGCGGCCACCAGCCTGTGCGCGCAGTTGCTCACCCTCGACGCCGAGGCCGACCGGCCGATCCGGCTCGAGGTGCAAGGCCTGACGGCAAGGCTCGCCCCGGCCCTGACGGTCATGGGGGTCCTCGACGTCCTCCGCGTCCCGGTGCGGGCGCAGGTCGGCGGCCAGCTGAGCGGCCCGGCGCTGGGCGTGCTCGCCGCCGCGTCCGACCGGCGCGCCTACCCGAACGCCGTGTTCATCCTGTCCGAGCCGCGGCTCGGCTTCGAGGGCTCCGCGACGGCGCTGGCCGCGCACGAGGAGCAGGTCAGGGTCATGCTGGACCAGCTCTACCTGCGCCTGGCCGAGGTCACCGGCCGCGAGGTCGACGAGGTCCGGGCCGACGCGCGGCGCGGCCGCTGCCTCACCGCGGACGAGGCGGTCAGCTACGGCCTGATCCACGGCGTGGCCAGCACCGCTGGCCTGCGGGGAACCGGGTAGCGTCCCGGCAGGCATTCGGCAGTTCGGCGCGGCCGAAGCCGTCGGCCGATCTAACCGACCTAACCGCATCGGTGGAACATTGATGCGGTTGCGGCTCGGCACATGCGGGATGCAACGGGCTTGCCGCGGGTTCGGGGGGCTAGTCGGGGCCGGGGCGGCGGAGACGCTTGATCTCGGACCGTCGCTGCTTGTCCGCGAGCCTCCGCTCGCGTGCGGCGCGGCTCGGCCGGGTCGGGCGCCGTGGCTTGGGCGGCGGCGCTGTCGCGTCGGTCAGCAAGGCGGACATCCGGGCCGCCGCGGCCTCCCGGTTCCGCAGCTGCGAGCGGTTCTCCGACGCGGTCACGGTGATAGCGCCGACCGCCATCCTGCCCTGCAGCGCGCGCAGGGCCCGCTCCTTCAGCGTCGGAGGCAGAGCGTCGGACCCGGCGAGGTCGTAGGAGAGCTCGACCCGGCTCTCCGTGGTGTTAACCGACTGGCCGCCCGGGCCGGGAGACCGGGAGAACCGCCACGTCAGCTCCTCCGGGGGGATCACCGTCCCGCGCACGATCACCTCGAGGCTCACGCTGAGCTCCCCGCCCGCCTCACAGCGCGCCGATCCAGGGGTGACCGGGGTGAACCCGCGGCAGCGCCCAGCGCAGCCAGCCGACGGCAACCGCATCGAGCAGCGGCAGCGCGCCGTCGAAGTCGGCCTGGTTCTTGGGCTCGGCCGCGTGCTTGGCCTTGAACAGCAGCACGATCTCCGCGGCCAGGTACGGAATGCCCGCCCCGGTGTGGCGGATGATCCGCTCGTACGGGAGCGTGATGGTCTCGTCACGGCGGCAGGCCCAGGCCCCGTCGCGCTGCGGCTCCCTGAAGATGTCCAGCCGGTACACGCCGGAGCCGGGCTCGCTGACCCAGGTCTGGAACATCACGTCGAAGGCGGGGCTGTCGAGGGGCCAGGTCCTTCCCGCGCCGGCCACCTCGAGGTCATATCCGGCGAGCGCCGCCCGGACGGCGCCGAACGACACGGCCGGGACGGCGATCTCCAGGTCGGCGTGCTCCCGCGTCTGCTCGCCCCGGAACAGGTCAAGCGCCCAGCCCGCCGCCACGTACCAGGGCACGCTCACGCCGGCCAGCAGCCGCGCGATGTCCTCCGGGTGCCACGGATCCCACCGCGGGTCGCTGACCTCGCGGCCGCCGGGCGGGATCTCGTCGGGCCTCACGACACCTGCCTACCACGGCCCGCCCCGGGCACGGCGCGACGGCCGGCACAGCACGAGGCGGTCGTCGGCGTCGAGGAGCCCGACAGCAGCGCCTGGCGCCGGGAGACCTGCGGCGACCTGACCGGAGCCCGACACAGGAGCCGGGTAACCGGCCGCACACCTCGTAGCCGCCAGCTCGCACCTCAGGTTCGGGGACGTTTGTGGCGGACGTCATAGTGGGCCGGGAATGTCCTGGGCACGTCGCGACGTCATAAGGGTTATGAACGACCACAGTGGCCCAGGGCACGCCGCCCCGCCGGCGCACCTGGTGTTAGTAGCGCAGTCCGGAGCCAAGCAGGAGATCCCGCAGCCGTCCACGGCCCAGGCGATGATCGAGGCGGAGCAGGCCATCCACCGCCTCGGCCACCATCTCCGGGAGGTCAAGGTGATCAGCCGGCACACGGCCCTCGCCCGGTGGCGGGCCGGCGAGCTGAGCTGGCGTCGGGTCGCGTAGCGGAGCGTTCCGGGCCGGCACTGGCCGGGCCGGGCCGCGCGGCCTCGTTTTAGGAAGACTGTCTGGCCAGCGCCCGGAGCACCATCGTGTAGTGGTCGAGTTCGGGCACCCTGGCCTGCGGATCCTTCGCCGCGTCATCCCAGCGGCGCACGCGGATCGCCGCCGCCGCGTACCGGTTCGCCTCGAACTTCGCCAGCTCCGCGCGCCGCATCGGGCCGCCCTGCACGCGGAGGCTGGAGACCGAGGCCGGCGAGAGCGATGCCGCGTAGCCTGGTTCGACCGCGCAGAGATAACGCTTGGCGGCGACGTGCAGCCGGACCGGCTCGGTGACCTCTTCGCCGAACCACTGGGCGAGCCAGGCGGCGCCGTTCTCCTCATGCCGGGTGTCGGTGCCCCGCATCAGGTCATGGCCGTTGAGCGCGCCGGCGAAATGACCGACGTCGTGCAGCAGCGCGGCCGCGACCAGGGCCTTCGCGGCCTGGTCCTGCTCCGCCAGCGCGGCCGCCTGGAGCATGTGCGTGGCCTGGCTGACCGGCTCGCCGAGATACGCCGCGGGGCCCTCGCCCGCGAACAGGGCGGTGATCGCCGCCACGGCGCCGACCGCGCTCATCGGCTGGCCTCTCGGCTGCGCCGGAGCACCGCCAGCGTCGACGCGACGCCGTCAAGATCGGCATAGCAGCCCTGCAGGTGCCGCTCCCCCGCCGGGTCGAAGCCGGTCCGTGCGTGCAGGACCCTCGTGTTGTCCAGGACCAGGCAGTCGCCCGGGCCGAGCCGGAAGGTCAGCATCAGCTCCGGCCTCATGATCATTTCAGCGAACGCCCGGTAGGCCGCGTAGAACGCGACCATATTTCCCCGCCCTCCCCGCCCTGCCCGCCCTGCTGGCCCTTCCCGCCCTTCGCGTCCCAGGCACGGCGGCTGCATAGAACGGCCGTTGAACCTGATCTCGCGGATCCGCCCGCGCGGGTCGACGCCGATCATGGGGCGGGTCGCGCGCAGCTCAGCGGTCGCATCCGAGTACGCGAAGGTTACCGGGGTCCGGGCGAGGATCTCGAACGCCGACGGGTCCGCCGCGCGCAGCTGCGCGGCGGCCATGAAGCCGTCGACAAGCCCGGAGTCGCCGCCCTCCGCCGCGGTCGCCAGGCAATGCAGCAGCTGCACCGTCGGCACGGGATCCCGGTAGGGATTGTCGGTGTGCGGAGCGATGGAAAGGCCGGTGAACGCGAGGTTCGTCGGGGTGGCCTCGACCCGGACGTCGAAGAGGCGGCCGTAGTTGGTCTCGCGAACGAAGCCCATGCTCGTGGCCACGGTGAGCACCGTTCCCGGCTGGCACGGGACGTCGCGGAGCAGGAAGAACCCGTTGCGCAGCAACGCTGACAGGCACTCCAGGCGGTCCGCCTCGCTGCCCAGGTAGCGCGGCCAGGACCGCTCCGGGACGCCGGCCGCGAAGTCACCCGCGGCCCAGAGGCGCTTCGCGTCCTCGGTGCGGTCGTCTTCTGGCGGGGAGTCCTGCTCGGCCAGCCAGTCCCGGGAGAACACGCCGCGGTGACCGTCCGGCCCGAAGACGACCTCGATCGAGTCACCCGCGGCCCGGGTCGTGGCCAGCCACACGTCGGCGGGCAGGTCGGTGATGCTCACCAGCCGCTGCCCGCTGCCGGCATCGCGGCATTCGGCGCAGCAGCAACTCTCGCGCAGCCAGATCGCGGCGAGCCCGTGCAGCACCGGATCGCCGGAGGCGGTCTCCATCACTCCAGCGTGAGCCGAGCCGGCAGAGGAGACAACACGCGCCGCCGGATGTTCCGCCACCCGATGCGTACGCGGCCGACGGCGTTCACCGTGGTGACGTCCCGGCGCCTCGCCCGCTGCGTCGCGGCCCGGGGGCAGGCCTCCGGGCCGCTCGCCGTGCGGGTTGGCTGCCGCCGCTCGCCTGCCGGGCCGCTCAGCGGCTGGCGCG
>Ga0070698_100001839_pt1 | contig 23637 bp, 4 predicted proteins | sample KBSK1502metaG_FD_65477 | JGI IMG/M metagenome (GOLD analysis project Ga0070698, IMG submission 65477) | Corn, switchgrass and miscanthus rhizosphere microbial communities from Kellogg Biological Station, Michigan, USA - KBS K1-50-2 metaG | ecosystem: Host-associated > Plants > Roots >... | reverse complement strand
TGCGGCACTAAATCGCATTTCAAAGCAAAAGAGTGCCGGCCCTTCGGGCCTCAACGTCATCCGAGGTTTTGATCCACGGCCTTACGGCCGTGGCTACTGAATGCCGCGCCTTCGGCGCTGATTAAGCACTGACCGAATGACAGATCGGGTGAGTCAGATATGTAATTACCGACTCGTCGGGGTCGCCGCCGTGAAAGAGAAGGGACCTATGGTAATTCAAGGGAACTTAGCGGCATGGATAGCATTCTTGCGGACTTGAAGGACTCACGGGAACGCTTATTGGACCTGTAATGGACGCGCGATTTTTTGAGGTGGGAGCCGCTTCGCAATTTGCTTACAACGACTCCAAGATGTTTGGAGCATCCATAGTCTTACCAAACGACACCAGCCGATACCTAACTTAATTGTCTGCTTCTCGTGATGACGATTCATCATCAAAGGTACCCCGGGGATCACGACGGGCCAAAGCGCAAGCGATACTCGCTCGACGAGAGAAAGGCCTTGACCATCTCAGCCTTGCGAAAGTCGCCGCCGAACTGATTGAGTTTTGCCAACCAGAACTGATAACCGGCGTCGCTGGTGTCAGGCAAATCCGTCGGGTTACGACGCAGATAACCGTGAAACTCCAACAAGACGAAAGCCGGGTTCAACTCTGCGTTGACCAAAGACTGTGAGTCAGCGATCTTTCGCAACGCCGCCACTCGTCCCGCAGTTCCACCTCCAGCAAAAGCCGTAATCGCATCATTTCGTTCGGTCGTCGTGGGCGTTACCTGGGCCGAAGCGTATAGCGCGTCAACGTACTGCGCTGCTGTTTGCGACGTCGGAAAGCGCGCAATGAAGGCGGCGCTGGTGACAATCTGCGTGGCGTAGTTCTGTTTGTTCTGCTCAAGCTTAGCGTCAGATCCGGCTTGACCGACGATGACGCCATCACCCAATTGTCGCGTGTCGCGCACGAGTTTTTCATAAGTCACACGCGTTGAAGCGGTGTCAGAGCGACTCCCGAAAGCCGTTCGTTGCATACGAATCGCGTAGAAGCCAGTCTGTTGATATTCGATCGAGAGGAAGAAAGCGGCGGACGTGTCGATGCGTCTGGCCTCGCGGCATTGAGCGTTGGCGCCGCACGAGTCGATGTTGTTTGTCCAGAAGAGCAGACCCGCAGGATCGGCCTGGCGATTGAGAAAATCGTGGTAATGCTGCGAGACGAAAGTCTGCGTGTCGTCAATTGGATTTGTAGTCGTTCCTGAAGGATCGTCATCGGCGATGACGATGGTGGTGCGGCTGGCCTGGTCGAGCGTGGCCGCGCCAACCAGATTGAAAAGATTAACGCTGAAGGTTTCGTCGCCTTCGTTGAAAGCGTCTTCGCTAATCAGCAGTGTGATGGTCTTGCGCGTGTCACCGGGGGCAAAGGTGAGCGTGCCAGGATTGATTTCATAGTCGCCCTTCTGTTTGGCGGTGCCGTCAGAGGTAGCATAGTCAACGGTCAGTGCGCCTGAGGTGTCGCCGGTGCGGACGACTGCAACGTCGAAGCTGGTGCAATCTTCCGGCGTGATGTAAGTGTCGAACTCGAACTGCACGTGCGCCTGACCCGATGTCGGAGTTGGCGTTGGAGTCGGTCCAGTCGCTGTGCCGATGAAGATCAAGTTTTGATTGTTATTCAGGTTGTTGATGTTGACAGAGGACGGCGTGAAATTGTAACCGGTCTTGAATGGCGTGACGGTGTAGTTGCCTCCGCTGGTTGTGTCCGGAAAACTGAAGTCGCCATTACTGTCGGTGGTGGCGATGGCCGCATGGGCTCCGCCGAGAGTGACGGTCACGTCGCTGATGCCGTTGTTGCTCGCGTCGAGCACGCGGCCCGCGATCGCGTAGTCCCCGAGCTTGGAAATAAAGAAGTCCTGGCTAGAGCCTCCCGCAGGCTGGAACGAGTCAGGGGTCACCGGAAAGTTCGTCGAAAAAGTGGTTCCCGTGACGTAAGCATTGCCGGCAGAATCAACCGCGATGGCAAAGCCCCTGTCGATGAGGCTGCCGCCAAGGTAGGTCGAATAGAGCAGGGCGGAGCCGGTGGCATTCAGCTTCGTTACGAATGCGTCCCGGGTTGCACCACCATGAGTTCCCTGCACGGCGTTTACGGTCGGGAAGTCGGTCGACTTGATTACCCCCGTGACGTAGGCGTTGCCGGCAGAATCAACTGCGATGCCATTGGTAGCCTCGAAGTCGCTGCCGCCCAGGTAAGTCGAGTAGAGCAGGGCCGAGCCGTTGGCATTCAGCTTCGTCACGAATGCATCAGCTGCATCAGCATCCCCGGCCTTAGTTCCCTGCACGGCGTTAGCGGTCGGGAAGTTGGTTGAAGAGGTGAATCCCGAGACGTAGGCGTTGCCTGCAGAATCAACGGCGATGCCATTGCCCCCCTCGAAGGTGCTGCCGCCCAGGTAAGTCGAGTAGAGCAGGGCCGAGCCGTTGGCATTCAGCTTCGTCACGTATGCATCATCGTCCCCAGCCTTAGTTCCCTGGAGGGCGCTAGCGGTCGGGAAGTTGGTTGAAGAGGTTTCTCCCGTGATGTAGGCGTTGCCGGCAGAATCAACCGCGATATCAAAGCCACCCTCGAAGTTGCTCCCGCCCAGGTAAGTCGAGTAGAGCTTGGCGGAGCCGTTGGCATTCAGCTTCGTCACGAACGCATCGTCCCCCCCACCATAAGTTCCCTGCACGGCGTTAGCGGTCGGGAAGTTGGTCGAGTCGGTTACTCCCGTAACGTAGGCGTTGCCGGCAGAATCAACGGCGATGCCGTAGCCAAGATCCTCTCCGTTGCCGCCCAGGTAAGTCGAGTAGACCAGGGCCGAGCCGTTGGCATTCAGCTTCGTCACAAACGAATCAGTGTTTCCCCCAGCATTGGTTCCCTGCAGGGCGTTAGCGGTCGGGAAATTTGTCGAAGCAGTTGTTCCCGCGACGTAAGCGTTGCCGGCAGAATCAACCGCGATGACGCTGCCAAGATCCTCTCCGCTGCCGCCCAGGTAAGTCGAGTAGAGCAGGGCCGAGCCGTTGGCATTCAGCTTCGTGACGAACGCGTCCCGGGTTCCACCACCATAAGTTCCTTGCACGGCGTTAGCGGTCGGGAAGTTGGTCGAGGCAGTTTGTCCCGTGACGTAGGCGTTGCCGGCAGAATCAACGGCGATGCCGTGGCCCTCGTCGACCCCGCTGCCGCCAAGATAAGTCGAATAAGCCAGCACCGGATCGATGACCAGCGGCTTGCTCGCATCATGCGCCCCCAGCGAGAAGCCGACTTCGCCGTTTTCTTTAATCAGATATGAGCCTGGAATTTCCTGCCGCACTCCTGCCGCATCCTGATAGACCGAAGGCTTGGGCTGTCGTACTTCGCCCGCGGCGGTCGTAATCACCAAGTCGCCGTTCGCATCTACCTGCAAATCGTCCGCGCCCACGAACTTGAGTGACACGCGATTGGCGTCGGCATTCGGTTGCACGACAAAGTCATATTCCATTTGCCGTCCGTCGCCGTAATAGATCATATCGACACCCGGATAGACTTCGTTGTACTGCACTCGCGCGTAAGTCGGAATGTTTGGATGCCATTGTGCCGGATCGTTGCCGATGAAGTAATTGACAATGCCTTCCTGCTTGTCGAGTCCGACAACCGCTGGATGCGCATTAGCGCCGGCAAGCTGCATTCGCAAGACAGCCAGCTGGGCTGGTGGTGCGGCGGCGTCGATTTGTGCCCCGGGGTCGCGCAACCTGTTAGATGTAGCCGTATTCGAATCCTGACTTGGCATCGATCGGACAATGACAGCCTCGGTCGGCGTCAGAAAGATGGTCGCGCCGCCCGCGCGCGTGAGGAAATTCACCTGGGAATCAACCTGGCCCTGGTTCTGTTCAAAGTAGAGAGGAGTCTTGCCATAAGCCTCGCGCGCCTGCGCTTCGGTCATCTGTGACGCCAGCGGCAAAGTATTAGCGGTCGGCGCGGCGCCGGCTGGGGTTTGCTGAGCCGGGCGATTCGCCAAACTTGTCGGCACAATCAACACACTCAGCAAACTCAACCCCACGGCAATACTGAGCAAGCTTTTATGCCGGCTGTAAGACGACGGGAGTTTTGTTTTATTTTTCATAGGGCTCGACTCTCTTTCTCCAACTGGGCGTCCAAGGCGAAAAGTCTTCGTGCAAATCTTTAGTTAAGACGATTACAAACTTTAAGGACTTCTTTGAAGAAGAGTGGCAAAGACCCCGCAAACGTATCGCAAGATTCTTCTTGTCGACGACTCGCAGGCGTTTGGCGCAGGAATTAAGTGAGGGTGACAGGTTTATCTGAGTTGAAGACACGGCCTGCGTCGAGCTTAACTTGACGCAGTGCTGGCTGTGTTCCAGAAAGTTCTTAGGCTCTTGATTTTGGCGTCCCGTACGGGAGTCGAACCCCGACTCGTCGGGGTCGCCGCCGTGAAAGAGAAGGGACCTCACCCAGGGTCCGCGAAACAGCAAACAGCGGCATATCTGATTCTGAATGCCACGCGCGCCTGTTACAGCGAGTAACGTACTATCAGGAAAACCTGTGCGCCGGCGTTACGCTTTAGGACCTGGGTCGGGCCCGCCGCATCTGCGTCGGCGGTAAGCGTGAATTGTTCGAGCATCGCCAAATCGTTCAGGTTGTTCGTCGCTGTGGCGGCGTTGCCGACTGCATGGTGTTTTTTCACGTCCGGGCTATACAGATCGAGGCCAACGATTTGGATGGCCTTCCCCTGAGTGAAATACGGAAAATAGTCTCGGCGAATCGTGGCCGTGAAGTCCGCGCCGTTGATGAACGCCGACCACTCGGTAGGGAAATCATGACGCAGACTGAAAAGCAGCGCCAGGTTGGACTGATTCGCTTCTTGAAATAACTCATCGAGTGTCGCCTTTACTTTGGTCGGATCCACGCCCTGCCGAGCCGTATAGCGGACATGCAGAATTACATCCGAGATCGTCGCGTAGTCGAAGGCCCGATAAGTTGCCGGCAGATCCAACTTCCACGTACTTTCAGCCCCCGCTCCCTCGAACGGTAAGAAACGTTCGTCCTTCAAATTGGTTTCGAACAGGCCACTGTCATTGTTAGCCGCACTGGTGACGACGGACTGGACTGCTCCGACGTAATTAACAAAACGATCGTCCTCGGGACCTTGTCGCACATATTCACCGTCCTTCGGAAGCGGTGACTTGCGCAGGCTGCTGCGCAGGAGCGAGAGCGTACAGTTGAGGCTGCTATACGGTCCGACAACTGAAGGGATTGAAACTGCGACGCTTTTAATCCGTCGCAGATAGTGGCCCGGACAGTCGCGATCGTAAAGCCATTCGGGAATCGTTACCTGGCAACTTCCGGTGGCCTTTAGAGTAAGCAATGCCAGCGGATTGAGCTGACGAATTGAAACGTGGCGAGTGATCTCGAACTCTCGTTTGTTGTTCTCGTGATAAGCCATTTCCATTCGCTTTACATCGAGATGCAGAGCCTCGCCTGAAAGCAAACCCTTGCGGCCGCCGTCCCAGTAGTTGAATTTCACGAAGTCCTGGCTATCCAGCTCCGGACGCATCAATTCCTGTTTCATTGTTCGCTCAGCCTTGCGAGCGGTATCAAAAGCGAAACGATAGTACTCATAGTAGAGCCGCGAGATCTCGCCCTGCATCCAAAGGTAGAGCTCTTCGTTGGTGAACTTATCGTGCAGTAGTTGATCGATTTCCTGGGCGTTCGCGATCTGCTGCTTGAGATTCAGATACTCGTGATGGGCGATTTGTTCGGCGATTAGCGACGTGAGTATCTGTCTGCCAAACTGCATCACCTCATGCGCGGCGAGATTGTATTGCAGCAAGACGTCGTCGGCATGACGTTCGTGGCCGGCCGTTCGGCTCGCCATTCCCGCCTGATCCTGTTCCCAGGCGGATTTCGTGCGCAGGATCTCAGAAGCAAAGCGTCCGGCATCGGAAAGTTTTTTGCCGCCAAATAGCTCGGTCGATCCGCCCATTCCCCAGAACTGTAAGTTAAGGTCGAAGTCCGGAATAAACGCCAGCGCACCCGAAATGATGTCGGCGACTGAAGCCGCCAAACGAAAATCCCTGGCCGCCGGTAGATGATCGTTCAGCTCTGCGTCTTCGTTGATATTCAGGTAGAGCCGTCCCTGGCCGGAAGCTCCGGATTGCTGACTTGGTGAATTACCCCCAGCCAGCCGCAAGTCTGGAAACTTTTGCAGTGTGAGGAGCTTGTCGTATTGCCCGACCAGTGCATTGTATGTGTCGTCGAAGTTCTCTTCCGTCAACTCGGTGTGATCGAGCGACAGAGTGTCAGGCGCATTTTGGTCAGCCGCCAATCCCAACAGACGCGCTTGATACTTAAGGCGCTCGATCGCCGTTGCGCGGTTGGTGAGCAGCGAACTAGTGGCCTCGCGCGCCGCCTGCCAGTGCAGATAGCGCACCTCCTGGGTCATCTGCTGAATCTGAATTTCATGGCGCTGCCGAACCAGCGCCAGGTGCTCGCCGTCCCCTTTTTCCATTGCCGCGAGTAGCGCCGCGCCGAGGCTGCGCACCTCGCCACAGAGTTCCGCTGCCTTCTGAATCAGTATCAGACAACGGACCGGGCCAATGGGCTGATTGAGGCCGCTAACGATACTGCTGATGCTTATTCCGGCTGCTGCTGCTTTGACCAACATCCCTGGATCAAGGGGCGGATCGAAGAGCGCGAGCGGGCGCACGATGCCTTCGATGTTCATGCAATGGCGAATCTTAAAAAGCCGATCCGCAACGAGATCCCAGTAACTCAGCAGCTTGTCATTGCGTGGGATACAGAAGTACAGCGTGCGACCGATGCCAAAGAGCGACTCCGAACTTTCAGAATCACCGCCCGATCCTGAGTCCAATTCGGCGAGATTAAATGGGAACTGGCCTTCCAAATCTACCAGCGCGTTGCCAACCGGGCCGAGACCTTCGTCCTTCAGTTGTCTAAAAGTCTTGGGCTGCACCGAACCGCGGGCCGGGATGGACTGTGGTCGCGGACCCAAAAGATTCGCCGCCAGCACATAACGCTGCGTCGCTTCGTTGATGGATTCCACCGTGTCCTGTTGGAACAGGTAGTCACCCCAGGCAATCAGGTTGTCGAGATACTTCATCACCACGTTGTATTGATAAGCCAGTGGCCGAGTGCGGGCGATGACATGAGGTTGAAAGGGCGCGTCCAGACTTGCCTGGTAACCGATCAAAACTCGATCCTGTTGTAATTGATCAGCCGTTGACAGCTCCGTTTTCGGGATGCTGAGGAGCCGGAGTATTTCATCAATCCTCAGGCTGGCGTCCGGCTTGTTGAATGCGAGGAACTTCCAGAACCGCATCGGTGGCGCCACAGTCTTGTCGTTGGAGGTCGGGTTGAAGATGTAATGGAACCAGCGCTGGGCTTCCGCGAACCGCTGCGTCTTGCTCAGATGCACGGCGATCGTGAGCGGGATATGAAACAACAGTTCCCAATTGTAATTGGCGTAAGACCCGCCGACAGCCACATCTATCTCTTTCGGGAAGGACTCGACCTTAACCAGATCATCCTGGGTTGGATGGTAGAGATCATCAAAGAATTCGTGTGCCAGGCTGTCCTGCCACTTGGCGTCTAACATGTCGGCTAAAGTTCCCTTGTTCAGCTTCGAGATCAGTTCGCCGACGAACGGATGAAAAAAGTTCTCGAACGTGTAATTGAACAGTGTTTCCCGGTGGACCACCGTTACGGGCGCCCATTGGGACTCAGCCGCCATGTCATGAAAGTTATTCGTGTAGGTCATCTTTGCCATGACTCGCTCTCCTATACTTTGCCCTTCGCATCTATACTGCCCTTACCACCGAGAATCGAGCCGCCCGGCCCAATCTGACGGTCGCCGTAGGTCACACTGCCGACGCTCCCGATACCGACATTGATGTTCGCGTCTTCGGTAACAAAACGCTGCACCGCATCGCCTTTATAGATGCCGATGTCAGGTCCGACCGGAGCGCCGTCACCCCAGAACTTCGGCCCGAGTTCCAATCTCGGATCAACTTCCCAAACGAGGCCGGGAATATTCGGGTCCACCTTTAAGCCTGGATCGGCGGTAACTCCATAGTCGTTACGGTCAAAAATGATCCGCTTCGTTTCCCGCGTCGCGACAAAGAAGACGTGGCGGCTGTCCTCGTAAAAAAACGGCGCGTCGAAGGTTGGATATTCCTGATGCGTCTCGACGAGACGGAATTTCTGCCAGGGCTTAAGGATGTGGCGCACCATAATTGGATCCCAGTTAAAATCTATGCCGCCGGTGAGATTCCCGTAATAGGTGAGAGAAAAGGCGTTGTCATCGTGGTCGGCGACCCTGAAGTATTCGGGCACTGGAGTGCCACCTTCCGGCTGATCCTCTTTGCGCACGGGCAGGCTGTGAGTGTTATAGAGGAGAAAAAATGATGACCACGATCCATCATATTCGAGGCCCACGCGGAGGGCTCCATCTCTCTCGCCGAGCGTCAGTATTAATCCCTTCCGATCAAAGACGAGGCTTCCCACTTCGCGCGCGCGCCAGATGACTGTGGGAAGTTTGATGTCCGAGGTTTTAGCGGCCTGCCACTTGCCGTTGTAGTATTCACTCCAATAGAGAGTCGCCTCCGTTGTCAGAGTCGGTTCATTCGGCAAGCTATCAACAGTCAGAGAGGTGAGGCTGGTGCCCTTTGGTGCGGACGGCTTGGCAGCGGTTTCCCCACCCTTCTTCATGATCCGCAACCAGAAGAGCAGCAGTCGATCATTCCAGACGACGGGAATGATGGGGTTGTCTTCGATCTCCAGCTTGATCTGCTCCCATGGCGACCACGATCCGTTGGCGTAGCGGCGGTAATAGTATTTGCGGTGCGCTCCGGCGGTGCGGGCGATAACATGATCAGTCTCATTCGTCATCTGTGCCGCCTTGGGCGGGATGTGATAGAGGCCGCACGGCTCCAACTTAGCAACCTCCTCCAGCTTGGAAAGGTAGTTCAACATCGCAATAGTCGCGGACTCCTCAGTAATGTCGCTTTGCAGTAACTCGCTCTCAATCTCCTTAAAAAAGGGAGACTTATCGTCGCGCAATTCCGGCTCCAGCCAATTTTCGGGGAACAGGAAGACCTTGCGGTTTGCCTCCCAGACGCGGTAGCGCTTCATCCACTCCCACCGTTTGGCATTAACACTCGCGGGAGAGACATCCGGCTCCAAATTCATCAGACAACGTTCGATGAACAGTTGCACGGATGAGAGGGCATGGCGTATGCGCGAGGTCTGCATGCACGGCTCCATCTGCACGTCCATCAGAAAGTATTCGAACAGTTTATCCGCCGTGTCTATTTGTGCGGTGGCCGGGTTCGAACGCAGCTGATGGAGAATGTAGGCGACCAGCGCATCGCGCTGCAGAGCACGCATCTCGTCGTTAATGGGCTGTACCACAGTTCGCCAATCGTCGGCGTCATAGCGGGCGCGCAGGGCTGCTTGAAAATCGCGCACGTTGCCGGCATCCGGTTCGTTTGTCGTGGCCCGCAGCAGGGCTTGGGCCGATATCCCCATGGTCTGAATTAGCGCGAATGCATCGTAGACGCGGCGGAATAGATCGAAACCCCTGAGTCCGTCGATATTGCCGCCGAAACGGGCAAGCAAATCGTCGAGCGATGTCTTATCCCAATGAGTGAGACTGAAGAGCAAGCTATCCACATTCTGTGTGGCTGCCGCCGGATCCTCCAGGATTGTTAGAAGCGACTCGTCCTCGGGCGAGATCTCTTCCTTGATGCGGGAATATTCCAGAAGATCGGACAACGGGATGAGCAGCGTTGCATTCAACGTCTGAGCGATGGCGGCGTCAGCCGGATCTGTTTGGTGAAGGTTGTCAGCATTCGGCAGCGAGTTAAGCCAGCCCTGGCCGTTCACGTCCAGCTGCCCCTGCGCATTGATTCGGTAGTCGACATGCGCGGCGAAGTGGGCCAGCTCGTTACCAGTCAGGCGCAGTGTTGCCGCGAGCGCAGATGCCTTCAGGAAATGAAGATAGACTTGTTGGAACGCCGCGAACGGTATGGCGGGATAGAGATAGCGCGGCGGGATGGTCGCGCGCCCCTGTCCCTTCGGTTGCCACTCCCATTGGACGCGCACGATCTGGCTTACCTTTTCGACCGTGAGCACAATAGAGTAAAGCGCTCCGGCGTGCAGTTCTAAAGGATCAGTGTTGAACCAGAGCGTCGCGTTCTGCGTCAACGCAATGTTCCTATCGTCGAGCGTTAACGTCACTGCAGCGCCGGCGTCCGTGTCGATACGTAAGTTGAAGAAACCGCTTTCAGGCGCTTCCAGATAACCGCGCCATACGCCGGATACCGCGGCATTCGGAATTGGGTTTGCGGGTAATGGATTGCCGGCCGCGCCGACTAAAGGAGCGTAATCGAGATTAGCGGCGATGCTCGCTGAGGGGATCACTGGCCCTGTCGCAGTATCGCTCGCATAGAACTCCACCGAGAGACCTTGCGTCTCCACAGCAACGATATCGTTCAGCGCGGGCTGATCGTTATGATCGGCGGCATGCAGGACATTGTCGTAAATCGACGTGTCGAGCAGGACGCGTGCGAAGTCCAGACTCGTCTGTGCCGCTGTGCTGACCGCCTGGAGGGCCTGCTGTTGTTTCCGCCGCTTCACCAGTTCGGGTAGGATTTGGCTGAGCAGCGCGCTGCGCTTAGTGGCAACCGAATCGTTGGAAGCGACATAGGCTTCATAGAGCGGTTGCAGTTCCGGGTAACGCGCGAAAAACGGGCCGATAGACTTTTGGTTTTCTGCATACAGAGCGTCCACAGCAGTGTTGAAATTATCAATCGCCTGTTGCGGGGCCAACGATGCCGCGCCAGCGACCTTGAGCGCGTCGCGGACGATCGTAGTCAGCACACCTGTATAAGAAAGCAGTTTGCGAAAGTCGTCGTACGCGATACGGTCCGGAGCAGAATCCACGATGGGCTGCTCGAGGTCGGCTTTTGTGACCTTCTGGTTTTCTGCGTAGAGACTGTCAACGGCTGCCTGGAATTGCACCGTCACACCGGCGACGGCTTTTAACTTATCGCGAGTGGCCGTCGTCAGCTCACCGGTGAACGAGAGCAGCTTGAGGACATTGTCGTAAGCAATAAATCCAGGCGCGACATCCAGGATGGCCTGCTGCAGGGCCGGCTGGCCGTGATCATAAGTCACTCTGGTTACCAGCGACGTGGGAGCGTGGCTATACGGCACTTCTGTAGCCAGCGTATCGTTTAGCAATCCGAAGAAGAAGGCTGCTCCCTCTGCTCCGTAGACCAGCGTCATACGACTTTGCGCGATCGCCCCGTCGGGATCATCCTTAATAGCAAACTCGGTTTCGACTGCAGCCAAATCCAAGCGCAACGTTCGCACAAAGGCCGCGACCTGCGCCGCTGGCGGGGCGGACTTGCCGCTCAGATCCTGATTCCAGATCAGATAAAGCGCCGCGGCTGTCTTCAGCGATCGCGCCTTCATCGATTGGACCAGATGGATAAGGCCCAGGATCGCGGGATTGGAAACGACGGGGGCTGCGAATGGGTCGAGACCGCTCAGCTGGGCCAGGAGCAGCACCTCGCGTACGCTTAATTTCAGTTTGCGTGCCAGCCAACCACGACGATAGATCGCACTAAGGTTGTCAATGTTAAGTACCGTATTTGCGTCGAAAGCAGTGGCCGCGATGATGCGATCAAACTCATCTCCAGTGAGGTTGAACGCAGAGCGCAAAGCTTCTGCATGATCGAGCAGGTGTTTTGTATTATCTTGCAGGAACTCACCGTACCCGTTATCAGCGAAGGCCTCGTCCTGCGCCAGCAACGCGGGATTGAGAAACATTTGCCGATAAAGAGAGGTGCTGCCGTGTGTGTCGAGCGGGGACCAAAGAGTAAGGAGCGGTAGCAGGTCGCGCTTCGGCGTTAGATTCAACTCACGCATCACTCGCTTGATGATGCCCAGGCGCGAGAGCAGCACGAGGAACCCGGCATCGAGTTTGGCAGGTGTATTTATCGCGTCGCCGCCCAGGGGAAAGGGAGGCACGGAAAAGAGAGCACAGATCGCCGCATCGGTTTGCTCGATCGTCCACGCCAACTTTTTCCAGAGGCGAATAAAGCGCAACAGGCGTATGAACTCGGCCGTCCCCAGCCGCGTTGAGGTGTCGTTGAGGTCGACCATCGGCTGCGCAAATCGGAATTCCAGGTTATCAAAACTACAGAGATCCGGGCTGGCCGTAGGGTCTGCCAGCGTGATGATCTTCATGATGCGGTCGTAGTTTTCCTGTTGCCGCACCCAAGCCTTGATATCGCCGCCGTACTCGGCCGGGTCGGGAGTGGCGGCGCCGGTCGGGAGCAGCGCGTCGAACTCGTTATTAGCCGCCACCGTGTTGTTGTCTTTGAGCTTCTGCAGCGCCGCGAACGGGACGCCCAGGCGTTCCAGTTTCGAAATCAGATCGCTGTTCGGATTGATGAAGCGTGTCCGGAGGATAGCGGCGATGTCGTCATAAGTTATATCCAGACGCCGCGTGTAGTTCTTCGCGTTCGACAAAGCATCACAGACCTCGGCATCCCCCGTTCCGTTAGCGAAGCCATACATCCTCCACAGCGGAACGGCACTGGAGTCTGTCAATATTTCGTGCTCTGCGCGGGAGAGTCCGAGCTCCTCCATAAGAAGGTCTCGCCAGTCGTAGTCTGTGAGCGGCGGCGGCGGATTCGTGGTGCGGTCAATATCCAGAGTATCGTCACGACGCAGTCGCTCCATCCCGAGCGTTAGCGGAACCTCGAACTTCTCGAAGTAGCGTCGCAGATTTTCCAGCGGTTGGTGGAACGGCAGCGGCGGTGGGAAGCTTTCGCCACGTAAGATGTCGTACGCGGCGTCCCGCACGCCGTCGCTGAAAGACTGCGGGCTTGCCAATAGATCTTCCGACGCGGCCCCGTCCGTGTCGTGACCGAGATAGCCATTCAGCGAGAGCGGGTTGACAGTATTGGCAATGTAGTATTCCAGCGTCTCGTTGACTACATCAATATAAGGAAGGGCGGTGTTTGTATTTTCGCAGGTCAACGGAAGGTGTTGAATATCGGGACGGCGTGCGAGAAGAACGTCCTGCGGATTGTCCGTGTTTACTTCGGCCGGTGGACGGTCAATGAAGAGCAACAGGTCTACCAGGTAGGCTGCGGGTGATAGTACCGAACGGCAGTGGTCGCAGGCACAGAAATCCATTTCGCCAAACAGACCTTCGAGCGTCGGATAGGCGATGACATCGTTAGCGGTTTCGTCGGTTGCGCCTTGCGGAGCGGGCTTGATGAATTGCCAGCCGTCATTGGCCATCATCCCTCGCTGCGCCTTCATCGGTGTTGCGCCAAGACCGAGTCCGTTTTTGGCTGTCAAATAACTGATGGCGATATTGAGCACGGCGCCATGGATCTGTCTTGCCTTGTCGTAGGTGCGCGCAGCCATCTCGCGGCCGCCTAAGTCGGCCGCGAAAGTCTCGATGAAAGTTTCTTTCTCGTATTGTGCGACATGATAGGCGGAATCTATTCCACGCTTCATCAGACCGGTCATCGCCTGGTCGCTCGGTGTGATTTGATAAACCCGTTGCAGTCGTTTGACCTGGGTCACTGTCTCAGGAGAGACGTCGAGATTGTTCCGCGCGATGTACTGCTCGACGGGCTGTATTCCGATTTCGAACTTACCGTGATGTTCGGTCAGAAAGGCGTGCACCTCTGGCTGAGCCTTCAGGGGCAGATCGCCGCTCTGGACCATTTCCGCGACAGCGGCCGTTGGGTAACTGAGGCGTACCTGCGCGGCGAGGTATTCCGCATAGTTCGCACGTCTGGCGGCCGGCTTGTCGCCGGGAATTTCTTTCGGCACAGGAACATTGTTGCTCAGCAGTTGACTCCAACGAGCCGCGCGATGGTAGCCGTTTCGTGCGAGCTCGACGGGGTCGCTGAGACCGTTCGCACCTACCGCGTTATGCACTGCTTCAATCAGGGGGGCGTTGTTGATGGTGAGAAGGCCCAGCCGTCCGTCCAACTGAAGACGATTGGCAGTCTCGGCGCCGAGTTTATTCTCGACCTCTTTCCAAAACGTCGTCATGTCGGTCCGGTGCGCAGCATACAACTCGGCAAACTGCTTCTGCTGTGTGGTATCGAGATGGGATGCGGCGAGCATCTCTTTCAAAGAGGAAGCCCCGGCCACCGCCTTCCCGGTCAACAGTCGTTGAGACGCGAGCTGATGGAACGCCTTGACGGCACCCGCAATCTGTTGTTCGAGCGCTTTGGAAATCACCCCTTTCTCGATCGCCTGCTTCCAGATTCGTTCGACCGTTTGGGGATCAGCCCGATAGAGCATGTCTTCATTGGCGGGAAGTCCGGCGCGGAAGAGGGCGTAATAAAAGTCCGATTTAATTGCGGGGGCGCCGCTGTTCTCTTCGCTCTTACGGCTGAATTGGTCGGCGAGTGCGACGAGAGCGACAGCACGTGCATCCCAGCCCGTTTTGTTCGCCAGGTAGGTGATGTCCTGCCGTTTGTCTGACTCTTCCAGGCTGCGCAATTGACCGCCGTAGTATGTTCGCAGCGCTGCGGTCAGACTTTCGTGTTCGCTTGGAAGTACGGCCGAATTAGCGGGCAGAGTTATGTTCAGCGTTTCTCGCCTGGTCGCGTTGTAACGGACTTCAGATGCAGCTAAAAACTCCTGTCCCGCATAGGCACGCGCTTGCAGGTCAGGGTGATTCTTGGCAGTGAGCGCGTAGGGCGCGAAGCTAATCTGGTAGCTACCACCCTCGTCTGTGATCGTTTCGCCCAGGGGAACGTCCTTGCCAACATTCTTGTCTACAACCTGGACGCGCAACGAAGCCACTCCGCCGCGATTCGGGCTGGCAAGCTTGCCCGTGACAATATAAGAGTCGCTGCTGTGGTCGCCGGCTCGCCCATCCTTTTGATCGCCGCGCCACGCTACGGCAATTTCGATGGGAGCCACCCCCGCACGTGGGTTCCAGAGGACTGAGTCTTCCGTGCTCGCGATAAGCTCGCCGGCCGCAAAGATCTTGAAGAAGAGATCGGGTTGCCGATCGAAAAAGAGCTCACTGAAATGGGAACGGGCAAATTCGATTTGGAAACGACCCTCTGCATCGGTCTCATCGCTGCCCACGAGGTCGTCAAAAATAAGGTCTTTGTCCCAGGCCTCGACACGCAGCCCGGCGATGCCGTCTCCCGTCTTCTGATCGATGACGCGTCCCTGCATTTTGAAAACCTTTTCTTTATCTGTCATGGGATACTCCATTCATAGTTCTGAGTGAGCTGGTCATCCCAGGCTTCACTGATCGGCAATCATTGCTTCTTACTACGGCGCTGTTCTGGCCTTATGCCACTCGGTTTCTTTATGCGGTACGACCGTCTTCCTTGCCACCGCCCACACAGTGTCGGCAGGTATTGCCTTAAGGACTTCCACCGGCTTTCCAAAGAATTCCCAAACGGCTTTGGCTGTCTTATCCGCATCTGTGATTGGCATCGTATGCCAGTCGACGACTTTTCCGTGCTCGGACCCTTTTCCCTGCGACATCGGGCCGGCGTGTGCGGCCAGTTCATGGAATAAAGTCTCCAACATCGAAGTCTCAGTTCTTTGTATTTCCGCACCCTTGTCTTTAGTTTCACGTCCGCGATTCGCGACTACGATTAGTCCTTCCGCCGGTGTGTTCTTGCCGTGGGGCCTGCGCGCCCCTTTCGTGGAGCCGCCGCCGGCGTTTTCATCGAGCATCTTGCGAGCAAGGGGCGTAGTACCTGACATAACATTCATCGATTCGCTGGGAATCGTTTCACCGAGAACGAGACCTGTTTGAGCTCCCACACCCGAAGCCACCCCTGCGTCTCCCGGTTCGTTGTCTGCAATCAGCCTCTTGTTGACTGAGCCGGTTCCTTTCTCTTCTTTGAGTATCGTCGTCCCGGTGGTGAGGTGCCATTCTTTGATCTGGATGGCGAATATCGCCTGCTTGAACCAGTCAGGTACGACTTCACCCGCGGGAATCCTCTTAAGTTGTTGAGGCACGATCACGATGTTATTTCCTTCGACCTTGAACACTGACTTCATCCAGGGAGTCAGTTCCTTGCTCCTATTGATCATCGCGAGCCATTCCTTGGCACTGATTTTTGACTGAGGCGAAACCGACAACCCACCCTTGCCCTGATGCCCGGTCGGATCGTGGAGATTGATGGGATTTCCCCTCACGTAGACATACAAACTGAGCGAGTCGTTGATCCCGGCGGGATCCGGACTGGTCCATTGCCCCAGCCAGGGAGCGTAATAGCGCGCGCTGTGGTAGCAGAGATCGTTTTCTTCGTCGCGTTCCTTGCTGGTGTAGCGATAGCGTTTTGGCGTTTCAGTCTGGTTGCGCACGGCCTGATAGGAGGTTGCGCCATAAGGAAAATATTCTTCGTAACTAATTATCTCGGCCTGCTCATCCAATTCCAAAACCGCTGAGCCGAGATGATTGCCGAACTGATAACGGATGAGCTGTGGTGGCGCGGAATCCTGACCGAAGGTGAGTGTCTCGACGATGGCGACGCGGTTTTTGTCGTCCATCACATGGACGGTTTCACGCTCTTTGACGAGTTTGTCCGCCCCATCAAACTCACGATAAATTTCGAAGATGCCCAGATAAAGCCGTTCGGATTTTCGCTGCGGCGTTTGACCCGCGCCGGCCTGCGAATAGGTCACTTTGCGCAGGCGCTCACCGCCCGCGTCATAAGAGTAATAGGTCGTCTCGGGCACTCCCGCATTAACGCTTTGCCGCGAAGTGGACTGCAGGTGGTCGTCGGCATCCCACGTCATGTTGGGCAGATGCGGCATACGGATCATGTTGCCATGTTGATCGTATTCGTATTGGGCGGAGTAGGGACCAAGTGCGTTATCGCCGGGCAGACTATTGGCCGAGAGACGGTTGCTAATTTCCGCCGCGCTGATCTCGCTCGTCTCTGCGTATGAATAGCGGCGCGTCCAGCTCCCGGAGACGACCTGATGAATCATCTGCAGCATGTTCCCGACGGGGTCATACAGGTACTGCTCGGTGTAGTTGCCCATCGCGTTGCCGTCGCCGGGACACAGGAGGCGTGTGTTGGGACCGGAGTGAGTGCGCGGGCCGTCGTCATGAGTAACCTGCGGCGGTGCATTGAGTACGCCTCCCGTCTGACCCAGATGCTCGCGGCCGGTGGAGGTCTTCAGGCGGTAGATCGCATCATACGTATAATCCGCTGACGGTTCGACGCGCTGGTTTTTGAAATAGATGACGTTTTGAATGTCCGCTGAATCGCGCAGCCGCGTAATATTGCCGGCCGGGTCATACTGGTAGTTCAGCTCTTGCGCGGTGCGCGCACTGGCGGCAAAAGTGTTCGGCCGCGTTGTAGTGAGTGTGGCGAGGCGAAACGTCGCCGGGTCATAATCATAAGTTGTGACCACGCCGTTGCCGAGAACGATGCTCGTTCGCTGGCTGCGTGCGTTGTAGTCAATGTCGGTGACGGCGTGGATGTCCGCGGTCGCCGGATCTAACAGGTCCGAGGGCGCTGACACCTGCCTTATCCAGACGTCTACACGCTCCAACAAGCCCGCCTCGTTGTAAGTCGGCTGAATCACCGACGGGAGACCGGTTGACGTGTGCGGCGTCACAATCTGTATCGGGCGGTTGACAGCATCGAAGCGACTGAACGCAGCGAAGCGATCAGCGTCAACGAGCAGCGGCGCGGTGAGAATATCAAGAGCCGGCAGGTCCAGGACGGGCGCATCGTTGATGTCAATGATGGGCGCCCAGTCAGGCGTTGTGTTGTAGAAGGATGCGAGCTGCGTTGCGGGGTCGAGGCGGGCCAACTGCCGGGTGCTCTCGCGAATATTACCCTTGAAGTCGTAACGCTCATTGCTGATAACTCCGGCGCCGTCGTAGTGGCGGTAGAGTTTGCCTTTCAGATTACGGTCAACCTCCGGATGCTTCTCGCCGTAGACCGACCGCTCCAACAATATCTCGTTGGCGGCGGCCAGCGCGACGAAGCGGTGGGTGGGGCGTTGCAGCGCGTCATAGCGCGTCCGAAAAGTAGACCCGCGCGCATCCCAGGAGCGGAGTGGCTTGCCGGCGACATTATTCAGCATGCGCCGCTCGCCGCCATCCATGCCGTTGCGGTAGAGCTGGTTCCCGGCAATGTCATAGGCCGCGACGAAACGGAATCCGCCACCGGCCAACGGTTCACGCAGGCAGAATTCCATCACAGATCGCCCCAGGGGATCGAAAATCACCAGCGGTTTGTCTTCGGCATCCAACACGGTGCGAGTTGCGTACCGTTGTGGCATTCCTCCTGCGAGACCATTGTCGGCAACGCTCAAGCATTTGCGGCCAAGCGAATCGAAATGGGCGATGGTAGGAGTGGCAGCGTGCGCAGCGGCTTTCTGCGCGGCGTCCTGATTCGCAGCCCGTTCCGCCGGGGTGTTGCCCAGCATTCCGCCTATTCGCGCGTCGTGCCAGGACAAAAAGGCGCCAGGAGCGTTGCCTAACATTCGCCGGAAGAAATCGCCGACGTCCACATCGCTTTGAGGATTGTTGATGAGGGCCGTATCGTTCGCGTCCCATATTTCCAGGCGCCAGGCGTCAAAGACCGACTTCTCAAACGTATTATCTGGATGGAGGGTAGCAACGATTCGCTCGGCGGGGTCATAGAACAGAACGGAGCTCACGCCGGCCAGGCGATTGAATTCGAATCGGTGCGTCCCGGTGAAGAAGGGCTCGTACTTCCGGACGGGCTTTCCCTTATTGTTGTAGATGGTCCAACCGCTCCCGGCCCAGCGAGGTGAGACGTTGTCACCGGCATTAGGGATTGGTCCCGGCTCTGCCTCCGCTTTGCGTTGCGCCTCGCGCCCGAAGCCGTCTGAGTAACCGATGAGATGACGAAAACGCGTTGTCTGTCCTCCGGACAGATCAGAGACATGTGTCTCGCGCGTCAGGATGTAGACCATCGGCGCCTCGGGCTCCGGCAAATCGCGCGTGCGGAAGTAAGCGAACAGATCATAGACAAGTCGCGAAGTAGCGTTGCCAAGAATCGCGCCAGGGTTGTTCAGCGGATCGTCGTGCGCGGCCTGGACCACTGCAGCCGGCAAGTCCGGGTTGAAGCCAATCAGCGAGTCGCCTTCACCGGCTTTGCCACTCAGGGCCGTCCCTGCGACCTGGCCGAGGCAATCGAACGCAGCCTCGTTTAGGTTGCCGTTTGGATCGGTAACGCGAAAAGGATGCAAGATGCGGTAATCGTTGTCGGCCGTGGTTACGTTACCCAGGGCATCGGTAATAGTTCCAGGTAGCAAATCGTAATTGTCATACGCGACGCGACTGACTGCGCCGAATGGATCTAAAGATCGTCGCACCTGATAAAAATGGGCACGTGCCTCGGCTAATTCCTGCGCGGGCGTGTCTGCGTCGCCGGCTGAGTAAAAGATGCGCCCCGCGGGAATCCACCAATTCGTTTCGCCGGCCGGACGTACATAGCCGCCTTCGACGAGTGTTGCGTCGGTCACCCGCGCGCCGAAGATTCGCGTTATCAAGTCGGGCGTAAGCGCGAGGTGGTAGGACTCGCCGGGCAGAGCGTTTGCTTGCAGGCCGCGGATAGGGAGCAGTGCGGTCATGTCGTCGCTCCGGTAGACGGACCGGGTGCGCTCGAAAATGCGGCGAGCGAAGGCAACGGGAAACCCCACTCCCTGGATCTCCGACGTGGAAACGTCCTCATATGAAATATCGTGGTTACCACTCCAGAGAGTGATGAAGTGATCGTCCAATTCCGTAAAACCGAAGCGGTCGGATGTAGGCAGGATGCCGACCAATTCCGCCTTGATCGTCTCGCAGGCTAGCGGGGCTCGGTATGCGTCGAGTGCTATCTCGTCGGATGGTCCGCCAACCGGGTCCGTGAAGATGCGCTCGGTGGCAGTGATATGCAGCCGCGTCTGATCGTGCGCCAGCATGGTGCGAAATGCTGTTGAGAGGTCCGGCTCAGGTTCCGCATAGCCCGAGCGCCGACCGTAAGCCACCTCGATCAAACGGCGCGGGTTGCCGAAGTCGTCCACCTCCAGAGTAAGGTGGTGCGTAAGGCGTGGATCATTCGGCTGTCGCTCGTAGTGATAACTCAAAGATTCGCGCGGATGGACCAGAAACGAGGCGTGCTGGTTTGGCCCGCGCGACTGCAAGCGAACGATGGTGTAGTTTTGCTCCGTGACAGTGTAGGGGTGCTCAGCACGGGGCGAGCCGTCCTCGGCATAAGTTTCGACACGCAGAATTGATCCCTTCAGCGCGCGGAAAGCTTCGCGCATTTCGTCCGGGTCGAATCCGATCTCGATAACCGCGTCGCGCAAAAGCATTGCTTCTCGTGCCGCAATCTTGACCGGCGTGTCCCCGCGCAGGTCCGGCTCAACCCAGTACTCATGTGCGTACTGTTGCGAAATGGTTCCAGCCTCGACGAAGGCTCCGGTATGAAACCACGTACGCGTTAGCACCGGTGGGACGAACGAGCCGGCGTCCTCATTGGTCGCATCGACGTCGGGAAAAAGCAGATCGTCGCGATGCTCCTCGGTGTCACGCTGTTCAACCAAACCAAAACCGCGGAACTCCCGCTCGGCGCCGTCGAAATAGCCGTGATGATAAGCATAGCGAGTTACAAAGCGGCTGCGACTTATCCAGTCATAGGTTTCGACCCGCTCGACGACGTGAACCGGAAAAGGAAGGCGTGTGACCCACGGTTTTCCGGCCAGCTTATCTTCCAGATAAAAGCGAGTTGAGGGCGCATACATAAGCCGCGTCTCGGCTCCCAGATTATTCCGCGAACGCACCATGAGATGCGGTTTTTGCGATCCCATCAGATCCACATAGCGCAGCGCGGCGTAGGCCTCGCCAGGCAGCGGAGAGGACCACACCAGACAAGCTGTACCGTTGCCTAAAAGATCCGCAACCTGTATCGAGCTGAGACTGTCAGCGCCGGGAAAGACCGCCAGGCGATGAGGCTCCGCCCAGGAATTGCCGGAGCGGTTGAAGGATACATATACCGCTTCGGCGCTCGCATACAGGATGTCGATTGTCCCAGAGCCGTCTATGTCTGCCAGGTGAACGCGGCGGGGATCGAAACGCTCTTCATCGGTGAAGCGCGGCGCGTTATCCATAGTTACCTTCGCGCCGAATCTGCCGTACCCCAGATTGGGCCAATAGCAGACCTCGCCGTTGCGGACCCGCACGATGTCGTTCAGCCCATCGCCGGATATATCCGCCAGCGAGACAGTCTGCGTTCCATCCGCGAAGACTATATGTGGACCACGCTCTTCATCCCAGGGCGTGAAGATTTTTTCCGCAGCGCCAAAGCCTGCCGCACCCAGCGATGGATAAAAGGTGTATAGGTCGTCAGCCGTAAGCAACAGGTCAGCCCGCCCATCGCCGGTCAAATCAACGAATTTCAAATTCGGATCGGACCAGTTCAGACAGGGCAGCGCAGAGAATGTCTGGTGCGGCTCCCAATCTTCGTCGGCGGTTCGCGCGAAATAGCCGGGCACGGGTCCGTCGCAGACAACCAGATCAGGCCGTCCTTCGCCTGTCAGGTCGATGAACTGAACGTTGTTCAGACTGGCAAGGCCGGGCAGGGAAGCCACGCGTTCCAGCGGTCCGAACCGGGCTCGAGCTACATGCTCGCCGCCTGGCAGCGTTACCTGGTTAATGGGACTGAGATTGGGTTTGTACCCCCAACCACCATTCTGCTCAGTCAGTATCCCGCTGGCCCCTTCGCCGTCCAGGTCAAGCCAACGAAAGTGTTGCCCATCGAATCCCTCCGGCAAGTTGGCTCTGGTGTCCGGATCGTCGAGCGTCAGAATCTCGGTTTGTATTTCGGGCTGGCTATAGAAGAATTCCAGGGGCGGTCTTGAACGTTGCTCGTAGCCGTCCGCCTTCCGTCTGTATCCTGTTTGCGTGACGGATTCCAGGAAAGTGTAAATTGGGTTACGCGGATCTGCCGGGGTGGTTTCGTCCGAATAGATGAAATCGGTAGAGCGGATCAGACAGTCTGCGCCCACCGTGGAGGCTTCCGGAAAGTTGTGAAATAACAGGACACGTTCACAGCGCCGATAGCTTCGCACCTCGAACCCGGCGCGATAGACTGAATACGGATCGGGACGCACGCGCCAGGGCGGGTCCAGCGCGGGATCACGCGCCGGAGTCGGCGCATCGGCGCGATGGTCGCCATAGTCGAAGACGATCTGAAAATGCCAGTCAGTCGGAAGCGAAGTTTCCGTGCCGGCCGCCAGCCAATTCGGGAAATAAGTCTGGACGTTTCCGTACCGTATGTATTTCAGATAACGCTGCGTCTTTCGTTGGTTGTTCGTACGGTTCGCTTCGTGGGCCGTCGAGTTGTTCACGCCAGTCGAGTCTTCGGCGGCGTACTCATAGTGAGTGGCGTTTCCCTTGTCGTCATAGGTCAAATAGATCAGGTAGGAAAAGGCGTGGCGAGCGTCGAGCGGGTCGGCGACGCGACTGTTTTCGTTCCAGCCGAAGATCGTCGTCACATTGTCTCGCGTGATTGTGCGCCAGTGGCTAATGCCATCGTCTGTTCGCGTCCAACGCTCGATACGTGTGAACAGCCCCTCGATGCGCGGGCGATAGAGATGAATCGTGTATTCGACGCCGTGAACAGTACGAGTCAGGAAGAAGGTTTTGCCCCCGCCATTGAGAACGGGAACCAAATCCTCAGCGCCGTCTATCAGAAAAACATCGGATTCGTCGCCGTCAAGATAACGCGGCAGGCCTTTGTCTGTCTTACGCGTGATTGCGGGCAGCGAAAGACTCCAGCCAAAGCCAAAGGGACCGTTGCCCGACCCGGAGTTATACGAAAGCGCGAGTTGTGGCCCAAAGCCGAATCGTCCGGGACTTGACGGAAGTGGAATCGTTAGTGAGCCTGTACCCGTGACGGGATTGACGCCGAACTTCTCACCTATGCCTCGAATCGCGCCGCCGCCTTTAGGCAGTGAGATTGTCGGAATTTGTGTTTCGCCCGCACCTGGGACGCTCACACTGGTCGACGGTCCCGGACTATTAGCCTCAGAACCCTTGACTGACGGTAAGGTATTTAGGTGATCGCTATCTTGCGGCATCGCCGATACGTCGACAGCTAGAGAAGCGCAGGTCTCAGAGCCTGAATTCGGAGTCTTTGTCCCGTGTTTGTGTTCCTTGTGAGCGTTCCGGAAGGGGGGGATCCTACCGGGTTTTGGTATGTGACAGCACGCTTAAACAAAAACCAATGACAGAGAAACTTTCCTATGCAGGAAACAACCCAAGGAGGGGTTATCGCTAGTCCATCTTGAGTTTGCGGCAGACTACACTTTTCTCCTACGGTCCGTCAATGCTTGCGACTGCCATAACACATAAGAACTCTCCTTCAGGGTTCCGCAGCCCGCGACTGCAAGATAACTCAGGCAAAGTTCTGCGGCAGCCGTTACGTTTGGTTGGTGGTCGATGCAATTTCGAAGGCTGGCTTTCGAGAAGGTGTGCACTCACCTCACAGTGTTACTCTGAAAAGTATTGGCGTCCCGTACGGGAGTCGAACCCGTGTCGCCGCCGTGAAAGGGCGGTG
>Ga0070698_100001837_pt1 | contig 23656 bp, 22 predicted proteins | sample KBSK1502metaG_FD_65477 | JGI IMG/M metagenome (GOLD analysis project Ga0070698, IMG submission 65477) | Corn, switchgrass and miscanthus rhizosphere microbial communities from Kellogg Biological Station, Michigan, USA - KBS K1-50-2 metaG | ecosystem: Host-associated > Plants > Roots >... | reverse complement strand
GCAGTATAATAACAGCTGCTGATTTAAGCAGATTTTTGCAGGACATAAGCATTAGTAGTTATCGTGAATAAAAAAATACTATTTGGGTGTGTAATTTAGACACATTTATGAATTCAACAATATTTCCGGCCAATTTTTTTTATTTAATCTTTAACGTCTCAACGAATTATAAGGCTTTTTTCCAAACAATCATTAGTAAAAAAGGCTGAAAACAATAAGAGTTCTTTTTCCTTTTAATTGCTGCTCCTAAAGTATGAGGGTTACTAACAGAGTTGATGAAATCATTCAATTGCTAAAATTCAAATCCCAATTAACGTAAAAGTGATAAAGAAATATTACAGCCTGAAGACTAAAATTGGATTCTTTTATTTGGTTTTTTCTGCTACTTCTTCCAGCTTATTATTTTTCAATCCTGTTTTTAATTTATAAAGTTTGCCGGGCCGGTGCGGCACATCATCTTCCATTTCATCAAGATCGTCCAACCAATTTTTTAATGCAATTTTTTTTCTGAAATTTCGCCGGTCGAGTTTTATTCCTAAAATGGCCTGGTACAGATCCTGCAGCTCTCTCAATGAAAATTTCTCTGGTAATAAATTAAAAATAACAGGCTCATCCATTATTTGTATCCGAAGTCTTTGCAAACAGGCTTCAATAATTTGTTTATGATCGAAGGCAAGGTCTTTAAGGTTTTTCAGTGAATGCCAGTGTACTTCGTTATCTGTAATCTCTAATTTGTGATTGCGAATATTGATCAATGAATAATACGCAGTAGTGATAACACGACCTGATGGGTGACGATTGATCGCTCCAAAACTTCCCACCTGCTGAAGAAACACATCATCTAATCCGGTTCTTTGTCTTAATACCCGGTATGGAGCACTGTCAAGATCTTCATCCACTTTTACCAGATCACCAAGTAATGACCACTTACCGGCAAACTCTTCCAGATCCGATTTGATCAGCAATACTTTCAATTCTTTTTTTTCAAAACCAAAAATCACACAGTCAACTGATATCGCAATTTTGAAATAGTCAATATGACTGATCTTTTCAGCTTCGGCCGTCTTCAGTTTTTTAAGTGCTTCAGCAGTCATAATAATTGTGGTGGCTATTAGTACAACAATATTTTTTTTGTTTGCACACTGTTCTTTACAGAAATGCGAAGTAAATAAATTCCCGGTGAAAAATTTTTTCTTTCGCTTTTATCAAGTGAAATCTTATGCACGCCTTTAGCCAGCACTCCCAACGATTTCTCAAAAACCTTTTGCCCTGACTCATTAAACAATTGCATAAAAGCGGCCCCCAATTCCTCATTTTCAATTTCCAAAACACCATTATCAACTAAAGGATTTGGATAAACATTTACTTTAAATGTTACCGGCTGGTTATTAATATTAGTAACCGGCGTTGTTACCACGTTCGTCACGTTGCGATTAAGATAAAGATGAAACTCTCCCGGTTGTAGACTTATCGTTTGTGGGGTACCTGTTGCCGTAAAAGTATTTCCATTTAAATAATCATACCATGTGCCCGCATTTTGAAATGTTACAGTACTTGTCGTTGTATTCACATCAAAATTTCCAATGATACAAACATTCGAGGTATCTGTTGTTATCTGTAACCATTTAAATGCGCCAGCAAGATTTTGTGTAACACGGTCAGTTAAAAATCCGTTTTTATATAAAGGATGAAAGCGAAGTTTTAATAAAGCAGAATAAATATCATACAATCGTTGCCGACTGATATTTTGCATATAATCCCAGCGGATCGGTTTGGGATCGAGCCGGCAAGCATTATTTACTGTTCCATTTGTACAATAATTAATGCTGTAATCATAACCAAGTTCTCCAAATTCCCAGATCATTTTTGGGCCGGGTATCATAGTAAAAAATGATGCACACATTTCCATTCGTTTCAAAGCAGTATAAAGATCTTTCGTGTTATAAGTGCCGGACACATTTCCAAATTGCAAGTTTTTATACATCATTCTTTCTTCATCATGGCTTTCCATATAAGTGATCAAATGCGGTTGTGTCCAGTTCCTCACTTTAAATATTCCATTTTCAAAATTTGATGTAGGCACCCAACCCATTGCTGCTTCCTCGAAATTATAACTGCTGTTGCCCCAAAGCATCATACCATAATTCGAAAGTTCGATCTCCTCAGTGTTATCTGCAAAATGCTCGAGTATACAATAGCTGCCGGGAGATTTCACCTGCATAGTATCATAATACCTTTTCCAAATAGCCACCCTGTCTGCATGGTAAGCAGCAATACAGGCCTCATTGGTAGTACTACCACCGCACTGTGTGTTTTGGGTAAACCCTTTTGAAAGATCCCAGCGGAAACCATCCAGTTTATACTCTGTAAGCCAATGCTCCACCACACGGCTGGTGAAATAACGGGTAGCTAAACTCTCATGGTTAAAATCATTAAACACATTATAAGGATGCGTTGCCGTTACATTGAACCAAGGATTATTTGCCGCAGGTTGATTAGTAACACTATTCCAATACAATGCAGCCAATGGGCAAAGACCCGTTGCATGATTCAATGCAATATCCATGATCACTGCTATTCCTTTTGAATGGCATGAGTCAACAAATTCTTTTAAGGAATTCTTTGTTCCATAATACTTATCTGGCGCAAGAAAGAAATCAGGATTATAACCCCAGCTATTGTTTCCTTCAAATTCATTGAAAGGCATTATCTCAATTGCATTTATTCCCATTTTCTTAAAATAACTCAGCGTGTCTTTTAATGTTTTCCAATCATGGGCCTGTAAAAAATCTCTTAGCAATAATTCATAAATGATCAAACCTCTTTTATCAGGTCTTGAAAAAGTTGGAACTTGCCATGTATAAGCCGGAGCGTTTGTTTGCAACACGCTTACAATACCTGTTGTTTGTGAGGGATAAGCCATAAGACCAGGATAAGTGCTTGCAGGTATACCGCTATCATTAAATGGATCAAGAATTTTTTCTGAATATGGATCTGCAACCTTTAATTGTCCATCTACCAAATATTGAAAAGCATATTCAGTGCCCGGAGTAAGTCCTGTAATTCGTATCCACCAGGTATTATTATCAGGTGTTTTGTTCATTTGATAAGTTGCCTGTTCTGTCCAGTTACTCCCGGTAAATGATCCGATAACGGAAACACGATTTTTCCCAGGTGCATATAAAACTAAAACAACCGAAGTATTTCCTGCTTCATAATTAATTCCATCTCTTACTCCTGCGGGTAACGCTGCAACTGTTGGTGCATTTGCAACAAAGAAATTTATAGTTTCAGTTTTTGTAACTGCGCCACTAACGGCTTCAGCAACCAAAGTTTGATTGCCAGCAACAGTTAGTGTTGGATTAGCGGTGATGGATGTAACATTATTAGCCGTTTGAATTGCATTTCCATTTAATAATAATCTCATATTAGAGGTGCCGCTTGCAACTGCAGTAATGTTTATGTTGTCTCCAACCATTTTATTGATCGGTTCAGGAATAGGATTATATAATGGCTGCATCAAAGGAATATTAAACCGAACTGCAAGATTATTATCATACACCGGCACATACATATCACTTTGATCGGCGTTTCGCTGTGCAAGGCAATCGGTACAGTTGCCGGCACGAAAGAGGATGGCGATCTTTAAAATAGTTTCACCGGCAGGCACCCCAAAAAAAGTTCGGATATTATTAATTGTATAAGACCATTTATTTGTTCCTGCTGGAGTAGCAAGAGCGGCAGCTTCAGTTGAGCCCCATGTGAATTTTGAATAACGCCAATTGGTTGGACCTGTACTTAAGTTTGTGATTACACCAACGTGTACATAAACGTTTCCTGCAAAACCTAATAAACCCTGGTTACCTTTTGTTGCATCAACAGTGATCGTTACATTATCATTGTCTTTAGGAAATTCCGGGGTCCAGCTTAGTAGTTGTGATTGACAAAAATTCGCAAACAGAAAAACACACAGCAGCAGGAATATTCTTTTCATTAGCAAGTTTTGGACGCTAAAGATAGGGATTGTGTACAAATTACACGATGCCTGCTATTAGCTTTTTTCAGAAACATTTTCTACAGCCAAAAATTTATTTTTACTGTCTTAACTTTCAGCAATGTATAGCAAAGACCAAACAAAAAAATTGCAGGCCGAAACAAGCAACTTGATCAGGAAAAAGGATATCGGAACAAAAGATCTTGAATCACTTCGTAATGTTTTGCGTTTTCATGAGTATCGATATTATATATTAAATGATCCACTCATTTCCGATTTTGAATATGATCAGCTTTATAAAGCATTGGAAAAAATTGAAGCAGAAAATCCAAAACTTATAACTGCAGATTCACCAACGCAAAGAGTTGCCAAAGGACTGACAAAAGATTTTCCAACAGTTCCACATCTGGTGCCGATGCTTTCGTTGAGTAATTCTTATAATACAGATGACCTTATTGACTTTGACAGAAAAGCAAAAGAATTAACCGGCGAAAATAAAATTGAATACTGTGTAGAACCAAAGTTCGACGGCGCAAGTATCTCTCTTATTTATGAAAATGATTTTCTTGTTCGTGGCGCTACACGAGGCGATGGCGTGGAAGGTGATGAGATCACAACTAATATCAAACAAATAAAAAGTATTCCGCTTTCTGCAAAATTTTCTGATTATGGTTTAGAGATTGTAGAAATAAGGGGAGAGGTGCTTATCAATAAAAATAATTTTAAAAAATATAATGAGCAGTTGATGGAACAGGGATTACCTCCGTTGGCAAATCCACGAAATGCAGCAGCAGGAACACTTCGAATAAAAGATCCAAAAGAAGTTGGAAAAAGAAGTTTGGAAGCGTTTGTTTATAACATTAGTTACTTCACAACACTTCGCGGCAAAAAAGTTGATGAAGCACTTACTAAACATTCCGGTTCCCTTGAAATGCTTTGGGAACTTGGTTTTCGCAGTCCACAAAAAGAAAAAAAAGTATTTAAAGGAATTGAACCTGTAATAAAATACTGCAATGAATTTGAAGAGATACGGGATGATCTTCCTTATGAAATTGATGGAATGGTGATCAAAGTAAATAATGTTGCCTTGCAGGATAAATTGGGAATGACATCGCATCATCCCCGTTGGGCTATTGCATGCAAATTCAAAGCAAGACAAGCAACAAGTAAATTATTGGGAGTAGAATTCCAGGTAGGAAGAACGGGTGCAGTAACACCTGTTGCAAAACTAGAGCCAGTCGGTGTCGGGGGAGTTACTGTTAGTAGCATTTCGATCCACAATGAAGAATATATTAAAGAAAAAGATCTGCGTATCGGCGATTCGGTATTAATAGAAAGAGCCGGTGATGTGATTCCGCAAATTGTAAAATCATTACCCGAAATAAGAAAGGGTAAAGAAAAGAAAATTGTCTTTCCAACTGAATGTCCTGTTTGTAAAAGCAAATTATTTAAGGAAGAAGGCGAAGCCGTTTGGCGCTGTGTAAATATTGAATGCCCTGCACAGGTTGTTGAACGTATCATTCATTTTACCAGTAAAGATGCAATGGATATCCGTGGATTTGGAGATGCCAATGTGCGAAAGTTTTATGATCTTGGTTTGCTAAAAGATATCCCCGGTATTTACGAGCTCGATTACAAAAAAATTTCTGAGTTGGAAGGTTTTGGTGAAAGATCAATAACCAATTTACAAACAGCAATAAGCAATTCAAAGAATCAACCATTGCATAGACTTATTTATGCTTTAGGTATTCGTTTTGTTGGAGAAACCACTGCAAAAACATTAGCACGTTCTGTAAATCATTTACTCGATTTCCAAAATTACTCATTGGAAGATCTGCAAAACCTTGAAGACATCGGGCCAAAAGTGGGTGGCAGCATTTATCATTTCTTCCGCAACAAGGATAATATTAAAATGCTCCAGCAATTAGAAAAGTTGGGATTAAAATTAAAGAATGAAAACAAAGAACATGCCAGCGGGGGAAATCTTGCAGGACAATCGTTTTTATTTACCGGCACATTACCAACCTTAAAAAGAAGTGAAGCCGAAGAAATGGTGGAAAAAAATGGAGGAACAATTCTTGGTGGTGTAAGCAGTAAATTAAATTACCTGGTTGTGGGAGAGGATGCTGGAAGCAAATTAGAAAAAGCAAAAAAAATCAATAACGTTAAAATAATATCCGAAGCCGAGTTTTTAAAAATGCTAAAATAGTCTCTCTTACTTAATTTCACCAGGTAAGGCATTAACTTATATCCTCTGAATTTTTCTTATGAAAAAAAACTTTTTATTTTTTGCACTGGTGGCATTTCAATTTATGCATGCACAGTCTCACGTAACAGTTAAGAATCTTGTATTTGAAGGCGCCGGTGTAAGAGGTATTGCGTATTGCGGAGTAGTACAGGAATTGGAATCAAAAAAGATGATGGATAGCGTTGAACGGGTTGGGGGCACTTCCTCAGGAGCAATTGTTGCCCTTACCATTTCCCTTGGTTATTCAGGAAAAGAAATTGAAAACATTATTTCAAAAACAAATTTTAAGAAATTCAATGATGGGAATTTTTTCTTTATCGGCGGTATCAACCGGATTAAAAGATATTTTGGTTGGTACAGGGGGAAAAAAATTGAAAAGTGGATTGAAAAGATCATAAAAGAAAAAACAGGAAATGAAAACATCACATTCGAAGAGCTTCATAAAAAAGGATTTAAAGGCCTGTTTATAACAGGAACATCGCTTAATAAACAGAAACCGGTTACTTTTTCTTATGAGTCATATCCCAAAATGAAGATCAAAGATGCTGTAAGAATTTCAATAAGCATACCTCTTTATTTTGAGCCGGTTTTTATTGATAGTTCAGGCAAAACGTTTGATCATCCAAAGCAAAAACAAGAATTAGATATGATGATGGATGGTGGCCTCCTGGAAAATTTTCCGATCCATATTTTCGATAAACAACAACCAGATCTATATACTCTCGGCTTCAGAATTGATCATGATGCACAAATAAAAAATGACAATGAGGGCAGAACGTTGGCTGAAATGCCGATTGAAAATTTGAATCAATATTTTGGCGCTTTTTATAGTATAGTTATTGAGAACTTGAACAGGCAGCGATTAACTGTTGCGGATTGGCAAAGAACTGTTTCCATTAGTGATGGAAATGTTCTGCCAAAGGTGAGAAAATTATCAAAAGAGGAGGTTACCATCTTGATTGAAAATGGCAGAAAAGCTGTGCAAGATCGTTTTAATTAAAAAATAATTTTAATGAAGAAAGCTTCACTAAATTTATTTCCTCAAAAAAACTTCTAATCGTTTTAATCATAGACTATGCTTCAATCTTCTACTTTAAGATTTCTGAAAGATCTAAAAAAGAATAATAACAAGCCATGGTTTGATGCGCATAGAAAAGAATATGAATCTGCAAAGATTGATTTTGCCAGCTTCATTCAAAACGTAATTGACCGGCATGCTAAAAATGATCCAACGATCAAGTCCATTGCAGTGAAAGATTGCATGTTCCGTATCAACCGTGATATACGTTTCTCAAAAGATAAATCACCTTACAAAACAAATATGGGAGCTTATATCAACCGCGGAGGAAAAAAATCATTATTTGGCGGATATTATTTCCATTGTGAGCCGGGTCAATGTTTTGTAGGCGGGGGTTTATGGATGCCAATGCCTCCTGAATTAAATAAAGTAAGACAGGAGATCGATTACAATTTTGAAGCATTTAAAAAGATCATTACTTCTAAAAAATTCAAATCTGTTTATAGAGATCTTTCACATGATCCTGAATATGTTCTTTCCCGTGTACCGAAAGGTTATGAACCCACCAATCCTGCAGCTGAATATTTAAAGATGAAAAGTTTTGTATCGATGACATCTTTAAAAGATTCAGATCTTACTTCAAAAGACCTGGTGAAAAAAACAACAACTGCTTTCGAAGCTTTACAACCATTAATTGAGTTTATAAATGAATCACTTGTATAAATAGAAATTAGTTAAACAATTTTTACTGCTATTGATTTTTATTGGGAACTTTACTTCTCAAACTAGTTACCCTGCAAATGAATAAATTGGTAATTGAAAGAAGTTTTTATTTATTGCTTACCTGTTTTTTATTTTCATGCAGTAATAAAAGCAGTTCTGGCGGCGGTGTTACACCTCCACCGCCGCCACCGGCAGTTTATGAATGGCTATTTGAAAGCATCGCTTCATGGACAGATGAATTTGCAACGGATGGCGCCCCGGATCCCGCTAAGTGGGGTTATGATATTGGAGGGAATGGATGGGGTAATAACGAACTTCAGTATTACACCAATGGATTAAATGCAAATATTACCAGCGGTATATTAAAGATCATAGCAAAAAAAGAAAGCTATTCGGGAAAAGAATATACATCTGCAAGAATAGTTACAAAAAATAAAGCAGATTGGTTATACGGACGATTTGAAATAAAAGCAAAACTCCCGAAAGGAAGAGGCACATGGCCGGCAATATGGATGTTGCCAACTGAAAGTGCTTATGGTGTTTGGCCAAATAGCGGAGAGATAGATATTATGGAACATGTTGGCTACGATCTGAACAATGTTCATTTTACATTACATGCAAGTGCTTTTAATGGAGCAAATGGAAAAGGCGGTGCAAAAAATATTTCCGGAGCCACTGATGACTTTCATATTTATCGTCTTGATTGGACTCCTTATGGTATAAGAGGTTATTTTGATAATGAAAAAGTCTTTGAATACTTAAACCCCGGTGCCGGTTATACAACATGGCCCTATGATAAAAAATTTCATATGCTTCTTAATATAGCGGTAGGTGGCAGTTGGGGTGGCGCACAAGGTGTTGATGATACCATCTTTCCTGCCACAATGGAAATAGATTATGTTCGGTTCTATCCCTTTACAAGGTAAATCTACTTCGGGTTTCTTCTCGTTAACTTTTAATAACAAAGAGAAAAGTTAAACGGTTGCGATACTACTTAGACAGGCATTATCGTTGTTGTATATTGTATCTAAAACCGACCCGTTATGAAAAAAAATCTACTTAATGTATTAACTGTCTCATTTATTCTCTTTCTATTTTCCTGCAGTAACAAGTATTACAAAGCAAGCAATTTCGAGGAAAAAACTGAAGATCATAAGGTAGTCGCTATTCTACCAGCAGAAGTAACTTTTACCGGTAAACAACCAAAGAATTTAACCCCTGAAGCAATTGCACAATCAGAAGAAAGAGAAAGCATCGATTTTCAATATGCATTAATGAACAGCATTTTGAATCATGCAAATACAAGGAAATATATCACTACTGTAAACTTCCAGGACATTAACACAACACAAAAAATTCTTGAGCAGAATAATATTTCAGTTCGTGACAGTTGGAAAAAAGATGATAATGAATTAGCGAAAATATTAGGTGTTGATGCTGTGATCAGGATGAACATTAGAAAACAACGCTACATGAGTGATGAAGCTTCTTATGGAGTAGGTGTGGCAAAACAGGTTATATTTAAAACTGGTATTGGATCAAAAGTGCCGGTTCCAGGTTCAGTTGGTAAAACTTATGATATTTATGCCACTTGTAATTTGCTTAGTGATAATCAAACTTTGTGGAACGATAATTATAAACGATCAACTGATTATGAGGTACAACCTAATGTCGTTGTTGAATGGATCACAAATTGGTTTGGAGAGAATTTTCCTTATAAACAAAAAAGAAAGCGTCACTAGAACGTTTTGAAAAAATTATTGCCACGGAGGCACGGATTTACAGAAATATTTTTTTTCTGCTTTTTCTTCGTGCCTCCGTGGCAATTTTTTTCTAAATTTATAACAATCCCTCCTGCAATAAATATTCAGCAATTTGTACGGCATTCGTCGCCGCCCCTTTTCTAAGATTATCTGAAACTACCCACATATTCAACGTTTTTGGTTGTGTTTCATCCCTTCTCAATCTACCTACAAAAACCTCATCTCTTTCATGTGCATCCATTGGCATAGGGTATTGTTGTGTTGATGGATCATCAACAACTATAACTCCCGGCGCAGATTGTAACAAAGATCTTAGTTCGTTAATATCATAGTCATTTTCAAATTCCACATTCACAGCTTCGCTATGTCCGCCCAATACAGGTATGCGAACTGTTGTTGCCGTAACCAGGATAGAATCATCACGCATTATTTTTTTTGTTTCATTCACCATTTTCATTTCTTCTTTGGTATATCCGTTATCCAAAAACACATCGATCTGCGGGATCACATTCAGGTCAATTGGATATTTATACGCCATCTCGTATTCACCATTGGTTCCTTTCACGGCTTTATCTCTTTCACCCATCATTTGATCAACAGCTTTTTTACCAGTACCTGTTACACTCTGATAAGTACTTACAACGATCCTGTTTACTTTATATTTTTTATGCAAAGGATTTAATGCGATAACCATTTGAATTGTAGAACAATTTGGATTTGCAATGATCTTATCATTTTTTGTCAAAATATCAGCATTGATCTCCGGAACGATTAATGGTTTTGTTGGGTCCATTCTCCATGCACTGGAATTATCGATTACGGTAATGCCTGCTTCTGCAAATTTTGGCGCCCATTCCAATGAAGTGCTTCCTCCTGCAGAAAATATTGCAACAGCAGGTTTAGCCGCAATTCCATCAGTCATGCTAACCACTTTATATTTCTTTCCTTTAAATTCCACTTCCTTACCAACACTTCTTTCTGATGCAACGGGAATTAATTCCGTTACCGGGAAATTTCTTTCTGCCAATACCTGTAACATTTTGGTGCCAACTAATCCTGTGGCGCCGACTACTGCAACTTTCATTTTACTGACTTTTGGTTTATTAATTAAAAATTAAAGCCTCCCATTTTGGAAGGCTTCAAGCTTTTATATGATCACATACATAACGCTGCAAACCTCCCTTAGGAATGTTTCTTTGTGCGTTTTGTATGTTTCTTCATTTCCATATCGAGCAGCAAAGATAATTGTGCAAATGCTTTATCCCAAATATTAAATGAATTTAATTGTGCTACTAACGTTTATTTGAGAGGGATTTATTAATTTGAAAAATGCTTTTGAGAAAATTATTCTTTCTCCTGTTTTTATGTCCTGTATATGTGCTGGCACAGAATCGATATGATGTTGTGATCGATGAAATAATGGCTGACCCGACACCCCAAATAAGTTTGCCATCAAATGAATGGATCGAATTAAAAAATGTCTCTGCGAATCCAATTAATCTTCAAAACTGGAGAATCGGCGATGCAACAGGCCAAAGCGGACCAATGCCCGGTTTTGTTCTACAACCCGATAGTTTCGTGATCGTTTGTACTGGTAGCGTAGTTGCTGCGATGCAAGTTTACGGAAGAGTCATTTCAGTTACCAGCTTTCCTTCACTTGATAATGACGGCGACCAATTATTCTTAAAAAGCAATACCGGTTTAACGATACATGCTGTCAACTATTCTTTATCATGGTATCAAAATACAGTGAAGAGTGATGGTGGGTGGACATTGGAAATGATCGATACAAAAAATCCTTGCGTCGGAATCAGTAATTGGAAAGCCAGTACCGATGCAAGAGGTGGAAGCCCGGGAATAAAAAATTCTGTTGATGCGGTAAATAACGATCAGTCATTGCCATCGGTTAAAAATGCTTATGCAATTGATAATTTAAATATTGTTATTGTGTTTGATGAACCGGTTGATAGTTTGAAAGGCGCAACTGTTACTAATTATTCAATTGATGGAGGCTTAAACATTCAATCTGCAATTTCAGTTTCTCCGCTTTTTGATAAAGTTCAATTGAGATTAGCAACAGCAATGCAAGCAAATACAGGTTATAATATCACTGTAAATAATGTGACTGATTGTAAGAATAATAACATTGGCACAAGAAACAAAGCAAGGATCGGTTTGCCGGTTGATGCGGCTGCGACCGAAATTGTGATAAATGAAATTTTATTTAATCCCAAAAGCGGCGGCAGCGATTATGTAGAATTTTACAACCGGAGCAATAAAATTTTTGATGCAAATAAACTTTATGTCGCAAATCGAAATAGCAGTGGAGCTATTAGTTCAACAAAATTAATATCAGCAACTCCTTATTATATTTTTCCTGGTGATTATATTGTTGTTACAGAAGATGCGATCAATCTTTCATTGGATTACATGGTACAGAATCCAGATGCTGTCTTTGTTGTTTCATCATTGCCTTCGTTTCCAGATGATGAAGGAGATGTGATCACATTGAATTTTCAGGGCGCAGTTGTTGATGAAGTAAAATATAAAGATAACTGGCAGTTTGCTTTAATTAGTAATCCCGATGGAGTATCGTTGGAAAGAATTGATCCCGATGGACCATCGCAGGATGCGGGTAACTGGCATTCGGCGGCTTCAACGGCTGGGTTTGGAACCCCGACTTATAAAAACTCGCAGTATAAATTGTTACAAAGCATTGCTGCCGCTGTTGAAGTCACTCCAAAAGTTTTTTCTCCTGATAATGATGGCCGCAATGATATTGCTATTGTTCAATATAAAACAACCGAACCCGGTTACGTAGCGAATCTTACTATTTATGATGCCAACGGAAGACCTGTTCGCAATCTTGTAAAAAATGGCACACTTGGTTTGCATGGTTACTGGGTATGGGATGGTTTGGATGATAAAAGACTAAAGCTTCCCGTCGGTACTTACATTTTATTTACAGAGATTTTTAACCTCACAGGGAAAAAAGAGATCTTTAAGAATGTTGTGGTGCTGGCACGTCAACTTCGATGATGCTAAACCCGCAATTGTTGAAGAAAGAGCAGAAAGATCATCCGCCTGAGGCGGGACTAAATAGAAATTCAAATGCTGGTTACCTAAATACTTTATTCCAACTCAATCTCCGAGTTGAATATCAAACTTTGTGAGTTCTTTGAACTGCTGAATACGCTTATCGATATCTTCTCTTTTTAATTCTTTTAATCTCGCGGTTCCAAATTTTTCAACACAAAAACTTGCCATCGCACTGCCGACAATAATTGCCGACTTCATGTTTTCAAAACTTATATCTTTTGTTCGGGCAATATGACCGATGAAACCGCCTGCGAAAGTATCGCCGGCGCCGGTTGGGTCAAATACAACCTCAAGCGGCAGGGCTGGTGCAAAAAAAACTTTATCCTCATTAAATAATAAAGCGCCGTGTTCTCCTTTTTTTATAATAAGATATTTAGGACCCATTTCCATAATTGCTTTTGCGGCGCTCACCAATGAAAATTGGCTACTTAATTGTCTTGCCTCTGCATCATTCACCAGCAGCACATCTATCTTCTTCAAAACTTTTTCAAGATCGGCCATCGCTGTATCCATCCAGAAATTCATTGTATCAAGCACTACCAACTTGGGTTTATTCTTCAATTGATTTATAACTGATAACTGAACTGATGGAAGGAGATTGCCCAACATTAAAAATTCACAATCCTGGTAGCTGTCAGGTACAACAGGTCTGAAACTTCCCAGCACATTCAATTGGGTTTCTAATGTATCCCTCGTATTCATATCCAAATGATAGCGGCCACTCCAAAAAAAAGATTTTTCATTTTCTTTTATCTGCACACCCTCCATAATTACACCCCTTGCTTCAAGCATTTTCAATTCTTCTTTGGGAAAATCGCCGCCGACAACGGAGATCTGTTTTACCGGCCGGGTAAAATTAGAAGCACTCCATGCTATATAAGTAGCTGCACCACCGACTATTTTATCACTTTTACCAAAGGGAGTTTCTATTGCATCAAAGGCCATAGAACCGACAACGATAAGAGACATTGTTATTGAATTTTAGATTTTAGATTGCAGATTTTAGATTGGTCATCTATAACCCTTAATCTGTTGGCCGCAAACCTAAGGGATTTTGATTTGTTCTGCTTATTATTGGTTTACATTTTAAAACTTACATTTGTTATAGAACTTAACTTTGACTTATTATGAAAGCCACAAGAAAAAAAGCTTCTAAAAAAGAATTCATTCTGAAAAAAGCGGCGCAAATGTTCCGCGAAAAAGGATTTGCCGCAACTTCAATGCGTGACCTCGCCGAAACAGTTGGCATCGAAGCAGCCAGTTTGTATAATCACATACGTTCCAAGAATGAAATGCTGGAAAGTATTTGCTTTGATGTGGCTAACCGTTTCACCATGTTTATGGATGAATTGGAATCAACCAGCCAGGGTTCAATTAAAAAGATCGAAACGCTTCTTCGTTTTCATATAAAACAAATGATCGAGAATTTTGAAGAAGTAATTGTTTGTGACCGGGAATGGAAACATCTTGATGAACCCTATCTTTCTAACTTTCATAACCAGCGTCGCACTTACCGCAAACGTTTCGCCGCCATCATTGAAGAAGGCATAGCAAAAAATGAGATCAAAAAAATTGATGCTCCTACAGTTGTACTTATCATGCTGCACTCAGTAAATGGTATTGAAAGCTGGCACCGCTCTACAGCAAAAATTACTGCTAAAGAACTTGAGGACAACATGGTATTAATAATGATAGATGGATTGAGAAAATAAAATATGTCCATTCATTTTTATCCGCTTAGAATAAAAAAAATAAATAAGGAAACAGATCAGTGTGTTTCGGTTGAATTTGAAATACCGGAAACTTTGGCGGATACATTTCAATTTAAACAGGGCCAAAGCCTTACTATGCGAACAAACCTTGCCGGCGAAGAAGTAAGAAGAACCTATTCGCTTTGCAGTTCACCACTTGATAATAAATGGAAAGTAGCAATTAAAAAAGTCGATGGCGGTTTGTTCTCTGCTTTTGCAAATGAAAATCTTAAAGAAGGAGATGTATTGGATGTAATGGAGCCAGTCGGTAAATTTTATACAGATCTTAATTCTTCCCATAAAAAAAACTATCTCGCATTTGCAGCCGGCAGCGGAATTACCCCGGTCATATCGATCATAAAAACAACATTAAGAGCAGAGCCTCAAAGCTCATTTACACTGGTGTACGGAAACCGCAGCCGCAGCTCTATTATTTTTTTTGAAGAGCTGGAAGGATTAAAAAATAAATTCATTGATCGGTTCAGTTTTATTAATATTCTAAGCCGTGAAAGAACGGAAACTCCAATCAATTTTGGCAGGTTAGATATTGGCAAGCTTACAGAATTAGAAAAGCTGATCGATTATAAAAAAATGGATGAGATATTTATTTGTGGCCCTGAAGAAATGATCTTTTGTATAAAAAACTTTTTAGAACAAAAAGAAATAAATGAGAAGAAAATTCATTTTGAATTATTTACTACGTCAGGTCAAAAGAAATCCGAAATCCGAAATCCGAAATCTGAAATTGAAACCGGGCCTGCAAGTAAAATAACTGTAAAAGTGGATGGAAGAAGTTTTGATTTTGATCTTTCATTGAATAGTGATACTACAATTCTTGATGCCGCATTAAAACAAGGAACCGATCTTCCCTTTGCCTGCAAAGGCGGTATGTGTTGTACTTGCAAAGCAAGACTATTAGAAGGTGAAGTGGAAATGGATGTACATTGGGGTTTGGAACATGAAGAAATTGAAAAAGGATTTATTCTCACTTGCCAATCGCATCCTAAAACTGAAAAAGTGGTTGTTGACTTTGATATTAAATGACAAGAATCATAGACTAACACCCGTTGGTTTTCGTTAGATTTGCTATCTAAATTACTGGTGATGGCAACATTGGATCTTGAGAAAATATTTCAACAAAAAATAGACGAGGAAATAAAGATCGAACCCAAGGATTGGATGCCGGATGCATATCGTAAAACAAATATCCGGCAGATAAGTCAACATGCACATAGTGAAATAGTAGGTATGCTTCCGGAAGGCAATTGGATCTCAAGAGCACCATCTTTAAAAAGAAAAGCAATTCTGCTTGCAAAAGTTCAGGATGAAGCGGGACATGGTTTGTATTTATACAGCGCCTGTGAAACTTTAGGAACTACAAGAGAAGAAACGATCAATGACTTACACAGCGGCAAAGCAAAATATTCTTCCATCTTTAATTACCCCACATTAACCTGGGCCGATATGGGAACGATCGGTTGGTTAGTTGATGGCGCAGCTATCATGAACCAGGTAATGCTGACAAGAACTTCTTACGGGCCTTATGCAAGAGCAATGGTAAGAATTTGCAAAGAAGAAAGTTTTCATCAACGGCAAGGATTCGAAATTTTAGTAGTGCTTAGTAAAGGAAGTAAAGAACAAAAAGAAATGTGCCAGGATGCGATCAATCGCTGGTGGTGGCCATCACTCATGATGTTTGGCCCGCATGACAGCGAAAGCACCAACAGTGAACAAAGTATGAAATGGAAAATAAAAAGAAAAACAAATGATGAGCTTCGGCAAAATTTTGTAGACATGTGTGCAGAACAAATAAAAATTTTAGGAATGAAATTACCGGATGAGAAATTAAAGTGGAATGAAGAAAGGCAGCATTATGATTTTGGAGAGATCAATTGGGATGAATTTTGGAACGTAGTGAAAGGAAACGGGCCATGCAATAAACAAAGATTAGGTGCAAGAAAAAAAGCATGGGAAGAAGGTGAGTGGGTGAGAGAGGCTGCGGCGGCTTTTGCTGAAAAGAGAAAAACAAAACAGAAGGCCGCATAATTAATAATTAAGAATTAAAAATTAATAATGAAGAATTACCTAAGGAAGTTTTATTACGGTGATATTCCTGAAGACAAATCAGGCGGCAATATTACTTCTGCCGAAACAAAATCTGATTGGCCACTCTGGGAAGTATTTATCAGAAGTAAACAAGGTCTGGATCATAAACATGTTGGAAGCCTGCATGCAGCCGATGCACAAATGGCAATTGAAAATGCAAGAGATGTTTATACAAGAAGAATGGAAGGGGTAAGTATTTGGGTTGTTGAGTCAAAATATATTCATGCATCAAATCCGGAAGAAGCAGGTGAATTATTTGAACCAGCGGTTGATAAGATTTATCGTTATCCTACTTTTTATGATCTGCCAGATGAAGTGAACCAGATGTAAACCCCCATCCCCTAAAGGGGAGCAAAAAATGAAACAAGCATTAATAGATTATACTTTACACTTAGCTGATAATTCGCTTATTCTTGGTCAGCGAAACAGTGAATGGTGCGGACATGGACCAGTACTTGAGCAGGATATTGCCATCACTAATATTTCTCTCGACCTGATCGGGCAAGCAAGAAATTTTTATCAATATGCGGCTACATTGATTGGAGATGGCGCAACAGAAGATTCATTAGCTTATTTAAGAAAAGAAAGAGAGTTTAAAAACTGTTTGCTTGTTGAACAACCAAATGGTGATTGGGCACAAACAATTCTCCGGCAATTTTTTTTCAGTCAATATCAATACCTGTTATTCGAAAAATTACAGAATAGCAAAGACGAACAACTTGCCGCTATCGCGGAAAAATCATTGAAAGAAGTAACCTATCACTTACGCTGGAGCAGTGAATGGGTAATAAGATTAGGTGATGGAACAGAAGAAAGTCATAACCGGATGCTGAAAGCGATTGATGAACTTTGGAGATATACAGGCGAATTGTTTGAAGCTTCGAACTATGAATTACGGGTTGCGACTGACGGGTTCGGCGTTGACGTTTCAAAATTGAAAGACCGGTGGATGAATAAAGTGAAAGAAATTTTTTCTGAAGCAATATTAACCGTTCCAGAAAAAATATTTATGCAAACAGGAGGCAAAGAAGGAAAGCACACAGAACATTTAGGTTTTATTCTTACTGAGCTACAATTTATGCAAAGAGCTTACCCCGGTGCAGAATGGTAATTATATGACGTTAAGATCAGACAAATGAAAGTTTCTGTACCATTACAAAATGTTATATCCCTTTTGGTAATGGCTTTTGGCATTTTGTTCATGCATGCCGGCGGGTTCCCTATGATCATTTCACCTGCTATCGTATTGGGCGTAATATGGTTGTTCTTAAAATTCATATCAAAAGAAAAGTTCAGTTCTCTTTTATTTTCTTTTAAACGCTTTGAGTTGAAAGCAGTTTGGGTTGGAGCCATTGCTGCAATTGTTTTAGCAGCATTCTTCCAGTTTTTATGGGGTCCGTTAATGGAGAAAATTTTACCCAATGAAAAGATTGATCTGAGTGCTTTTCATTCAATTCGTGGAAATATTTACAATTATATTTTCATCATGCTGGTGGCTTTGCTCTTAGGCGGGTTTTTTGAAGAAATATTTTTTCATGGATTTATTTTTACAAGGTTTGAAAAAATGTTTCGTGGAAAATATACTCTTGCAATAAGTGTTACTCTTTCCAATATTATTTTTGGTTTATATCATTATCAAATGGGGATAAAGGAAATTTTCCTGGCAACTATTGCAGGTTTTGCTTATCATTTTTTGATCCTTAGGTTTAATAGAAATTTGTGGTATGGATTATTCTTCCATACTTTTTTTGATTTTATCGGTTTAACTCAGATCTATCTTGGGCGATAAACTATCATGGCAACACATCAAATAGATAAACAAACTATTTATTCTTACCTGGAAGAAATTAATGACCCGGAAGTACCGGTATTATCAATTATTGATCTTGGTATTGTGAGAGATGTCAAAATGAATGAAGAAGAAATTGAAGTGATCATTACTCCAACTTATACGGGTTGCCCGGCCATGGACATGATCACAACAACTATAAAAATTCAATTAGCTACATTAGGTTTTAAAAAAATAAAAATTACACAAGCACTTTCTCCTGCATGGACAACAGAATGGATGAGTGAAGAGGGAAAAAGAAAATTAAAAGAATACGGCATTGCGCCACCAAATCTCAAACAACAGGTTTGCGATCAAAAATTATTTGCAGCTGCAGAAGCAGTTCAATGTCCTCATTGCAATTCTTATCTTACCCATCGCATTAGTGAATTTGGCTCCACTGCCTGCAAAGCATTATATCAATGCGATGACTGTAAAGAACCGTTTGATTACTTTAAGTGTCACTAACAATTTTCGATTTCGGATTGCAGATTTTAGATTTATAAATCCGAAATCGAAAATCTAAAATCTTAAATCACTTAAAAGAGTCTGCTTCTCTATACGCTTTTATCAAAGCTATCTCACCTTCTTTGCCGGCTATGGAATTCCCATGTTCCATTCCTAAAATTCCTTTGTAGCCTTTATTGTAAATATGTTTGAAAATATTTTTATAATTCATTTCACCGGTGCCAGGTTCTTTTCTTCCCGGGTTATCACCAATTTGAAAATAACCGGTTTCATCCCACACTTTATCAATATTGGCAATGATGTTTCCCTCGTTTCGCTGCATATGATACATGTCAAATAAAAACTTGCACGCAGGACTCCCAACTGCTTTGCAGATCATAAAGGCCTGATCGGTGTGACGTAAAAACAGATCGGGATTATCACTTAAAGATTCCAGCACCATTATCAATCCGTGTGGTTCTAAAATTTCAGCGCCTTTTTTCAAAGCAGTAATCACATTCGCGGTTTGCATATCAAATGATAAACTCCTTTCATAATTACCCGGCACAACGGTCATCCATTTTGCATTGCATCGCTTAGCAACTTCAACTGCTTCCTTACAATCCTTGATCATTCTGTCTGTGAATTCCTGCTTGCCTGTTGTCAAAGAAGTTTTCCAATGCCAGCTATCGGATGTAATAACAAATACTCCCATTCTCATTCCAAGTTTAGCTAACAGATCGCCGATCTTTTTTTGTTGCTCAACAGTTCTTGCCATCATTCCATTATCCTCAATAGCTTTAAAGCCCTGGTCATTTGCCCATTTTATCTGTTCCAAAAAATCTTCACTGCCATTATTCTTAAACGTACCATCATGAAAGGCATAAGGAAGATTAAAGGCCTTGGCTTCTGTTAAAGAAATTTCATTTTTCTTTTCTGCAAACGACCCGATAGCTATCGGGTGACCGGCGGTCATCACTGCAGCGCCGGATAAAAAACTATTACGAATAAATTTTCTGCGTTCCATAAACTTTTATCTTGAGAGCTTAAATGTAAGAATTCCCGTTCATGTGGCGATTGATTTTTCTTTTGTTGTTTCCATTTACTGTTTCAGCCCAACTGAAAAGATTTCAATTTTCTGAGAACAAAATGGGTTCTCCTTTCAATCTTATTTTTTATCATACAGATTCTGCCGAGGCTGTATTTATAGCGAAAGAATGTTTTGCGTTGGTTGATTCACTAAATAATATTTTCAGTGATTACAGTTCAGAAAGTGAAGTGGGAAAACTGGCTTTTCAAAAAAATCAAACTGATATAAAAGTTTCTGATGAATTATTTGCAATGATCTATTGGTCAAAAGAAGCCTGGAAGAGATCGCATAAAACATTCGATATAACTATTGGTGCATTAACGCAGCTTTGGCGAAAAGCAAAAACCGAAAAAAGATTTCCGTCCGAAGCAGAAATAAAAACAGCTAAGCAATTTACCGGTTTTAAAAATCTTACAATTAATCAAACAAAAAGAACAATATCATTTAAAAAACAGGAAATGCGTCTTGATTTTGGTGGCATTGTTCCGGGTTATGCTGCACAAAAAGTAATTGATTTTTTGAAAAGTAAAAACATCAATATTGCTTTAGCCGATGCAAGCGGCGATATAGTTATGAGTAATGCGCCACCAGGTAAAAACGGATGGATCATTGGCATCAATCTTCCTGAAAGTGAACATGAATTATGGGATAAAAAATTAGAATTAAAGAATTGTGCAGTCTCTACTTCAGGAGACGTCTATCGTTATACAATTCATAATGGAAAAAAATATTCTCATATCATAGACCCTAAAACCGGCTATGGTATTACATCGCAACGAAACGTGACGGTGATCTACAAAAGCGGCGCAGCTGCCGACTGGTTTGCAACTGCCGCCAGTATATTACCGGTAAAAAAAGCATTGAGACTTGCTAAAGAAATAAGAGCCGAGTTGTTTATTGCAACTTTAAAAGATGGGAAGATAATTACCTATAAAACTAAAAAAATCGATCGTTATTTTGAAAAGGAACAACCTTGAACTTTACTAACTTGCCGTGCCATATGAATATCAAATACTTTTTAATTTTTAATTGTTATTTAGTTTCAGCATACAGTCTGCTGTCACAAACGACTGATACTTCTTTCTCAGCATACGAGCAACCTGTTCCGGGCTCAAGCTTAAAATTTAAAATGGTTCCAATTAAAGCTGGCAGTTTTACGATGGGCAGCCCCGAAAATGAAAAAGGAAGAGATGTTGATGAAGGACCGCAAAAAACTTTTTCCATTTCTCCATTCTGGATGGGTGTATTTGAAGTAACACATGATGAGTTTGATGTTTTTTTTAAAGATGCAAACACAAGCCAGAATTTGGGAACTGATGCCATTACAAGACCAAGTCCTCAGTATGTTGATCTTAGCTGGGATATGGGTCGTGAAGGAGGTTTTCCTGTAAACAGTATGCAGCAAAGAACAGCAGTAATGTATTGCAGATGGCTTTATAATAAAACTGGGATTTTTTATCGCTTGCCCACAGAAGCCGAATGGGAATATGCATGCCGTGCCGGAAGTTTAGCAGCATATTTTTTTGGCTACAACGAAAGTGATCTCGAAAAATATGCATGGTATAATAAAAACAGTAACGCTGCATATCATAAAGTTGGATCATTAAAACCAAATGCCTTTGGTTTATATGATATGCTGGGAAATGTGAGTGAATGGGTGATGGATCAATACGATGAAAATTATTTTACCAAAATGAAAGTCGTGAATGCTGATCCTGAATTAAAACCTACAAGCCGTCACCCACGGCTTTTAAAAGGCGGCTCGTATGTTGATGAAGCAACGGAATTGCGTTGTGCCAACAGAACAAAATGGATACCTGAATGGAATCGCCGTGATCCGCAAATACCAAAAAGCAAATGGTGGTTGACCGATGCGCCATTTGCCGGTTTCAGGTTAGTCAGGCCATTAAAACAACCATCAGCGGATGAAATAGAAAAATTCTTTACCTTATATCTCTCAAATTAAAAAAACACTCATCATGAATACAGAAAATAAAAACTCCCGCCGCGATTTTGTAAAAACTTCTGCAGTGCTTACAGGCGGAGTGATGGCAACGCCATTATTATCAAAAGCAAACTTTTTCAGCGGCGCTGATGATACAATTAAAGTAGCATTGATCGGTTGTGGTGGTCGTGGTACTGGTGCAGCTACACAAGCCTGCTCGACAAAACAAAATGTAAAGATCGTGGCAATGGCTGATGCCTTTCGCGACAGGATCGATAACTCTTTTAAAGAATTAACTGCTGATAATAATATTAAAACCAGGATCGATGTTCCTGAAGAAAGAAGGTATGTTGGTTTTGATGCTTATAAAAAAGCAATGGCACATGCCGATGTGGTAATATTAACTACACCGCCAGGTTTTCGTCCCATTCATTTTGAAGAGGCGGTTAACCAGGGTAAACAAATTTTTATGGAGAAACCCGTTGCCACAGACCCTGCAGGAATAAAAAGAGTGTTGGATGCGGCTGAAATTGCCAAACAAAAAAAATTAAATGTGGTTGTTGGACTGCAACGTCATTATCAAAATTCATATCGTGAGTTATACGCAAAAAAAGATATGATCGGGGACATTACATCTGCGCAAGCCTGGTGGAACAACGATGGAGTTTGGGTTAATCCAAGAAAACCTGATCAGACAGAAATGGAATACCAGATGCGTAACTGGTATTATTTTGTTTGGCTTTGCGGAGATCATATTGTAGAACAGCACATACATAATATTGACGTCATTAATTGGTTCAAGGGTGGCTACCCGGTAAAAGCACAAGGCATGGGTGGCAGACAAGTGAGAAAAGGGAAAGAGCATGGAGAAATTTTTGATCATCATTATGTAGAGTTTCAATATGCGGATGGTTCAATATTAAACAGCCAGTGTCGTCATATTCCCGGCACAATGAGTAAAGTAGATGAGTTGTTGATCGGAACAAAAGGAAAAATTTTCTGTGGCACTGCACATATAAAAGATAACGCAGGTAATGTATTGTTCCAGTTTGATAGAAAAAAAGAAAACGATCCATATCAAACAGAACACGACGAATTATTTGCTGCTATTGCAAAAGGCGAATACAAATTTGCTGATGCAGAGAACGGCGCAAAAAGTACAATGACAGCTATTTTTGGAAGAATGGCTACTTATTCCGGGCAGATATTGTATTGGGATAAATTGATAAACTCAGGAATAAACGGGATGCCAAAAGAATTTGCATGGAATGCGATGCCGCCAACTTTACCTGATGCTGATGGATATTATCCGATCGCTGTGCCAGGTAAAACAAAGTATATCTAGGCTAATCTTATTCTTAATTGCTATATGGTTAAATTGTTAAATGGCTTTGAAATAAAGATCCTTATAACAATTTATCAATTTGACAATTTAACCATTAAATAAAAATAGATGAGCTCCATTCTTTTTGAAATAAAAAACTCGGTTGGCATCATCACATTGAATCGTCCTGATAAATTGAATTCATTCAATCGTGAAATGGCCTTGCTGATGCAGGAAAAATTAGATGAATGCAAAAACAAAGAAGTAAGATGTGTTTATATTACCGGCGCTGGCAAAGGTTTTTCTGCAGGACAGGATCT
>Ga0070698_100001836_pt1 | contig 23657 bp, 35 predicted proteins | sample KBSK1502metaG_FD_65477 | JGI IMG/M metagenome (GOLD analysis project Ga0070698, IMG submission 65477) | Corn, switchgrass and miscanthus rhizosphere microbial communities from Kellogg Biological Station, Michigan, USA - KBS K1-50-2 metaG | ecosystem: Host-associated > Plants > Roots >... | reverse complement strand
GGCGATGCCCAGTTCAATTTGCCGGTAGAAGAATTCCTTTCCCATCGCCACCGCGATACGCGGTTTTGCAATGATTGCCGCAACAAGTTTCTCGACTTCGGCGTCGAGCTGTTCCGATGCTACGACGCGGTTAATCAATCCGCGAACTTTTGCTTCTTCGGCGCTGATAAATTCACCTGTTACGAGCATCTCGAACGCCGTCTTGCGCAAAATGTTTCGCGAGAGCGCCACGCCGGGCGCCGAGCAAAAAAGACCCAGGTTGACGCCGCTGACGGCGAATCTGGCGGTGCTTGCTGCCACGGCCAGATCGCACATCGCCACCAACTGGCAGCCTGCCGCAGTCGCGACGCCCTGAACACGAGCGATCACCGGCACGGGCAATCGCTGGATGCCCAGCATCATCTCGGAACATTGACTGAAGAGCCGCTCGTAGTACTCGAGCGACGGCTTGGCGCGCATCTCTTTGAGATCGTGACCGGCACAGAACGCTTTGCCCTCGGCCGCGAGAACGACCACTCGCGCTGACTCGTCTTCGCCTATCGCATCAAGTTCGCGCTGTAATGCCGCCAGCGTTGCCTCCGACAAGGCGTTGAACGCGTGCGGCCGGTTTAGCGTTAGCGTGACAGCGCCGCGCGCGTCCCGGTTACGCAGGACAACAAGTTCCACCCGCTCCGGCGGTTTCGCGTTCGATGCAGGTTCGATTGATACTGAAAGACCTTTCACGGGCTTGGACATTTAAACGCTACAACCAAATCTGAAATCCGAAAAATTTAGTTTTCGTTTGCGGCGACTGGCAACATCATCTGGCAAGCTTGGGAGACTGCAAACAAATGCGCAGCCCGGATCTATTAGAATGACTATTCTGATTTATGAAGATCGTTGCGATCGCTAATCAAAAAGGCGGCGTGGGCAAAACCACTACGGCTGTAAATCTCGGGGCGGCGCTGGCTGAAATAGGTCATCGCATTTTGATTATCGATCTTGATCCGCAAGCGAATGCTACCAGCTCCTTTGGGTTGCAGGCGGTAGAACAGACCAGTCTTTATCAGCCATTGATCGGCGACGCCTCCATTAGCGAAAGAATCTTTCCAACAGAACGCGATTCCTTGTTTATAGTGCCTTCCGATCTCGATCTTGCCGGTGCCGAGGTCGAGATCGCGCGGATGCCGAATCATCTTACCCGGCTGGCGGAAACGCTCCAGCCGTTGCACGCGGATGAGACGTTTGATTTTGTTCTATTGGATTGTCCGCCGTCGCTCGGAATTTTGATGAGCAACGCACTCGCGGCCGCCGATGAACTTCTGACCCCGATACAGTGTGAGTATTTCGCGCTGGAAGGATTGGTAAAAATCGTCCGACTGATCGAGCAGGTGCGCGATTCAGGCGCGAACACGCGGCTCCAACTCGGCGGCATTGTCATGACCATGTACGACGGCCGGACAAACCTTAGTGAGCAGGTTGTAGCCGAGGTGCGCCAGCATTTCGGCGAACGCGTTTATCAAACGGTGATTCCGCGGAGTGTTCGCTTGAGCGAGGCACCGAGCTTCGGGAAATCGATTCTGGAGTACGCGCCAGGTGGAGCCGGCGCCGAAGCCTATCGAGCACTCGCGCGCGAGTTCATTCAGCGCCACGCTCCGCAACCCACCGCTCCCGAGTGATTGCAAAAACTTGCGTTGGGAATCCGCGAAAAACTGTTTCTCGTTCGATCTTCATTCCGTTTTTCTCAGCCACGCGGCGGGAGGGGACGTTGTCGGGATGAATCAACGAAATCACCCTGGGTAATCTTAGATCGCGGAACGCGTGATCGCCTACAGCCTGGGCTGCCTCGCTCGCTATTCCGCGGTTCCAATAATCAGGATGAAGTCGATAACCGATCTCGATTTCGTCTGCCCCATCGAGATGCCAATGAAGGAAACCGCAATAGCCGATCAGCTCGTTGTTTTTGCGAAAAACGACCGCAAACTGCGAGGGCAAACCACCCTGGTTCCAGGAGAGAAATTTCTGCAGTACGCCCTGTGTTTGCTCACGCGTGTATGGGCCGAGCGAAAAGCGCATAAAATCGCGGTTTGTCATCAGTTCCGCGAGCCGCCCGATGTCTTCGTCCAGAAATGGCCGTAGAATCAATCGGGGCGTTTCCAGAATCATTTGGTTAAACAGACACAAATCGTAACGCAGTTGCGATACATAGTCGAAGATGGCGACGGGCACTGACGAATACGCGCGCCCGGCGCAACCGCCGGACACCTCAAGCTTGGCCGAGATGCGAGAGGCAGCGCTCAAATGCACGGCATGTCATCTCTACAAGCGGGCCACGCAAACCGTGTTTGGCCAAGGACCGAAAGACGTGGCGATCATGCTGGTCGGCGAGCAACCGGGCGATTACGAAGATCAGGAGGGTAAACCGTTTGTTGGACCTGCTGGGAAAATCATGGACCAGGCACTGGAAGAAGCGGGAATTGATCGCAGGGAAGTTTACGTCACGAACGCGGTGAAACATTTCAAGTGGGAGCCTCGCGGGAAACGTCGGATTCATCAGAAACCAAATTCGCGCGAAATCGCAGCCTGTCGTCCGTGGCTGGAAGCGGAGCTGCGCATTGTTAAACCAAAGTTGCTTGTGTGCCTCGGTGCGACGGCAGCGCAGACGGTTTTCGGTCCATCTTTCCGTGTCACTCGCGAGCGCGGCAAGGTGTTGTCATCGAGGCTTGCTCCGAGAGCCCTCGCCACGGTCCACCCATCTTCGCTTCTTCGACAACCGGACGAGCAATCGCGGCAACGCGAGTATGAGCGGTTCGTTGTCGATCTTCGAGGAGCGCGGAGGGCTGCCAGCAAAGAATAGGTTAACGACAGGGACGCCGCTCCGCACCGTCCCTGCCTCATTCGACCGTCACGGCATCTCTCGTTTTGTACCCCGCTACAAACGCTTTACGAAACTGCTCGAATGTTCCGTTTCCTATTTCAGCGCGCGCTTGATTCATCAGATTCAAATAAAAATGCAAATTATGCAGTGTGATCAGGCGAAGCCCGAGAATTTCTTCCGCCTTGATGAGATGCCGGATGTAACCGCGCGAAAATTCACGGCAGGCTTCGCACGTGCAGTTTTCTTCAATTGGATTTTTGTCCAGAATGAACTCTGCGTTTTTTAAATTGACCGTGCCTGCGGCGGTAAACGCAGTTCCATTTCGCGCCAGGCGCGTCGGCAGCACGCAGTCAAACATGTCCATCCCGCGCGCGATCAACTCCAGCAGTTGGGGCGGCGTACCGAGCCCCATCGCGTAACGCGGTTTATTCTCCGGCAAGAATGGCTCAGCCCATTCGACGGCTCGCATCATTTCCTCCTCCGGTTCACCCACGCTCACGCCACCAATGGCGTAGCCATCGAAATCAAGATCGACAATTGCCTGCGCGTTTTCCTTGCGCAGGCCCTCAAACGTGGCGCCTTGGATGATGCCGAAGAGGAAAGAATCGGCGAGTGGTCGAATCGGCGAATCGGCGAGTCCACGTTTCGCCGTTTCCCCGTTTCGCCGTTTCCATTCCTTGCAGCGCTTTGCCCAGCGCGTTGTCATCTCTGTGCTTTGCGCTGCATAATCGTATTCGCATGGATATGGAACGCATTCATCGAGCGCCATCGCAATGTCACTGCCGAGCAGCACCTGAATTTCCATGGCGATCTCTGGTGAGATGAATGCTCGTGCGCCGTCGATGTGGTTCTGAAATTCGACGCCGTCCTCCGTGATTTTGCGTAGCTTCGCGAGAGAAAAAATCTGATATCCGCCGCTATCGGTCAGAATCGGCCCACTCCAGTTCATAAAGTCGTGCAAGCCGCCAAAACGTTTGATCACATCCAGTCCTGGCCTAACGAATAGATGGTACGTATTTCCAAGAATGATTTGGGCATTTAGTTCGCGCAGTTCCCGAGGGCTAACGCCTTTGACCGAACCTTGCGTCCCTACTGGCATGAACGCCGGTGTATTGATCACGCCATGCGCACTCGTTAGGCGTCCACGGCGTGCTTTCGAGTGTCGATCGGTGGCTAAAAGTTCAAAGTTTTTCTGCATCTCTGGCAGAGACTCCTCGACTCCGCTCGGAATGACAAATGCAGTGTAAAATATTTTTTGCAGATCACGATTTCCCCTCTATATTCGCGACCCACCGCATCAGGCGCGTGAGAGAGTTTGCTGCGCGGCCTGGGCGGGTTTTTTGTCGCCCCGCGCACGACGCTTTTGGCGGCGCTTTGTTTTTGGAATTTGGAAAATGCCCACGATTAATCAATTGATCCGAAAGGGACGCCGGAAAGTGTCGGTGAAATCGAAATCACCGGCGCTTGTCGATTGCCCGCAACGGCGCGGCGTGTGCGTGCAGGTGATGACGCGCACGCCCAAGAAACCGAATTCTGCGCTGCGTAAAGTGGCAAAAGTGCGGTTGACGAACGGTCAGGAAGTGATTGCCTACATTCCAGGCGAGGGGCATAATTTACAGGAGCACTCGATCGTGCTTGTACGCGGGGGACGCGTGAAGGATTTGCCGGGTGTCCGCTATCATATTGTGCGCGGGACGCTCGACGCGCTGGGGGTCGATGGGCGCCGGCGCGGCCGCTCCAAATACGGGGCGAAGCGTCCCAAAGGTGGTGCGGGCGGAGGTGGCGCAGCGAAGGAAGCCCCAGAAAAGAAATAGTATTGGACAGGAAGATCGACAATGTCGCGACGGAAAAGAGTTTACAAGAAGGAGGAGCATGTCGATTCCCGCTATGGGAGTCCGGCGGTTGCTCGCCTTATTACGACGGTGATGAAGCGCGGCAAGAAATCGCTGGCCGAGCGGATCGTGTATACGGCGATCGACAAATCCCGCGAAGGTTCTGACTCGGTCGATCCGTTGGAAGTTGTAAATAAAGCGGTCGAAAATGTCCGTCCGCGCCTGGAAGTAAAATCACGCCGGGTCGGTGGAGCGACTTATCAGGTCCCGATGGAGGTGACGCCAGCGCGACAGATTTCTCTGGCTACTCGCTGGATCGTTCAATACGCGGACAATCGCAAAGGAATGCCCATGGCAGAGGCACTGGCGCAGGAGATAAAGGACGCAGCGGCAGGCCAGGGGAACGCGATCAAGAAACGCGAGGACACACACAAAATGGCGCAAGCGAACCGTGCGTTTGCCCATTTCAGATGGTGACGATTATGGCGACGGCGACGATGGAACAGAAAAAGAGCCCGGCGAAAAATCCAAATTCGCCAAATCGTAAGTTCCCGCTGGAACGAACGCGGAATATCGGCATCGCAGCGCACATTGACGCCGGCAAGACAACGATTACCGAGCGGGTGCTGTTTTACACCGGGATGATCCACAAGATGGGTGAGGTGCACGAAGGCACGACGGTCACCGACTGGATGGAGCAGGAGCGCGAACGCGGGATCACGATTACTTCTGCGGCGACAACCTGTACCTGGTCGCAACGCAAGGAAGAAGGTGTTTACAAAATTTTCGAGGGGATCAAGGAGCGGATCAACATCATCGACACACCGGGACACGTCGACTTCACCGCCGAGGTGGAACGTTCATTACGGGTTCTCGATGGGGCGATCGCAGTTTTCGACGGCGTGGCCGGAGTCCAGCCGCAATCGGAAACAGTCTGGCGTCAGGCCACCAAATACAACGTGCCGCGTCTGGCGTTCATCAACAAGATGGACCGAGTCGGTGCGGACTTTGAAATGTCGGTGGAAAGCATCCACAAAAAACTCGGGGCGAACGCATGGCCGGTTTTGTTGCCGCTCGGCAAGGAAGATCAGCTACGCGGCCAGCTCGACGTTATCAGCAAGAAGGCGATCATTTATTCCGAAAACGATCAGCTTGGATCGACGTATGAAGTCACCGATGTGCCGAGTGAGTATGTCGAGATTGTTGAGAAAACTTACCACGATTTGGTCCAACAAATTTCCAATCTCGACGATGACGTCGCCGAGGCCGTCATCCATGAAAAACCAGTCACGCCGGAGCTATTGAAGGCTGGAATTCGGCGACAAACGATCGCCAATAAATTTGTCCCGGTAATCGGCGGTTCCGCGTTGAAGAACATCGGTATTCAGTATTTGGTCGACGCCGTAATCGATTATTTGCCGAGCCCGCTCGACATTCCGCCCGCGAAAGGTCAAGACCCAGATACCGGGGAGCCAATAAAAGTGCCGACGGATGATAATGGCATCTTTTGCTCGCTGGCCTTCAAGCTTTGGAGCGATCCGTTTGTCGGGAAGCTGGTTTTCTTCCGCGTCTACTCCGGCACGCTAAGTAAGGGCGACACGGTTTACAATCCGCGCACTAACAAGCGCGAACGCATTTCGCGCTTAATCCAGATTCAAGCGGACAAACGCGAAGACATTGAGACGTGTTACTCCGGCGATATTGCCGCGATCGTTGGTATCAAAAATATCACCACCGGCGACACGCTCTGCGATGAGGACCATCCGATCCTTCTCGAGCCGCCGTCTTTCCCTGATCCCGTCATTTCGATGGCAATCGAGCCCAAGACAAAATTAGACCAGGAAAAAATGGCGACTGCGCTTCAGCGACTCGCAGAAGAAGATCCCACTTTCCGCGTCTACACACACGAAGACACCGGCCAAACCATCATCGCAGGAATGGGCGAGTTGCATTTGGAAATCATTCGCGACCGGATGTTTCGCGAGTTCAAAGTGGACGCAAACGCGGGTAAGCCGCAAATCGCCTATCGCGAAACGATCACCACGAACGCGCACGGCGTCGGCAAGTTGATTAAACAATCCGGCGGCCGCGGTCAGTATGGACACGTGGAAGTGGATGTGCGTCCGGCGGAGCGCAGCAAAGGTCTCCTGGTCGAGAACAAAATCGTCGGCGGCATCATTCCGCGCGAATACATTCCAGCCGTCAAAAAGGGAATCCAGGAAGCGGTGCTCAACGGCGTGCTCGGTGGCTATCCTGTTGTAGATGTAGAGGTCGATATCGTTTACGGTTCGTTCCACGAAGTCGATTCCAGCGAACTTGCATTCAAAATGGCAGCGATTTTTGCCATGAAAGATGGATTTAAGCAGGGGAAACCGATTCTGTTGGAGCCGATCATGAAAGTCGAAAACATCACCCCGGACGAGTTCCAGGGAGATATCTGCGGCGACCTGAGCAGGCGTCGTGGCAGCATTCACAGCATCGAAACGCGCGGCAATCTCGCGATCATTCATGCCGAGGTTCCACTCGCCGAGTTGTTCGGTTACGCCACTGCAATCCGTTCACTTTCCAAAGGCCGCTCCAGTTACTCGATGGAACCTTCCCATTTCCAACCGGTACCGGCCAATCTGGTTCCCGCCATTCTCGATCAGAAAGAGGCCAAATGAGTAATGGCCAGCGCATCCGGATTCGATTGAAGGCGTTCGATCACCGGATGCTCGATCAATCCGCAGTGGAGATCGTTGAGACTGCGAAGCGTACGGGGGCGCGGGTAGCGGGTCCGATTCCGCTGCCGACGTTAATTGAGAAATTTACGGTGAACCGCTCTCCGCACGTTGATAAAAAGTCGATGGAACAATTTGAAATTCGCACGCACAAGAGGCTATTGGACATCATTGAGCCAACGGCGAAAACGGTGGATGAACTAAAGAAACTGAACTTGCCTGCGGGCGTTGACATTACGATTAAGATTTAAGCGGAGGCTTTTCTGAAAGATTTGCGATTAGACGGTCATGAGCATCGGACTTCTTGGACAAAAAATCGGTATGACCTGCGTTTACGACGCCAAAGGTCGATTGCGTCCCGTGACCGTGATTGCGGTCGCCGATAACGTTTTGCTGCGTCGTTTGACCGAGGAAAACGACGGCTATTCGGCAGTGCAGGTCGGGTTCGGCGTGCAGAAGAAATCGCGTGTGACCAAACCGTTGCTGGGCGAGTTCAAAAAAGCTGGTGTGGAGCCCCAAAAATTCGTGCGCGAATTTCGCCTGACGAATGATTTTCCGGAAGGCGAAATCAATTTGAGCGTTACGCAATTTCAGGCCGGCGACTATGTCGATGTGATTGGACGATCGAAGGGAAAAGGATTTCAAGGCGTGATGAAGAAGCACAACTTCCACGGACAAGGTGCAGCACACGGTTCGAAAACGCATCGGCGCGTTGGTGCGGTTGGCAATCGTTCTACTCCGGGCCGTATTTGGAAAAACATGGGAATGCCTGGTCACATGGGTGATGAACGCGTCACGGTGCAGAATCTGCAGGTCATGCAGATACGCGAGGCCGATAAAATTATCTTGGTCAGCGGCGCGGTTCCCGGAGCGAATGGAAGTTACGTGATCGTTAGGCCAGCGATTAAGCATCCGGAAAAAGTCTTGGCGGTACATGCGGAGCATCGCAAACATGATGAAGAGGAAGCGGCGAAGAAGCCCGCGATAAGAATCCGATGAGCGCGAAAGTTCTAACCAAAGCCGCTGCCAAGGAAGCCGGCATTGAACTGATCGAAGACGGAAAAGGTTCGCAGGCCGTCCATGATACAGTCGTCGCCATGCGTGCTGCGCGCCGTTCCGGTTCAGCCAACACCAAGACCAAAGCGGAAGTGGATCTGTCCGGCGCAAAACCCTGGCGGCAGAAAGGGACCGGCCGCGCACGGGCTGGTTACAAATCTTCGCCGATCTGGCGTGGCGGTGGGGTCGTCTTTGGACCCAAGCCGCGAGACTATTCAAAAAAAGTTTCGAAATCCGTGCGACGTCTGGCGTTCCGGAAAGCGCTGAGCGAGCGAATCAAAGCGGGTGATGTTTTGACGATCGACAAATTCGTTGTGCCGGCGCTCAAAACGAAGTCGTTCGTGGGCTTGCTGAAAAAACAAACAGACGCCCGGAAAGTTTTGTTGGTATCGGATGCGTTTGACCAAAACACCTTGAAGTCTGGACGCAACGTCAAACCAGTGACGCTTGCCACTGCTTCCGATGTAAACATAGAGCAGTTGCTCGCCTTCGAGAAAATCCTCGTCACCCAAAAGGCCCTGGAAAGATTAGCGGAACGGACGCGCCCGGCTGGAGGCAGCGAACACAAGAAGTGATGCCATGAACGAGCCGCACGAGATCATTCAAACCGCTTCGTTGACTGAAAAGTCGACCCTGATGAGCGAGAAGCAGAACAAGTATGTGTTTCGCGTGAGTCCGCGTGCGAACAAGATTGAGATCAAGAACGCAATCGAGCGCCTGTTTCAAAAGAAAGTGGTCGATGTGAACACTTGTAATTACGCGGGGAAGGAAAAACGCGTGCGTGGACCGGTGGGACGACGACCACGCTGGAAGAAAGCGATCGTCACGTTAAAGGAGGGCGAAAAGATCGATCTCATCTGACGAAGAGAAATCGAATTTTTGAAAGCATTATGGCACTGAAAGAATTCCGCCCATTAACGCCGACGCTGCGTTTCAAGTCGCTGCCTGCTTTCGATGAAATCACAAAGTGGCGACCTGAAAGGCGCCTTGTTGAGCCGAAGAAAAAGAGCGGCGGTCGCAACAGCTACGGCCGGCTCACCTCGCGCCACATTGGCGGTGGTCATAAACAGAAGTATCGCAAGGTTGATTTTAAACGACGCAAGCAAGGGGTCTCCGCGGAGGTTCTCGGGATCGAGTACGACCCGAATCGCTCTGCGCGTATTGCTCTTATTAAATATACTGACGGCGAACTAAGTTACATTCTCGCCCCGAATGGTCTGAAAGTGGGATCGACGGTCGCCGCCGGAGATAATGTCGCGCCTGATCTGGGCAATGCGTTGCCACTTCGCGCGATTCCGCTAGGCACAAACATTCACAACATTGAATTGAGTCCGGGCCGAGGTGGTCAGGTTGCGCGGAGCGCCGGGCAACAGGCCACGCTAACAAACATCGAAGGCGGTTACGCGTTGGTGAAAATGCCTTCCGGGGAAATTCGGCGCATCCACGAAAACTGCTTCGCGACAGTTGGCCAGGTTGGAAACGTCGATCACATGAACGTGTCGAGCGGGAAAGCGGGACGTACTCGCTGGCAAGGGCGCCGCCCCCATGTGCGCGGTATGGTGATGAACCCGATCGATCATCCAATGGGCGGCGGCCAGGGGAAATCAAAAGGCGGCGGTGGACGGCATCATCCAGTCAGTCCCTGGGGACAATTGGCGAAGGGATTTAAGACGCGTAGCAAACATAAACCGAGCGATCGTTTCATTTTGGAAAGGAGAAGACCGAAGAAGAAAACGTGAGACGTAATTCGCAAGAAGTGAGAAGCGGCTTTTACTTCTCACTATTCACGTCTCACATCTCACTTGATTTTTATGGCTAGATCGTTAAAGAAAGGACCCTTCGTCGAATTGCATCTTCTGGAGAAGATCGACAAGATGAACAGCTCGGGCGTAAAGAAACCGATCAAAACCTGGTCGCGACGTTCGATGGTGACGCCGGATTTTGTCGGCCACACGTTTTTGGTGCATAACGGGAAGACGTTTAATTCCGTTTTCGTTACCGAGAACATGGTCGGTCATAAGCTCGGTGAATTTTCGCCCACGCGCGTGTTTAAGAAACACGGTTCGCATACGGCGAAGGTGACGAAATAATTTTAGCTCAGTGTAAGTTTTAGTTGAGAGTTGCGAGTTGATAGAGATGGACCGTTGCGTTTTGCCAAGGTGAAACCATCGACGATCAATCATCAACTAACGACTCTTATCGTATTGGGTTATGTTGCGCTGGCCCAGGGCCTGGCGGCAGAGGGAAATAGTTCTTTGTCAAAATCCAAAACTGAAAAGGCCGGAACGAATGATACCTCAGCAGCAGGCGGCTCGCCTGCGGCATCGGAGCATTCGCAACCAGCACGGCTGCCTTCAGAGGTGACTGCGACGGGTTTGCTTCAGCCAAACGAGGATTTGCAGAGGCAATTATCAATTGCTCAGGAATCACTGAAAGCGTTGACCAGCAGCCTGGCGGAGTCTAATGCGGAGGCGGAATTGTTTCGCCGCAAGTACTCCGATCTGCAATTGCAAATGGAGGCACTAGGGCTGGCATCGGCGAACAAGGACCGGGCGAAGCTGGAGCAGCGTTTACTGGCGGCGGTGAGTGATCTTCAGCTCGCGCAGAAAGAGCGCGATGAATATCGCGACCAGATGCTGCGGCTGGACGAGGCGATGTTGTGTTACTTGAAAACGTCCCAGACCGTGGATCCAAAAGCGCGGATGGACGTGGAAACTCAGCTGCGCAGCATCGACAAGCTGGTCACGAAGTCCGCAAACGCGCCAGATTTGCCGGAGCCGAGTTTGATGAACGGAAGCGTGATCAGCGTAAAGGATGAATGGTCATTCGTAGTCGGAAACCTTGGCGACAAACAAGGCGTTAAAATTGGGATGCCAATGCGAGTGACGCGCGGCGACAAAAGGATCGCGACCCTGCGGGTGATTGATGTGCGACAAAGGATTTGTGGCGCTGTGATTCAGGAAATGGATTCAAAAAAGGACAGAATAAAAGTAGGGGACAGCCTCCAGGTAGATACGCAACCGAATGTGAGTTTGAAATAAGAAGACGAGAACCGAGAACCGAGAATCGTGAAGCGGGAAACCGAGTTACGAATTTCGATTCTCGAATTACGGAACGAAACGATGGAAGTCAGATCGATATACAAGTATGCGCGGATTTCGCCGTTTAAGGCGCGCGAAGTTACGCGTGAAATCCAGGGTCTGCCGGTCTCGGCAGCACTCGATCTCCTCGCTTTCACGCCCAAGAAAGCGGCGTTCCTCATTAACAAAACGCTGAAGAGTGCGATCGCTAATGCCGAGAACAACGCCAACCTCAAGCCTGACGGACTGGTGGTGAAAGAAGCGGTCGTAGGCGAAGGTCCAACGTTTAAGCGGATCATGGCGCGCGCCCGCGGTAGCGCGAGCCGGATTTTGAAGCGGACCAGTCATATTCGAATTGTGCTTACGGACGAAATTAAAGTTGAGACACGCGAGACCAGGAAAGCAAAACGCAAGGCCGAAGAAAAAGTGGCGAAGAGAGCTGCTGGCACGACCGGCGCGGAAGGACCGGCAGCTGAACAGAAAAAGCCGAAAGGGAAAAAAGCGCCGAAGAAATCGAAGAAGTAAATTGTTAGACTGATTTATGGGACAAAAAGTTAATCCGATTGGCTTTCGCCTGGGCGTGAACCGCGACTGGCGCTCGCGCTGGTATGCCTCGCCTCAGGAGTTGCCAGAATTTTTGCACTCTGATTTGGAGATTCGGAATTACGTGAAGAAGAAGCTGCTGTACGCAGCTGTCTCGAAAATCGTAATCGAGCGAGCGTGGAACAGCATCCGGGTAACCATTTTCACCGCGCGTCCGGGAATCGTGATCGGACGCAAGGGCGCCGAGATCGAGAAAATGACAGAAGAGATTTCCAAGATGGCACAGGGCAAGCAAGTCAAGATCGATATTCAGGAGATCAAGACACCGGAGCTCGATGCGCAACTCGTGGCGGAAAATGTGGCGTTGCAAATTGAGCGTCGAATTGCTTATCGCCGCGCGATGAAAAAAGCCGTCCAGACGGCAATGGATTTTGGCGCTGAAGGGATTCGTCTGCGTTGTTCAGGCCGGCTCAACGGCGCGGAGATTTCGCGTTCGGAGTGGTACCGGGAAGGCAAAGTTCCTCTGCACACGCTGCGAACGGCGGTCGATTACGGGTTTGCCGAAGCCAACACCGTTTACGGCAAAATCGGAGTGAAGTGTTGGATGTGCAAGAAGGAGGAGCCAGTGGCGCAGCCCGCTTCTCCGCCTCCTCCGCCGCCGGCTCCGGCGCCAGAATCGGCTCAAGTCTAAGGAGAAATTTTATGCCGTTGATGCCAAAACGAGTGAAGTATCGAAAGACCCAGCGGGGAAGCCGCAAGGGAACCGCTTCGCGAAATTTAAAGATCGATTTTGGCGAATTCGGTTTGCAAACACTCGAGCGCGCCTGGATCACGAACACGCAATTGGAAGCCGCGCGTGTTGCGCTCACTCGTAACATGAAGCGCAAAGGCAAGCTGTGGATCCGCATTTTCCCTGACAAATCGGTAACTTCGCGTCCACCGGAAACGCGCATGGGCAAGGGCAAAGGCCAGCCCGAGTATTGGGTCGCCACGGTGCGGCCCGGCAACATTTTGTTTGAGTTGGACGGCGTGCCGGAATCGGTGGCGCGTGAGTCTTTGCGGCTGGCGGCGGACAAGTTGCCGGTGCGCACGAAGTTTCTCACACGGCACCATGTGAGGGCCGCTTAAGCGTCATGAAAATGAAGGAAATCACCGAGCTGAGCGCTGGCGAGTTGCTGACCAAAAGGCGGGACTTGCGCCAGGAAAGGCTTCACCTCCGGTTGCAACAGCAGAGTGGTCAGTTGGAACAGCCAAGCCGGTTACGCCTCCTGCGGCGGGACATTGCCCGGATCGAAACAGAGCTGGCACAGCGCGAGAAACAAACTGAAACGAAGTAACTATGGCTGACGAACACGAACAGCAATCTGCTCCCGCGTCTATCATCACTCGCGCCTCGCGTAAAACACGCACCGGCGAAGTGGTCTCCAGCGGCATGAATAAAACAATTGTGGTGCGCACGGTGACGCGTGTGCCGCACCGAAAGTTCGGCAAGATTGTCAAACAGATGAGAAAATTCTATGCCCACGATGAACAAAATCAGGCAAAAACTGGTGACAGGGTCCGGATCATGGAGACGCGGCCGCTGAGCAAGCTGAAACGGTGGCGCCTTGTGGAGGTCATCCAAAAGTAACTATCAATTTTATGGTACAACTTCGATCCAGATTGGATGTGGCGGACAATAGCGGCGCGCGTATGGCCACGATGATTGGTGTGATTGGCAAAGCCACGCGTTACGCAGGGATCGGCGACGTGATTACTGCCAACGTCAAGGAAGCGAGCGCAACCGGGACCGTAAAGAAGGGCGAAGTGGTGCGCGCGGTGCTCGTTCGGACCAGGCAACCGATCCGGCGCGAGGATGGATCGGTGCTGCGCTTCGATAACAATGCCATCGTGATTATCGATAAAGATTTGAATCCGCGCGGCACCCGCATCTTTGGGCCGGTCGCGCGCGAATTGCGTGAGCGGAATTTCATGAAAATCGTCTCGCTTGCCCCTGAAGTCCTATGAACCGTATCAAGTGCCACGTTAAAAAAGGCGACCACGTGGAGGTCGTCTCCGGGAATTTTCGCGGTTCTTCAGGGCGAATCCTGGCGGTGTTTCCGGGAAAACAGCGTGTCGTCGTTGAAGGTGTACGGATCATCAAAAAACACCTGCGAAAATCCCAGGACAATCCGAGTGGGAAAATCGCCGAACGCGAAGGCCCCATTCATATTTCCAACGTGAAATTAATCGAGCGCGAGAAGAAGACTGAGAAAAAGGCGGCGAAAAAATCGAAAAAAGAAGCAGAGAAGAAAGCGGCATGATCGAAACTAAGGAAATGACAGTCACCCCGAGCGAAGTCCAGGGGTCCCGAAGCGGTGTCCTCGATTTCACCGCGGGATTCTTTGACTTCGTTTCGCTTCCCTCAGAATGACAATGTATTGAAAATGGAAAACGAATTTCATCGCCATTACAAAGAGCGTGTTATGCCGGCGCTGCAAAAGCTGCACGCCTACAAAAACGTTCACCAGATTCCGAGAGTCGAAAAAGTGGTCATTAACACTTCGGTCGGCTCGCAATCTGATGTGAAGCAGGCGCTGGAAGAAGCCAAAGCCGAGCTGGCGCTAATCACCGGCCAGCGACCGATCGAAACACTGGCCAAAAAAAGCATTTCCAATTTCAAATTGCGCAAAGACCAGGCTATTGGCGCAAAGGTGACCCTCCGTGGAGAGCGCATGTACGAATTTCTCGAACGCTTCATCAAAGCGGCCCTGCCACGCATCCGAGATTTCCGCGGCGTTTCTCCCCGCTGCTTTGATGATCACGGCAACTACACCCTGGGAATTTCGGATCAATCGATTTTCCCCGAAGTCGAGCTGGATAAAATCAAGCGCAACATCGGATTTGATGTTACAATCGTCACCACGGCGCAGACCGACGAGGAAGCCAAATCGCTGTTAAGCGAAATGGGAATGCCCTTTAGCGACCGGGCAAAGAAGCCCGCCGCGCAAGCCGCCTGATTTTCATGAGTACTGTTACTGATCCAATTGCGGATTTTTTGGCGCGTGTGCGCAATGGCACGCGCGCGCAAAAACCGGAGGTGCTGATCCCGTACTCGAAGATCAAGGCTGAGCTCGCGCGCATCCTGAAAGATGAAGGTTACATCTCCGATTACTCGATTGACACGGGCGCTGCGCATCCGCGTATCAAGATCACGAACAAAATCGTGAACCGCTCGAGCGCTATAGCCGGGCTTCGCCGGGTAAGCCGCCCGGGATTGCGGCGGTATGTTGGCGCTGATGAAATCCCGCGAGTTCTGGGTGGAATGGGCTTGGCGATTCTTTCCACGTCACGCGGCGTTTTATCGGGACGCGAAGCGCGGAAGCAAAAAGTAGGGGGCGAACTACTGGCCTACGTTTGGTGACCATTTAACGTTTCAACATTTAACAAATCACGAACTCATGTCGCGAATTGGAAATAAGGCGGTCGAGATCCCGGACAAGGTCAAAGTGAACGTTGACCAGGAGGGAGCGGTCTCGGTGGAGGGGCCCAAGGGAAAACTGCAGTGGAAACTTCCACGTCAGATCCGGGCCAGCGTGCAGGATAACCGGGTGTCCCTGGCGCGGGAGGCGGAATCTCGCGGCGTGAAAGCATTACATGGGCTTTCGCGTAGCCTGGTCCACAACATGGTGCAGGGTGTGAGCGAAGGTTTCACCAAGCAACTCGAGATCGAAGGAGTTGGGTTCAAGGCTGCCGTCCAGGGATCCACGCTTAACTTGAGTCTCGGTTTTTCCCATCCGGTTCCGTTTTCGATCCCAAAGGACATCAAAATCACGGTCGCGGATAACACGAAGATTAAAGTCGAGGGCGTAGACAAAAAATTGGTCGGCCAGGTGGCGGCGGACATCCGTCGCTTTTACCCTCCGGAACCGTACAAGGGCAAAGGCGTTCGCTACGCGGGCGAGCAGATTCGTCGCAAAGAGGGCAAGACTGTTCAATAATTATGGCGACGTTTCGTAAAGCAGCACGGCAGCGTGTTCATCAAAGGATCAGGAAAAAAGTGGCAGGTACGGCGGAACGGCCGCGCCTGTCAGTTCATTTCTCTGGCAAACACGTTTACGCCCAGGTGATCGACGACAATTCCGGACGGACGTTGGCCGCAGCATCAACCGCGGAGCGCTCGTTAGTAGCGAAAGATAAAGCCTCTGCAAACAAAACCACGGCGGAACAAGTCGGCAAGGCGATAGCGGAACGCTCACTTGCGAAGAAGCTTGAGCGAGTCGTTTTTGATCGTGGTGGGTTCCTTTATCATGGAAAAGTGAAGGCATTAGCAGACGCGGCGCGCGCAAGCGGTTTAAAATTTTAACTCATGGCTCAAACAAGTTCAGGCAGGAGACCGGACATGCGCAGGCAAGATAAGACGCCCGCAGCAAAGGGCGATACGACGGAGAAAGTCGTATTTATCAACCGTTGCGCCAAGGTCGTGAAAGGTGGACGCCGTTTCAGCTTCAGCGCGTTGATCGTGGCTGGAGATCACGACGGAAAAGTTGGATGCGGATTCGGAAAGGCTAACGAAGTATCAGAGGCCATTCGAAAGGCTTCCGAATCCGCCCGCAAAGCGATGGAAAAAGTTTCATTGAACGAAAACACGATTCCCCACGAAGTGATCGGCGAATATGATGGAGCGCGAGTCCTATTGCGTCCCGCATCGCCGGGGACCGGGGTTATCGCAGGCGGAGGTGTGCGGGCCGTAGCCGAAGCTGCCGGCATCCGAGACGTGCTGGCCAAGTCGCTAGGGTCAAGCAATCACGCCAACGTGGTGAAAGCGACGATCGCCGCGCTGAAATCGCTTCGCCGGCGGGACGAAATTTTCAAAGTGCGCGGAATTCACTTGAGCGATGGAAAAGGTCAGCAAAATGATGCGTCTTCATAATCTGCAACCGCGTCCCGGCTCGCGACACCGCGTGAAGCGTCTGGGTTGCGGTGAAAGTTCCGGCCACGGAAAAACCAGTGGCAAGGGTCATAAGGGACAAAAGGCGCGCTCCGGTGGGAGTATTCGCCTGGGGTTCGAAGGGGGGCAGATGCCGTTGATTCGGCGATTGCCAAAGCGGGGATTTAATAATGCCGCCTTTCACAAGCGGTACGCGATCGTCAACCTTGATGATCTCAACGCATTTAAGGCCGGGACTGCCGTTAACGAACAACTGCTGCGCGAGTCGAAGCTCGTCCGCGGTGATTTCGTGGGAATCAAAATCCTTGGTGACGGAGAATTAAAGCATGGCTTCAAGGTGGAAGCCGATAAAGTCAGCGCGTCAGCCCGGGAAAAAATCGAAAAAGCGGGAGGGACGATTACGCTGCGTGAGAAGGCAGAGCGTCCTCATGGTGCCGCGGCATCCGAAGCTTCGCCGGAGAAACCAGCTGGCGAAGCTGCGCCAGAAGAGACACGGAAGAAAAAGTCGTCCGGGAAGACCTCGGCAAAGGCGAAAAAGAAAGCATCGCGGGCGAGCTAGCTTCCCGGCACATGATGTTTCACATTTAGCGGATGGTTTCGGCGTTTCTCAACACGGTCAAGATACCCGAATTGCGCCGGCGCATTATGTTTACGCTGGCCGTGATCGTGATTGTGCGTCTGGGAGCGGCGATCACCACTCCCGGAGTCAACCAGGCTGTGTTGCAGGAGTGGTTTCGCACCTCGCTTAGTCAACGCACCGGAGGCGGCCTTGCAGCGTTGTTTAACTTGTTCAGTGGTGGCGCGTTGGAAAATTGTGCAATCTTCTCTCTGGGCATCATGCCTTACATCAGCGCATCGATCATGATGCAGTTGCTGACCGCGGTCATTCCGCGGCTTGGCAGACTCGCGCGCGAAGATGGCGGCCGACAAAAGATCATGCAGCTGACTCGTTACGCGACACTCGTCTTGTGCGTTTTCCAGGGGTACTTACTGGCGCTGTCGTTCCAACACCCGGAATCGTATCACACCATGTTGCCGGGGATTATCGACACCATCAAGAACCTCGGGATTCCGCTGGTGGATGATATCGGCTGGAAGTTTCGAATCGTGACTGTGGTTTCCCTGACCACTGGGACGCTTCTATTGATGTGGCTGGGAGACCAAATTACCGAGCGTGGTATTGGAAACGGGATATCGCTGATCATTACTGTGGGGATTGTTGCGCGGCTGCCCGCTGCCCTGGCGCAGGCGTGGAAGACTTTCGTGCCCTCGGCGCAAACCGGGTCGAGCCAGGTGAATCCCATGGTCCTTGTTTTGCTGGTATTGTTTTTGATCATCGTAATTGCTGCGGTAATCACGATTACACAGGGCGTGCGGAAGATCACCGTCCAGTATGCCAAGCGTGTAGTTGGCCGCAAAATGTACGGGGGCCAAACGCAATACATGCCCTTAAAAGTGAATTACGCCGGCGTGATGCCGATTATCTTCGCCTGGGCCCTTCTCCTTTTTCCTGCAACGATTGTCAGCTACGGCTTTAAGAACAGCCCGATTGCCAACCGCATCGCCAACGCGCTTTCCACCGGCTGGCCCCATTACGTTGCTCTCGCGGCGATGATTTTCTTTTTCAGTTATTTCTGGGTCGCAACGCAGTTCCAACCAACTCAAATCGCAGATGACCTGAAGAAATACGGGGGTTACATCCCGGGTGTGCGTCCGGGAAAACCGACGGCCGACTTTCTTGATTTCACAATGACGCGCCTGACGTTTGCCGGTGCGATCTTCCTGACGTTGATAGCGGTATTGCCAAGTCTTCTCAGCCAGGGATTGAATGTGCCCATTATTACGGCGCAATTTTTTGGCGGCACAAGTTTGTTGATCATCGTGGGCGTCATGCTCGATACCATGCGCCAGGTGGAGACACACCTTATTCAGCGGCATTACGACGGTTTCCTGCGCAAGGGTCGCATTCGAGGGCGGTCGTTTGATCGCGCTACCTACAGTCGCGGCGAAGCGGCAGGGAGCGGCGCGCTAATGTGGCTGTACGTCGGGATCGCCGTGCTTGTAATTGCTGGCGTCGCCATTTTCCTCTACGGGCGATAGGTGAAAAGACGGCTTGTTCTTCTCGGCGCGCCCGGTTCCGGCAAAGGGACCCAGGCAGAAATGATTACGCGGCAATTCGGGATTCCCGTCACTTCGCCGGGCGCAATCTTGCGCCGTGAGAGAGACCTCGGAACGCCGCTGGGAAAGAAGACCGCCGAAGTACTGAAGAGCGGCGGGCTCGTCTCCGACAAAATCATCATCGAACTGATCGAAGACTGGTTGCGCCTGCATGGCGGCCACGGCTTCGTATTTGACGGTTTTCCCCGGACGCTGCGCCAGGCCGAAAGCTTGACTTCGATTTTGGCGCGATTGCGTACCGCTTTGGATTTAGCGATCTGGCTCGAGGTGTCGGAGCCGACCGTGCGCGATCGCATTGCCGGCCGGCTCCAATGCGGTGAGTGCGGCTTTACGACCAGCTCATCGAGCGCGCAGTTCGCAGAACGTGCCGTCTGCCCCTATTGCGACGGTCCATTGGTACGACGGAACGACGACGATCTAAGCGTGCTGCAAACTCGCTTGCAAGAGTTCCGCACCAAGACTGAGCCGCTGGCATCTTTTTATGAAAAGATGTCGATACTGCATCGGATCGACGGTAACCGCGATCGCGAGGCAGTCTTTAGCGATATCTCGCGGCTGATTGAAAACAAACGATGATTCCGATTAAGAACGCTAAGGAAATCGAGAAGATGAGGCAGGCATGCCGCACCGCGAGCGATATTCTCGACCATGTTAGCGACCTGGTGCGTCCCGGCATTACAACAAAGGAAGTCGACGAAGCGGCAGCAGATTTCATGAGTGATGCGCATGTGAAAAGCGCGTTTCTCGGCTATCGGCTCGGCCATCGCGTTTTCCCCGGGAACATTTGCATTTCGCTCAATGACGAAGTGGTGCACGGCATCGGCAGCCAACGGCGGATCCAATATGGCGACATCGTAAAACTGGATATTGGAATCGTTCGGGACGGCTGGGTAGGGGACAACGCGACTACTGTGCCCGTGGGAATCATTGAAGAACGTACCGACCAGTTGCTGCGCGTGACGGAAAATGCGTTGTCCCGCGCTATTAGCGCGGCCCGCGAAGGCAGGCGCGTCGGCGACATCTGTGCTGAAATTGAGGATGAAGCGCGCTGCTTTGGTTTTTCCGTCGTACGTGAATTTGTTGGACACGGGGTTGGACGAAAGATGCATGAGGAGCCGCAGATTCCTAATTACGGGAAAAGGGGCAGCGGTCCGAAGTTGAAAGCCGGGATGACACTGGCGATTGAGCCGATGATTAACATCGGCACTTCCGACGTAAGATTGCTCGATGACGGGTGGACCGTGCGCACAGCGGATGGAATGCCCTCAGCGCATTTCGAGCATACGGTTCTGATCACGAAGGACGATCCAGAAATTCTAACATGGCGCGCAAGGACGCAATTGAAGTAGAAGGCAAAGTCGTCGAGCTGCTGCCGAACACCATGTTTCGGGTAGAACTGGCTAATGGCCATCGTGTTTTGGCGCATATTTCCGGGAAAATGCGGCTCCACTTTATTCGGATCTTGCCAGGCGACAAAGTTATGCTAGAGGTTTCACCTTACGATTTGTCGAAAGGGCGAATTACCTATCGCCAAAAATGACAACGCGGAGCCGGCTCCGCGTTTTCCATTTCGCGGATTATGAAAGTACGACCATCAGTAAAAAGACTTTGTGCCAGTTGCAGGATCGTGAAGCGCAAGAACGTGGTGCGCGTGATCTGCAAAAACCCGCGCCATAAACAGCGCCAGGGATGAACAATTTTAACTTTGTAACCTTTTAACTATCTAAACTTACTTGCCATGCCCAGATTACTAGGAGTCGAAATTCCGGCAGAAAAGCGCATTGAGGCGTCGCTCACTTATATCTACGGCATCGGCTTTGCTACAGCCAGGCGCATTCTGGAGCAGACGAATATCGATCCAAACTTGCGAGCAAAAAACCTTACGCCGCAGCAATTGAACGAAATCATTCACGCGATCACGAACAACAAGATCAAGATCGAAGGCGATCTGCGTCGCGACATCCAGGGTAACTTGAAACGTCTGCAGGCAATCAACTCTTATCGCGGCATCCGGCATCGCAAGGGCTTACCCGTGCGGGGACAGCGCACTTCGACAAATGCCCGGACACGGAAGGGCCCACGCAAGACCGTAGGCGTGGTACGCAATCCAGAAGCCAAAGCTGGCAAAGTTTAATTTGGCTCATTAGAATTATGGCTGACCCAGAGAATCCAACCAGTCCAATCCCGGAAGAACCGAAAACGAGCGAGACCAAACCAGTAGCGGCTCCAACGGATTCCCGCGAAAGCGCCCCAGCTCCAGCTTCAAAGGCAGAGGTACCGGCCAAGCCTGCAAAAAAAGCAGCCAGGCAAAAAAAGGAACAGCCAGCGGCCGCCGCGCCAGCAGCCTCAGAAAATCTTTCCCTTTCTGCTGATAGCATCGAGAAGCCAAAGATCGTCAAAGCCAAAGGCAGCAAGAACGTTCATTCGGGCATCGCGCATGTGCTTTCGACATTCAATAACACGATCGTGACCATCACCGACATGAAGGGCAACGTGATCGGATGGTCGAGCGCCGGCAAAGTTGGCTTTAAAGGGTCACGTAAAAGTACTGCCTACGCTGCGCAGATGGTTGCGCAGGATGCTTCGCGACAAGCCATGGGCCATGGACTCAAGGAAGTGGAAGTCCTGGTAAAAGGGCCGGGAGCCGGGCGTGAATCCGCCGTGCGCGCCTTGCAGGCGATCGGGCTCGATCTCACTGTAATCCGCGACGTTACTCCTGTGCCGCACAACGGTTGTCGCCCGCCAAAACAGCGCCGCGTCTAACGCTTTAACTCTTCAACGCATCCTATGGGCAGATATACAGGACCAAAAACGAGAGTGAGCCGGCGTTACGGTGTGCCGATTTTCGGCTCCTCCAAGGCTTTGGAGCGAAAGAATTATCCACCCGGCATGCATGGCCCGAGAGGTTCCCGGCGCAAACAATCAGAGTACGCGATTGCGCTCGGCGAAAAACAGAAGCTGCGCTATCAATATGGGCTTCTGGAACGGCAATTTCGGAGGATTTTCGAGAAGGCGCTGCAGAAGCGCGGTGTGACAGGCGAAACGCTTCTTCAACTATTGGAGACGCGTGTTGATAATGTCGTTTACCGCCTTGGCCTTGCCAACACCCGCAACGCTGCTCGCCAGCTTGTGTCCCACGGCCACGTCCTCGTGAACGGGCGCGGCGTGAATGTCGCGTCCTACAACGTGAAAGCTGGCGACGAGATCACAATCAAAGATAAACCCAAATCGCGTCAACTGGTGCTGCGGAACCTCGACCTAACACAAATTGTTCCCGTCCCCGACTGGCTCACGGTCGATCGTGACGCGCTCAGCGGCAAAGTTGCGCACATCCCGTCTCGCGAAGAGATGCAGCCGATCGTGAACGAGCAGCTCATCGTCGAGCTGTACTCGCGGTAAGTTTTGTAGAAGCGTTTGTAAACGCCGGTGGATTTGCTACGGGGTGCTGACCAGCCCACTACCCAGCCGTGCGACCTTTCCTTTTTCTTGCGTCCTCAGTCCAGCGGACTCCGCACGCCGATCCCCGGGCGATTCAGCACATGCGTGTAAATCATCCACGTAAAGACCTTGTCCACGTGGTCTAGCATGAAACTGCGCCCCGCCCTACTAGGTCCTGCCTGCTCAGGCGAGGGATCTGATCGGATTTTTCCCAAGATAGTGCGCTAGCTGAGCTTTGAGAAATCCTCTTCCAGCACCACTCTTGAGATATTTCTCGCGGCCTAGTGCATCATGTTGCTCTAGACACCCCTCGTAATAGATCAGCTTCCAAGGACCGCGGTAGGAAGCCGCAACCGAATCACCTTTGATATGCTGTTGAAATCGTCTTCGCAAATTCGCCGAGTAGCCGATGTAAAGTCCGTGATCGCTTACGGAGCGGAGTACATAAACGTAGTGCATCAAATGGACGTCACTCCTGGCGCGCAAGCGAAGCTTTTACGCGCTAGTCGAGCAATTTTGGTTTGGTCGGGAACCGGCTGCTCGCTATGATTGGAGGCATGGCAATGATTTTGGTTTTCCCCGAGTTAAACTCAAGCCGGATTAGACCCATAAATTGGACATTTCTGCTGAAAAGCCCAAAAATTGGGTCGAATTCTCGTTAGGTCTATGCGTTTCCATCGTGTCGCACTAGGGTTTGCTGCCATTGTGATTGCAACAACGCTCTTAGCCGCCTCGCCCGTTATCTCGGGCGAGCAGGTCCTCAAGCTCGCCGTGGCCACACCAACACCCCAGTATCCGCTTGCGGCTCGCGCACGTCACATTACCGGCAGCGGCACTTTTATTCTACACATTCAGGTTCGAACTGGGCTCGTGCGATACGTGGACGTTGAACATACCACCGGCTCAACATTGCTCGACTCCGCGGCCGTAGCAGCACTGAAAAAATGGCGTTTTAAACCAGGCTCGCTTCCGATAATCGCGAAGATGAAGCTCCACCGCTCGTATCCGTATCCCACCGAGGAT
>Ga0070698_100001835_pt1 | contig 23657 bp, 22 predicted proteins | sample KBSK1502metaG_FD_65477 | JGI IMG/M metagenome (GOLD analysis project Ga0070698, IMG submission 65477) | Corn, switchgrass and miscanthus rhizosphere microbial communities from Kellogg Biological Station, Michigan, USA - KBS K1-50-2 metaG | ecosystem: Host-associated > Plants > Roots >... | reverse complement strand
ATGCTCGCGGGCATGCTGTCGCCGCCGCCGAGCTAGCCGCGCGGCTCGTTCTTGATCCGCGGCAACAGCATGACGAAGTTGCACGGCTTCTGACGATGATCGAGCTGCGACACGAGGATCTTATCGACGCCGAGCTTCACGCCGTTCGTCGAGCCCGGCAGCAGAAACACGTACGTCGAACCGCACAGCGCGGCGTCGGCGCGACTTTGCACTGTCGCCGTTCCGATCTCGTCGTACGACAGCCAGCGAAACAGCTCACCGAATCCCGGAATGTGTTTCGTGATCAGCGGCGCCATCGCTTCCGGCGTGACATCGCGCGGCGTCACGCCCGTGCCTCCCGTCGCGATCACGACATCGACGCCCGGATCGGCGATCCACTGCGCGAGCTGCGCGCGGATCACCACCTCGCTGTCTTTGACGATCGCGCGCGCCGCGATGCGATGGCCCGCTGCGGTCAACCGCTCCGCGATGTACGCACCCGATGTGTCCGTCTCCTGCGTGCGCGTATCGGAGACCGTCAGCACCGCAATGTTGACCGGGATGAACTCGCGCTCCATGACGAAACGTTACTCGAAAACATAGACCACGCCCGTGCCGCTGGCCTGATTGGATGTCCCGACGACGAGGACCGACGCATCCGCCGACACCGCGACGGCCTCGCCGAAGGCGTCGACCGCCGCTGGATTCGATGCCTTGACGTACGCGGACTGCGTCCATCCCTCGACCCGCGTATCGAGATACACCGCGCCCGCATTCATCAGCGTATCGTCCTGCTGATTGCCGTTGAAGCCCGCCGCGGCGCTGTCCTCACCCTGCGCAGCGCAGGCGAGCTTTACACCGTCCGCCGAAAGCGCGACCGGTAGACCGAAGCCGTCTGCGGCGCCCGTGTTCGATGCTTTGAGATACGCCTCCTGCCTCCATGACGTGCCGTCGCGCGTGAACGTGTAGATGGCGCCCGCAGCGGACGCCGACGTATCGTTCTGATCGCCACCGACGCCGGTCGCCGCGCTCGCCTCTCCCGGTGCTCCGACCGCGAGTCGCGCGCCCGTTGCCGACAACGCGACGCTGAAACCGAAGCTCATGCCGGACCGCGTGACCGACGGTTTGACGTACGCCTGTTGCGTCCAGCTCGAGCCCGCGTGCGCGAACACGTAGACCGCGCCGGATAATTGCGCGGTCTCGCTCGCCTGGTCGCCGTCGATTCCCGTCGCCGCGCTGTCTTCGCCGAGCGCGCCGATCGCGAGCGTCGAGCCATCGGCCGAGAGCGCGATGTCGTTACCAAACTCATCGGAGTCTCCCGGATTCGACGCCTTGAGGTACGCCTGCTGCGTCCACGTCGTCCCGCTGCGCGCGAACACGTACGCGGCGCCGGTATTGAGCGCGCCGTTGTTCGTCGGATCACCTGGTACGAGGCTCGCCTCGCCCGTCGCGGCCACCGCGAGAAGACTGCCGTCCGCCGAGAGCTCGACGTCCACACCAAAGTTGTCGAGCGCGTCTGTGTTCGATGCTTTGACGTACGCCTGCTGCGTCCACGTCGTCCCGGCGCGAGTGAACACGTATACGGCGCCCGAGAACGACGCGCTGTTATTCGTTTGATCGCCACCGATGCCGGTTGCGTTGCTGCTTTCGCTCGGCGCGCCGACCGCGAGCGTCGATCCATCGCTCGTCAGCGCGAGCGCGCGGCCGAAGCCATCATTCATCTCGGTGTTCGATGCTTTGATGTACGCCTGCTGCGTCCAAGACGTTCCACTGCGCACGAAGATGTAAACGGCGCCTGAATACGTCGCGCTGTTGCTGCTCTGATCGGCATCGACGCCAACGCCTGCGCTCGCCTCACCGAACGCGCCGACCGCGAGCGTCGCGCCATCGCCCGAGAGCGCGACGGTCGCGCCGAACCGATCGCCTGCCTCCGCGTTACTCGCTTTCAGCATCCCTCGCTCCGCACTCGGCCACGCAGAGCTCGTGATCGCGTCAGCCCCGTTCGCGCCGCCGAGCGGGTCGAAGTGCAGCCTTCCGCAGCCGATCACGACCAACGCGAAACCAACTCGCACTCTGTAACGGTATCGCCATTTTCCTCTTTAGTGAACCACGTTTAACGCAACGCGTTAGAACGTGTTAGCATGCTGTGCATCGCAATTGACGCATTGCGTCTTAGGCTGGACCGCAAAGGAGATATCCCATGGCCACGAAGACTGACTCCACGACCTCGACCCTGACCACCCGCATCGACCGTCTCGGTTTCGTGCCGGGCCTGGCGAACCTCGCGCTCGACGTGGCAGACCGCGGTCAGAGCACGGCGATCGCGGTACTGCAGGATGCACGCAGCGAGCTCCGCACGTTCGTCGAGACGAGCATCGACTTCGCGGAGAAGAGCGCGACGGCGATGTTCCGCTTCGCGCGCAGCGTCACCAAGCGCGTCGACGATGGCGTCGCCGAGACGCTGTCGGGTACCGAGCGCCTGCTCTCCGGCGCGGTGAAGTCGGCGCGCGACACCACGAAGTCGGCGACCGATACGGCGAACACTGCGATCTCGGGGCTCACGGGCCCAACCGCCTCCGCCTAGTTCAGTGTCGCCCAGCGCCGTCGCTCACCAGGCGACAAACCCGCGTCGACGTCGCCGCGCTCGACATGGATTCAGGCGCATCGAACGACGGAGCCGCTGGAACATCCATTGCTGTACTCGCCGCAATGGGTTGGTTCGATGACACGGTCGCGGCGACCTCTGATTGGCTCGGCACGCCGCCGAATACGGCGGATCCGGCGACGGCAACTGGCGGCGCTGCGCTAGAGCCGGCGACGCCAGACACTTGGTGGGGAACGATCGGGCAAACGATCGGTGACGTTGGACGAGGCATCGATCAGGAAGGCCTCGGCGCCGTCCTCGATCCAGGAGGCGTGATCGATCGGCAGCGTGCGCAGAGGGAGCTCTCCGATCGCTTCCAGGTCGTCAACGATGGATTCGCCGGGCCGCGCGATCACAACCAGGTGAGCGAAGCGGACTACGAACGCATCGCGCATACGTTCAGCGACATCCGGCTCGGCCGCGGCGATCTGACGATCGACGGCGGCGAGTTCAGTCCATTCGCGTGGGACGATCGCGCGACGTGGGAAGCCGGCATGCAGTCGAGCGTCGCCGACATGATGATGACGACGACCGGCCGCGAACAGATCTTCGGGATGTCGAACAATGTCGTGCACGACGACGCCGGCAACGCGCGTCACAGCTTGTGGGGCTACGGCCCCGAGCGTCACGGTGAGACAACGATCGAGCCGCTGTTCGGAAGCACCGGCCGAGACCCCTCGGGGCAACCAACGTGGGTGACGCCCGATTGGTTCGATCGCGACGCGAAAACGCTCAGCTACGACAACGCGTTCACGGTTGGCAATACCGGCATGTCCCGCCAGCCGACCGGCGCGCGCGGTGACGGCGGTGATGCACTCGTGGAAGTCAACCCTGGCAAGATCGATGGCCTGCGATCAGATGTCGTTCTCGCGCACGAGATGCAGCACGCGCTCAACGACACGCAGGGCACGAACGGAACCGGCTGGTTCAGCACCGCGGGACCAGACGCCTACGTCAGCAACCGGGAACGACAAGCGGTCGGATTGCCCCGAACCGATACGAGCACGGGTGGTCGCTATCCCGACGATCCACGCGGCTGCACCGAGAATACGTATCGATTCGAGCGCAACGAGCTGGGCGATCGCTTCTTGCCGCGCGAGCGCTACGGCGAGCTTCCCACCGAGGCATCGAGCACCAAGGAGCTCAACGCTGCATGGAGAATGCACCACCGAAACGCGAGCGGAGGCTGATACGCTTGGTGCGTGCGATCGCCGTTGATCGTCCTAGCAGTGGCGGGCTGCAATCAGATTCTCGGCGTCCAGCCGACGAATCTGCTCGATGCCGACGTGCGCACCGATCTCGACAACGACGGCATCGCCGACGTCGAGGATCCGTGCGTCGCCTCTCTACATCGCTTCGGGCGAAGCCGGAATCGCGACCGATCTACGATCGCGACACCGCGCCGACGTTTCCGCTCTAGACGACGAGGTTGACGAGTCGGCCCTTGATGTAGATCTCGCGCTTGATCGGCTTGCCGGCGAGAAACGATTGCACTTTCTCGTCGGCTTTCGCGGTCTCGAGGATCGCTGGCTCGAGTGCATCGGCAGGCACTTCGATCTCGCTGCGCTTCTTGCCGTTGACCTGCACCGGCAGCACCATCGTCGCGCGCGCGAGCTTCGCTTCGTCGTGCGCGGGCCACGGCGCGAACGCGATCGATTCTTTGTGGCCGAGGCGCTGCCACAGCTCCTCGGCAACGTGCGGTGCGAATGGCGACAGGATGCGCACGAACATCTCGAACCACTCGCGCGGGATCGCGGTCGCCTTCGTCGCTTCGTTGACGAACACCATCATCTCGGCGATCGCCGTGTTGAAGCGCAGGTCGGTCACCGCTTGCGTGACCTTCTTGATCGCCGCGTGCAGCGCGCGCTCGAGCTCTTCGTTCGTGGTCGGCGCGTCTTCGCTGATCTTCTTCGTCAGCGTATCCGTCTCGGGCTCGATGAGCAGTCGCCACGCGCGATCGAGGAAGCGCCGCGTGCCCGCGACGCCGGCTGTCTCCCACTCGACGCCATCTTCGAGCGGCCCCATGAACAGCTCGTAGAGGCGCATCGCGTCGGCGCCATATTCGGCGCACATATCGTCGGGGTTGACGACGTTGTAGCGGCTCTTCGACATCTTATCGAGCTTCGGGATGACGGGCTTGTTCGTGCCCTTCACGAACCAATCGCTCGGCTCGCTTCCTCGCTTCTCGACTTCATCGTCGCTGTAGTACTTGCCGTTCTCGTCCTTGAACGACGTCTTGTGGATCATGCCCTGATGAAACAGGCGCTGAAATGGCTCCTTCGTCGTCACGTAGCCGGCGTCGTAGAGCACCTTGTGCCAGAACCGCGCGTAGAGCAGGTGCAGCACCGCGTGCTCGTTACCGCCGACGTACAGATCGACGGGCATCCAGTACTTCTCTTCTTCCGGATCCCAGCCGACGTCAGCGCGGTCCGGTGACAAGAAGCGCAGGTAGTACCAGCACGAGCCCGCCCATTGCGGCATCGTGTTCGTCTCGCGCGTTGCCGGCTGCCCCGTCGCCTTATCGACGGTCTGCAGCCATTCCTTCGCGCGCGCGAGCGGCGGCTGCCCATCGGGCGTCGGTTTGTATTCATCGATCTGCGGCAGTGCGACCGGCAGCTCGTCTTGCGGTACGAGCTTGACCGTGCCGTCGGCGAGCTCGATCAGCGGGAACGGCTCGCCCCAGTAGCGCTGGCGCGAGAACAACCAGTCGCGCAGCTTGTAGCGAATGCTCTGCTCGCCGAGCTTGTTCTGCTCGAGCCACGCGATCACGCGGCTCTTTGCATCGGCGACGTCGAGCCCGTCGAGGAAGCCGGAGTTGACGTGCGGGCCATCGCCCGTCCACGCCTGCTCCTGGACATCCCAGCCAGCGGGGCCTTTGACGACCTCGACGATCGGCAGCCCGAACTTTTTCGCGAATGCATGATCGCGCTCGTCGCCCGCCGGGCACGCGAACACCGCGCCCGTGCCGTAGCTCGCGAGCACGTAGTCGGCGATCCAGATCGGAATGTGCTCGTTGTTGACCGGGTTGACGGCGTACGCGCCGGTGAACACGCCCGTCTTCGGCGCGTCGGCCGCTTCGACCAGGCGATCGCGCTCGCTACGCTTGCCAACCTCGAACTTGTACGCGGCGACAGCTTCGAGCTGATCCTTCGTCGTGATCTTGTCGACGAGCGGATGCTCAGGCGCGAGCACGACCCACGTGCCGCCGAACAGCGTGTCGGGGCGCGTGGTGAACACTTCGATCGCGTCGTCGTGATCGACCAGCTTGAACTTGACGTTCGCGCCGACGCTCTTGCCGATCCAGTCGAGCTGTTGCGTGCGCGTGCCCGATGGCCAATCGACACTCGCGAGATCTTCGGCGAGCCGATCGGCATACGCGGTGATGCGCAGCATCCACTGCTTCATCAGGCGCTTCTCGACGGGATCATCCGTCTCAATGTACTTGCCGTCTTTGACCTCTTCGTTCGCGAGCACCGTGCCGAGCGCGGGGCAGAAGTTCACCGGCACCTCGGCGCGGTACGCGAGACCGCGCTCGAACAGCACCTCGAAGATCCACTGCGTCCATTTGTAGTACTGCGGATCGGTGGTCGCGAGCTCGCGCGACCAGTCGTACGACAGGCCTAGCTTCTGCAGCTGCTCTTTGAAGCGCGCGATGTTGCGCTTCGTGATGACACTCGGATGCTCGCCCGTGCGCTCGGCGCGCCGCTCCGCCGGCAGGCCGAATGCATCCCAGCCCATCACGCGGAGCACGTTGAAGCCCATCATGCGCTTCGCGCGCGCAACGACATCCGTCGCCGTGTAGCCCTTCGGATGGCCGACGTGAAGGCCATCGCCCGATGGGTACGGGAACATGTCGAGCACGTAGTACTTGGGACGCGTGCGGTCCGTTGGCGTCGCGAACGTGCGCTCGCGATCCCAGTACTGCTGCCACTTCTGATCGATCGTCTTGTGGTCGAAACCCGCCATTAGCTACTCAACACCGATTTGATCCGTTCGGTAACCGTATCCGGTTCCCCGACTCCGTCAACGCGCCGCAGGATGCCGCGCTGCTCGTAGTAGGGAACGATCGGCGCAGTTTCGGAGTGGTACTTCGCCAATCGCGTCGTCACGGCCTGCACCGTATCGTCGTCACGCTGGACGACCTCGACGCCCGCCGGAGGCGGATCGAACTTCATGTGGTAAATCTTTCCGGTCTTCGGATCGTTGCGGCGGCCGGTGATGCGATCGACGATCAGCTGATCGGCCACTTCGATAAGCAGCACAACATCGAGCCGGGCGTTCGCCTTCTCGAGTGCGGCATCGAGTGCTTCGGCCTGCGGGCGCGTGCGCGGAAAGCCATCGAGCATGAAGCCGTTCGCACAATCGGGCTGCGTCAGGCGCTTGAGCACGATCGGAATCGTCACGTCGTCGGGCACGAGGCCGCCTTGCTTCATATGTTGAAAGAGCTGCTTGCCGAGCTCGGTCTCTTGCTTGACCTCGGCGCGGAAGATATCGCCGCTCGAGATGTGCGGGATGCGATACGTATCGACGAGGCGCGCAGCCTGCGTGCCTTTGCCAGCTCCCGGAGGTCCGACGAGGATCATGCGCATGGCGGGCATCCAAGCATGTGCGCCGCGGTTCTGCAATGTGGGGCCGGCGTGCGATATGGTCTGGGGGTGAAACCGGTGCCGACATGGTTCATCGCCGTCTGTTGGGTGATGGCTGTCGGGTTTTCGATCTGCGTCGGTCTGCAATACAACGATCCGGATCCAATACGCTGGATGCTGATCTACGGATCAGCGGCCGTCGCATGCGCGATCTTGCCGGCGCGTCGCGTGTTCGTCGTGCCCGCGGTCGCCGTCGGTCTCATCGCGGCGATCTGGGGCGCGTATCTCGGCCACCAGGTCAAAGACATGCTCGAGATGAGCGATCTGTTTTTGAAGATGCACGAGAAGGGTGGCGCCGTCGAAGTCGGACGCGAGGCCGGTGGCCTCGGGCTCGTCGCGATCACGCTGCTCCTCGCGTCGGGGTTCAGGGCGCTGCGGACCTGAGCATCTCGATGTGCGGAATGCCGTCGTCGTCGTACGGCTCGTCGGAGACGCGCACGAAGCCAAGCTCGGTGTAGAAGCGCTCGAGATACGCCTGCGCGCCGATACGGATCGCAGCGTTGCCGACCGCCGCGATGCCGCGACGCACGAGCTCGCGCCCGAGTCCCGTGCCGCGCGCGTCGGGCGCGATGAGGATCCGGCCCAGCGATGGCTCGGCATATTTGGCGCCCGCGGCGACGATGCGCAGGTAGGCGACGATCGCGCCGCCCTGCGTCGCCCAGAGATGCCGCGACCGCTGGTCGTACCCATCGGCGTCGAGATACGCGCACTTCTGCTCGACGACGAACACGCGCTGGCGCAGCGCCAGAATCGCGTACAGCTCTTCGTTCGTTAGCTCGGCGAAACTACGCTCGTGCCAGGTGAGCTCCACGGCATGGGCATAGTACGTTACGGCCGTGCAACAGGTGTGCGTGTTTCTGTCGTCGTCGGCGGGTACGCCGCCGCATATCGCGGCTGTCGAGGCGCTCGCACGGGAGCTCGCAGAGCGGCAGATCACGCTCGTCTACGGCGGCGCGCATCGCGGCCTGATGGGTGTGCTCGCGGATGCGATGCTCGCGGCGGGCGGTCGCGTGATCGGCGTAATCCCGCACGCGCTCGTCGAGCTCGAGGTCGCCCACATGGGTCTGACCGAGCTGCATGTCGTCGAGACCATGCACCAGCGCAAGGCGATGATGTTCACGCTCGCCGATGCCTTCATCGTCGCGCCGGGCGGCCTCGGCACCCTCGAGGAGGCGTTCGAGACCCTGACCGGCATCCAGCTCGGCTACCATGGAAAGCCGATCGTGTTTCTCGAAGTGGATGCTTTCTGGGCACCCATGGAGGCGTTTCTCGACCACGCTGTACGTGCGAAGGTCCTGCATCCCGATGTGCGCGCCCTCTTTCGCACTGCGTCGACTGCGTCGGCCGCGCTTGATGTGCTGACCACGTGGTAATTTCTACGCCATGGCCCCCCGCGCCATCGGCGCGTTCTTCGCGCTCGCGGCGGCGATCCTGTTCGTAGTCGCCATTGCCTCTTCGGCGTGGTGGGACGGGCATCCCGTCGTCGAGGGCAGAACGATCACGGCGAAGACCGCATCGATCGGTCTTCTCGGCGGGACCGGCTGCAACACGGGTGGCGACGGCGTGTGCAGCGACGTCGACATCGACGCCACGCTCGTGCTTGTCGAATATGGCGAGCTCGGCGCCCTCGGCCTCGCGATCCTGTTCGCGTTTATCGTGATGGTCGCGGCGTCGAAGATCAGCGATTCGCGCAGAGGCCTCGCGAGCGCGTCGATCGTGTTCACACTCGTCGCGGCTGCCGGCGGTGGCGCGGTGCTGCTCCTGGGGCCGGGCATCGTCGAATCGGTGAGTGTCGAGGTGCCGATCGGTTGGGGCGCGTACGCCTTCGGCGGTGGTGTCGTCGCGTCGCTGCTCGCGAGCGTGATCACGCGCAAGCTCGAGCCGGAGCCGCTGCGGCTGAAGACATCGAACGTGCCGTACCCGTTGCCGCGGCCCGAGCCGATCGCGATGCCGGAGCAGCCGATGATCGCGCGGGCACTGCAGGACCAGCGCAGCATGTCGCCGGTGATCGAGATCGAGGTGGATACGCGCGGGATGACGCCGTCGCCGTGGGATACCGAACACGTTCGATCCCAGCAAATGCCCGCGCAGCACTCGTCGCAAATGCCCGCGCAGCACTCGCCGCAAATGCCAGCGCAGCACTCGTCGGACTTCGCGGAAGAGCCACGCGCGGCGCGATCGTCCGATTTCGCGGACCAGCCGCGAGCGCAGCGATCGGCTGACTTCGCGGACCAGCCGCGAGCGCAGCGATCGGCTGACTTCGCGGACCAACCGCGGCCACATCGACCGAGCCAATCGCCGCTGCCGGGCATGCCCCCCGAGAGGCGTGACGCGCGTCATGATCGCGCGCGCGACGAGGTCACGGATACCGCGCGGGACGATCTCGTGCGTCGCGCGCGCGAGGATTTCGCGCACATCTCGCGGGCGGATATCGAGGGCGCTGATACGTTGCGGAGCTCGCCGCATCATCACGTGCTGCCCGACTCGATCTCGCTGACCGATACCGCGCCCGGCTCGACAGCAACTTCGTATCATCGCGACAGCGCACGAGCGAAACCGCCGAGTGCGCCGCCCGATACGCCGCGCCCGAAACCACCGAGCGCTCCGCCTGATGTACTTGCGCGCTCGAAGCGACCCAGCGCACCGCCCGACTCTCCGCACGAACGCGCGAAGCCGCCGAGCATGCCGCCACCCGTGCCCGTGCGCCCGAGCGCTCCGAACGTGGGCCGCGCGAGTGCGCCGAACACGTCGATGCCGTCCACGGATGCGAGCGCACCTACATCGGACGCGCAGGAGCCGAGGCTCAGCAACGATGACTCGCGCCCGCGCCGCAAGACGCTGCCGCCGCCGATGATCGTTACGCCGCGGCCAAGCGCACCCAGCATCCCGCCATCGAGCACGCCCAGGCCGAGCGCGCCGAGCATCCCGCCATCGAGCACGCCCAGGCCGAGCGCGCCGAGCATTCCGCCATCGAGCACGCCCAGGTCGAGCGCATCGAGCATGCCGCCATCGAGCACGCCCAGGTCGAGCGCACCGAGCATGCCGCCATCGTCATCCGCGCCCGACATGCCGCCGTCGCCGAGCATGCCGACGTCGCCGAGCATGCCGCCGTCGCCGAGCATGCCGCCGTCGCCGAGCACGCCACCGCCTCTGGCGACACCGAGGCCCAGTGCACTCGCGACACCGAAGCCCCCGACGACACCGCGGCCGCCGATACCGACGGCTCCACTCGGGCGAATGCCATCGGGGCCAACTCGCACGAGCAAACCGACCGTGCCGATGCCCGACAAGCGCGGCTCGCAACCGACGATCGCGCACGCGATTCCGCCAGTCCCCGAGAGTCATCGCACGCCGCCCGAGATCGAAAAGCGCGCCTCGCAACCGATGATCGCGCACGCGATTCCGCCCCTGCCCGAGAGTCATCGCACGCCGACCGAGATCGACAACATCACCACCGTCGAGATCGACGCCGAAGCGAAGGCGCGCGCCGAAGCGAAGGCAGACGCCGCGCGACAGCGCAGCACGAGCGAAATGCGCACGGGTCCGCGCGAGCTCGCGATCAACGAGCCGACGGAAATCAACGTGCAGATTCCGATGCCGCCCGACACGGGCAGCGACCAGAGCGATGACCGCGAGACGCAGCCGCTGAAGACGACGGGCGAGATGGGCGCCGTCACCGATCAAATGGCCGCGCAGCCCGGGATCACGACCGCAGAGCTTGCGGCGCAGCCCGGCGCAACCGACGAGATGCCAGCGCAGCAAGCACCGCGGAGACCCTCCACCGAACCTTTGATCCCGGCGCAGCATCCATTGCCTCGCCCGAGCCAGCAACTGTTGCCCACCGGCGCGCCACGACCATCGGCCAACTCGATCTCGACGGCACCCTCGTCGCTACCGCCACCGCGGATGACCGAGAGCATTCCCTCGGGCCCGACGCCGGCGTGCCCGCAGTGCGAATCGCCGATGTCGTGGGTCGAAGAGCACCTGCGGTTCTACTGCAAAGAGTGCCGCATGTACTTTTAGAAGATCGGATCGAGCGGCGCGGGCGGCACGAGGAAGAATACGTTGCGCTCGTCGAGCTGCGTGACGCCGTCGCCGTAGACCTTCACCTTCGCGCGGAATAGCTGCGGTGCATCGGTGGCGGGCACCGTCGTGTTCGGCTTCGACACGACCTTCCAGCACACCGGCGTGCCGGTGCGAACCGCGAGGTACTTGTCGTCGAAGCCGTCGGCGTTCGTGTCGACATCGTTGAGACCGTTCGCGCACGCCGCGGTGCCGAGCTGCAGCGTCTGCAGGTGATCGACGAACGAGCTCACCGCATCGACCGCATCGGCAGGATCATCGACGGCGAGCGCGTTGATATCGAGCGGCAGACCGTTCGCGAGCGTGCGGATGCCGTTTTCGATCGCGGTGGCCGCGTTCGCATCAGCGCCGTTGAACACGAGCGGCGCATTGTTGTTGGCGGCGTCGACGGAGCCCGTCGCGGTCGCCATCGTGCGCAGGTCGTTGTCGGTCCCGGCAATGATGTCGGAGCCGAGGATGCCGACGAACTTCGCCTTGCGCGTCGTGTACACGGGCAGCACCGTCGACCACGACGGGCTCTTGTACGTGTCACCGGCAGAGATCGGCGGCTCGTCGGTGGCGAGCAGCACGACCGAAAGCGCCTGTGGGCGAAAGCACGGATAGCCAAAGCCCGCGAAGCCAGCATTGTTCGCCGGCGAGCCAACGCAGCTCGAGCGCGGCGGCACCGCGCTCATGCCGAAGCTCGCGCCACCGGCGCCGGTGATGGCCGCGTAAGCGGCGTACAGCAGCGGCTCCTGCGTATCCGTGCCGTTGACGATGGTCGTCGGTACCGACGAGAAATTGGGCGCTGGCTGCATGTCGACGTGATGCCGGAACGCGTCGGAACCCGAGCCGTGATACCCGATCGTGCCTGCCCCCGCCCACAGATCGGGAATGCATTGCCCGACGACACCGGTGCCGAGCGGCGGGCACGTCAGGTTGCGCACCGCCGTCGAGAGGTTTGCCTTCACACTCGCGATCTCCGACGACATCGAGCCGGAGCGATCGAGCAGCACGTAGACGTCGACCGCCTGCAGCTTCGTCGAGAAATCGAGGTCGTCGTCGAGCGGCGACTGCGGGTTCATGTATGGCTCGACGAACACGAAGTCGCCGTTTGCCTGCGGGTTGCTGTTCGGATCGGTCGGGTTCGTGCCCGCGCTGACCTCGATCAGATCGCTGACGCCATCGTTGTCGCTGTCCTCGTCCTTCGCGCCGCTCTCGCCCGGATCCTGCGCGCCGTTGCAGTTCGCGTCTTCGGTCGCATCGGCGAGGCCGTCGTTGTCGCTATCGCGGTCGATGAAGTCGTAGTGGCCATCTTGATCGGTATCGACCGGTGGCGTGCCTGCCGCCTCGATCTGATCCGAGATGCAGTCGGCATCGCTGTCGAGATCGATGTAGTTACCGACGCCATCGCCATCGTAGTCGGTCGCGGTCTCGAACATGTCGCTGATCGTGTCGTTATCGCTGTCGGTGTCGCGAAAGTCAGGCGTGCCGTCGTTGTCGGTGTCGAGCGGCTGCAACGCGTTGGGCCCGAGCTCGTCAACGTCGTTGATCAGATCGCCGTCGTCGTCGAGGTCCTGGAAGTCGGGGAGGTTGTCGTTGTCGTGGTCATCGAGACCATCGACGTTGTCGAGCCGGCCGTTGCCGTCGCTGTCGGTGTCGCGGAAATCGGGAACGCCATCGCTATCGGAGTCAACTGGCGCCGTCGAGGCGTCGACATCGCCCGCTTCGCGGTAGTCGGGGATGCCGTCGCCGTCGCTGTCCTCATCCTGGTAGTCCGGCTTGCCGTCGCGATCGGTATCGACGTTCTGCGCCGCGCCTTCGTCGGTGTCGGAGATGCCGTCGCCGTCGGTGTCGCCGGGGTTGCCGCCGCTACCGTTGTCGTCGCCGCCGCCGGACGTCGGGCCACACGCAATTACGAACGCGAGCAGACACAGGCGGACCAGTTTCATGTTGCGTGGGACGATACCAAGCTCCATGCCATGCACACCCGGGTGTATGCACGCGAAAGTTCGTGACTGAAGTCTCGCCGGGGACAGCTGACCTCCGTCAGTTGACCTCAGTTACGATGCGCCGGCGCATGGCGACCCTCCTTCTGATCCGGCACGGTCAGGCATCGTACGGCGAGGCCGACTACGACCGGCTGTCGACGCGCGGCGTGCAGCAAGCGCGCGAGCTCGGAAAATTCCTCGCAGACCAGCGCCTCGACAAGCTATTCGTCGGGCCGCTGCGTCGGCAGCGCGACACGGCCGCGCTCGCGCGCGAGGTTGCCGGCAACCTGCCCGAGCCCGAACAGCTCGCCGAGCTTGCGGAATACCCGGCGTTCGACCTCGTGCAGCACTTCATGCCGAAGCTCGTCGCCGAGGATCCGAAGTTCGCGCAGCTGACGCAGACGCCGTCGCGCGAGCTCGCCAACGAGGCGTTTCACACGATCCTCGGCCGCTGGGCGCGCGACGAATGGGACGTCACCGGCATCGAGCGCGTCACCGACTTCGCCGCCCGCGTGCGCAGCGGCCTCGACCGCGTCGTGCATGGCGCGCGATCCGGCATACGAATCGGCGTTGTCACCTCGGCCGGGCCGATCGGCGTCGCCGTCGGCCTGACGTTCGGCGCGACGCCGCACCACATGGTTCGCACGAGCACCGTCATCCGCAATGCGTCGATCACCGAGCTTCGGTTCCGCTCTCGCGACTTCGACTGGCACCCCGAACGCGTCGGCTTGATCGCGTTCAATTCGATCCACCACCTGCCCGCCGAGCTGCACACGGAGTATTAGATGGACTTTGACCCGCCCGAGTCCGTACGTCCCTTGCTCGAGAAGATCGAGCGCTTCATTCATGACGTCGTGATCCCGGCCGAGGCCGGCGTGTTCGCGAAAGGCTTCATCGAAGGCGCACCGCTGCTCGATGACCTGCGCAAGAAGTGCAAGCAGGCGGGCCTGTGGGGACCGCAGCTGCCGAAAGAGCTCGGCGGGCTCGGCCTGTCGCTCGTCGAGCACGGCCTCGTGTCGGAGAAGCTCGGTTGGTCGCCGATCGGTCACTACGTGTTCGGCGCGCAAGCACCCGACGCCGGCAACATGGAGATCCTCCACAAGTACGGCACGGCCGCGCAAAAGGAGCGCTGGCTCGAGCCGCTCGCGCGCGGCGAGATCCGGTCGTGCTTCTCGATGACCGAGCCGGAGAACCCGGGCTCGAATCCGACGCTGCTATCGTGCCGCGCGGTGCGCGATGGCGATCACTACGTCATCGATGGCCACAAATGGTTCACGAGCTCGGCCGATGGCGCCGCATTCGCGATCGTGATGGCGGTGACGAACCCCGATGGGCCGCCGCACGCGCGCGCATCGATGATCATCGTGCCAACCGATACGGCGGGCTTCGAGCGCGCGCGCAACATCAAGATCATGGGCGACGCCGGCGAAGGCTGGGCGAGCCACGCCGAGATCTGGTACCGCAACGTGCGCGTCCCCATCGACAATCGGCTCGGCGCCGAAGGCTCCGGGTTTTTGATCGCGCAGGAGCGGCTCGGCCCCGGTCGCATCCATCACTGCATGCGTTGGATCGGCATCTGCGAGCGCGTGTTCGACACGCTGTGCCGACACATCACTCAGCGCAAGATCGATAACGAGAAGACCCTCGCGACGCGTCAGATCGCGCAAGCGTGGGTCGCCGAAGCGCGCGCCGAGATCGATGCGTCGCGGCTCATGGTGCTCCACGCCGCGTGGACGATCGAAAAGAAGGGCTTCTCGAACGCGCGCGATCAGGTCTCGCTGATCAAGTTCTACGTCGCCGATGTGATGCTGCGCCTCGTCGATCGCGCGATCCAGCTGCACGGCGCGCTCGGCATCACGAGCGACACGGTCCTCGCGCACTACTACGTCCACGAGCGCGGCGCGCGGATCTACGACGGTCCCGACGAGGTTCACAAGATGGTCGTCGCGAAGCGCATCCTCGCGAGGTACTCGTGAGCGAGCCCGAAGTCAGACCGATTCGCGCCGGCGAAGAGCTCGACCTCACCGCGCTTAGCGCATATTTGTTCCGCGAGCTCGGCGCGCAGGGCGCGGTGCGCGTAGAGCAATTCCCCGGCGGCCACTCGAACCTGACGTACCTCGTCCATCACGGCGATAACGAGTACGTGCTGCGCCGGCCGCCGTTTGGTAGCAAGGTCAAGTCCGCGCACGACATGGGCCGCGAGGTCGCGGTGCTGTCGAAGCTCGCGCCGGTGTACTCGCGCGCGCCGCGCGTGATCGCGTATTGCGATTCGCCCGATGTGCTCGGCGCGCCGTTCTATCTGATGGAGCGCCGGCGCGGCGTGATCCTGCGCAACGACGTGCCAGCCGGCATCGACACCGCGCGCGTGCGGCACCTCTGCGAAGAGCTCGTCGATGCGCTCGTCGAGCTGCACGCGGTCGACTATCGCGCCGCAGGCCTCGCCGATTTCGGCAAGCCCGTTGGCTACGTCGAGCGCCAGGTGCACGGCTGGACCGAGCGCTACGCCGGCTCGCAGACCGATGACATCCCGGCGATGACCGAGATCGCGAAGTGGCTCGACGACACGAAGCCCGCCGATGGCCCGCCCTCGCTGATCCACAACGACTTCAAGTTCGACAACGTGATCTTCGATCCATCGCTCGAGCGCATCACCGCCGTGCTCGACTGGGAGATGGCCACCGTCGGCGACCCGCTGATGGATTTCGGCACGAGCCTGTCGTACTGGCGGCAGGCCGATGACCCGGCGCTGTTTCAGCAGCCGATCTTCGGCATCACGATGAAGCCGGGCATGTTCCGCCGCGCCGAAGTCGCCGCGCGCTACTTCGAGCGCTCGGGCCGGCGCACCGACCAGCTCGTCTTCTATTACGTCTACGGATTGTTCAAGACCGCCGTCGTGCTGCAGCAGATCTATTATCGCTACGCGAAGGGCCTGACCAAGGATGCGCGATTCGCGACGTTCATCGTCGTCGTGCGCGCCCTCGCCGACGCCGCGCGCACGGCGGTCGATCGCAACGACGTGTAGCGTTAGCGGATCTGCGCGAGAACGGCGCGCGCGTGGTCAGCCTCGCCAGGATACAGCGCGCGCCGCGCGGCTAGTGTGACGGCCCGCTCGGCGAGGCGGCGCGCTGCGGCTTTATCACCGAGCGCCTGCTTCGCCTCGGCGCTTGCTGTCAGATGCGGCACGAGCACGGGGGAATCTGCGATTGTGAGCTCGCGTATCGCGATCCCGCGCGTCAACCGGTCATCCGCTTCGCGCGGTTTGCCCGCGGCAAGCCAGGCCGTGCCCTCGACGGCGAGAGCCAAGCCGTACTGATCTGCTTTTTCGCCGGAAGCATCTTTCGTGTACGCGGCCGCATCGCGCGCGAGCTCGATTGCTTCGTGCGCCCGCCCCTGGCGGATCCGCAGCTCGGCAAGTGCGATCATCACCATCGCTGTCTTGTAACTGCGTCTTCCGACCGTGGCCTGCGCGAGTGCAACGCCTCGTTGGAGGATCGGTTCGGCCTCGGCGAGACGACCTAGCCGGGTATAGACGGTCCCGAGATTCGCGAGCGGGACGATCAACCTCGGATGCTCGTGACCGAGCGTGCGGTCGTATCCCTGAACCGCGGCGAGGTCGTGCTCGATCGCGGCGTCGCCGCGCGCGGCATCGCCCAGCGTCGCGCCGAAGTTGACATGGGCGAGTAGCGTTTCGGGATGGCCGCGACCGAGGAGCCGGCTGCGGCTCGCGATCACGCGCTCGTAGTGCGCAGCGGCATCATCGACGTTAGCCACGACAGCGTCGATATTCCCGAGCTGCATCTCGAGGTCGGCGTCGAGCAGCGGATCACCGCCGATGCGCTCGAGTGCGGCTTTCGCGCGCGCGAGATCATCGCGTGCTTCTTCGATGCGACCGCTAAGCGCAGCGAGAAACGACATCTGCATGTAGGCGCGCGCAGCGATCCGGTCGGCTCGACCGGCCTCGGCCGCGAGCGCGGCGGCCTTGTGCGCATCGAACGCTTGCTTCGTCACTCCTTGCGCGGCGTAGGCGTTGCCAAGCAGGAACAGTGTTTCAGCCTCCAGCGGGCGATAGCCGAGCGTCTTCGCGCGTTCGGCGATCCGCACCAGTTGATCGATGGCTTCACGCGGATTTCGCACCGCAATGCGCGCGCTGGCAGCTGCGATCTCGACCATGTATCGCTCGATCTCATCGCGAACTTTTGGATCTGTCGGCGGTGGAACGGTGAGCGATAGCGAGCGCACGTCGTCGCATTCGCTCGCGAGCGGCAGTTTGCCGGATGCGACCACAGACTGCTCGACGATCTTGGCATCTGCGGTTGCCATCACATCGCTGAATGCCGCAAGCGCTGCTCGTTGACGATCGAGGCACACGAGCCGCATATGCAGGATGTCGTTGCTCTGAGTGTGCTCGACCCGTGTCGCCCGACACGCGCGCTGGTAGCTCGACTTCCAGCCCGCGGTAGCGCGGTCGAGCTGATCCGCAGTTGCCGCGAACGCACTCGACGCGAACGGTTTGCCGGTCGCGAGAAAGCGCGCTTGCAGCGCAACGCGCTTGGTCGGGTTCCACGCGCCGCCGAATGCAGCATCGCTATCGCAAGGCGACTCGACATTCCGGCGAGCGAGCAGAATCGCAGCGACGGCGGCGAGCGCCAGCGCGACTCCAGCGATCGCGAGCTGTCGGCGTCGCGCCGCTCGATCGCGCGCGAGGGCGACCAGCAATGCGTCGATCGATGGCCAGCGCGCACTCGGCTCGACGGCGAGGCCGCGCGAGATCACGCCAAACAACCAGCGCGGTACATTCGAGCCTTGCGGAGGTGGCGGGACGACCGTGCGCTTGTGGTCATCACCGCGAAACGGTCGTTTGCCGTACAAGGCTTCGTAGAGCGATACACAGAAGCTGTATTCGTCGGTGCGTTCGTCGGGCGGCGCTGACAACGAGCCCTGCTCCGGTGCCATGTATGCGGGCGTGCCGACGACGGCGCCGGTTTTCGTCAGCGGCATGCTCAGCGAGTCCGCCGCAGTCTCAGCCTCCTCCAGATGCTCGACGTCCTCGCCGAAACTTCTCGCGAGGCCAAAGTCGGTGACGCGCGCGCGGCCGTGGCGATCGATGAGGACGTTGTCGAGTTTGAAATCGCGATGGATGATGCCGGCCGCGTGTGCGGCTGCCAGGCCGCGACCTGCGTCGCGAAACACCGTCAGGATGTCGCGCCAGCTTCGCGGCTGCGCAAGCCACGTGCGCAGGTTCACGCCATCGACGAGCTCCATCGCGATAAACACACCGCGCCCGTACGTTCCGACGTCATGAATCGTGACGACATTCGGATGCTGCAGCCGCGCCATCGCCTGCGCCTCGCGAAGCAGACGCGTCTGCGCATCGCTGTCGCCGAAACCACGCACGACTTTGAGCGCGACCTTGCGGCCGAGCTCCGGGTCGAGCGCGGCATAGACGGTCCCCATGCCGCCTTCCCCAACCGGATGCTGAATGACGTAACGCCCGATCTTCGTGCCGGCATCGAGCGTGCCGCGCGCAACAGGCATCGGCTTGTCGCGTCGCGTTGCCACATCCGCATCTCGATCTGCAGGCACGCTTGGCCAGCATATCGCGAATGACGTGGCAGGAGCGGCGCTAGAAATACACGCGACGCATGAAGATCGGTGTCTCGCTGCCGGCGAGGCAGAGTCCATTGAGAACGCCCCACGAGCGACGCAGCCCGAGCACGAAGTAGACCTTGTCGATCCCAGCATCCCCGGTGAAGTCAAAGCCGATCGCCGCGCCGATCGCCGGATTGTCGCCGACCGCCATGAACGTGCCGGCGTGCGACGTCAGCGCGCCCGTTTCGTCATCCGCCCACGTGCCTGTGAACGTCCCCTTCGCATCGGGGTCGTCGACCGTCGTCGCGAGCCGGAAGCGTGTTGGCTCGCCCCTACTGGGAACTGTGTAGCGCGCGTAGGTGCCGGCGAGACCTTTGTACGTTGTCACGCCGTCGGCGTAGACGACGCCGGGGCAATAGTACGCGACGAGCTGATCGATCGATAAGCCGTCGGCTTTGCCGGCGTAGTCGGGCATTGTTGGGTTTGCAGCGAGCAACGCATCGACGCTTTCGTGATCGGGCGACGTGCACGCTGCGAGAACACAAGCAAACAAGATGGAACGCATGGATGCGCGCATTGTGTGCAACGCAGGTGCCGCCGTCGATATCGCCGCGACATCACGGCGCGAACTGAAGCACCCACGCAACGCTGCAGTCGCTCGCGACGGCGCCTCCGACGCCGATGCGCGTGATCACGGGGCCAGCGCCGCCGAAGTCGTGATAGAAGAACGCCATTCGCGCCGAGCCATTCGTCGGGTGAAGCGCTGCGCGTTCGTGGCCAAACATCGGCACGGTCCAATCGCCGGGGAATTCGATCGCTGTGATGCGCCACGCAGCGGAGTTGAGACCATCGACCCAGAGCTCGCGATTCTCGCCGTTCTGGCCGGGAACCTTCGTGCCTTGCGCGGTGCCGCCGCCGGCGATGCGCGCCGCTTCTGTTTGTGCAAGTGGTGTGAGGTCGCTCGCGACGGTGAACGTCAGTGGAAACGTCACCATCGTGTGCGATTCGCCGGTCCACGGAATGCCGCGCCAGCGATCGTGCGGTTCGTATTGGCTGCGCGTCTGGTTGAGGTACGCGACGTGCGCTTCGATCGATGCGAAGTGCGAGCAATCGCCGAGCTGCAGGCCGACACCATCGATCGCGACTTGGGTGTCGCCCACCGACACACTGGCATCGATCATGTGGTGCTCGGCACTGCAGCCGACGAAAACGATGACGAGCGCGCGCTTCATTGGATCACGATCGGTTTTAGGTCGAGCCCTCCCGCGTACCAGTAGCTCGTGAACGCGCCGTAGCCGTACACCGTGATGCCAAACGGCGTGTTCGATTGCAGCCGGTGCGAGCCATTGCCGGTGTTATCGAGCAGCACGCGCACGAGGCCGTAGCCCGTCGCGCCGATCGGCTCGAAGCCCGTGACTGTCGTGCCGTCGAGCAGCACCGGGCTATCGCTCTTCGCGACGATGTTGACGTAGTTTTTGTCGTAGTTGACCGGCGCGTGAAACGAATACTCGGTTCGATACTGCTCGACGGGCACGGCCACCGACATCGCCGGATCGCCGATGTTCGATTCCTGCCCGCCAACCATGTACTCGGTGATCAGGACCTTCTTGTTCGCCGTGATCTGCACGGAGTCGCGGAACAGCGCGTACATGATCTGGCCGACGTCGCCAGCGTTCGCGAGATACGTCGGCGCCACCTGGCCAGGTGCGAGCCGAAAGTTTGGCGGGTCGTAGGTGATCGTCGTGTCGGGCTCGGTCGCGACAATGCGCACGTAACGCTCGGCGATGTGAAACGTACCGGTGAAGATCGTGCCGTGATCGACGGCCTCGGGCGCGGTCACGATGTACTTCGTGCCGAGCACTTCGATCGGCAGCATCGATTCCTCCATGTGATCGCACGCCATCCCGATCGTCTCGGTGCAGTAGTGGCCGCCGATCACCTGGATCGGCTCGGTCGCGCTGATGCGCGTGCCCGTCAAGTCGACCTCTTCTGTCGACACGCGCCGCGAGAACAGCTGCGCGACATCGCCGGCGTCGAGCATGATCGTCTGCGGCTGGCCCGGATACATGTACGGTAGGTCCGCGGCGGGCTGCGTCGGTGCGGTCGGCGTGATCGTCACCGATGTGTGATCGCGCGTTGCCGTGATCGTCACGAGCCCGGGGAAGTCGGCGCTCGTGCGGCTGTACCAGTTCTGCCACGCGGCCGCGTAGTAGTTACCTGTCATCGTGTGCGCGGGCAGCAGCAGCGACGCGTCGTTCGAATACGAGCAGCCATCGCGTACGTCGGAGCTGCATGGCATCTGCGGCAAGCCGTAATCGAGCGGGTTGTACTGATACACGGTGATCGGTTGCGTCGAGCGCAGGTGGTACGAGCCGTCGCGAACGAGTGCCGAGCCATTCTGCGGGTTGCCGCATTCGATGATGCCCGTGGCTTTGCAGGCCTTCAGCAAGTCGACCCACGGCAGCTTCTGCACGTGCACCGAGCGCGCGGGCACCGTGAACGTCAACGCGGTGGTGAGCCCGCCGCCTTCGATGTGGATCTGCGCATCCGCGCCGCGATCGTTCGAGATGATGACGGCGAACTCGAACTCGCTGCGCACCTCGTTGCCGGTGACCGTCGGGAAATAGTTACAGCCGATGTTGCTCTGCTCGAGATTCGAGGGCAGGCACTCGCCGTTGCACGTGTGCGTATCGAGGTCGCACGTCAGCCCTTGCAGCGGATCGCACTCGAAGTCATCCCAACCCGTGCCGTCGTCGCGACAGATCTGCGCGCCGACGCCGTCACACGTCGTTGCACCGGGGTTACACACGACGCAGCCGAGCGCATCGTTGCACGCGAGCGGGCACTCCTCGTCGAGCGTGTAGTGTCCATCGTGGCAGACCTCGAGGTTCCCCATGTAACAGCGCTGTGATCCCGCGGTGCATTCATCGAAGCTCTCGTGCCGCTGCCCGACGCACCCGATCGCGAGCACGCACACGATCAATGGTTCCCTCATCGCGACGCGCGCTTTGCAATCGCTATGCGAAACGTAAGTGCACGCGAGTTGCGGCTGTCGGCTCTGCGCGACCAGATTTGGACAGTTACACGCGTTTTACACGCTTCATAGATGTTCACAGAGCTCGTGCGTCGATACCGCCATGCCTCGACTCGTTTGCTTATTTCTTCTCCTCGTCAGCGTTGGCTGGCACCGGCCGCCACCGCTCGATCTCGATCGCCTGCGCTCGCTCACCGCGACATGCCAAGACGCGATGGAAGGTCCAGACAACGAACGCCGGTGTATCGACATCGCCGCGCGCAGCCGCAATGCGAACATCGAGCCACTGATCCGCAGCTGCGAGGACGCGATGGAGGGCGATGCGAACGAGCTCGCGTGCATCGCGACCGCGGCGCAGTCGCGCGCGCTGAGCAGCGATGCGATCCGCGCGTGCGAAGATGCGATGGAGGGCGATGCGAACGAGCTCGCGTGCATCGGCACGATGAGCCGCAGCTGGCTGCCGCTCACGGCGGTGCGGGCATGCGAAGACGCGATGGAGGGCGACGCGAACGAGCTCGCGTGCATCGATGCCCTCGTCGGCACGCGCTACGAACCGGCCGAGCTCGTCCGCTACTGCGAGGATGCGTTCGCCGGCGACGCCGATGAGCTCGCGTGCATCGCGCAGTGGAGCCGTTTCTAAAGTCGCCAAAACCAGCGATCATCGGGGTGTGGGTCGCATCGTCATCGTTGCGGTCGCCGTCGCAGCCTGCGGTCGGATCGCGTTCGATCCGGTTGGGGATGGCGGCTTCGTTGGTGGTGACGGTGCGGCCGGGCCAAGCTGCGCGAACCTGCCCCCGGTGTGCGGGCCCGCAGGCATGAGCTCGTGCTGCACGAGCATGGCCGTGCCGGGCGGCACGTTTGCGCGCTCGTACGATGTCGGTACCGACGGCATTTACTTCGACATGACGAACACCGCGACGATCAGAGACTTTCGCTTGGACACGTACGAGGTCACGATCGGGCGTTTCCGTCAGTTCCTCGACGCGGGCATGGGCACCCAGCAAAATCCACCGCCTGCCGGTGCCGGGGCGCGCCGGTTGAACCTTGCTGATAATCAGGCCGGCTGGGATCCAGCGTGGAATACAAACTTGCATGTCGATACGGCGGCGCTGACCAGCGAGATCGTGGCCTGCAGCGCCGCCGCATCGGCGGGCTGGACGCCGACCCCAGACGTCAACGACGCGCGGCCGATGGTGTGCATCGACTGGTACGCGGCGTTTGCGTTCTGCGTCTGGGATGGCGGCTTCTTGCCGACCGAGGCCGAATGGAACTACGCCGCGGCCGGCGGCGCGGAGCAACGCGCGTATCCGTGGTCGAATCCGCCAAGCGACATCAATGTCGCCTGTCCCCAGGCGAACATCGCGCCATCCACTGTGCCGTGCGTAAATAGAACGACGCGCGTCGGAAGTCTGTCGCCGGCCGGAGACGCGCGCTGGGGTCACGCGGACATGGCCGGCAACGCGATCGAGTGGGTGCTCGATTGGTACGCTGCGTACCCACTGCCGTGCGACGACTGCGCAAACCTAACGCCGGCGGCGCTCCGCGTGTTTCGCGGGGGCAGCTATGGCTTCGACCAGACGCTTGCACGTACGGCGTATCGCAACAGCGCCGCAGGCGATCCCACGATGGCGCACGGCGACTTCGGCGTGCGCTGCGCGCGTCGCTAGTTCCAATGCCAGTCACTTAACGTGGACGTTGACGTGAACGCCACC
>Ga0070698_100001834_pt1 | contig 23658 bp, 22 predicted proteins | sample KBSK1502metaG_FD_65477 | JGI IMG/M metagenome (GOLD analysis project Ga0070698, IMG submission 65477) | Corn, switchgrass and miscanthus rhizosphere microbial communities from Kellogg Biological Station, Michigan, USA - KBS K1-50-2 metaG | ecosystem: Host-associated > Plants > Roots >... | reverse complement strand
GGCCTTGATTTCCTTAGCGGTCACGTCTGGGTAAGCGGTGTAGATATTCAACGGATGGACGAGATGCGCTGCGGTCCATTCGACAAAAGCCTCCGCGTGATCGGCGACCGGCGTGGACGGCGGATTTGTCCACATGCTCGAAGATGGCATCGAACACCGGCCCGGCGTGCCGGGCCAGATCGGACATGAGCTGACTGAATTCACCGTCGAAGTCGCCCAGAAACAGTAGAGTCTTCTCGCTCAGCACCGTAAAGCGCGAGTAGTGAATCGTGCCGAAAGTATCCGCCGCCTGAAACAGTCGCGGCATCAGCGGTGGAAGCTGCTCCGCGAGCACCTTTGCGTCCGCGGGCGATTTTAAGGAAAAGCTGAGAGTAAAGTGGCTTTGGCTCATCTTTTGTTCCTACTTAGTCATGGGCTCTGGCGAGTGCTTCCTCGGCGGCTTTTTTATCCGCAGCGCTTAACTGCTCCGGCCCGAGATTGAAGGTCAACTTGTTGATTGTTCCGGTAAAGGGGAACGGCACGGCGTAGCTGTCGTCCACCGCCGTGCGGGTATCCACGCCCACGTCGAAGGTCTCGTCTATGGACATGAGTGACGGAATCGTGTGCGGGATCGTCTTGCGGGCCAACTCCTTGCCATCCACCGTCAGCACGCCGGTGCCACCCTTGCCGGGCCCGGGTCCGTCATATTTGAAGTCGAACACGATCGTGTGCTTGCCCGGATTGAGCGCGGAGCCCAACCAATCGCGGGCGCCAACACCGCCTTCCCAGCGGTATTGTTGTAGATTGAGTAGGTTGTAATCGAAGACCGGTTTTCCGTGGAGCAAGTAGAGCCCATAGCCACCGAAGCGGCCGCCCAGAGTCACGATCATTCCTTCCGCCCCGCCTTCTGGGATCGTCACCTCGGCGGTGATGGTGTAGTCCTTGTCCAAAATGCTGGGAGCATTCGCGACGGGAATGCCGGCGTTCTCACCCGAGTAAGTGAAAACGGTTCGTCCGGCAGTCGTGCTCGGTCGGGGCGTCACGAGGCGCGTGAAGGCCGAGTTATCCAAGGGGAAGACTTGGTATTTCGACGCCTCTGTCAGGAACAACGCCTGCATTCCTTCAATTTTTCGGGCTGCTTCGCCGCGAGGTCATTGTACTCCGAATAATCCTCGGCAATATCGTAAAGTTCCGGGAACGTCCAGAATGCCGTTATAGGCGGTCATCTGGTTAAATGTGCCGGACAGGGTGCCTTCGGCGCTGGTGCCGTTGTTCGCCGCAGATGTAGATGATGAGCGTGTTGTCGAGCTTGCCCTCATCTTCGACCTCTTGAATCACGCGACCAATCTCGTAGTCGGTATAAGCGGCGTAAGCGGCAAATACCTCCGCCTGGCGCGCGCAGAGTTTTTTTTGCAGGAATGTAAGCGACTCTCACTTCGGCAGGGCATCCGGCCACGGGGTGAGCTGCGCGTCGACGGGTATCACGCCGAGCCGCTTCTGGTCGGCGAAGATCTCCTCGCGGAGCTTTTCCCAGCCCATGTCGAACTTGCCTTTGAACTTCTCGATCCATTCCTTGGTCGGCTGGTGCGGCGAGTGGGTACCACCGGGCACATAATAGACAAGGAACGGCTGGTCGGGCGCCGCGGCGTCGAGCTGCTTCATGTAATGGATCGCTTCGTCCGCCAAGTCGGTTGTCAGGTTGTAGCCGGGCTTGCCGATCCACGGAAAAACCTGCGTGTGATCGCGAAACAGGTAGGGCGTCCACTGGTCGGTCTCGCCGCCCAGGAACCCGTAGAAATACTGAAAGCCCGTCCCTGAGGGCCATTGGTCGAAGGGCCCAGCCACGCTGTATTGATAGGTAGGGGTGTTATGGTCCTTGCCGAACCACGAGGTGGCATAGCCATTCTCTTTGAGGATCTCGCCGATGGTGGCGCTGTCCGGCGGGATGATGGAATCATAGCCCGGGAACCCGGTGGACAATTCACCGAGCGACAAGCCTTTATGGATTAACTTTCGTTTCATTGTTTTGTGTGTGTTGGTGTTGGTTTATCTGGGGAATTGGGAGAAGTCAGTTCGCTTCATCGAAGCGCAGGGTGGGCGAGATGAAGCGGCGGTCGGCGAGCGCTGCCCGGATGGCAGGCAGGAGGCCGGTAGCGAGCCGCGCCTTAACGACATAGCCGAGCCCGCCCGCATCGAGTGCTGCCCGGGCGAAGTCGGCGTCTTCGTGGACGGTGAGAAAGACCAGGCGCGCAGGCCGGGGCGAGCGCCGGAGTTGGCGTGCGGCTTCGATGCCGTCGAGCCGCGGCATGGCGATGTCGAGCACGATCAAATCAGGATGGAGCCGCTCCGCCTCAGCGAGGAGTGCGCGTCCATCGCCCACTGTACCGATGACGCAACATTCGTCGGCCAGCGCGAAGGCGACCCGATTTCCAAAGGGGGTCATCTCTTTGCGGTAGACATCGGCAAACTGCCGGTCCCTCGGCCCGCTGCCCGAGACTACCGCCACCTGTCGCGTATCGGGATGTAGGCGCAGCATCATCTCCAGTGTGGAAACAACCACGTCGGGGACCGTGACTTCCGCGATCCTGGCGTCTGAAAGGCGATCCGGATGCGGATCACCAGTGACGGAACAATAGATGATCGGCACTCCGGCGAACAACTCGACCCGATGTTCCGCCAGGAAGACCAAAGCGCCTCCACTCACTGCAATCACCAAGTCGGGCGGCCGCGGCCGATATTTGTCCCTAAAGAAATCCACCTGCCGCTGCTGCTGCTCCTCGCCCGGAAAACGAGCCACATCGAGGAACTCACTGTAAAGCTCGAACGGGTTTTTGGTGCCGGCCGCGAAGGCCGCGCGGATGGCCTCATCCATGATGATATTAGCCGGCAGGAGTCGCTCATCCGAGTAGAGCACGAGCACGCGTTGGCCCGGTGCTGGGGCCTGCCCGGCTGCACTGGTGCCGGCCAATATAGTCAAGCCTTGCTCCGTCGTTTTCTCGGCCGGGATGGGCAGCCGATCACCATGGAGCACCAGCACGGATGAAACAAGCCCCGGTAGGGGCAGATCTCCGAGCTGCCCGCCGAGAATAGCGCCCTTGCCTTACGAGTCTGCCTGGTTAGAACGGCCGGCTCGGAGATCCGGCTCTACCTCCCATAGAAACGCCCGGCCGGTGCGTGTCTCATCGGCCCAGGTAGCGCGCTTAACCACGTTGGAAAAGGATTCGTTGGATCTTTGACAGGCGCGTACCAGCCTTTCGTAAGCTTCCAGATCCTAATGAACACTCGTAGCATCTTACTGGTGCTGAGCAGATTGCAAAAATTGTGATTTTGACATTTTTGGGCCGGAAAAAGTGTTCATTCCTCACCCAGGAAAAGCGCCCTTTCTAGGTTACTCGTTGTCGTCCTCGAGAATTCTCACCGTCACACAAACGGAACAAAATAATTGCCAGGAAGATCGGCTTTTTTCTCGGCGCAGAAGCCAATAAATCGAAGGACGAGCACGACGACGAGGACGAGGACGATTCCCTGATTTCGGGATCTGGGTATTAAATCCAACCCTTTGCGTACCTCCGCGTACCTTTGCGTGAGGCTTCGTCAAGATTCCCGAGGACGGCCTAGTAACAACCGTCGTAAGAACTAGTCCGGGTGCAGTGTTTCGAACAAGAACCAGGTCCGGCGCTCGGTCTCGTCAATCCAGTTCTCAATCAAGCTGGCAGTAGCGAAATCGTTGTGGCGATCGCAGACCTCATGGGTAGAACGCAGGTATCGCGTCAACTGCTGGTTGTCGGTGCAAAGTTCTGCCAGCATATCCTCGGGAGAGACAAGCTCGGCGTTATTGTCTTTCAGGCGCTGATGTCGCGAGATATCGCTGATGGAATGAAGGGTGGTTCCGCCGATTTTCCGCGCTCGTTCTGCGATTTCATCCGTCATGCCGAAAATTTGTTCGGCGTGTTCGTCCAGGAGCAGGTGGTAATCACGAAAATGCTGCCCGCTCATGTGCCAGTGGAAATTCTTCGTCTTAACATAAAGTGCGAACACATCTGCCAGTAATTGCCGAAGGGCACTCGAAATCTCCTGTACGCCCTCATGGCCAAGATCGGTTGGGGTTTGCAATGCGGTTGCTTCTCGCCCTTCTGATTGAGTCGAATCACTTTTTTTCATCGTTTTGTTTTTCCTGTCTTCAGCGCCAAAGGTTAGTCTTTGCGAGGTCGAGGATTTCGTCTCCCTTTCCGTTGAAAACGGCCTTCAGCATGTAGAGGGTGAATCCCATAGCCTGGCTAAACTGAATTGCTGGCGGCATGGAGAGTTCTTGTCGATTCACCAACGCGTCGATGAGAACCGGGCCCTCATGGTCGAACGCCGTCTGGACCGCCGCTTTCACGTCCCCCGGGTCTTCAACGCGAATACCGCGGATTCCGACGGCTTCCGCCATTTGGGCGAAGTTGGGATTGTCCAAAGTCGTGCCATGCTCCAGCAGACCTGCAGCCTTCATCTCCAGTTCGACAAAAGCAAGCGCGCCATTGTTAAAGAGAATTATTTTTACGGGGAGCTTGAGCTGCCGGATCGTCAGGAAGTCGCCCATCAGCATGCTGAAACCGCCGTCGCCGGAGAGTGAAATAACCTGTCGCTCGGGGAAGGTCAGCTGGGCGCCGATGGCCTGAGGCATCGCGTTAGCCATCGAGCCGTGATTGAACGAGCCCAGGAGTCGGCGCTTTCCATTCATTGTGAGATAGCGCGCGGCCCACATCGGCGGTGAAAATTGCGTCTGGCGTCGCGAGCTCGTTAACCACACGTGTGAGGTATTGGGGATGAATTGGCTTACGCCCTGGCGTGCCGGATGCAAGGTCGTCGAGACCGGCGCGGTTGCCGGCGTAATGCCGCAACGCCTTGTCGAGATGGGTGTGATCCTGTTTCGGCTTCAGCAACGGCAGCAGTGCCGCGAGTGTTTCACGCACCTCGCCAATGAGGCCGAGGCTCAGGCTGGTGCGCCGTCCGAGATTTTCTGGGCGCAGGTCCACCTGGGCAATGGCGGCCTTTTCAGGATAGAATTGCTGGTAAGGCAAATCCGTCCCCAGCATGAGGAGGACGTCACAATCCATAATCGCGAAGTAGCCCGACGAGAAGCCGAGCAGCCCGGTCATCCCGACATCAAAAGGGTTATCGTATTCGATATACTCCTTGCCGCGCAACGCATGCACAACCGGTGCTTTCAGGGCTTCGGCGACCGCGATCAACTCCGCATGGGCACCCGCGCAACCGGCACCGCCGAGAATTGTCACTTTCCTGCCCTGATTGAGCAGCGCCGCGAGTTTGGCAAGTTCCCCTGCCGAGGGTTGAATGGTTGCGGACGGTGCCTCGAGAGTTGCCAACCGCGGTTCGGACGTTGGCGCTTCGAGCAAAGCCACATCGCCAGGAATCGTTACCACCGATACGCCTCGCTTGCCGATTGCTGCTTGAATGGCGAGACCCAGCACTCGCGGCATCTGAGCGGTGTTGGAAATTGGTTCGCAGTAGTGGCTGCAATCCTTAAACAGAATATCTGGCCGGGTTTCCTGGAAATAGTTGCTCCCGAGCTCACCGCTCGGCACCTGCGCGGCAATGGCGAGCACCGGCACCCGGCTGCGATGACAGTCGTAGAGCCCGTTAATAAGATGCATGTTGCCGGGCCCGCAACTCCCTGCGCACACGGTAAGCGAACCCGTCAGGTGCGCTTCGGCGCCGGCGGCAAAGGCTGCCACCTCCTCGTGACGGACTAGTACCCACTCGACGGCGTTCTGCTTTCGCAGGGCTTCAGTGAGCCCATTAAGCGAATCGCCAACGACTCCGTAGATTCTCTTGACGCCCGCGGCTGCGAGGGTTTTAACAATCAACTCGGCGATGTTTAACTTCATAAGACTGAACAACTCACTTGTTCGGCTTCTGTCCAGTTAGATTGCCAACAATTCCGCTCTCAATCCAGCGGGCGCCTTCTATCGGGGCGTCGCTCCTGGCGTGGCGTAGCCGCAACCAAACTGTTTCGGATGCTGAGCCTACTCGCGCGTTATGTCAGAGCCTGGTAGGGTCCGATCTCCGAGCGGATCGGAGTCCCAAAGCCCCAAAGCCACCCATCGCGAAACGCGGTCACCTCGGAGATCTGCCCCTACCCGCGTTACGCGGCGTATGGATCGATTTCAAATTCCTTGCACAAGTCACAGAGCCGCAGGTAGTTGTAGACACTGATTAGGCGAGACCTCGAGACGAGAACCGCAACCCGATCCCCGCGCTACCGGTCAGTTGCGCAGATTACGCGTTCGCCCGATAGTTCTTCGTGAGACCGACCGAGCGCAGTTTGAACTTGCCTGAGAGTGCGCGTCGTTCGAGAAGCCCTCTTAGGTTGGTCCGCTATGTGCTGCGCCCGCTTTGGGTTGGTTTCCTTAGTACCTTGGGAGAAATTTTAATGAAAGCTGTTTATTTCCCGATTTTAGCCGTCTTGAGCATGCTGATCGTACCGTCCTGGGCGCAAAGTCGAGTTGCGATTGCTGCTCCGGTCCGGATCGCGGTTCCGCGCGTTAACATAAGTCCCCAGCGTGCGCCGATGACATCCACCATAGGCAGAACCGGTTATCCGACCGGGCCAACTTTTTTGCCTTATCCGACTGTTTCGACGCCAAGCAATGATGCGATTTCGCGGCAAAATGCGTGGGCTGCGTACAATGCTCAATTGCATCAAATTCCAACCGCCGGCAACCCGAATCGGTTGGCGCCGCGTCAGGCCCTTGTCGACCCGGAAGGATTGATCCAGGCGCCCACATCTTCGAGGCGTTACAATTTTCAATTCTCGGACAATGAGATCCGATCTGTACAAAGGGCGTTAAAAATTCGTGGAACCTATTCAGGGCAGGTTGACGGAATTCTTGGGCCGGATACGCGAAGAGCGATCGAGACCTATCAATCGCAAAACAAACGTCCAGTGACCGGCCAACCGGATGCCGGACTGAACGCTTTGTTGGGGATCTTTTAGGGAGTCCCGCTTTTCTGTACGTTGCTCGAATTGGAGATGATAAGTAGGACGGCATAGGGGCTGTCCCTATCGTGAAAGATCAAACATCGGCAAACATGGCCGGTCCTGGCGGGCAGCTCGGAGATCTGCCCCTACCGCGGCATCTCCTTAGCGTACCTTAGCGTCCTCTGGGCGAGGCCTTGCAGAACTTGACGCCTACAACCGCCTGCGAGGGGGCCACCCTCTGGATGGACTTATCGCGTTTTTTCGTAAATACGCCGCGCTTCCTCGGCGTCGCGTTGAATCTGAGCCTGAAGTTCTTCGATCCCGGAGAATTTTTGCTCAGGGCGGAGATATCGGAGGAAAGCTACCTCGACATCACACCCGTAAATATCCTGGTCAAAGTCAAACAAGTACAATTCAAGCAGCCTTTCTCCGGCTTCATGCTCAATCGTTGGCCGAACACCGATGTTTACCACGCCCCCATTCTCCCCTCCGTCGAACCACGCCTTGGCGGCGTAGACACCGTTGGGTGGGAACTGTTCATTATGGGCCCGCAGATTCGCTGTGGGAAAACCGAGGCGCCTGCCCAATCGTCTGCCCTCAGACACTGTTCCAAGAATCGTGAATTCTCTTCCCAAGAGAGAGTTGGCGAAGTCCAAGGCTCCGCATTCGATCGCCGAGCGGACCAAAGTGCTGCTGACCACCTGTTCGCCAACGAGAATGGGAGTTACCGTTCCAAGCTCAAATCCCAATTTTGGCGACAACTCCTCAAGCAACCGGACTGAACCTGAGCGATTGGCGCCGAAGGAAAATTCCCTGCCTACGCAAATCTGCCGAAGCTGATTCGATCCTTTGGCCAGATTTTGAATAAATACCTCGGGGGGAGTTTTCGAAAACTCAGGTGTGAATTGCAGAATCAGCAGGGCGTCGACGCCGAGGGAACGGATCAATCGAATTTTGTGTTGGGTGGAAGTCAAAAGCCTCGGGGCTTTTTCCGGTCGGAGGACACGGACGGGATGGGGATGGAAGGTCACGACAACCGTACTTCCGCCGGTCAACCTGGCACTTTGAAGCGCCCTTCCGATTACCGCCTGATGACCCAGGTGGACGCCGTCAAAAACGCCGATCGCAAGGTGGGTCGGTCCGGGAACGGTTTTGAGTTCGGCGATGTCCTTTAAGACTTCCATAGCGAAAGAAGACCTCATGCGCCTCGCATCCGCGAGACATCCGGCAGCGAGATGATTCGGGATGCGATACGCTCCCGTGTTTCCGTTTTTAATTCCTCAACAGTTACCGATCCATCCACCTTGAAGCGGCCGGATTTTGTTCTCCGTAAGGCGGCCAGGTGGGCGCCGCAACCCAGTTCCTGGCCAAGATCATGCGCGTAGGTCCGCACGTAGAACCCTTTGCTGCAAATGACTCGGAAATCGATTTCCGGCAGTCGGACCGACTGGATCTCGTGCGCATACACATGAACTAGCCGCGGTTCTCGTTCCACGACCTTCCCTTCCCTGGCCAGCTTATAAAGAGGAACTCCGTCCCGCTTGAGCGCAGATACCATCGGGGGAGTCTGGTAAAAATCTCCATGATACTTTGCGAAGGCCGCTTCGATCTGTGAATGTGGGAAATCAGCGACCGGATGGGTTGCGGTGATTTCTCCGTCCCGATCCTGCGAATTTGTCACCTCGCCAAGTTTGATGGTGCCCACGTACTCTTTATCTTCGCTCATCAGCAGATCCTGGATCTTTGTCCCGCGGCCGACCACAATCAAAAGCAGGCCTGTCGCGAAAGGATCCAGGGTACCGCAGTGACCAACTTTTTGCGTTTCGAGCCGGTTGCGGACAATGGCCACCACGTCGTGGCTGGTCATTCCCGCTGCCTTATCGATTAGCAACACGCCGTCATAGGGACTTGGCGATTTCATCAAGCACTCTTTTCAAAACTAAACTGCGCACTTCTTCCAATTTTCCACGAATTCTTGCTCCGGCTGCCCTCGGATGCCCCCCGCCACCAAATTCGCTGCAAATCCTGTTCACATCGATCTTGTCACTCTTTGAACGGGCGCTGAGTCGCACCTTGCCTTCTGCGAGTTCTTCGAAGAAAAGGGCTACAATAACCGTATCGACGCACCGCACATAATCAATGAGTCCATCAATTTCGTCGTGCTGCAAATTAAGACGTTCTTTGGCCTCGTTGGTAAGCATCAGACTCGCTACCTTGTCATCCGCGTCGAAAGTGGCTTTGGGCAAAATTTCGCCAAGGAGCTGCACCCTTCTTTTTGGATAGCTCTCGTAGAGCTTGTTGGAAATAGCTCCCGCGTTGACTCCGCTCTGAATCAGTTCGGCAGCGATTTCAAAAGTGCGGGCGTTGGTATTCGGATAACGGAACGAGCCGGTATCAGTAGAAATAGCGACGTAAAGCGCATCGGCCGCAGCGTAAGTCAGGGGAAGATCCTCAGCCCTGAGAAGCTCATAGATAATTTCACCGGTCGCAGCTGCGACCGGATCGATATAAACCAGGTCGCCATATCCCGGATTGCTGATGTGGTGATCGATATTAACCCACGTATCGCCATGACGGACTGCACTAAGTGCTGAACCCAGCCGTTGCTGACTCGCCGTATCAAGCGCGATGACAACATCAAAGTCCTGCGCTTCGCTCGGCGGCGCCGTAATCAGGTTCGACTCTTTCAGAAAGCGAAAGCTTTGAGGTAATCCTTGCTCATTCCAGGCTACAACAGTTTTGCCAAGTTGTTGAATGCTGAGAGCCAAGGCAAGCTGCGAGCCGATCGCATCACCATCCGGCCGGACATGACTGAGAATCGCAAATCTGTTCGCCGTGCAGATTGTTCTGGCGATTTCACGAAACGAGACGTTCATCAATCTTCGCTCGATCTTTCCAGATCCCGCATTATCTCCAGCACCCGGCTCCCCCGCTCGATGGAGTCATCGAGTTTGAAATTAAGATGAGGGGTGTACTTCAAGACCACTCGTTTAGCAAGTTCCCGCTGGAGCGTGCCGCGTTGCTCTTCCAGTTCGGCCAAGACCCGGGTTTTTTGAGCGGGTTTACCAATGACGCTTATGAAAACGTGACATTGTCGAAGATCAGCGGTGATGTCCACCGCATGAACCGTGACCAGGACCTGAGCGCTGAAATTTACTTCACGTGAAATGATTTCGCTCAACTCCCTTTTGATAACCTCGTTTACGCGTTCAAGCCGATGTTTCATAACGACCTCGAATGTTATTGATGGGCAAGACCCGATTACTACAAGCAAATCTTCCCTTCCGATCCAAGTTGGCTTTTCAAGGATTCTAGCCGATGTCACAACTGTTGAGCCACTTTCTCGAGGTTGTAGCACTCAATGATGTCGCCGACTTCATACTCAGTAAAATCTCCAAGCTTGATTCCGCACTCAACCCCGGCTCGCACTTCTTTCACGTCATCTTGGAAACGGCGCAGCGTGGCGATTCCTCCGTCGTAGATCGGTTGGCGGCGGCGCAGGACGCGGGCTCGGCCCGTACGTAAGATCCGCCCGTCCAGCACGAAAGATCCCGCAACTGTGCCCTTGGAGAGCTCAAACACCTGCCTCACCTCCGCGTGCCCTACAACACTTTCGCGAATTTCAGGGTCGAGCATTCCGACCATCGCTTCCTTCACCTGATCGATCAGCTCGTAGATAATGCTGTAAAGCTTGATCTGAATACCTTCCCGTTTTGCTGCAGATGCCGCCTGGTTTTCCACCTTGACGTTAAAGCCGATGATCACCGCATTGGAAGCCGTGGCCAAAAGCACATCGGATTCCGAGATGGGTCCCACTCCGACGTGGATGAGTTCAAGATCGATTTTTTTGCTCTCGATCTGATTGAGCGCGGCTGTCAGCGCTTCAGCGGACCCTTGAACGTCACATTTCAAGATGATCTGCAACGTCTTGTGCCCGTCGCCCATCGAGTCGAACAGGCTTTCCAGGGTCGCACGCTGCGGCATCGAAAGTTTCTGGTTTCGCAAATCGGTAAGACGTTCTTCGCTTAACGCCCTGACAGATTTTTCGGCTTCCATCACCGTTAGCTCGTCTCCGGCATTTGGCAGACCGGTGAATCCGAGAACCTTCACGGGTGTTGCCGGCCCGGCTTCCTTGACGCTCTCACCCGCATCGTTGATCAGCGATTTGACCTTGCCCCAGAAATTTCCACAAATAAACGGCTGGCTAACCCGCAGCGTACCCATTTGCACAATAACGGTTGCCGTCGGACCGCGGCCGGGCTCGACCTGCGCTTCGATGACCGTCGCCCGCGGCGGCACGGTCGGGCTTGCCTTGAGCTCCATGATTTCAGCCTGGAGCAAAATCATCTCCAAAAGCCGGTCGATACCCTTGCCCTTGGTGGCGGACACAGGAATACAAATCGTCTCGCCCCCCCAATCTTCCGGCGTCAAGCCCTTTTCCTGGAGTTGAGTCTTTACGCGGTCGACATTTGCGGAAGGCAAATCGATCTTGTTGATGGCTACGATGATAGCAACTTTGGCTGCTTTCGCGTGGTTAATTGCCTCGTTGGTCTGAGGCATGATGCCGTCGTCGGCCGCAATTACCAGCACGACTACATCCGTCACCTTCGCGCCGCGCGCTCTCATCGCGGTGAAAGCTTCGTGGCCGGGAGTGTCCAGAAACGTTATTTGCTGGCCCTTGTAATTGACGCTGTACGCTCCAATATGTTGCGTGATGCCGCCCGCTTCGCCGGCCGCTACGCGGCTTTTGCGAATCGCATCCATCAACGAAGTCTTGCCGTGGTCGACGTGTCCCATGAATGTGACGATCGGAGCCCGCGGCTTGAGTTCTTCTTCTTTTTGAATCACCGGCGGAGGCGGCTCCTCGACAATGACCTGGCGTGTATGAACGCCGGCGCCCTTCTCACGCTTTTCGACCTCAAAAGTGTATCCGTGTTTCTTACAAATTGCCGAAGCGATGTCGGGTTCAATCGTGTGATTGATTGCGGCGAATATGTTCATGTCCATCAGATCGTGAATCAACTGAAAGGGCTTGAGCCCTATCTGTTGGGCAAGCTCACGAACAATGATGGGAGGCTTGATGTGTATGACTTTGTCGTCACCAGTTGCTCCCGCTGGTGCAGGCAGTTCGGCTGTCACCACGGGAACCGGTTCCGGCCGAACAACCTGGACCGGTGGAACCGGTGGTTTGGACAAGGTCCGCGCCCGAATTTTTGAAATAGGCGGCAGTACCGATTTCTGTTTCGGTTCAGAACTCGGTTCTTCAGAGCGCTTCGATCGATTGTCGTCGATCAGCGAGACGGTTTCCGGCTTCGGGGGCGGCGCAACCGGTGGTTGCGCAGTCGCCGGAGCAGCGACCGGAGCAGGGGGAGGAGGAGAAGGTTGATTGGCCTTACTGATCGGCGGAACCGTCGACCTGGCGGTCTTCCGCGTTTCTGTTGGTGGCTTTTTCCTGGTTGTCGAGATGAGATCAGTGGCTGGAGCGGGCGGAGCGGTCTTGCCGGCTGGTGGATCAGCTTTGGGCGCCGCTTTCGGGGAAGGATCTTTTTTGCTGCTCGCGCGTGTTGCCATGAATCTGTCTCTCCAAAATTTTCATCGCTCCACCTCTGTCAGATGGACGCCATTTTCTTTTCGTGTTCCCTGCGCGCTGCGTCATGAATGACGCGTGCACGTTCAACATCGACGTGCAGAATTTCAGCGATGTCATCGGGGTCTACCTCCAAAAGTCCCTCGATACTGTTGACCCCGGCGCGAGCAAGAGACCGAGCTGTCTCTTCGTCGATCTTCAACGTTTTGGCAAGTGTCGTAATCGCCTGCGCAATCTTTTGCTCAAACGCTTGCGTCGCGGATTCGTCCTTCGAAATGTTGATCTCCCACCCGGTCAGCCGCGCCGTGAGGCGCGCATTTTGTCCGCGCCTGCCGATCGCAAGCGAGAGCTGGTCTTCTTCAACCGTGATATTGACCGCATGGCGATTCGGATCCAGGGAAAGCGACTTAATCTTGGCCGGTTTCAACGCCTCCACTACGAATTCTCTCGAATCCTGGCTCCACCGGATGATATCGACCTTTTCCTGATTTAGCTCGCGGACGATGTTCTTTACACGCGATCCTCGCATGCCAACGCATGCACCCACCGGATCCACTTTCTCGTCCGAAGACCATACGGCAATTTTCGTCCGATAGCCCGCTTCCCGCGCGATCGCCTTGATCTCAACCGTCCGATCCGCGATCTCGCTCACCTCAACCTCAAACAGGCGCCGCACGAAATTTGGATGGCTGCGTGAGATGATAATTTCCGGTCCGCGATTCGAGTTCTCGACTGCTACCACATAGGCTCGGATGCGGTCCCCGATATTATAATCTTCGGTCGCGACTCGCTCGCGCGCAGGCATCACCGCCTCGAATTTTCCTAAATCAACAATGACGTCGGAGCGCTCAAATCGGCGTACAGTACCACTTACGATTTCGCCCGCGCGATCCTTGAATTCATCATAAATCATTTCCTTCTCGGCCTGGCGGATCCGTTGCAGAATCGCTTGGCGGGCCGTCTGCGCGGCGATGCGGCCGAATCCCTCAGGAGTGACCTCGACTTCGAGCATATCGCCCGGAGCCGCGTCAGCTTTGATCTTGCGGGCGCGCGTGATGTGGATTTCGTCGTGAATGTTACGAACATCCTCGACAACAATGAGATTGGCCAATGCAGTGATCTCGCCGCTCTTGGGATCAATTGTCACGCGCAAGTCGCGGGCGGGCCCGACGCTTTTCTTGGCCGCTGTCAACAAAGCGCTAGAGACTGCATCAAGCAGCACTTCTCGCTTGATGCCCTTTTCGCGTTCCATGTAATCCAACACTGCCAATAGATCACTGTTCATAAAACAATACGGACCGATCGGGTCGCCGATCCTCCAGAATCCATGGATTCCCGTTGGACGCGACCAGTTTCGGTCTAGTCGGAGAATCTAAGACTGAAAAAAAGGGCCGTCAAGCAAGGGGACTCGGCTCCTACCACGTCCAAACCGAGCGCATTCGCGGGCCATTCCAAGGTCTTTGAGATTACGGGAGTTTGCAGGGCCGGATCTCCGAGCCGGCCGTTGTGGCAAGAGTCGTAGGGTAAGAACGCTGTTCTCGCGGGCAGCTCGGAGATCTGCCCCTGCCAAGTCCCCAACCGAAATAATATGCCTTTCGTTGAGCTCCAAATTTGTGGTGCATTCCATGGCCTATATCGCGAAGATGGCGAGCAAGCATTTCCGAGGTGATATGTGATTCGGGTTGTGACATTTGACGCTGCGGGTACGCTGATCCGGCTCATCAAGCCGCCCGGAACAACATACGCGGATTCGGCGCGGAGCTTTGGTTACAACCTCGATCCCGACCGGCTGCAGGCTGCTTTTCAAGTGGCATGGCGATCCCTCGCTCCTCCACTGGAAACAACTAGTCCCCGGGCCGACGACGATCGGGGGTGGTGGAAGGAACTTGTCCGCATAACCATGGGGCAGGCTGGGTACAGGCTCGGGGCGTTCGACGCTTATTTTGACCGTGTGTATGAGACCTTTGCTCAGCCGGGCATTTGGGAATTGTTCGCGGATGTTCCCGATATTCTGGCGGAGCTTGGCCGATTGAAAATCCGGCTTGGGATCATTTCAAACTTCGACCGACGTCTGTACACTGTTCTGGGTCACCTGGGCATTCTTCAAGCGTTTGAAAACGTGATTATCTCAAGCGAGATCGGGGCCTCCAAACCTGCGCCGCGGATCTTTCTGGAGGCGGCCCGACGCTTCCAGGTCGATCCGGCCGAAATTCTCCATATCGGCGACGATGTCGATTTGGATGAAAAAGGAGCGCGCGCAGCCGGGTGCAAGGCCTTCGTAGTCCACCATGGGAGCAATCGGATAGGGACGATTCTGGGTCTTTTCGATACCTCGAGATCTATCCATCCTCGCCGGTCTGAGGCGCGGCCTCGCTAGATTCTGTTGCATTCGAGCACCATTAAAGAGATAAGCTCCGCACCTCGCGCCTTGTCGACGGCCCATTTTGATCGCAACAAAATAATGCTATTTTCGGGGACAGGACACTAGGAGAAAAACGATGCCACTACCAACTGACGAGAAGCTTATCGCGCTGAGCCAGGATTTACTGCTGCAATTTGATACGGTTTTCGGACTGCACCCCGGATTTCGGGCGGCTCATGCGAGAGGGACCATGCTAACGGGGACATTTACGCCATCGGTCAATGCTGCTTCTCTGACGCGGGCGCCTCACATCATCCGCGAGTCAACGCCGGTCACCGCAAGATTTTCCAGCTCCACCGGGCTGCCGCTCATCCCTGATGATGACCCTAATGCAAATCCGCGTGGGCTTGCTCTGCGGTTCAATCTCGCTGAGCACGTGCATACCGATATCGTCAGCCACTCGACCGATGGATTCCCAACCAGGACGGGTCAGGAGTTTTTGGAGTTCCTGCGGGCTGTCGCTGCGAGCAGCTCACAAAAGTCCTCGCCAACTCCAATTGAAGCCTTCCTGGCCGGCCATCCGAAGGCGCTTGCTTTCGTGCAGACGCCGAAGCCCACACCGTCAAGTTTTGCGCGGGAGTCTTACTTTGGCGTAACGGCGTATCGCTTTACCAGCAAGGATGGCGTAAGCCGCTATGGACGATACCGAATCAAACCCGACGCGGGCAACGAGTATCTGGATGAGGCCACGGCAAAAAGCAAGGGTCCAAATTACCTCTACGATGAGCTCGCACAAAGGATCGCCAGGGAGCCGATCGGCTTTCAGATCCTGGTTCAAGTGGCAAATGACGAGGATATTGTGGATGACTGCACGATTCACTGGCCCGAGGACCGGCCCTTAATCAATCTCGGCAAGGTCATTCTTACCAATCCAGTAGCGAACGACGCGCATGAACAGAAGAAGATCATCTTTGATCCGATTCCACGCGTCGATGGAATAGAGCCCTCAGGTGATCCTTTGCTTGAGCTGCGTGCCGCGATCTACTTGCTTAGCGGCCGTCGCCGCCGGCAGGCGCCCGAGAGCTAATGAGAAGGCAGAGGCAGAAGACAGAATTCCGAATTCCGAACTGCGAACTCCGAACTGCGAACTGCGAACCCCAAACCCCAAAACGGCGAGCCACAGATTGCCAAGGATGGCGAACCAAGACTCGGAATGCAGAATTCAGAACCCGAACTCCGAATCTCGAACCTCGAAACCAAACCCGAACCTGAACGGTGAACGGCGAACGGCGAACGGCGAACGGTGAAACGATTACCTCGAGGACGAGCACGACGACGAGGACGAGAAACGATTGATTCGGCGGTCTTGACTGCGCCAGAAGAACCCCAAACCCCAAACCCCAAACCCCAAACTCCGAACTCCAAACTCCGAGCCCCGGCCGGCAGCCCCCGTTATCGGACGAAAAAGAGCCGCGATCAGTCTAGGTTAAACTGGACGAGCCACCCTGCATCGGATTCAATGGAAACCGCACCCATTCTGGATGCCCACTCCAAAAATCCCTTTGGAGCGTTCTTAACGCCAAACACGTTCGCTAGTTTTATTTCCGCGATCTCTTGCCATTTGATGCCGTGCAAATCGGTGTTGCGCAGGTCCGCTTTGCCGAGACGGGCGCCGGTCAAGTCGGCTTGACCGAGATCTGCGCCGAATAGTTCGGCATCTTCCAGATTGGCGTTGTGCAAGTCAGCCTTCTGTAATTCCGCATGTCGCAAATTCGCTGATGTCAGGTCCGTGGACTCTAACCGGGATCCAACGAAGCTTCCGTCTCGGATATCCGCAGAGCGGAAATTCGCACGAAGCAAGTTTGCTCCATTTAAATCGACTCCCTGAAGAAACGCATCGCTCACATCGACGCCTACCAATGGAACGCCATCCTGATGAAGTTCCTCGAGCGCATCAATCCGGCCTCCGCTTCCCCCTTTTCCTTGAGCCGAGTTAATTACCTGCCAGGCTTGATAGTGTTTCTGTTTTATCCGGTCCTTGCTCTCTGCAAAATACGATACAGCCGCGACCAATAGGGACAAGGTTCCGAAATATTCGAGAACTTCCAGAAACGCCCACCCGCTTAACAAGTATGCTAGCCAACGCCAGCCCCACTCAAGTGCCAAGACGGGAATTAACCATCCGTACTTCGCTTGTGCCCGCTGGCTGGGCCAAGGCTGGGGCCGTGTTCGACGTTTTAAGACTGCCATGTTCGAATCCTACTTGTTCATTGATGAAAACGGGAAGAGACCGGCGAAGTGGGTCTTAACGGGCACTTTGGCCTCCGGTTATATCCCTGAATGCGGGACTACGTGGAGAGAGTCGTAAAAGCGGTCCTCTTCGAGAGCCGAATTATTATTCCAAACTGGTCGTGGTCCGTAATTTTATTCCCGCTGGGCATTATCCGCTGCCGCTGCCAGCCGCATGGCGAAATCAAAGAAGCTTTCCGGCTGGCCGTTGAAAAGTCCATCGGCCATAAATGACTTGACGGTGGCCACGGCACCCCCAAGCGCGGTGGAGGTAGGGCGAATCACCGAACAGGGAGGCATGGATTCGCGAAAAAGGAAGTCACACGGCTCCGGCAGGATCTTGTTGGTCTGGGTGAGCTCGAGCTGTAGCTGGAGGCGGGCGAGTGTGGCGGGGTCATTGAGATCCGGAAACGTTGCACCGTTGGGATTCTCGGGGTCGATCACGCCGGCCAGCGGTTGAGACACGGCATTGTCCGCCTTGTCATGCCAAAGCGAAAAGTGGTCAATCTCGACTCCGCCAATACTCAGCAAAATTCGCAGAACCACATCACTGGTTGCCTTTAGTGCCAGCGTCGGATAAAGACTCGTGCCACCCTGCTCAATGAACGCGAAGTGAAATCCCGCGGTGTTAGCGATCGCTTGGATGCGTTGGGCTCCGGCGGGGATTGGCGGCGGTGGCACCGTGATTGTGGGAGGGGTATCGGTGTCGTTTAAAGGAATACCTGGTTCATTCAAAATGTTAAACGGACCCTTGAAGATTGCGCCCAAATCGGGGTTCTCTTCGCTGCGGTAGCGAGTATACCAACTAAGGTCCACGTTGAGATTGAGGAGGTTTGTGAGCCGTTTGCCAATTTTCTGTCTATCGACTCCTGTTGCCGTACTACCCGGCAAATGCCGAAATTGATCGAGGTTGACCGGTTCTGCGCCATGGGAGCTTAAAAACGCGTTCAGGAAAGCTGCGTGACTCAGTTCATCATCAGTATTGTCGGTAATATACTGGGCATATCGCCATCGAGATTTTGGAGCGCAAGTTTGTAGGGCGGATTTCCGACATTGGGTGAGCCATCGTTGGGTTTTGTGGCTCCGCCCAACTCATTGTATTGCGTCCACAAATCGCTCTCTACGACCCGACGGTGACATGATTGTGAGTTGCGTGATCTGGTAACTCCGGGGAAGGGACGTGTTTCTCAGCTGGTCCACTGAAAGAGATGTTTTCTTCTTTATTCATATTCTACACTGCGAGTTTATCTTTTCGTAAGCCGCTCTTTTGAATTAACGAACTTAGGCTTATTGGTGTAAACTGGTCGATCACTCGATTTATTCCAGACAACTAACAAATGCCTTTCAAATGTTCTGGCCCGGCTCCTCAGAATCGCTTGTTAGTTTAGAAGGCGGGATGCTGATGACATTTGTTCCCAGTCGTCTCTCGATCGTTGCCATCTAGTCAGGAATAATTCCTGGTGGCAACCGGTATGGACCTGATGACGAGTGTGCTCCGGCCCGCCGTAATCCAATCAACCAGGATTCAAAACAATATGCCGAAACAAACCATACCCTGACCGCGGTAGACTCCACGCTCGGGTAAACAGAAGCCTTTTTCGATGATTCCCTGGGATAAGCTTCACGGGGCGATGACCCATTTCCCGATTGCACTGCTGCTGTTTTCGACGGCTTGCGATTTCGTCTCCGTCATGTTGAAAAGGCTGCCATTTGCCAGGGAGTTGCGGTCCGTAAGCCTCTACGCTCTAGCCCAGATCCCGAAATTAGGGAATCGTCCTCGTTCTCGATTGGGCTTCTGCGCCGAGAAAAGAGCCGATCTTCTGGGCAATTATTTTGCCAGAATTCTCGAGGACGACGACGACTTCTCAACTTCGGAATTTCGCTTTAGCTGTTGCCGCCCTGGCTTCTATGGGAGGAGTGATCTCCGGCATTGCTCTTAGCAAAGGTGATTTGTGGAGCCGTGGTGATTTTGGCTGGCATCACCGATTTGTCTGGCCTGCGTTCCGGCTAGTTGTTGTGCGGGAATAAAGCGGAGCGGAACAGGGTCCTAATTACGGAGTTATTGAATGAAAATAAATCAACCCATAGTACAACTAGTCGGTCATTCCAGCAGCGGCGCTTTGCTCAACGACCATGGTTCCGGCATCTTCTTGAACGAGTTGACGCGCGTCGCGCTACTAGCAGTCGTGCTTGATGTCTCGGTTATACTTGCAACCGGGTGCGCATCAACGGGGAAGGGAGTCAGTGCAAAACTGATAAGTCCAGTGACAAATAGCCAGCCGGCTGCGGAGGCTGAGGAGAACGATACATACCAGCCAGCACGGAGCCCCGCATTTAGCGATTTCTTCGGGAGTTGAGTGAATCAGGAGGCAACGGATGTCCAGTAACGTTACACAATCTTCGGATGTTGTTGGAATCCTTAATCGGACGCCCTTTCCGGGCGAGCTCGTTTAACGGGTCGTCGTCCTCGGGAATTCTCACCGTCACACAAACGGAACAAAATAATTGCCAGGAAGATCGGCTCTTTTCTCGGCGCAGAAGCCCAATTTAAATCGAGGACGAGCACGATGACGAGGACGATTCCCTGATTTCGGGATCTGGGTTAAAACCCCGGGCTGAGATCCGTTGTCCCTTTGGAACAAAAGCCGCCGCTTCCTGAGCGGCTGCAGAGCCTGGAAATTTCGCGAGCGCTCTAGCTCGTGGAATTTCCAGGCTAGCCAGATTATCCGCTCGGCTGTGTCCTTACCATATCGATTCGGTCGGTCGAAACCGAACCGTAAGATAAAAATTCTCGATGCCGCAACGATCAAGGGATAAACGCACTATATAGTCCTGTTGCAACCCGGCGGGATAACGCACCATCACCGGATATTCATCCACCAAGGCTCCGCGCCCTTCACAGCGCCAGCATTGGTAGGGTCCGACACTCCCTTTTCCACTGCATGCCGGACAAATCACTCGGGCCGGTACCAGCATGCGCATCCGCCCGCCCGCAAACGCCAGTCGGGGCGACAGAGGCACATCCACGGTCAGGCTTTCCAGTCGCTCTGCTTTTGGCCGGGTCACGCGTTCGAAGTTGCTCCACAGACGGTCAAACGTCTCACTAAACGATGGATGAAACGTCTCAAACGACCGGAGGAGGGATATCTCTTCAAACCCGCCCTCTGGTCGAACGGGAGTGAGCGGCTCGGCTGAATGTCTCCGCCTGATCACGATTTCCGCAGGCCGAGCCGCGTCAGTGCGCCGAATCGGAATTTCTTCCGCCTCACGGTCGTAAACTGCGCGACGCATGGGGTCGCTCAGCACGGAGTAAGCTTCCTGCAGTTCCAGGAACGGGTCGCTGCCAAAGCTCGAATGATCGGGGTGAAGTTCAATAGCAAGACGCCGATAGGCGGACCGGATTTCCTCCGCCGTGGCTTCGGGCGTCAAGCGAAGAATAAGGTAGTAATCCTTTTTCATACATCATCCAATTCCGTTCTTCGCTGCCGCAAAAAGCCACCGCGACTCCGGCAGCGACACTTTTATATTCAGGCATCGCGCTGTGAAAATCAATCGGCCCCGTCGTCTCTCCGTGTGTCTGAATCTTTGAAGAACGGCCTAGTGAGAAAATAAAAATCCGATGCCTGATTTTCAATGACTTACAAAGCCGATTGTCAAACATAGGCTAGTTCGGTGTTGGAGAACCTCGGCGCTCGAGATGGAGAGCAAAAGCCCCCTGGGAGCAACCTCCTATAAGCGCAAAGTAGGCGAAGCGTCCCCGCTTTGCCCGCCTCAAAACCGCGCAAACCGAGACGGTTCGCCTACATGACCTCGCAGAAAACCGCCTCATTCTCCCTCGATTCGACCGTGCAGCCCTGTCCGCCGCCAGGATTGAAGAATCAACGGGGGCGACCTGTTCGAGGCCACGGACCGGTAACTGCCTGCCGGGCACTGTTCGCGATTATCAATCCGAAAACGATAACCAGCGACAACGCTGCCGGCAGGCTGGAGAGAGAGGCTAGAGTTCCAATGAGGGGTGGTCCAACCAGAAAGCCGAAATATCCAATGGTTGTCACAGCAGCGATTCCGGGACCTACGCCTGCCTTGTGCCTCCCCGCTGATCCAAACAAGATAGGAACTAAGTTTGAAAGACCGAACCCGACCAGAATAAATCCCGCGATCACAACAGTATCGGGTTCGGCTTTCATACGTTCGACCTGGTTCCCCGCGTTGTGGCGCAACTCCGCCGGCGTGCTCCGGAGGTGCAGGTTAAACTCAGAGACATGTCGACACGTGAACAGCTTGTCGGCCTCAGTTCTGGCACGATCGACATTGGATTTGTGCGCCTCCCGGTTGCTGGCGATTTTGAGCAACTTCCGGTCATTCAGGATTCCCTGGCCATTGTGCGTTCTTTGGAGTCGAAGGGAAAGCGCCATCTGCGTCTGGCGGATTGCAGGGAAGAGGCTTTTATCATGCTATCCCTTGAACGTTCCCCGACTTTTCGTCAGCATACTTTGCGGCTCTGCGCCAAATATGGATTCTCGCCCCGGGTTGTTCAGGAAGCTCATGAACTGCCAACCCTGTTCGCGCTTGCCCGTGCTGGAGTCGGGATTGCGGTTGTTCCCATCTCTGCATGCAGGGCCGGGACCAGAGGAGTTCGAGTGCATCCAATTTCGGATAAGGAGGCGTTTTGGACCGTCGGAGCCGCTTGGAGGAAAGGTGAAAAGAGTGTATTGGTGACGAGTTTCCTGGAATTGTTGGAAAAAGAATTAAATCAAGAATCCCAGATGAATGAAAGCCGTTCTGCTTGATGCGCCTGGTCCTCCGTCCTCTTTACGAATCGGTGAACTGGCTGATCCTGCGCCTTCCTCGGATGAAGTGTTAGTTCGGGTACACGCAGCGTCCCTCAATCCGGTAGACTTCAAAGTTGCGGCGATCGGAAGTGAGCTATGGAGTTATCCGCATGTGCTCGGAGTCGATGCCGCGGGAGTCATCGAACAGGTTGGCGTAAACGTTACCGGCTGGCGACCAGGTGACCGTGTGCTCTGTCACGCCACTTGGCGACGAGAGGGCACCTATGCTGAGTTGAGCACCGTACCCGGCCATACGATTGCGAAAGTTCCTGAATCAGTGACTTACGTTGATGCCGCTGCGATTCCGTGCGCCGGACTCACCGCCTATAATTCGCTCTATCGCCGGCTGCATTGTAAGTCCGGAGATCTGGTTTTGATTCATGGCGGAAGCGGCGGAGTCGGCGGATTTGCCATCCAGTTGGCAAAGCAACTGGGAACGGCGGTAGTGACAACGTGTTCTCCCGCCAACGTAGATTACGTGCGTGACTTGGGTGCGGATGAAGTGATCGATCACCGGACCGAAAATGTATTTGAGCGTGCTCGACAAATCGCTGGTCCGCGTCTTTTCGATGCGATCATTGATACCATCGGCGCGAGGAACGGTGTCGACAATCTACGGTTGCTGGCGCCAGAGGGGGGAGTGGCCTTTATCGCCGGGCTACCGGATCTGTCGAGAATTGATGAATTACCTTACTCGGTCGCGATTCACGATATTGGTCTGGGAGGTGTGCTCGTTGCGCCGCAGTTTCGGCGCCAACAAGAGGATCTGGCCAAAATGGCTTCGGAAATGATTTCGCTCGTAGAACGGGCCAAGATCCGTTCGACAGTTTCGCAGGTTATATCGCTGGACGAGATTCCACAAAGCTTGGCCACTTTGGCTGAAGGCCATGTCCGCGGAAAGATCGTGGCTGCGCTGAACCTAAATTCCTAAGTTAAAATTAAAAGGTCGTCCTCGTGCTGCTAATGAACACTCGTAGCATCTTACTGGTGCTGAGCAGATTGCAAAAGTTGTGATTTTGACATTTTTGGGCCGGAAAAAGTGTTCATTCTTCACCCAGGAAAAGCGCCCTTTTCTAGGTTACTCGTCGTCGTCCTTCGTCCTCGGGAATCTCGCGGTCTGGTCAAACGAACCAACCGCCCAAAACAACTGCGAGAGAGTTAGCCTCCTTCTCGGCGCGAAAGCTGGGTGTTCGAGGACGACCACGAGGACGAGAACGATTTCCAAACTCAACTTAACTTCGGATCCGGGTTTTAAAGTAAAGAAACGCATACCCGATTGACAAAGAGAACCCTCGCCATCCTCGTGATGACCAGCAAATCATCACCACCTGCCTCAAAAACCTAGGCTACGACCCGGCGACTCTGGGACAAGGGCCGCTGCAGCTTTCGACCATCAAAGAACTCCTTCAACGCGAAGGCCACACTCGGTCGAACCTCGAAGACCGGCATCTCACTGCTCTGCTGGAAGTCTGCAAGAACAATGAGCGTCTTGGAAGCACCTTTATTCCCCGACAGTTCAATGGCGATCTCTTGCTCTTTACCGCAACCCAGCGCGAATCCCCCCACCGACCGAACGCTGGCGCCCGCACGTCAGCGGACACAACGACATTCATCCGATCGCCTG
>Ga0070698_100001833_pt1 | contig 23667 bp, 20 predicted proteins | sample KBSK1502metaG_FD_65477 | JGI IMG/M metagenome (GOLD analysis project Ga0070698, IMG submission 65477) | Corn, switchgrass and miscanthus rhizosphere microbial communities from Kellogg Biological Station, Michigan, USA - KBS K1-50-2 metaG | ecosystem: Host-associated > Plants > Roots >... | reverse complement strand
GGGGGGGGGGGGAGGGGGGGGGGGGGGGGGGGGCGAGGGGGCGAGGGGGCGAGGAATAGATCACCCACTCCCCCACTCCCCCCTTCTCCCCCTCTCTACTTCCTGGGCTTCATCGCCGCGAGCCCGGCGCGAAACTGCTCGCGAGGGATCTTCCGGTAGTCCGAAAACTCGCCCGCACCGGCCAGCCACTCTCCGCCGTCCATGGTGACGCAGTCTCCGGTCTGGTACGGGCAGAGGTCGGAGAGCAGGAAGATCGCGAGGTTGGCGATCTCCTCCTTCTTTCCGAAGCGGGCCAGGGGGATCCGGCCGAGAGCGTTCTTCTCGGCCTCCGGATTTGCCATCAGGCGCGAGAAGGCTCCTTCGGTCGGGATGGGCCCGGGCGCGATCGCGTTCAGGCGGATGCCGGCATGACCCCACTCGACGGCGAGAGAGCGCGTCATCGCGAGGACTCCCGCTTTCGCGCAAGCAGAAGGAAGCGCGAAGGCGGTTCCGGTCCAGGCGTACGTCGTCGTGATCGACACGATCGCGCCGGGAGACTTCCGGGCGAGCAGGTGCCGGCCCACCGCGAGCGTGCAGAAGACGGAGCCGTGCAAGACGGTCCGGACGACGGCGTCGAAGCCATTGGGAGTCAGGTCCTCGGCCGTCACGAGAAAGTTGCCGGCGGCGTTGTTGACCAGGCCGTCCACCACGCCGAACCGGGAAATCGCATGAGCGAGAAGCTTTTCGACTTGCTCGGGGTCTCGCACGTCGGCGGCGAACGAATCTGCGTCGCCTCCTTCCCGCGCCCCCCCGCGGATCTCGGGCAGCGCTGCCTCGAGCCGTTCCTTCGTGCGGCCCGCGATCGTGACGCGCGCGCCGTGCGCCGCGAACGCCTTGGCCATCGCGAGCCCGAGCCCCGATCCGCCGCCGGTGACGAGGATCGATTTGCCCATCAGGGTCTTCGAATCCAACATGCGCCCTCCTGGGGTCATAGAATTCCGTTTCGGAGGGCCCGATCATGACGCAATCCGCCTTCGATCGACGATCGATTCTGCGAGCTCTTCCGGCTCTCCTCGGCGCGCTGTTTGGCGCGCGAGCCCTGGCTTCCTCGCGTGACTCCTGCTCGCCGACGACCTCGGACATCCAGGGCCCGTTCTATGTTGGAGGCGCGCCGAGGCGCGCACAGCTGGCGGGTCCCAGCGAGAAAGGCGAGCGTCTCCAAATCCATGGAACCGTCTTCGCCTCCGACTGCTCGACGCCCCTCCCCGGTGCTCTCCTGGACATCTGGCACGCCGACGCCGGCGGGAACTACCACGACGCGAAAGAGCAATACCGGCTGCGCGGCCAGATCCTGACGGACAGCCGGGGACGATATGAGTTCGAGACGATTCGCCCGGGCAACTACCAGCTCGATGGCGGGTGGCGGCCGGCGCACATTCATTTCACGGTGTCGAGCCCCGGCCACGATCCCCTGACGACGCAGCTCTATTTCCGGGGAGACAAGTACCTTCCTCCCCACGACGCCTGCGGCGACGAGTGCCACGCCGACGATCCGCATAGAGTCATTCCGCTGGTGGCGAACGGCTCCCGGCTGGCAGGCAAGTTCGATCTGGTTTTGAAGTCCGCGAGGGCGTGAAGATCCCCTCCCGCCCAGCGCCGAGCGCCTAACGCCCAGCGCCCGGCTTCAAGAATTTATCGAACCACCTCACCGTCCGCTCCTGGATGTCTTTGACGTGGTCGGGCTTCCGGACTCCGTGCCCCTCGTTCTCGTAGATAACGAGCTGTGTCGGGACCCCGAGGGTCTTCAAGGCGTGCCAGAACTCGTAGCCCTGCGGTGTCGGCACTTCGGAGTCGCGGTCGCCGTGGAGCACGAGAGTGGGAGTCTTGACATTCTTGATGAACGTGATCGGAGACGAACGGGCATAGACTTCGGGATCCTCGTAGACGGATTTTCCGAAGTAGGGCACCAGCCACTGGTCGATGCGGTTCTGACCGTAGTAGCTCTGCCAGTTGACGATGCCCGCGCCGGCCACGGCGGCCTGGAAACGGCCGGTCTGGGTGACGGCCCACATCGTCATGTAGCCGCCGTAGCTCCATCCGACGATGCCCAGCCGGTTCTTGTCGATCGGCGCCTGCTTGACCGCTTCGTCGACCCCCCCGAGGATGTCCTGCAGATCGCCGTAACCGAAGTCCTTCACGTTGCCCTGAGTGAACTTCTCTCCGAAGCCGTAGCTTCCGCGCGGATTCGGAAGGAAAACGAAGTAACCCTGTGACGGCAGCACCGCGTTCCAGCGCGAGGGCCAGGAAGCGCTGACCGCGGCGGCGGGGCCGCCATGGACGGAGACGACCATCGGATACTTTTTCGAGGAATCGAATCCCATCGGGTAGAGCAGCCATCCCTGGGCGCGCGCCCCGCCGCTCTCCCAGTGAAGGTTCCTGGCCTCTCCCCAGAACCGCTTCGCGTTCTCGTTGCCGTGCGTGATCGCTCGCCACTTTCCGATCTCGCCCGCCCAGACCTCCGGCGCGCCGTCGAAGGAAGATCGAACTCCGGCCGACGCGGCTCCGCTGCGCGCGACCGTCAGGTGGAGAGACTCCGGGCCGCTCCAGATCGTCTCGACGCGGCCGCTCTGAGGATGAAGCCTCGCGACGCCCGAGCCGCCGTCCAGCTGCTCGGTGAAGAGAATCTCTTCCGAGGTTCGGAAGAAGAGCTCGTTGGGAGACGCCGCGATTCCCGGCGTCGCATTCTTCGCTTCTCCGCCGCCGGCGGGAACCAGCCAGATGTCGCCGCCGGTCGAGCCGAAATCGCTCATGAGCCCGTGAATGACGGCGATCGCGCCTCCGTCGGGCGACCACCGGGGACTCGCAATCTGGAGCGGAGGCCTCCAGATCGAGCGCGCCTCCCCCGAGTCGGCGCGAATCGCGTAGAGCTGTGCGACCCAGTAGTTGTTCGTGCCGGAGCCATGCGCTCCCGTCGCCGCGAAATGGTCGCCCCTGGGCGACCAGTCGTATTCGTAGATATAGAGGTCGGCAGGAGAGATCGTCCGAACGCGTCCGCTCGCGACGTCCACAACTGCGATTCGCTGCTCTTCGAATGTCTCTTCGACGACGCCGGAGTCCAGCTTATAGGGCGCGAGCGCGCCGGGCTCCTGGGTCGAGCCTTCGACGAAGAGGAAGGCGATCGACTTGCCATCGGGCGACCAGCCGAGGTGCGAGAGCTGACCGGTCACCCTCGTGATCTGCCGGATCGGGGAGCCCGATGCGGGAGCGACGTAGATTTCCAGCTGTCCCTCCCGCGCCGCATCGGAGAGAAACGCCAGGCGCTGGCTGTCCGGAGACCAGGCGACTCCGGCCTCACGGCGATTCTTTCCATCGGAGGCCGCCGTCACGCGCACCGGCTTTCCGCCGGCTACGGATGCCGTCCAGACAACGGACAGGCGACGGGAGGAGCCGCCGCCTTCGAGCGCTTCCACCCAGGCGACTCGGGAGCCGTCAGGAGAAATGACGGCGGAGGAATAATTCTTGACCTGCCGCTGCGTGTCGAGGACGGAAGAGACGGAGGGAGGGGATTGGGCGCCGCAGACACCCGTTAGGAGGAGAGAAGCCAATATAAGAAAAACGATTCGACGCATGTTTTCCCCTCACCCTGTCACTCTCCCGGAGGGAGAGGGACTCTCTTGGACCGCTTCGGCTTACGTCTTCCGTCTCACGTCTTACGGTGCGAAGCGCGTCACGTCAAATCGATCCAGACGCTCTTGACCTGCGTGTACTCCTCGAGCGCATACCGCCCGCGTTCGCGCCCGAAGCCCGATTCCTTGTAGCCTCCGAAGGGAAGGCCCGGGTCGTAGAAGTTGTAGGTGTTGACCCAGACGGTCCCGGCCTTGAGCTGCTTGGCGGTGCGCAGAGCCTTCTTGATGTCTCGCGTCCAGACGGCGGCGGCGAGGCCATAGATCGTCGAGTTGCCGACCGCGATCGCCTCGGCTTCGTCCCGGAACCGGAGCGTGGCGAGCACAGGGCCGAAAATCTCCTCGCGCGCGATCGTCATCGAAGGGGCAACTTCGTCGAACACCGTGGCCTCGAAGAAGGCTCCCTTGCCGTCGACCGAGGCGCGATTGCCGCCGGCCACGAGCTTCGCCCCTTCCCGTTTTCCTGCTTCGACGTAGCCGGCCACCGTGTCGCGCTGCTTCTCGGAGACGAGCGAGCCCAGCCGCGTCTTGGGATTCATCGGGTCCCCCGGAGGCATCTTCCGGGCGCGGTCGACGACCTTCTCCATCAAGGCGTCGTGGACGGAGTCCTCGACTAAGAGGCGGGAGCCGGCCGAGCAGAGCTCCCCCTTGCCGTAGAAGATCGCGTTGATCGCCCCTTTGGCGGCGGCGTCCAGATCCGCGTCCGCGAAGACCACGTTGGGGGACTTGCCGCCGAGCTCCATCGAGACGCGTTTGACAGTGCCGGCCGCGGCACGGAGGATCGACTTGCCCGTTTCGGTCTCGCCGGTGAAGGAAATCTTGTCGATGCCGGGATGCTCCGCCATCGCCTTTCCGATGACCGCGCCCGGCCCGGTCAAGACCTGGAACGCCCCGGGTGGCAGGCCCGCCTCGGTCAGGAGCTCCGCGAAGAGAAGCGAGGTCAGCGGCGTGACGGACGCGGGCTTCAAGACGACGGCGTTTCCGAGCGCGAGAGCCGGAGCGATCTTCCACATCGCCTGGAGGAGGGGAAAGTTCCACGGTGTGATCGCGCCGACCACGCCGACGGGCTCCCGCAGCGTCAGCAGCATCGCGTCGGGACGAGCGGGGAAGGTGTCGCCGTAGAGCTTGTCCGCCGATTCTCCGAAATAGGCGAGGCACTCGGCAGCGGCGGGCATGTCGATCTTGGCCGATTCGAAGATCGGCTTGCCGTTGTCCATCGTCTCGACCCGCCCGAAATCCTCGGCGCGAGAAAGGAGCAGCTCCGCCGCTCGCGTCAGGATGCGCCCGCGCTGGCGCGGCTTCATGGCCGCCCAGGGCCCGGACTCGAACGCCTTGCGGGCGCCGGCGACGGCTCGGTCGAGATCCTCCGCCCCGGCTTGCGCGACTTGCGCAATCGTTTCGCCCGTCGCGGGATTGGTCGTGTCGAAGCGCTTGCCCGTGGAAGAGGGCACGAACTTGCCGTCGAGGAAGAGGTCGGTTTGGAGCTTGAGGGACGGTTTGACTTCGGTCGCCATAGCTATCAGCTATCAGCTATCAGCTCTCAGCCAGAAAGCCGGGCTCTTGGCTCGGCTGAAAGCTGAAAGCTGTGAGCTGAAAGCTACTTTCCTTTGAACTTCGGAACTCTCTTCTCCTGGTTCGCGGCGATGCCTTCCTTCGCGTCCTCGCTCTGGAAGAGCAGCTGCTGAAGCTCCCGCTCGACGGCCAGTGCCGACTCGGTGGGCAGGTCCCAACCCGTCTGGACGGCGCGCTTGATGCGCCCGACCGCGCGCGAGGCCTTGTGGGGCGGCACGAACTGCCGCGCGTAATCCATGACCTGTTCCCACCACTCTTCCGCAGTGGCGTCGATGACCTGATTGAGCAGGCCCATCTCGTGCGCCTCCTCGAAGGAGAACGTGTTGCCGACGATCATGAGCTCGATCGCCTTGGATTTGCCGATCAGCTTGGCCAGGCGCGTCGTCCCGCCGGTGCCCGGCAGAACGCCCAGCGTGACCTCGGGCAGGCCGATCTTGCCGGCGTCCTTGCGGGCGATGCGAAGGTCGCAGGCCATCGCGATCTCGAGCCCGCCGCCGACCGTGTGTCCGTTCAACGCGGCGATGACCAGCTTGGGCGTGTGCTCCAGTCGCAGGAGAGTCTCGTTGGCATGGAGGCAGAAGAAATACTTGAAGCCCGGGGTGACGGCGTTCAACATCCCGATGTTGGCGCCGGCCGAGAAGAATCGGTCTCCCTTGCCGCGCAGGACGATCACGTGCACGTCATCGTCGAATCGAGCCCGAAGAATCGCATCGTCGAGCTGCCGCATCATCGCGTAGGTATAGGTGTTGGCGGGCGGGTCGTCCATCTCGATCACCGCGATCCCGTCCGCGGCGCGGTACTGGATGACCGAATGGTCGAGCTGCGAGCTCGTCCAATCCCGCTGTTTTGTCTCAGTGCTCATGGTTCCTCCAAAGGAATACCAATGTTATCAAGGCGAGAGGCGAGTGGGGGAGGGGGTGAGGGGGCGAGGGGGAGACGGAAGAGCCATCGCTTCGTTTTCTTCACCCTCTCTCCCACTCCCCCCCTCTCCCACTCCTCTTCGTCGGGTCCACCCACTCCGAGGAGCCGTCCGAGTGCATTTCCTTTTTCCAGATCGGAACAGCCGTCTTGATCCTGTCGATCGCGGCGCGGCAGGCTTCGAAGGCCTCCGCCCGGTGAGGCGAGACCGCCACGATGGCGACGGAGACTTCCCCCACGCGGAGATGACCCACGCGATGCTCCACGTGAACACGCGTCAGCGGCCACTCGCGCTCGAGGGAGCGAACGATTTTCGCGATCTCGCTCTCGGCCATCTGTCCATAGGCCTCGTACTGGATGCCCGCCGTCGGCCGGCCCTCGTTCTCGTTGCGGACGACCCCGAGAAAAAGGCAGACGGCGCCGTCGCTCTCGCGGGCCGCGAGAAGCAGCGAGGCGACATCGATGGGGGAGGAGGTCAGGTACATAGGGATTTCGGATTTCGGATTTCGAATTTCGGATTTCGACGGGAGGGGGAGTGTGATCGGACTTCAAATTCGCAATTCGAAATTCGCATTTCGAAATCGTTCCTCATCCGCCCGCCACGGGCGGAAGAAAGACGACCTCATCATCGTCGGCAAGCGCGCTGTCGGCGGACACGTATTCGCGGTTCACGGCTGCTGGTGGCATCGACGGGAACGCAGCGAACCGCGGGACCTCCGCACACAGCTCCGTCCACAGCTGCCGGACCCGGGTTCCGTCGGGCACTTCCCGCTCCTCCTCATCCCGGCCGCGAGCCTCGCGAAACGACGCAAAATAAAGCAGATGGATCCTCACGGCGAAAAGTCTCCCACTGTCGACTGTCGACTGTCGACTTGTATTTTGACCGACCGGTCAGTTAACATCCCCATTATGCCAGCCGTGCCGAACAACCACGAAGCCGAACGCCGGCTGAACCTTCTGAAGGCCGCCTTCCGAGAGGTCGCCGAGAAGGGTTTTTCGGAGGTGCGCCTGGAGGACATCGCGCGGCGCGCCGGAGTCTCCAAGGGAGTGACCCTCTACTACTTCGCGTCCAAGGAGGATCTCTTCCGCGAGCTCTTCTCCTGGCTGATCGACTCGATCGCGCAGCGGATGCGCGAGGCGGTCGACCGCGCTCCGGATCCCGTCGAGAAGGTTCGCGCGCTCGTCGCGTTGATCTTCCCGTCACCGGCTCGCAATCGAGCGTTTTTCCGGGTCTACGTCGACTTCTGCGGTGTTGCCGCGCGACGAGAGGCTTTCCGCGAAGTCGGCGAGCGCTTCTATTCCGGCTGCCGCGAGATCGACGGCGGGATCGTCCGCGAGGGCATCCGGCGCGGCGTGTTCGCGCTGCGAGACCCGGAGGAGGCGGCCTCGACTCTCCGCGCCATCTTCGACGGTCTCATGCTGCAGTGGTTGATGGAAAAGGAGCCAGAGATTTCTTTCAGCGTCTATCGAGACCGCTGCGAGAGGGAGCTGCTGGCTTACTTGCTCCCCGCGAAATCAACGCGGGGGAGGGGAAAACTATGAGGACACCCATCGAAAGCCCGTGGCGACCCTGTGCCAACGACAACTGCCCGCGGCCGGCCTCGCCTGGGGAGCCTCTCTGCGAGACCTGCGCGCTGGAGCGTTCGCTCTACCGGCGGGCCGAGCGCAGCGCCCGCGCGGACGCTCGGGGCTCTGTCTCGTCCCACGCGGCTCGCTGGCGTTCGGTAGAATCCCCGGCTAACTGAGCGACGATCTCGACGACACGGGCTCGCGGCGCCGGCACGCCGAACAACCGCCCTCGCGGACGGACTCTCGACGTTTGTCCGGCAAGGTCGCCTTCGTCACCGGCGCGTCGCGCGGAATCGGCGAAGCGATCTCGCGGCGGTTCGCCGCGGAAGGGGCCCGCGTCGCGCTCGCCGCGCGCAACGAGGCTTCCTGTGCCCGGATCGTGGCCGATATCACGCGCCGGGGAGGTGAGGCGATCGCGATCGGTTGCGACGTCACCCTCGCGGTTTCGGTTTCCACTGCGATTGCCGCGGTCGTGTCGAAGTGGGGGCACATCGACATCCTCGTCAACAACGCGGGATTGGGGGGAGCGACGCCGATCGACGATCCGGACGATTCCCGCTGGAACGCGATTCTCGCGACCAATCTGACCGCGGCCTTCCGGGTGACGCGCGAGGCGGCGCCGTTTCTGGCAAGAGGCGGACGGATCATCAACATGTCTTCCGTCTTGGGACGATTCGGTGTGCCGGGCTTTGGCGCGTATTGCGCGTCCAAGCACGGCATCATCGGGCTGACGCGAGCGGTCGCGCTGGAGCTCGCGCCACGTCAGATCACCGTCAATGCGCTCTGTCCGGGATGGGTGGAGACGGAGATGGCGCGTGAAGGCTTTCGCAGGATCGGTCGGCAGGCGAAGAAGACGGAGGAGGAGGGCCGGCACGCGGCGGCGAAGATGGCCCCTCTCGGACGAGTGCTTGATCCCTCCGAGATCGCGGGTCTGGCTGCGTACCTGGCTTCCGATGAAGCCAAGTCGATCACCGGTCAGGCCCTGGTCATCGACGGCGGGCAGGTGATGCCGTGAAATCAGTGACGAGTGACGAGTGACAAGTGACAAGTGGAGAGCCACGGAGACTCCGGTCACTCGTCACTTGTCACTTGTCACTTGTCACTTCTCTCCCGTGATTCGCGCCATCTTCTTCGACGCCGGCGCGACGCTGCTTCATCCGGATCCCCCCGTCGAGCAGGTATATGCGCGGGAGTTCGCGAAAGAGGGAGCGCCGTTTTCGCCGGAGGACTTCGCCTCGGCATTGACCCGCGCCTGGGAGGAGGTCCATTCCCAGGCGGCCGCCGATCGGTACGGCGGCGTAGCGGGAGAAGCCGAGTTCTGGAGTCGCTTCTTGAACCGGGTGCGGGGTTTTCTCGACGGCGGCTCGGTTTCACCCGAGGCTTTTGCCAGGCTCGCCACGCATTTCCGGGATCCCACGTCCTGGGCAATCTACGACGATGTGATTCCCGCGCTGGACACGCTGGCCGCGCGGGGGCTCGTCTTCGCGGTCGTCTCCAACTGGGATTCCTATCTGCCGGCTCTCCTGGAAAGTCTGGGCCTGTCGGCCCGTTTCCGCACGATCTCCGTCTCGGCCATCGAGCAGACGGGCAAACCGGCGCCGGAGATCTTCCTGCGGACCTGCGAGCGTCTCCACGTTGCCCCCGGGCAAGTGCTCCACGTCGGTGACTCGATGGCGGAGGACTATCAGGCTGCTCGAGCAGCCGGACTCGCCTCGTTGCTCTTGGACCGCGGGGGACGGCACCCCGGCGTCGCCGATCGCATCGAGTCGCTCGTTGAGATATCGGCGAGGCTGGGGACGTGAGTCAGCGGTCAATAGTCGGTAGTCGGTAGTCGGTAGTCGGTAGTCAAAAAGTCAACAGTCAACAGTCGACAGTCGACAGTCGGTAGTCGGTAGTCCAGGTGCTGTCATCCCGAGCGCAGAGAGGGATCTGCTCTGGTCGGTTGAGGCAATTCGGTCAAACCCTTTCCGGGCGGACCGGCTCGCGCGCGGGCGCCGGCTCGCCCGGACGGGGCGGATCCTCGGCGGGAGGTCTTCGCGGCGGTTCCTCCGCAGGAGGACGTTCCGGGAGGGGGTCGCGAATCGGGCCCGACGAAGGCGGACCGTCCGGCTCGCGAACCGGCTGCGTGCGGCCGGCCTTCTCTTCCAGATTCATGTCGGCGTCTACTGCAAGGAGCAAGCCGTGAGAGGGTTCCACGCCGCGCGAGCGTGCGCCCGATTCGCGAGCGCGCTTTCACCTTGAACCGGGGACTTTGAAACCTTATTCTGCCCGCACCTTGTCCGTGATTCGGCGCCTCCTCCAGACAAAGTCGCTCGACGAGCTCATGGCCGAGACGGAAGAGCCGGGCCATCGGTTGAAACGCGCGCTCGGTCCCTGGAACATCCTCGCTCTGGGCGTGGGCGCGATCATCGGCGCCGGAATTTTTGCCACGATCGGGACCGCCGCCGCGGGCGATGCCCAGCGGCCGGGAGCGGGACCGGCGCTGATGCTCTCCTTCGTGCTGACCGCGGTCGTCTGCGCGTTCACGGCTCTCTGCTACGCGGAGTTCGCCTCGATGGTTCCCGTAGCCGGCTCGGCGTACACCTACTCTTACGGGACTCTGGGGGAGCTGGTCGCCTGGATCATCGGTTGGGATCTCATCCTCGAGTACGCCATCGGCAATGTCGCGGTCGCGATCTCGTGGGCCAACTACTTCAATACGTTCCTCGAGGGTTTCGGCCTTCGTTTGCCCAACTGGCTGACGATCGATTTCACGACCGCCAGAGACCGAATGCCGGAGGTCGTCAAGGCCGCGCCGCACGTGTTCGGGATCCCGATCGTCTTCAATATCCTGGCCTTTGCGATCGTCGCCGCGATTACGGTGATCCTGGTCTGGGGCATCCGGGAATCGGCTCGCTTCAACTTCTGGATGGTGGCGATCAAGCTGGTTGTCCTCGGCTTCTTCGTCTTTGTGAGCTTCCACTACGTCAAGCGGGCCCATTGGAGACCGTTCGCTCCCAATGGGTTTTCCGGAGTCGCGGCCGGAGCGGCCATCGTCTTCTTCGCCTACATCGGCTTCGACGCGGTCTCGACGACGGCCGAGGAAGCGCGCAATCCCAAGCGCGACATGCCGATCGGGATCATCGGCTCGCTCGTCGTCTGCACGATCATTTACGCCGTCATCGCCGCGGTCTTCACCGGCATGATTCCGTACCCTGCCTTGAAGCAGACGCTCGCGACCGAGCAAGCCGAGCCTCTGACACTGGCGATGAAATACGTCGCGATGCCCAGCTGGATGGTTGGCGTCGTGGCGTTCGGTTCCGTCGTCGCGCACACGGCGGTCCTTCTCGTCTTCCAGCTGGGGCAGCCGCGGATCTTCTTCGCGATGGCGAGGGACGGCCTTCTTCCCAAGGCGTTCGCCAAGGTTCATCCGAAGTTCCGGACTCCGCACGTGACCACGATTCTGACCGGCGTCTTCGTCGGAGTGACGGCCATGTTCACCTCCCTGGATGAAATGGTCAACCTGACCAACATCGGGACTCTCTTTGCGTTCATCCTGATCTGTCTGGGGATCATCATTCTTCGCTACAAGGACCCGGATCGGGAGCGGCCGTTCCGAGTCCCCTTCGGTCCGCTCTTGCTGCCCGTGATGGGTATCGTGTCCTGTCTGGGTCTGATCTACTACCTGCCTCCCTCTTCCTGGTGGCGCTTCGTCGGGTGGCTGGGCATCGGGCTCGTGATCTATCTTCTGTACGGCTACCGGCACAGCCGTCTGCGTGACGCCGGGCCGCGGCCGCCCACGTTCAATCCCGCGTCGGGACTGCCGCCCTCGGAAACCTGAGACCGGGACACGGGACTCGGTACTCGGAACTCGGAGAGCAGGAGCCGGGTCCCGTTCGAGTCCCGAATCCCCAGTCCCGAGTTCCGTCTTCTTCGGGCACGAGGCATGCTAGCTTCGGGGGCGGAGGTGGATGATGGTCAAACGCTTCGCGCTCTTCTTCGCTGTTCTGATGGTCGCCGGCGCGGCCCGGGGCGACATCGCAACCAAGAAGTTCGACTGGACGCCGGTCAACGGCATTCAGCAGGTGGACTTTCAATGGAACGGGCTCTCGATCGCCCAGATCGAATGGAATCTCGGAAACCGCGTCAAGCCCCTCGATGTCTCGACGGCAAGCGCCACCGTGCGGCTGGACAACAACTCCAAGACAGACATGGTCGTCGGCATCGGGATCGCCGTTTTTGACGAGGCCGGCAACCTGGTGGCCGCGGGGAGCGGGGGAAACAAGCTCGGCCACCTGGGTAAGGGGGACCGTGACGAGTTTCGTATCGCGTTTCCCTACGTCTATCGCAATCTTCCCAACGCGAAGACAATCCTGATCACGCTGGAAACCAACGAGCCGAGCTGGAAGGACAAGGGAAAGTAACGGTCGCGCAGCGGCTGCCTGCGAGGTTACGGCTGCTTTCGCGAGTCTTTCGAGCGGAGCGCGCCGAGTCCGCCTTGCCCGGCGTAACCGGTCAGCTCGGCGTAAGCGCGGCCTTCGATGGGTTGTCCCGCGCGGAAGCCGGACACGCGGCACGCCCCTTCCCAGTAGGTCACCGCGGTGGACTGCTCGGTGACGAGCTCCTGGTCTGCCACCAGCGGCTCGACTGACAGATCCAGGCCGAGTGAAGAGATCGCGACGCGCCAGCCCGCCGGATAGCTCGCCTTCGTCCGCGCCGAGCGCCAGCGGGAGACCTCGGTCAGGCTCACCTCGCGCCAGCTCACCGGCTTGGCCGGTCCGGTTTTCGGGACGAAGGTTCCGGCGGAGAAATCAGTCGCGGCGCCGTTCTCCGCCCGCATGCGATACAGCATCAGCTCGGAACCGTCCGAGAGCTGGAGCGCGAACCAGTCCCATCCGACCACTTCGCGGGGCAGTCCGCCGGGCCCCCACTCGTGGTCGAACCAGGCGGTTCCCGAGACGCGGGCGCGGCGCCGGCCGTCGCGAAACTCTCCGGAAGCTTCCAGGCGCGTGATCGAGACGTAGTGGGAGTAGTCGTTGCTGCCGGCGCCCTTTCGCGAGAGACCGCCGGGCCCGTTCAGGACAGGCGCCTTGGCCGCGCGAAGAGTCAACTCGAGTTGGGCGTCGGGGCCGCCGGCGCGCAGCCGATGGACTCCCTCCGAGGCCCGCGCGAACCAATCCTCGTTGGATACGTCGAGTCGTCCCTCCGCGGCCTCGGCGATGCCCGGCAGGGCCAGGTGTGACTTCTCCTCGAAGTGGAAGGAGCGGCCAGCCACGTCAGTCCAGGCGAAGTGGGCGAGGTGAACGTCCTTGACCCGAAAAAATGTCAGCTGAAAGCCGAACTCATGTCCCGCCTCGTCGCGCAGGTGTCCCGTGTAGTACCACCACTCGATCGGCGCGTCGAGGTGGGAGCCGTGGTCTCTTGGGAACGTGATGTCGCTTCGAGGCTCCGGGGTCGACGCCAGAGCGAGCAGGGAGAGAAAGAGGAATTGAATCATTGAATCATTGAATCATTGTGGGATTGACTCTGATGAGGCTCAACTCGTCCCAATCAAACAATGAATCAATGACTCGATGAATCAATGTCCCCTCATTCTTCCTGCAGCGCCGCCGCAGGATCGACGGCCGCCGCCAGACGGCCCGGATAGACGCCGGCCAGCACCGAGGCGGCGAGCACCGCGGAGGCGATCGCGATCAACCGGGCCGCGGGCAGGGAGACCACGACCGTCCAGCCGAAAGACTGCGGGTTGATGACAGCGAGAAGCAGGTAGGCGAAGGCGGCCGCCGCGGCGCAGGCGGCGACCGTCGCCGTGGTGCCGATCAGCGCAGCCTCGAGCAGGACGCCGAGCCGGATCTGACTCGACGCGGCGCCCACGGCGCGCAGGAGCCCGAAAGAGCGGCGGCGTTCCACGGCCGAAGCGACCAGAGCGTTGGCGACTCCCAAAATCGCCACCGCCACCGCAATGGACTCGAGCGCACGCGTCACGGCGAAGGTCTGGTCGAAGATCTTGAGCACTTCGCGACGCAGCTCGCGGTTGGTCGAGACCGCCAGCGCGTAGCGGCCGGAGGCGGCGGCGAGTAGACGCCGGCGAAGCTCGTTGGGGTCGACGCCCGCGGACGCGGCGACGGCCACGCTCGTGACCCGGAAGTCGGAAAAGAGAGACAGGTACAGCCCGCGGTCGAGCAAGACCGTGCCGCGGTCGTTGGAGTAATCTCGATAAACGCCGGCCACGCGGAAGCCGCGAGGCCCCGCCGGCGTGGGGATCGTCACGTGCCCGCCCGCCGCGACGCCGAAACGCCGGGCGAAGGGCTCGGAGATGAGCGCCTCGCCCCGCTCGCGGGCCCTCGAGGCCGTCGCGTGCGCGTCTCCTCCTCCGACCAGCGGAAGACCTCCGAGGCGCGCGACGACTTGGAAATCACCGGAGCCGATCGTGAAGGGCCGCCCCTGCGCGTCGGTGACGTCGCGAACGCGAAGAGGGTCGACCTGCGCCACGCCCGGCATCGCGCGGAGAAAGGGGAGGATCTCGGGCGGCAAGTCTCCGACCAGACCGCGGCTCCTTCCCGCGGCCGCCTTGACCCAGAGATCGGACCGGAGCGTGGATTCGACCCACACACGCACGGTCTCCCGGATCGAAGCGACCGTCACGATCATCGCGAGCGTCATCCCGAGCGCCAGCGCGAGCGCGGCGACGGCAATGGCGTTTCGGGCGAGCGATCCGCCAAAGAAGCTCGAAGCCAGCCGGCCCGGCACGCCGAAGAGGCGCGCCAGAGGCCGAGCAGCCGCCCGCGAGGCGATGCGGATCGAGAAGGGAGCCAGCAAAGCCAGCGCGACGACCACAAAAAGGACGGCGGCAAATCCGAAGAGCGGGAACCCGTCGACCGGCGGCGCCGTGGAAGCCAATCCCGCCGCGAGAAGCAAGGCGACGGCCGCAAGGGCTCGGGGAGACTGGCGTTCTCGGCGCACGCCCTCGATCGACCCGACGCGCATCGCCGGCGAGGGAGCGACGCGGGTGGCCTCGGCCGCCGGAACGAGCGTCGCGACAAGCGCCGCTGCCATGCCGACACCCGCTGCGAGCCAGACCGCAGGCGCATAACCGGCGCCAGCGATGCGGGCCGTGGGCAGATAAATACTCGAGACAGTGCCGGCGACCGCGCGCAGGGCCGCGCGGGCCAGGACCGTTCCGCCGAGCTCGCCCAGAACCGTACCGGCGGCGCCGATCGCGAGTCCCTCCGCCACGAACACCAGGAAGACCGCGCCGCGAGAGACGCCGAGCGCGCGCAGGGTCGCGATCTCGGGCCGCCGCCGCAGAACCGAGATCGAAACGGCGTTGGCGATCAGAAACACGCCGACCAAGAGAGTCAACGATCCGAGCGCGTTCAAGTTGAATCGGAAGGCCCGGACCATGCGATCGGCCGTGGACGCGCTTGCCGAGGGGGGCGCCAGCGACAGCCCTGCCGGAAGCCGCTTTCGAATCTCGGCCTCGATCGCGGCGCGCGACTGACCCGGCGCGAGCACGATGTCGATCCGGTCCACGAGCCCCGGCTTTCCGAGAAGCCTCTGCGCGGTGAAGAGGTCGGTGACGATCAGATCGCCGCCGGCGGCGCGGGCCGCGCCGGAGAGCTCCAGGAGGCCCGCGATCGGAACCGTCCTCAGGACGCCTCCGGCAACAATATATAGATTGTTGCCGGCCGAAAGCCCCTGCCGCCGCGCGAAGGCGTCCGTCACGAAGACAGAGTCCGCGCCAAGGCGGCCTTCCGGGCGCCCCCCTCCGACGATCTTCAATTCCCGCACGACGCGGTCTCCTCCCGGATCGATCCCGAGAAGGGGCACGACTTCGCCCGAGCTTCGGACGACCGCGGTCCCCGTAACGACGGGAGCGAAGGAGGCGCGTCCCCAGAGAAAGGCGAGCGATCGCAGGGCTTCCACGGGAACTCCCGCCGCGCCGGTGATCACGAAGTCGCTGCGGCCTGCGAGGGTGGCGGCCGCGTCGCGGAACGACTGGGTGACGCTCCGATTCGCGTGATGAATCGCGGCCACCGCGGCCACCCCGATCGCCACACCCAGCACCGGCAGCGCCGCCCTCATCGGTCGCCGCCTCGCGGGGCCGAAAACGAGCGCTCCAAGCAGAAGCCGATAGCGCCTCATCGCGCGGGCGATCATAGTCGCGGGGCGACTGTCGCTGTCCGATCCGGGTGTCGCTGTCCGATCCGGGCTAGTCTCTCGCTCTCGCCATGGGCAAACGAAGATCTGGACTCCCGGAGTGGGCGCCGCCGGCCGTGGCGGTCTCGATCTACTTTCTGCTCCGCCTGCCCGGGCTTCTGGCGCTCCCGATTTTTTGCGATGAGTCGGTCTACCTGCGGTACGCGCAGCTGATTGCCCGGGCTCCCGTCTCGAGGGCATTCCTTTCGGTCGTCGATCCGAAGCCGCCCCTTCACTACTGGCTGCTGGCGCTGGTCTTTCGCACAACGAGCGACCCGCTGCTCGCGGCTCGGCTGCTCTCGGTCGTCGCCGGCGCTGTCTCGGTACTGGTGCTCTTCCCCTTGTGCCGTGAGCTTGCGAGTCTTGCGCGAGGCGCGCAGAGGAAAGAAGTTGGAACCGCCCCGACAACAGACACGTTCGCTATATTTGCCTCTGCCCTCTTCGTGGCCTGTCCCTTCCTGGTGTTCTACCAGCGGCTCGCGCTCGCAGAGGGGCTTCTCGTTCTCGAGGCATTGCTCGTCGCGTGGCTCTCTCTGCGCTGGGCAGCGTCCGCGGGCGGACCGGCGGCGCGGTTTCGAAGAGAGGCGCTCGTCCTGGGTCTCGCGCTTGGCGCGGCGTTGCTCACCAAGCAGAACTTCAGCTACGTGCTCTTCGGCCTGCCAGTCCTCGCCGTTGCTCTGCGTCCCTGGCGAGACCTCCAGCCGATGTTTCGCCGATACGCGCTCGGGTTTCTCGGAATCCTCGCTCTCTCGATTCTTCTCTTCCTTCCGTACCTGGTCGTGCAGCCGGGCCCGCCGCTTCGCGATCGGCTGTTCTACAGGGCGACTCACGGCGGCTTCTCGGGCGGGATCGCGTCTCACGCCCGGATTGCCTGGGACAACTGGCGCTACGTCTTTTTCCCAACGACGATGACGCCGATCTCGCCAATCCAATATGAGGGCTTCCGAGCGCCGGCCGAAGGCGGATGGCTCTGGATCTATTTGACGCCCCCGGTTTTTCTTCTGGCGGTGGCGGGACTCGCGGCGCTCGCGTGGCTCAAGGAGTATCGCCTGCTTTTTTTTCTCGGCAGCTGGACGCTGCTGGCGCTCTGTCCGTTTCTCCCGTTCGCGACGGTCGCCGTTCCGCGCTACGCGGTCACAGTTGTGCCGCCGCTTCTTTTCGCCGCCGCCTTCCTGCTCGATCGGGTGGTGCGAGGCGTCGGGAGACTGTTGGGTGGAGCATTTCCGGCCAGAGCGGCAGCCGCCGTCGTCCTCCTGGCGCTCTCGGCCTGGCCGCTCGTTTCCATCGCGGATCAGGATACCCGCTGGGATCGCCAGCGGCTCGTCCGCGCGGACCGCTGGCAGTACGTCTCCGGCTGGCCGTGCGGCCTGGCCTCGCGGCGGACCGCCGACTTCCTGCGCGCGCGCGCGGCGACCGGCCCGATCGTCGTCATCACAACGGAATCGCTCGGAACTCCCAACGACGTCCTCTGGACGTACCTGGATCGGACGCGGAACGTGTCGCTTTTCTTCGCGCCGTGGGCGCTCGAAGCGCCGATCCTGCGCCCTGTCACCGGCCAGCCGGATCGCTTCCTTCTCAACGCGGACCTGCACGATCTCTGGTACCGCAAGGAGGTCGTGTCCGTCCGGCCGGACGTGCCGATCTTCCTCGTGTCCATGGATCCCTACCCCATGCCGGACGGAAAGACGGCTTCCGCCGACAGCCTTCTGCGGCCCCGCAATCCGCAGTTACGGGAGGTCGCGCGGTTCGAAAACATTCCCATGGACCTGCCGCACCGGGTCGACAGCGTGGTGGTGTACGAACTCAGTCGGTAGTCGGTAGTTTCGACTCGAGACGTCCGACGTTCAGGCGGCGTGGATACTCCCGGTTCCGCTGGTTCCGCCGATCGAGAAACGGGAGCAGATCCTTCGCTGCGCTCAGGATGACAGCGTCTCGACTACCGACTACCGACTACCGACTTCCCCTGCGATTCTTCCGTCCCGGATCTCGACGATGCGTTCGGCACGAGCGGCGGCGGACGGGGAGTGTGTCGCCAGAAGCAGCGTGACTCCCCGCTCGCGTCGGATCTCGTCCAACAGAGTGAGAACCTGATCTCCGTTTCGGCTGTCCAGATTGCCGGTGGGCTCGTCGGCCAGCAGCAGCCGCGCGCCCGTGACGAGCGCCCTCGCGATGGCGACGCGCTGCATCTCTCCTCCCGAGAGCTCGTAGGGGTGCGCCGACGCGCGCGCGCTAAGGCCGACACGCTCGAGCAGCTCCTGCGCCCGCCGGACCGAGTCCGCCTTCTCGTCCAGCGCGCGGGGCAGCTCGACGTTCTCGAGCACGGTGATGTGGGAAAGCAGGTTGAAGAACTGGAACACCATCCCGACCTCGCGACGGCGGTAGAGCGTGCGCTCACCCTCATTGAGCGAGCCGAGGTCTCGTCCGCCGACTTCGATCGATCCCGACGTGGGTCGATCGATGGCGCCGAGCAGATGGAGCAGCGTCGATTTGCCGCCGCCGGATGGGCCCACCACCGCGGTGAACTCACCGGGAGCAAACTCGAGATCCACCCCATCGAGCGCAACGACCGGCTCCGCCCCTTCGTAGACCTTTCGGACCGAGCGGCAGGAAACCGCGGGAGCGGAGGCTTGGACAGAAGTCACGGCGTTGGAGGATATCGGTTACATTTGCGAAAGATGGCGGTCGATCAAGAAGCTATCAGCTCTCAGCTGTCAGCTATCAGCCAAGCCTCAGGCTCGGCTGGCTGGTTTTGAGCTGAGAGCTGAGAGCTGAAAGCTGAGAGCTCGATGCTCCCGCTTCTGCGCGCCTGGCGCCAGCGCGCTCTGATCCTCGCGCTGACCCGCCGCGAGCTCCAGGCGCGGTATCGCAATGGAGTCCTCGGCTACTTCTGGTCGCTCGTCAACCCCCTCCTTCTGCTTCTCGTGTACGCGACCGTCTTCCGTCTGGTGTTCAAGCCGAGGGCGGATGTGCATCCCTATTCCCTTTTCCTTTTTTCGGGGGTCCTCACCTGGGGATTCGTCTCCTCGGCATTGCTCGACGCCGCGGAGACATTCCGCGCGAACGGACCCCTGTTGCGCAAAACGACCGTGGCGCCCGAGGTCTTTCCCGCCGTGGCCGTCGGGGCGCGGCTTTCGCACCTCCTGCTCGCCCTTCCGGTCCTGGCCGCGGCGATTCTCGTCGCGGGCATTCTGGGCGCCGTGCGGCCCGGTCTCGAAGCATTGGCGTTTCCGGCGGTGGTCTTTCTCTTGACGCTCGCGGTCTTCGGGATCGCGCTCGCGGTTTCTTCGCTGGCCGTTCACTTCGGAGACGTGCGCGATCTGGTCGCCAACCTGCTGACGCTCGCCTTTTTCCTGACGCCGATCCTTTATCCGATCGACTCGGTTCCGGACCGATTCCGCCCGTGGCTGCGCGCAAATCCTTTCGCCACGTTCTTCGCGGCGATTCACGACAGCGCGTTCTTTTTCCGACCGATTCCTGCCGCCGACTGGCTCTGGATGACCGGAACAGCGCTGGTCTGTCTGGGAGTCGGCGCCGCGATCTTCGAGAGGCTCCGCGATTCGATCGCGGAGGAAGCGTAGTTGGGAGATGAGGGGGAGAGGGGGAGAGGGGGAGAGGGGGAGAGGGGGAGAGTCGATGAGTGAGACCTCCGCTAGCCGCGCGGTCGTTGTCGACCATGTGACGAAGCTTTACCGGCGATACGGGCGGAAGCATACGGTTGGCACGCTGAAGTCCGCGCTGCTCGCGGGCCGCGCGCGGCATTCGCTTTCGCCGGATTCGGCGGTCCCGGCGCTCGTGGACGTCTCCTTTCAGGTGGATCCTGGCGAGACGCTCGGAATTGTCGGGCCCAACGGATCCGGTAAGTCGACTCTGCTGAAGCTGCTCGCCGGCATCGTCCGTCCGACGCAGGGGAGCGTGACGGTCGAGGGAAGGTTGGGGGCTCTTCTGGAGCTCGGCGCGGGGTTCCATCAGGAGATCTCGGGCCGCGAGAACATCGAGATCAACGGGCTCCTTCTCGGTCTGACGCGCCGCCAGATCGCGCAGCGGTTCGACGAGATCGTGCGCTTCGCCGAGCTCGAAGAGTTCCTGGACGCGCCGCTCAAGACCTACTCCTCGGGCATGGCGGTGCGCCTGGGCTTCTCGATCGCGGCCCACAGCGATCCGGACGTGCTTCTCGTCGATGAAGTACTGGCAGTGGGAGACGAGCGCTTCGCCCACCGGTGCCTGGAGAAGTTCGCCGAGTTCGAGCGGGCCGGCAAAACGCTCCTTCTGGTCTCGCACGATCTCGCCCTCGTTGCGGAGCATTGCCGCCGCGCTCTGTGGCTCGACGGCGGGCGGCTGCTCGCCGACGGACCCGCGGCAGAAACCGTGGCGCGCTACCGGGAAAGAGTCGCGCAGGAGGAGGGGAAGGGGAGGCTGGAGGAGGGGGAGAGACGCGGGGACGCGGAGACGCGGGGACGCGGGGAAGGAATCGGATCGGGAGCCGCGACGATCGAACAGGTCCGGTTGCTCGATGGAGCGGGCAAACCGGCGGGGAGGGTTCGGTCGGGAGAGGCCGCGCGGCTGGAGATGGAAGTGGACGCGCCGTCTCCTCTGTCGGATTTCGTGTTCGGTTTCGCGCTGACGACCGTGGCGGGATCCGTTGTCTTTGGAACGAACACGGACCTGGAGGGGTTCCAACCGGCGCAGTTTGCGGGACGGGCGGTTGTCGGCCTGGAGATTCCCTCTTTGACGCTCGCCCCCGGCGTCTATTGCGTCGACACCGCCATCCACGCCCGGGACGGCGCGCCCTACGACTACCGCCGCGATGTGCTGCGCTTCGAGGTGACGGCCGACCGAGGAACAGCCGGCTTCTGGAGTCCTCCGCGGCGGTGGAGCTTCGGCGGCGCGATTCGCTGGAAAACGTGACGACGGGCAACACTCCCATTCCGGCGAGCCCCTCCAGGCTCCGTACGTTTCTGCGCCGGAGATTCTCCCGGGAAGAGACTTTGGGGCTGTACCTCACCGTCGGCTTCGTGGCCTTCGCTCTTCTCGTCGCGCTCTTCGGGATCCTCGCCGACGAGGTCTTCGAGGTGCACGGAGAAAACCCGATCGACCGGCGGATCACGCTCGCGGTCCGGGCTCTGCACGCGCCCGGGCGGGACGCGCTGGCCCGCACGATCACGGACCTGGGAGATGTGCGATTCCTGATGCCGGCTGCCCTCGCGACGGTCGCGGCGCTCTACATCAAGGGCCGGCGAGTCTCCGCGCTGCTCTTCGCGGGCTCCGTCCTCGGAGGCTGGCTGCTCGAAACGGTGCTCAAGATTTCGTTTCACCGTACTCGGCCCGACCTGTGGCCGGCGCTGGTGACCGAGAAGACCGCGAGCTTCCCCTCCGGCCACGCCACGATGACGACGGTGTTCTTCGGCGGGATCGTGGCGCTCGTCTTCCATCTGACCAAGAACCGGCGGGCCCGAGCGGGAGCGCTTTTCGCGGTAGCCGTGATCGTGCTCGCTGTCGGGTTCACGCGCATCTACCTCGGGGCTCACTGGCTGACGGACGTCCTCGCGGGTTATCTCGTCGGCCTGCTGTGGGTCGTGCTGTGCGCGACCGGGACCGAGTATTTCGCGCGGCGAGGCCGCGTGAAGAATTGATTCATTGAAACATGGATTCATTGTGTGATTGGGGCGAAGAAGTTCTATTTCGAGTCAATCCGACAATGACTCAACGACTCAATGATTCAATCCCTTCACGGTAGACTCACCCAACGCATGCGAGACACCTTTCTCCCGTTTGCTCGGCCGAGCCTCGGCGAGGACGAAATATCGGAAGTGGCCGATACGCTGCGTTCGGGATGGATCACGACCGGTCCGAAGGTCGAGAAGTTCACCGCGGCCTTCGCCGATTACGTCGGTGGGCGCTTCGCCGTTCCCGTTTCCTCCGCCACGGCCGGGCTCCACGTCGCGCTGATGGCCTTAGGGGTCGGCCCGGGGGACGAAGTGATCACGACGCCGATGACATTCGTCGCCACGCTGAACACGATCGTCCACTGCGGAGCCGTGCCCGTCCTCGCCGACATCGACGCCTCGACCCTGAATATTCGCGTGGAGGAGATCGAAAGAAAGATCACTGCCCGTACGAAGGCGATCGTTCCGGTCCACTACGTCGGCCAGCCCGCGGATCTCGATCCGATCCTCGGGCTTGCGGCCTCGCGCGGCCTCGCGGTCCTCGAGGACGCCGCCCACGCGGTCGGGGCCGAGTACAAGGGTCGCCGCATCGGATCTTTTCCGACAACCTCGGTCTTCTCCTTCCACCCCAACAAGAACATGACGACCGGAGAGGGAGGCATGGTGGTCACGGAGGAGGAGTCGGTCTTCGAGAAGGCCTCGCTCTTCAAGTTCCATGGGATGGACAAGGAGTCGTGGAAACGCTTCGCGAAGACCGGGAGCCCGCGCTACGACGTCGCCATCCCGGGTTACAAGTACAACATGATGGACATCCAGGCGGCGCTCGGTCTGCATCAACTGCCGCGGCTCGACGGCTTCCTCGCGGAACGGGAGCGCCTCGCCGCGCGGTACGACGCGGCCCTGTCGGCAACGGTCGGCCTGATCCTGCCCCAGCGGGTTCCTTATCCGGTCCGGCATGCCTGGCACCTCTACACGCCGCTCGTGGACGTGGACCGGCTCACGATTGACCGCGACCGCTTCATGGAGGAGCTCAAGGCGCGCAATATCGGGACGGGACTCCACTACACGGCGGCGCATGAGTTCTCTTACTACGCGAACCGGTTCGGCTGGCGGCCGGAGGACTTTCCGGAGGCCCACTTCGTCTCGGAGCGGATCGTCTCGCTGCCGCTTTTCCCCGGCCTGACGGACTCGGATCAAGACGACGTCATCGAAGCGATCCGAGACGTGCTCTCCGAATTCCGTAAATGAAGATCTCCGTCGTCGTCCCGGTCTTCAACGAAGAGGCGAACCTGGAGGAGTTCCTGCGACGCGTGACCGCCGTCCTGGACGCTTCCGGGCGCCCCTACGAGATCATCCTGGTCGACGACGGCAGCCGCGATCGGTCGCTGGACATTCTCAAAGCTTGGGCCGTCCGGCGGCCGGACGTCCTGCGGGTCCTGGAGCTCTCCCGCAACTTCGGACAGCACCCGGCGATCCTTGCCGGCTTCCGGGACGTCACGGGAGACGTCGTCGTCACGCTCGACGCGGACCTGCAGAACCCTCCCGAGGAGATTCCCAAGCTGCTCGCGAAGTTCGACCAAGGCTACGACGTCGTCGGCGGAGTCCGGCAGCAGCGGCGGGACTCGGTGGCGCGGCGCCTCGCCTCCGTGATCGTCAACCGGGTGACGGCATCGATCACGCGGATGAAGCTGACGGACTTCGGATGCATGCTGAGGGCCTACTCGCGCGACGTCGTGGAGGAGATCAATCGGTGCGATGAGGCCTCGACGTTCATTCCGGCGCTCGCCCAGACCTTCGCGAGAAAGCCGACCGAAGTTGAGGTCGCGCACGCGCCGCGGACCGGCGGAGAGTCCGCGTACTCCTTCTACCGGCTGCTGCGGCTGAACTTCGATCTGATGACGGGCTTCTCCTCCGTTCCGATTCAGGTCTTCGGGATGCTGGGAACCGCCGTCGCGCTCGGGGGGATCGGCTTCGGCATTTTTCTGTTCGTCCGGCGGCTCATCGTGGGAGCCGAGGTCGAAGGGGTCTTCACCCTCTTCGCGATTCTCTTCACGCTGCTGGGGATCGCCATGGCGGGCCTGGGAATCGTCGGCGAGTACGTCGGT
>Ga0070698_100001832_pt1 | contig 23668 bp, 19 predicted proteins | sample KBSK1502metaG_FD_65477 | JGI IMG/M metagenome (GOLD analysis project Ga0070698, IMG submission 65477) | Corn, switchgrass and miscanthus rhizosphere microbial communities from Kellogg Biological Station, Michigan, USA - KBS K1-50-2 metaG | ecosystem: Host-associated > Plants > Roots >... | reverse complement strand
CTTATCCGGCGCCGCCGGGCGGCGACCTGGAGGCGGGGCGGAAGCTCTTCGAGTCGGTCGGCTGCCTGGCTTGCCACCGGGTGGGCAGCGACAAGCGCGGGCTGAACGAGGGCTTCGACGCCGCGTCGTTCCGGACCCACGGCCCCAACCTCGACGGCACCGGGAGCAAGGTGAGCGCTGGATGGCTCTACGCCTGGGTGCGCAACCCGCGCGGCTATTGGCACGAGACGCGCATGCCGAACCTCCGGCTCACCGAGAAGGAGGCGGCCGACCTCACCTCCTACCTCATGAGCCTGAAGAACGACGCGTTCGTCGGCCGGCCGCGCGCGCCCCTCGACGCCAAGCTCCGCGACGACATCGTCCGCGAGTACATGCTCGCGGCGAGTACGCCGGTGCGCGACGTGGATCAGAAGCTGGCGGCGATGGACGACCGCGAGCGCACTCTCTTCGTCGGCGAGAAGACGATCGGACGATACGGTTGCTTCGGGTGCCACACGATCAAGGGGTTCGAGAAGACCTCCCCCATCGGCGTCGAGCTGACCGAGGAAGGCTCGAAGCTCGTCGAGCGGCTCGACTTCGGCTTCGAGGAAGGCAAGATTCCCCACACGCTACCGGGCTGGGTGCACCGCAAGCTCCTCGAGCCGCGCGTCTTCGATCAGGGCAAGGTCAAGCGGCCGGAAGAGCTCCTGCGGATGCCGAAGTTCTGGGTGGCCGACAACGAGGCGGACGCGATCGTCACCGGCATCCTGTCCTTCACCAAGGAGCAGGTGCCGATGGCCGCGCAGCGCCAGCTCTCGGCCGAAGACCGCTTCGTCGCGCGCGGGCAGCGCCTCGTCCGCGAGAAGAACTGCCAGGGCTGCCACATCATCGGCGAGCGCGGAGGGGCGTTCCGCGAGATCGTCCGCTCGCAGCTCGAGGCGAGCGGAGGCGACACGACGCAGGTCGTGGGGCTCTCGCCCCCGCTGCTCTACAACGAGAAGGAGAAGGTGGGCGAGGGCGCGCGTGTGCAGACGGCCTGGCTCCACGACTTCATCAAGGACCCGTCGAGGAAGATCCGGCCCTGGCTCCAGGTGCGCATGCCGACCTTCGAGTTCAGCGAGGACGAGACCAATACGGTCACGCATTACTTCGCCGCCCTGGACAAGGTGCCGTTCCCCTACGAGCAGAAGCCCGAGCTGCAGGCGCCGATGGTCGCCACCGGCCACGAGCTCTTCACCAAGTGGCAGTGCATCAAGTGCCACGTGGTGGCGGGCAAGCTCCCGAACCAGGAGCCCGCCTTCATGGCCCCGGACCTCGCGAACGTCCCGACGCGCCTGCGCGCGGCGTGGCTCACGCAGTGGCTGGCCGACCCGCAGAAGATCCAGCCCGGCACGCGCATGCCTTCCAACTTCCCGGAGAAGCCGGAGGAGAACGCCTTCCCCGAGATCCTCGGAGGCGACCAGCACCGGCAGATCGAGGCCGTGCGGTCCTACCTGCTGACGCTCGGGCCGGGCGGGCCGCCCGTGGGGAGGGAGAAGGCCAAGACGGCTACGGCCGGCGCGGCCGCCGCCGCCGCTCCCGGCCGATAGACGTCGCATGGCCGCCCCCGCTGCGGCCGACGCCCTCGTCGTGGGCCCGCCGGCGGGCGGGCGCGACCGTATCGTCGACGCGCTTCGTACCGCCGGCCTCTCCGTCGCCGCGTTGACCGAAGCGGAGGCTCTGGGCCGGCGGGACCTGTCGTCCCCTCGCCTCGTCGTCCTCATCCGCGGTGGCCCCCGCGCCGCTCGCGAAGCGGCCCAGGTCCGGCTCCTCGCCCACCCCGCGCTGCACGGCGCGCCCCTGCTCGTGGTCGGAGCGGAAACGGACGTGGACAGTTACGGTGGCGCCCTTGCGCGAGGCGCTGCTGCCTACATGTCTTCGGCCGCGAGCCCGCCCGAGGTGCGCGACCTCGCGCGGCGCCTGGCCCGCGCGGCGGAGCGCCGGCGTACGGAAGGCCGTGCCGACGAGCACGATCGCCGGCGCGCCCGGCGACCGCTGCTCCTGAAGGTCGAGGTGGAGGACCGCGCGCGAAGCACCCGGCTGGCCGGCCACATCGTCGATGTGGGCCTCTCAGGCTGCCGGCTGGAACTAGCGGAGCCGCTCCCGAAGGGTACGCCCGTCGGGCTGCAGCTCCACGCATATCGCGAATCGACCGGGATCGTGCTCGCCGGCTCGGTCCGCTGGACCCGGCCGGACGAGGGCGACATGCATCTGGTGGCGGTGCGCTTCAACGGCACCTCCGCCTTGATGGCACGACGGCTGTTCGGCCTGCGCGGCTAGCCTGACGCATTTTCGCGTTCACGTGACCGCCCTGTCCGTGTGGCTCCTGCCGCCATCATCTCCGTTGCGCTGGTCAGTGCTGATCCGGTTAGACTGGAGGAGGATCGATGAGTGTGGATGCAGGCCCGGGGACTTCCATCGTGTGTTCGGTCGCGCCCATGCTGTCGGTGCGGAATGGCGCGCGGGCGGTCGAGTTCTACAAGGCGGCGTTCCGAGCGATCGAGGTCTACCGTGTCGAGGACCCTGGCGGTTCCGTGGTGTCGCGGCTCTCAGTTGATGGTGCCGAGTTTTGGCTTGCCGACGAGTCCCCGGAGCACGGCAACTTCAGTCCCGAGTCTCTCGGCGGTGGTTCGGTTCGGATGATCTTGACCGTGGCGGATCCGGATGCGATGTTCGCAAAGGCACTCGCGGCAGGTGCCCGAGAGGTTGTCGCGGTGGAGGAAGCGTATGGGTGGCGCCTCGGCCGCGTGGTCGATCCATTCGGCCATCACTGGGAGATCGGCCGCCCGCTTGCGCCGTAGATCACGGGCGGGGTTGCGGCGCAGCAGCGGCGGCTCGTGAGCTTCGAGCTGGTGGACGAACGGCGGTAGAGTCGCCCTCGCAAGAAGGGGCCGGCATGAAGTATCTCTTGCTGACGCGCGCGGACCGTGAGTCCTTGTGGGAGTCACTCGAGGCGATGCCGGGCCAACTCGCGGAGCGGTTCGCTCTGCTCTCGCCCCGGCAGGCGGCGGCGACCGGACCCGGGGGAGCGTTCTCGCCGGTCGAGCACTGCTGGCACCTGGCGGATCTCGAGCGCGAAGGGTTCGCGGTGAGGATTCGCCGGTTGCTGGCCGAGCCCGACCCCTACCTCCCCGACTTCGACGGGGGCCGGGCCGCGAGGGAGCGTGATTACCGGAGCCGGTCGGTGGCGGGAGGCATCGAGGCGTTCCGGCGGGCGCGCGCGGCCAACGTCGCCCGGCTGCGTTCCCTGGGCGCCGCACAGTGGTCTCGCACCGGAACGCAGGAAGGGGTGGGGCGGGTCGCGCTCTGCGACATCCCCCACATGATGGCGGAGCACGATGAGTCGCACCGCGCAGAGATCGCCGAATGGAGTCGATCTCGGTAGGCAGGCCGCATGAAGAAGGGCCTGTTGGCGGCGCGCGTCAAACGAACGCCTGGAAGACCTCGTTGGAGAGCAGGACGCCCCTCTCGGTGAGCCGCAGGTGGGCGCCGTGCCTCTCGAGGAGCCCGGCCGCGAAGGGAGCGGAGAGGCCCTCCGCGTAGTCGGTCATCACGTTGACGCCGTGGGCGGTCCGGAACGCGCCGAGATCCACGCCCTCCCGGCGGCGCAAACCCGTGAAGAGCGCCTCCTGTGCGCGCTCGCGCGGCGACAGCATGCGCTCACCGGCCACCGCCGCCGCGGGACCGCGCTCCTCGACCGCCCGGCAGTAGCCGCCGAAGGTATCGATGTTCCACCAGCGCCGGCCCCCGCGATAGCTGTGGGCGGACATGCCGAAGCCGAGAAAGGGGACGTCGGCCCAGTATTTCGCGTTGTGGCGCGACTCGAAGCCGGACCGGGCGAAGTTGGAGATCTCGTAGCGCTCGAGGCCCAGGCCGGAGAGCGTTTCCACCGCACAGCGGTAGAGGTCGGCCACGAGGTCGTCCTCCGGCAGATCGAGTGCTCCGGACCGCGCGCGGTGCGCGAGAAGCGTGCGGCCCTCCACCTCCAGCAGGTAGAGGCTCAGATGCTCCGGCGCGAGCGCGGCCAGTCCCTCGAGGCTGCGCTCCCAGCGCGCGCCCGTCTCGCCCGGCCAGCCGAGGATGAGGTCCACGGAGACGTTGGCGAACCCGGAGGCTCGCGCGCGCTCCACCGCGCGGACGGAATCGGCGCTCGAGTGCCGCCGACCCATCTCGGCCAGCACGGCGTCGTCGAACGATTGCACGCCGAGGCTGACCCGGGTCGCCCCCGCGGACCGCAGCTCCCGGTAGCCGGCCGCGTCGAGGTCGGCGGGGTTCGCCTCCACCGTGACTTCCGCGACCGCCGGCAGGGAGAAGCGCCGGCGCGCCAGGTCGACGATCCGCGCCAGGCGCTTTACCGAGAACAAGGAGGGCGTGCCGCCCCCGAAGTAGAGCGTGTCCGCGGCCGCGGCCGGCGCGGCCTCCATCTCGGCCACGACGGCCCGCAGGTAGCGATCCTGGCGCGCATCGTCCGGCCGGCGGGGGTCGATGGCGAAGTGGCAGTAGGTGCACTTCGCCTCGCAGAAGGGGACGTGGACGTAGAGGCCGAGCCGCGCGGTGTCTACGGGCACGCTAGCTCTTGACGGCGCCTCCGGTGCGGGACTGGTTCGACGTCTGCCGGGCCTCGCGGTAGTCGGTGCCGGACACCTTGATGACGACACACATCTCCATCAGGCGGGAGCGGACGGAGAGGCCAGTCCGCTCGAGCAGGAACTCCCGCTGCGGAGGCGCCGCCGCCTCCCCCTTCCGCTTGCGCTCGAAATAATCCGACTCCGCCTTGACGGCCGTCGTGCGGTCGGCGTCCTCGAAGTTGGTCGTGATCAGGGTCGCGCGCTTGGCCATGTAGCGGCTGTTCATGATGTGGAAGAGCGTGTCGTTGATCCAGTCCGTCATCTTCCACGCGCCGAGGTCGTCGAGCAGCAGCACGTCGGCGCGGATCACGGGCTCCAGGACCTGCAGCTCGGTGGTCCGCGTCTCCGGGTTGTAGGAGTCCCGGATCTCCCGCGTCAGCTCGTGGAAGTCCCAGAACTGCCCGCGGACCCCCTTCCGCGTCCACAGCTCGCGCAGGACGGCCACCGCCAGGTGGGTCTTGCCGATGCCGTTCGTCCCGGTGAACAGCAGGCCCAGGCCCTCGTAGGTCGAGCCCAGATGAGGATAGTCGTTGCAATAGAGCATGCACCGTTCGAGCGCATTCCTGAGCGACGGTGTGAAGCCCTCGAAATTGGCAAACGAGCACTCTTCGTAGCGCGGGGGGACGCGGCAGGCGGTCACGAAATCGGCCCGGGCCCCCCCGGCCGCGCGGCGGCACGCGCACGGCTGGGCGAACTCGCGCCCTTCCCGCTCCACGATCTCGAAGCCGGTGCCCCGGCAGCGCTCGCAGATCATTCTTTGACCCCCCACGCTGTCCCTCCCCACGTAGGGGGAGGGAACTGCTGATGCGAGCGTTGCCCCGCCTTCAATTGAGCGCCCCCCGCAGGCCCTGGGCCAGATGGCTCCGGCGCAGCTTCTCCTTGGCCTTGCTCTCGATCTGCCGGATGCGCTCGCGCGACAGCCCCAGCTCCTCGCCGATCTCCTGCAGCGTGCGCGGTTCCTCGCCGTCGAGGCCGAAGCGCATCTTGATCACGCCCTGCTCCTTCTCGTCGAGCTCCTCGAGCATGGCCCGTCGGATCTGCTCCTCGAAGGAGCTCTTCATCAGCTCCATCTCCACCGAGGGGATCGTCTCCTGCTCGAGGGTGTCCCCCAGCTCGAGGGTCCCGTCCTCTCCCACTGTACTCGAAAGCGAGAGGTCGTCGCCGGCGACCTTCAGCAGCTCCTCCACCTCCTGCAGGCTCAGCGACGTCTTCTCGGCGACCTCTTCGTTCGTCGGCGCGCGGTTCAGCTCGCTGGCGAGCTGCTGGCGGGCGTTGCCGACCTTGGAGATCTGGCCGGAGAGCTTCTGGGGAACGCGGAAGACGCGCGTGTGCTCCGAGAGAGCATGGAAGATGGCTTGCCGGACCCACCATACGGCGTACGAGATGAACTTGACGTTGCGCTCGGGGTCGAATCGCTTGCCGGCCTCGATGAGGCCGAGCGTGCCCTCGTGGATCAGGTCGAGGAACGAGAGCCCGAGCCCGCGGTAGCGCTTGGCGTAGGAGACGACGAAGCGGAGGTTCGCCTCCACCAGGCGTTGGAGGGCCTTGTGGTCGCCGCGCTGGATCCGCCGGCCGAGCTCCTTCTCCTCGTCGGCGCTCAGGGGCTTGAAGCGCGAGATCTCCCGGATGTAGGCGTTGAGGCTGTCCCCGCTGACCGGGCGGCGCTCCGCCTCCTTCTCAGCCGGGCTCTTCTTCTTCCGCGGCGAGCGCTTGTCCACGGGACCCCGAGAGAATTATGAACCCTTTTCGGCCGGAGCCTTCACCATCTGCATCGGGGGCAGCTTGACGAGGGCCTGCTCGAGCTTCTCTTCCCAGCCTTCCTCGTTGGTCTTCTGCAGCTCGTCCCGCACGTGGCGCACGAAGTCCTCCATCTCGGCCTGCATGTGCTCCATCTTGCGGCGCATGTTGAGGATGATCTCCACCCCTGCGAGGTTCACGCCGAGGTCGCGGGTCAGGTTCAACACCAGCTCGAGCTGTTTGAGGTCCTCCTCGGAGTAGAGCCGCGTGTTGCCTTCGGTCCGGGAGGGCTTCAGCAGGCCCTCGCGCTCGTAGAGGCGCAGGGTCTGGGGATGAATGCCGTAGCTCTTCGCGACCACGCTGATCATGTAGTACTTGCCCTTCCGCGGCGCGGGGCGGCGGTCGGGAGGCGTCTCGCCGCGAGGCCGTCGGCCGCGCGTCACGACGAGACCTTCGGCCGAGCGGTGAGGCCGTCCGTGAGCTGCCGGCGTGGATCGCTCGGGTTGCGGCGGGCGAACTCCCGCAGCAGCTCGCGGCTGGCGTCGTCACTCACGGCCGGGACCGACACCCGCGCCTCGACGTAGAGGTCCCCGCGACCGTTCTGGTCCACGCGAGGGAGCCCGCGCTTGCGCAGCCGGAAGCGCTGCCCGCTCTGCGTTCCCGCGGGCATCTCGATCGTGACGGGGCCGTCGGGCGTCGGCACCTCCACGTGGGCCCCGAGGGCGGCCTCGACCATCGTCACCGGCACGTCGCAATAAAGGTCTTCTCCGTCCCGCCGATAGAAGGGATGGGGCCGCACCTCGACCACGAGGACGAAGTCGCCCGCCGGCCCTCCCCGCCGGCCGGCGTTGCCGGCGCCGCGAATCCTCACGCGGCTGCCGTCGCACGCCCCGGCGGGGATCTGGACCTCGAGCCACTCGCTGCGCATCACGCGCCCCTCGCCCGCGCAGCGGCCGCACGGACGCCGGCCGATGGTGCCCGTCCCGTCGCAGTCGCCGCAGCGCCGGGTGAAGACCATCCGGCCGCGCAGGCTCCGCACCTGGCCGCTCCCCTGGCACGAAGGGCACGCGCGCGGGGTGAGGGAAACCTCACCGGCCCCGTCGCAATCCGGGCACCGGTCCTGGCGGACCAGGTGGATGCGGCGCCGCGTCACCTGGAAGCACTCCTCGAAGGCGAGCTGGGTGGACTGCTCCAGGTCTTCTCCGGGCGTCGCGACCCCCTCCGCGACCACCGGGCGCCTCAGGACATTGCCGAAAATCTCCTGGAAGCCGGCCCCGCCCAGGTGCACCTCCGCCGAGAAGTCGAAGCCGTGAAAGCCCACCTCGGGGACGTCCGAGGAAACCGCCACCGCCTCGCCGCGGTCGTACGCCGCGCGGCGCTGAGGGTCCGAGAGCACCGCGAAGGCGGAGGACACGTCCCGGAAGCGCTCGACCGCCTGCGGATCGCCGGGGTTCAGGTCCGGATGCAGCATGCGCGCGAGCTTCTGGTACGCGCGGCGCACCTCCGCCGTGGTCGCACCTCGTCGAACACCCAAGACCTGATAAAGGTCCATCGTCAGTTCGGGGGGGTACCAGCGAATGAAAGCACCCCCCCGCGCGCATTCGCGCCCCCCCTCACGTCGCTCGCTCGGGAGTGAATCCCTCGCTCGCTACTCATTGCTTGTCCACGACCTCTGCGTCGACGACGTCGTCGCCGCCCTTCCCCCCCGCGGGCTTCGGCTCCTCGCCGGCGGGCGGCGGTGCCGACGACGCCGTCCGCTGGTAGAGGACCTCGGCCATCCGATGGGAAGCGCGGACGAGCTCCTGCACGGCCGCCTCGATGCGCTCCCGCCCTCCCTCTTCCACGGCCTTGCGCGCGGCTTCGAGCGCGGCGGTCACCGCCTTCACCTCCGCCTCGGGAAGCTTGTCCTTGCTCTCCCGCAGCGTGTTCTCCGTCGTGTAGATGAGGCTGTCCGCGCGGTTGCGAGTCTCGATCTCGTCCCGCCGGCCCTGGTCCTCCTCGGCGTGGGACTGGGCCTCCTGCACCATGCGCTCCACCTCTTCCTTGGCGAGGCCGGAGGAGGCGGTGATCGTGATGGCCTGCGTGCGGCCGGTGGCGCGGTCCTTCGCGGACACGTTCACGATCCCGTTCGCGTCGATGTCGAAGGTGACCTCGATCTGGGGGACGCCTCGCGGCGCGGGGGGGATGCCGGCGAGCTGGAACTTGCCCAGCGTCCGGTTGTCCCGGGCCATCGGCCGCTCGCCCTGCAGCACGTGGATCTCCACCGAGGGCTGGCTGTCCGACGCGGTGGAGAACACCTCCGATCGCCGCGTGGGGATGGTGGTGTTGCGCTCGATGAGCCGGGTGAAGACGCCGCCGAGCGTCTCGATCCCGAGGGAGAGCGGGGTCACGTCGAGGAGCAGCAGGTCCTTGACGTCACCGCCGAGCACTCCCGCCTGGATCGCGGCCCCCACCGCCACCACCTCGTCGGGGTTCACGCCCTTGTGCGGCTCCTTCCCGAAGTAGTCCTTCACGAGCTGCTGGACACGCGGGATGCGGGTGCTGCCCCCGACGAGGACGACCTCGTCGATCCGGGCCGGCTCCACCCCCGCGTCCTTGAGGCACTGCCGGACCGGGCCCATCGACCGGTCGAGCAGGTCCCCGACGAGCTGCTCGAACCTCGCCCGGCTCAAGCGGAGGCTGAGGTGCTTGGGGCCGGAGGCGTCGGCGGTGACGAAGGGGAGGTTGATCTCCGTCTCCATCGTCGTCGACAGCTCCATCTTGGCCTTCTCCGCCGCTTCCTTCAGCCGCTGGAGGGCCATCTTGTCCTGGCCGAGATCGATCCCCTGGTCCTTCTTGAACTCGGCGACGATCCAATCGATCACCCGCTGGTCCAGGTTGTCCCCGCCGAGATGCGTGTCGCCGTTGGTGGCCTTGACCTCGACCACGCCCTCGCCCACCTCGAGGATCGAGATGTCGAAGGTCCCGCCCCCGAAGTCGTAGACGGCGATCGTCTCGTCCTTCTTCTTGTCCAGCCCGTAGGCCAGCGCGGCCGCCGTCGGCTCGTTGACGATGCGCAGCACCTCCAGTCCGGCGATCCGGCCCGCGTCCTTGGTCGCCTGCCGTTGGGCGTCGTTGAAGTAGGCGGGCACGGTGATGACGGCCCGGGTCACCTTCTGGCCCAGGTGCTGTTCCGCGGTGTCCTTCATCTTCTGGAGGATCATGGCGGAAATCTCGGGAGGCGACAGCTCCTTGTCACCCACGCGCACCCGCACGTCGCCGTTGGGCGCTTCCACCACTTTGTAAGGCACCATCCGGATCTCCTCGGAGATCTCCGCGAACTTGCGCCCCATGAAACGCTTGATCGAGAAGACGGTGTTCTCGGGATTGGTCACCGCCTGCCGCTTCGCGACCTGCCCGACCAGGCGCTCGCCGCTCTTGGTGAACGCCACGACCGACGGCGTCGTGCGTCCGCCTTCGGCGTTGGGGATCACGACCGGCGCATCCCCCTCCATCACCGCGACGACCGAGTTCGTGGTTCCGAGGTCGATACCGATGATCTTGGTCAACTAGGGACCTCCCGTCCTCTAGGCTAGAAGTTGAGCGGGCCGTTGTCAACTCTCCTGCGCGTGATGTACAATACATTGCGCACAAAGGAGTTACGTTCCCCAGTGGTGACGATCTTCCGGCTCAGGGGCGCTCACCCTGAATTCTTCGCATCGGCGCCGAGCATGGCTGAGGCCTCGGCGATCCTGCCGCACGGCGCCTACACGACGCTTCGCACCTACGGCAACGGCCGCCGCGTCTTGCGCCTGGCCCATCATCTGGCGCGCTTGCGCGAGTCGGCCGGCCGAGGGCATGGGCCTCGGTTCGAAGGGCCGAAGGTGAGTGCGGGACTGGCCCAGGCGCTCGGGACTCTCGGCCTCGGAGAGGCGCGCCTCCGGCTCACCTACGCGAAGCAGCGGCTCTTCGTCGCCGTCGAGCCGCTCGAGCCCCTGCCGGAGACGCTCTACCGAGACGGCGTCTGGTGCGTCAGCGTGCGCCTGAAGCGTACGGCACCGAAGGTCAAGGACACCCGCTTCATCCCCACGGCCCAGGCCGCCTACCGCGACCTGCCGGCGGGCGTCCACGAAGGCTTGATGCTGGCGGAAGACGGCACGATCCTCGAAGGCCTGTCGAGCAATTTCTTCGCGGTGCGGGAGGGAATCCTCCACACCGAGGACGAGCGCGTCCTGCCCGGCATCACGCGGGGGGTCGTCCTCGAGCTGGGGCGGGGACTCCTGCCCCGCGCCACCGGGGCGGTTCGCCTGGATCAGATCGGCGAGCTGAGCGAGGCGTTCCTGACCAGCGTCTCGCGCGGGGTCCTGCCCGTCGTGCGGGTCGACGAGACGACGATCGGCGACGGACGGCCCGGGCCGTTGACGCGAGAGCTGGAGCGACGGCTCGACGCGCTCGTCGAGCGCGAAGCGGAGCCGCTCACCGCGTGAGCTCCATCTCCGCCCACTTGCCCTGACCTTCCCAGACCCGGATCACCATCGGGAAGGCGATCCGCTCGCGGAGCTGGCGCGAGAGCAGCTCGCAGATGTTCTCCACCGACGGGAACTCCAGGACGTCGTTCCAGTTGCGGTGGTCGTAGCGATGCAGGACCTCACGGGTGCGGACCTTGAGGTCGTTGAAGTCCACGATGATGCCCTGGCCCGGAGCGTGCTCTCCCTCGATGATGACCTCGACCTTGTAGGTGTGGCCGTGCACCTGACCGCACTTCGGGTGGCCGGGCAGGAAATGGGCGCAGTCGATGAATTCCGTGATGCCCAATTTCATTCGTCAGTCCGGGGGGGTACGAACGAAGAAAGCACCCCCCCGCGCGCATTCGCGCTCCCCCCCAAGTCGCTCGCTCGCAAATGAGTCGCTCGCTCGCTGTTCATATGTCAGCCTACTGCCGAAGGCGGGGCGACTCAACGGCCATGACACTCACGGCGCCGCCTCGCGGCCGGCCTTGAAGCGCGGCGGCGTCGGATCGCGGCCGGTCGTGAGCGCGTCCACCGCCCAGCGCGCGGCCAGCACCGCCCACCCGAGACCGAAGGTGCCGTAGCCGCAGGCCACGACCCCGTTCAGCCCCGGCACCGGTCCCACGAACGGGAACCCGTCCCCGGACTTGCCGGCGACCCCGGCGCCTCGCAGCCCCGGGCGAACGGAGGCGGGAGCGAAGTGGCGGAGGACGAAGTCCTCGAGGCGCTCGTCGGACGGCCGCCCCGTCACCGCGCCGCCGAAGTGCGCCACGCGCACGCCGACCGGCGTCGTCCGCCACGCGAACTCCCCCCCGCAGGTGCGGGCCGGGCTCGGCAACGGCACCGTCGCCTCCCGGTCGGCGTCGATCCACTGCGCCGGCAGCGGCGTCACCCGGCCCTTGAGGAACGGTACGAGGCCCGCCGTGTTCGCCTCGACAGCGACGAACGCCACCGCCGCCTCGACGCGGTCTCCGGCCGTCGCCGCCGCGACGCCGGACGGAGTCGATTCGAGGGCCAGGGCCGCGCTACCCTCGCGGATCACCACGCCCTCACGCTGGGCCGCCGCCGCCAGCGCGGCCACGAGCCGCCGCGGATCGAGCTCGGCGTCTTCGGCGCACCAGTATCCGCCCGGAAAGCCGCGGACGCCGAAGCGTGACTCCAGCATGTAGTGGTCGAAGAACTCGCCGGAGAAGCCGTCCTCGCGCAGCGCATCCTCGCTCTCGGCCAGCGCCTCCGCTTCGGCGCGGTCCTCGGCGAGGACGAAGCCGCCCCGGCCTTCGTAGCCGCAGTCGTCGCCGAGCGCCGCCAGCAGCTCCCGCAGCCGGTCGTGGTTCTCGCGCTGGATCTCCCACGCTTCCCGCGCCGCCTCCCGCCCCCAGCGCCGCATGGCCTCGACGTACAGCAGCCGTGGCCCGGTCGGAACGTGGCCGAGGTCGAGCGCCGACGCGCCGCTGCCGACCTGCGCCGCTTCCAGCACCAGGGGCCGGCGCCCGCGGCGGGCCAGCTCCCAGGCGGCGAGGCATCCGGTGAGCCCGGCCCCGAGGACGACGACGTCGGCGCGCCCTCTCACGACGACGCGGCCCTCGTGGCCGTGCCGCGGACGGCGGCGGCGATCGCCTCGTCGAGGGGCGTGAGGGGGCGGCCGAGGAAATGGCTCAAAGGGGCCGCGTCCGAGACCTCGTCGCAGAGCAGGCAATCGAGCTCGTCCGCCCCCATGCCCCGGAAGCCGCCCGCCCCGGCCGCGCGATCGGCCTGCTCGACGCTCACTTCGCGGATCTGGAAGTTCGCCTTGCGCCCGGCCGTCCGGGCGGCGGCCGCCGTCCGCTCGAGGAAGGACTGGAAGCTCACCGGCTCCGGTCCGACGAGGTCGAAGACGCGGGGCGGGGGGGCGGAGCCGGGCGGAGGCTTCCTGGCCGCGGCCAGCGCCGCGGCCGCCGCGTCGCCGACGAAGATGGGTTGCATCCGATAGCGTCCGTCCCCGACTCGCACCACCTCGCCGGAGCCCATCTCGCCGAGAATCTTGGTGACGAGCCCGTCGCCGGGCCCCACGATGTACGAGGGGCGGAAGACGACCGCCTCGCGACCGGAGCGGAACAGCGCCACTTCGGCCGCCAGCTTGGAGAGGAAGTAGGGGTTCGTGCAGCGGCGCGTCAACCCGTAGTGGGCGACGCCCAGCCCGCTGAAGAGGACGACCCGGGGCACTCCCGCGCGGCGCGCCGCATCCACGACCGCCCGCGTCCCCTGCACGTTGACGGCTTCGTAGGTCCGGCCTTCGCGCTCGCTGCCGATCATCGCCAGGTGCACGACGGCCTGCGCACCGGCCAGCGCCGCCGCCAACGGCTCCGCCTCGAGCCGCGGCACCACGCTCGCGCGCGCTCCGAGGCGCGCGACGACGGCGGCGCTCTTCTCCGAGCGCACGATGCCGACGACGTCGAGGCGCTCGCGAGCGGCGAGGGCGACGAGGTGTTGCCCCACGAATCCGCTCGCGCCGGTGACGGCCAGTCTGGGCATGGCGCGGCTCAGGGGCGCGCCACCGCTCCCGGACCCTTCAGCGCCCGGCCGGGCGTCGCGCCGGTGTGCTCGCCGTCCTTCAGCACCTGGACGCCGTTCACGAAGACGTGGCGCATGCCCACCGCGTATTGATGCGGCTTCTCGAAGGTGGCCCGGTCGGCGATGGTGGCCGGATCGAAGACGGCCACGTCGGCGAACATACCCGGGGCCAGCCGCCCGCGCCGGTCGAGGCCGAGGTTCTCGGCCGGCAGCGCCGACAGCCGCCGGACCGCGTCCTTCAGGCTCACGAGCTTCTCGTCCCTCACGTACCTGCCGAGCAGGCGCGCGAAGTTGCCGTAGGCGCGCGGATGGGTCGAGGAGCGCGTGAACGGGTCCTCGGGCGACATCGAGGCGGCGTCGGAGCCGAAGGAGACCCAGGGCAGCCGCACCTGCTTGCGCACGTTGTCCTCGGACATCAGGAAGAACACGACGCCGATGCGCGTGCGGTCCTGGAGCACGAGGTCGAGGATCGTGCTCTCGGGATCGGTGCCCCGCGTCTTCGCCGCCTCCGCCAGCGTCTTGCCGGTGAGAGGCTTCAGGGCGTCGGTCTTGAACTCGACCATGAGCAGGCGCTCCGGCGAGCCGGCCGCGCGGCAGAGGTTCTCCCATCCCTCGGCCGGGCGGCGCATGTCGGCGATGATCTTCGGCCGCGTCTCCGGGTCCTGGATCCGGCGGAAGAGCGCATCGTATCCCCCGTCGCGGGCCCAGGGCGGGATGCAGGCGTCGAAGCCGGTCGCTCCCGCCGTGTAGGTGTACATGTCGGCGGTGACCTTCAGGCCTTCGCTCCGCGCCTTCTCGATGCGGGCGATGGCCTGATCCTCCTTGCCCCAGTTCGACTCTCCCGCCGCCTTCATGTGGTACACCTCGGCCGGGACCCCCGCCTCGCGGCCGATGCGGACCAGCTCGTCGATCGCTTCCAGCAAGCGGTCGCCCTCGCTGCGCAGGTGGGAGATGTACTTGCCGCGGTAGGGGGCGGCGGCCTTGCACAGCTCGACGAGCTCCTCGGTCTTCGCGTAGGTGCCCGGGGCGTAGATGAGCGACGAGCCGATGCCCAGGGCGCCCGCCTCCATCTCCTCCCGCACGAGCGCCCGCATGCGGTCCATCTCCGCCGGCGTCGGCGGGCGGTCGTCGAGGCCGATCACGTGCTCCCGCACCGTCGCCGCTCCGATGTAGGACGCGACGTTGGGCGCCACGCCCTTCTTCTCCAGATAGGCGAGGTACTCGGCGAGCGTCGTCCACTTGACGTCGTACTTGAGATCGCCCTGCTCTTCCTTCATCCGCCGCTTCATCTCGTCGGTGAGCGGCCCCATGGAGTTGCCCTCGCCGAAGATCTCGGTCGTCACGCCCTGCCGGATCTCGCCCTGCGAGCGGCCGTCCACGATCAACGATTCGGTCGACCAGGACAGCATGTTGATGAAGCCGGGCGCGACGGCCAGGCCGCGCGCGTCCACCACCGTGCGCGCGGAGGCGGCGGAGAGGTCGCCCACCGCGGCGATGGTATCGCCCCGTATCCCGACATCCGCCCGCCGCCCCGGGCTCCCGGTGCCGTCGTAAACGGTGCCACCGCGGACCAGGACGTCATAGCCGCCGTCTGGCGCCGGCGTCGGCAAGCCGCCGATGACGGACAGGGCCAGCACAGCCGACAGGCGCAAGCCGGGTTCAGGCTGCAGCATCGCGAAGACCTCGGGGGTGGGGGCGCCGCCTTGGCGGATGAGACCTCATTCTACCCACACCGCCGAGGGGATCGGCGTCGAGTGACGGCCGTCACGTATGAGGACGGTCACAACGTCCGCCAAGGATACGGATTATGTTCCTTCGCCTCCGGGAGGATCCCCACGAGCAGTCCCCCTTCCCCCCCTCCGGCCCGCGCGGAACGCATCCTCGTCGTGGACGACGATCCCGACACCCGGGACATGTGCGCAGAAGTGCTGCGCAGGAACGGGTACGACGTCATCCGCGCGGAGTCCGGTCGAAGCGCGGAGGCCCTGCTCCGCACGTCCGCGGTCGACGTGACGGTGACCGACCTGAAGATGCCCGACGTCGGAGGCCTCGAGATCCTGCGCGTGGCCAAGGAGGTCGACCCCAACATGGTGGTCATCCTGATTACCGCGTTTCCCGCCGTGGACACCGCGGTGGAGGGCATGAAGTTCGGGGCCGCCGAATACGTGCCGAAGCCCTTCTCGCCTCAACAGCTCCTGGACGTCGTCCAGAACTCGCTCGAAATGCGGCGGGCGCGAGAGTCGCACGGCCTGCTGTGCAGCCGGCTCCGCCGCTCCTTCTCCCTGAGCGGAATGGTGGGTCAGAGCCGCAAGGTCCTCGCGCTCTTCGACGACATACGCCGGACGGCGGTCGTAGACGCCCATGTGCTGATCCTCGGGGAGAGCGGCACCGGCAAGGAGCCGGTGGCCCGCGCCATCCATGCCAACAGCCGGCGACGGGGCCGCCCGTTCGTGCCGGTCAACTGCTCGGCGATCCCGGAGAACCTGCTCGAGGCGGAGCTGTTCGGCTTCGAACGGGGCGCGTTCACGGGGGCGGCGGGGCCGAAGGCGGGGTTGCTGCAAGCGGCCGACGGCGGCACGCTCTTCCTCGACGAAGTGTGCGAGATGAGCGTGCTCCTCCAGGCGAAGCTGCTGCGCATCCTGGAGGAGGGCAGCGTGCGCCGGCTCGGGGCCACGAAGCCGGCGGCCTTCGACGTGCGCTTCGTGGCCGCCACCAACCGTGACATCCGACAGGAGCTGACCCGCCAGCGGTTCCGGGAAGACCTCTTCTTTCGGATCGCCGTGATCGAGGTGCAGGTGCCGCCGTTGCGGGAGCGTCGCGAGGACGTCCCGCTGCTGGCCGCCCACTTCCTGGAGTCGTGCGCCGCGCAGAGCGGCAAGCCGATCGAGGGGGTCTCCCCGGCGGCCATGGACGTGCTCATCCGCTACGACTGGCCCGGCAACGTGCGCCAACTGAAGAACGCGATAGAGCGGGCGGTGGCCTACGCCCGGGGGCCCTTCGTGGTCCCCGGGGACCTGCCCCCGGCGTTGCTGGACGGAGCGGAACGTGAGCCGCCGGCCGGCTTCCACGTATGGAGGGAGAGGACCCTGGAGCGGCTGGAGCGCGAATTCCTGCAGACGACGCTCGAGACGCACGGCGGCAACGTGACGCGCGCCGCCCAAGCCCTGGGCATCCACCGCTCCACGCTCCAGCGTCTCATGCGCCGCTTGAACCTGCCCGCCGCGTAGCCGCGCCGGGGCGCCGCATCGCTGCGGCACCCGCAAACCCTACAGCCGGGCGGCGTTGAGAGGGGTCTGCCCGCCCCCGGTGAGGCATGGCGGCGCCGGTTGCCGGCGCCGCCGGTCCGACCGCGCCGGGCACTTTCCCTGACCAACCAACCACTTGGGTGCTCGGCCGAGGATGGCGCGGCGTGGCCCGGGCCTTGCCCATTCGTGTGTGTGCTCTGAAGACGTTTTCCGGATCTCAGAAGGAGACCGATCATGCTGCGTCGTCACTTCGTTATTGCGGCCGCCGCGTCCCTCCTGCTGGCCTTGAGCCTGGCCGGGGCTTCCCCCGCCCGGGCGGACACGACCTACAGCGGAAGAGCCTACGCGGCCTTCGTCGGCACCGCCCTCACCGGGCCCGTCTACATTTCCGACACCGGGGAGCTGGATCCCAGCGGCGGGTTCAAGTCTGACGCACTGCTCACCACCCGGGGCCTGATGCCCGTCTCCAACTTCCTGCTGGCCGACGTGCTGGTGGCCTCGACCAGCGGGGCCAGCGGCCAGGCCAACAGCTCCGCTTCCCTGGCAAGAGTGACGGTGCTGCCCGGCAGCTTCGCGCAGGTCACCGCCAGTTTCATTCAGGCCCAGAGCCAGGCGTCCTGCACCGGCGCCAGCGGCTCCAGCGAAATCGCCGATCTGACCTTCGGCGGCATGACCATCACCGTGAGCGGCCAGCCGAACCAGCGGGTGGACATTCCCAACCCGCTGGGCGGGCCGCCGCTGGCCACGCTCATCGTCAACGAGCAGACCTCGACCACCAGCGGGACCTACCAGGAGGTCAGGGTGAACGCCCTCCATCTCATCGTGCCGGGCGTGGCCGAGGTGATCCTGTCCAGCGCCAAGAGCGACATCAACTGCCAGCCGGTGGTAACGCCCGGTCCCTGCCACGACTTCGTGACGGGCGGCGGATGGATCAAGTCCGCGGACGGCACCAACCGGGCCAACTTCGGGTTCAACGCCGGCTTCAAGGCGGGCTCGACGACGCCCGAGGTGCACTTCAACTACATCGACCACTCCATGGGCAAGCAGATCCGCGCCACGAGCATCACCGTCTACGTGCAGGGGCCCACGATCACCAGCCGGCACTTCGAGGGAGACGCCGAGGTGAACGGGGCCGCGGGCTACCGGTACTCGGTCGACGTCGATGACCAGGGGGAGCCCGGCCGGATGGACACCTTGAGCCTCCGTCTGGAGGACGGCAGCTACCAGGACGGCGGGAACTTGCAGGGCGGGAACATCCAGCTGCACAAGCCCTGCCCGTAGCTCGCTCGCTCCGCGCCAGGGCGGTCCCGCCCGAGGGGCCGCCCTGGGCGCGGTCAGGAGGAGCCGAGCAGCCGGGCCGGCGTCTCCGCGTCGAGGAACATCAGGTTGAGGCGCCAGACTGCATCGTCGCCGATGTAGGCGTTGCGCACCGAGGCCCGCGTGCGGAACGGCCCCCCGGCTTCCTCCACCTCGAGCACCTCATCCTTGGCGAAGAACTGGGTCGTCATCACGCGCGCGCCCCCGGCGCCGAGGTTGTCGGCGACCGTGGCCTCTTCCTGTCGGTCGCCACGCTGGCCCCGGGGCTTCAGGACGAAGAAGAAAATGCCGTCGCGCCGGGGCGCCGCCCGGCGCTCGGGGGCGGGCGGCGTCGTGGGCGGGCTCAGGAAGAGGCCGGCCTCGTTGCGCGCGTAGCCGCCGGGCGGGCTCTTGCCGAGGAAGCGCAAACCCACCGTCCCCCCGGCGCCCACCGTGGCCACGACCGCATAGACGCGGTAGGTCGGTGCGGTCATGTCGAAGGTGCGGAAGCGCTTGGGCAAGGGCAACGCCAGGTGAAGCGCCTGGCCGAGGAGCACGGTGCGGCTGAGGGTAATCGCCACGCCGCCCGCCGACGCCACCGTGGTCGAGGTCATCTCGTCCCACGCGGCCCCGTCGGGGTACTGGCCCTGGACGCGGACGGGCAAGGCGACGTTGCTCCGCGGCTGGCGTCGCCGCTCGTGCTCGGTCATGCGGACGTTCCTGCGGCGGTCCCTCATGACCCCCCTGTTCGAACCTAGCACGTCGACCGGTCAGTGGGTGAGCTTTCGGTACCGGATCCGGTGGGGCTGATCGGCCTCCGCGCCCAGACGGCGGTGCCGATCCGCCTCGTAGTCCTGGTAGTTGCCTTCGAACCACACGACGCGGCTGTCACCCTCGAAGGCCATGATGTGGGTGGCGATGCGGTCGAGGAACCAGCGGTCGTGGCTGATCACCACCGCGCAGCCCGCGAACCCCACGAGGGCCTCTTCGAGCGCACGCAGCGTGTCCACGTCGAGGTCGTTGGTCGGCTCGTCGAGGAGCAACAGGTTGCCCCCGCTCTTGAGCAGCGTCGCGAGGTGCAGCCGGTTGCGCTCGCCCCCCGAGAGGTCCTTCACCTTCTTCTGCTGATCGGGCCCGCGGAAGCCGAACGAGGCGGCGTACGCGCGCGAGTTGACCTCCCGCTTGCCGACCATGACGATGTCCTTGCCTCCGTCGGAGATCTCTTCCCACGCGCTGCGGCTGCCGATCAGGCGGTCGCGGCTCTGGTCCACGTAGGACAGCACGACGGACTCGCCGACCTTCAGCGTCCCCGCGTCCGGCCTTTCCTGTCCGAGGATCATGCGGAACAGCGTCGTCTTGCCCGCGCCGTTCGGGCCGATGACGCCCACGAGCCCGCCCCGCGGGAGCAGGAAGGTGACGTCGTCCATCAGCAGGTTGTCGCCGTAGCCCTTGCGCAGGCCCTTCGCCTCGATCACGAGGTCGCCCAGTCGGGGCCCGGGCGGGATCGTGATCTCGGCCGGACCTTCCCGCTTCTCGGCGGCCTGCTCCTGGGCGAGCAGGTCCTCGTAATGCGTGAGGCGGGCCTTGCCCTTCGCCTGCCGCGCGCGCGGCGCCATGCGGATCCATTCCAGCTCGCGCTGCAGCGTGCGGCGGCGTGACCCGGCTTCCTTCTCTTCCTGGGCGAGCCGATTCTCCTTCTGCTCCAGCCAGGACGAGTAATTGCCCTGCCACGGGATGCCCGCCCCGCGATCCAGCTCCAGGATCCAGCCGGCGACGTTGTCCAGGAAGTAGCGGTCGTGGGTGACGGCCACGACCGTGCCCTTGAACTCCTTCAGGAACTGCTCGAGCCAGGCCACCGACTCGGCGTCGAGGTGGTTGGTGGGCTCGTCGAGAAGCAGCATGTCGTTGGGCTGGAGGAGCAGCCGGCACAGGGCGACCCGGCGACGCTCGCCGCCGGAAAGCGTCGTGACGTCGGCGTCGCCCGGAGGCAGGCGCAGCGCATCCATGGCGCGCTCGATGGCCCGGTCCAGCTCCCAGAGGTTCTGCGCATCGATCTGGTCCTGGAGCCGGCCGAGCTCGTCGGCGTTCTCGTCCGACCAGTCCGCGGACAGGTCCTCGTAACGCTGGACGATCGCGCGCGGGGCGGCCACCGCCTCCTCGACGTGCTGGAGCACGTTCTTCTTCGGGTCGAGCTGAGGCTCCTGGGGCAGGTAGCCGATGCGGGTGCCCTCGGCCGGGAAGGCTTCGCCCGCGAAGTCCTTGTCGACACCCGCCATGATGCGGAGCAGCGTGCTCTTGCCCGCTCCGTTGGCGCCGAGCACACCGATCTTGGCGCCGGGATAGAAGCTCAGCCAGATGCCCTTGAGGATCTCCTTGCCCTGCGGGGTGACCTTCCGCAGGTCTTTCATTGTGAAGATGAATTGGGGAGCCATGAAACCGGCATTCTGCCACGAATCGCGGACCGCGGGTTAACCTTGGATCGTGGCCGTCACGCGCCGACCCTACACCGCGTCGCATCGGAACATGGAGCGCGTGCTCAGCGCGCTCTACACCGGGGGCTGGCCCGCACGGCTGTGGGCCATCGTGCCCGGCGCCGCGCGCGTGGCGCTCATCGAGCATACGCTGGGCATCCCCGGCCGGGGGAAGGGACGGCCGCCGCTGCGCATCGCCTTCGCCTCCGACCTGCACCTCGGCCCCACCACTCCGCGCCAGGTGCTGGATGCCGCCTTCGCCCGCATCCAATCCACCCGGCCCGACGTGCTCGCGCTCGGGGGCGATTACGTGTTCCTGGGCGCGACCAAGCAGCGCGTGCACGAGCTGCAGGAGCGCGTGAAGGCGGTGAGCGCCCCGGTCAAGGTCGCCGTCCTCGGCAACCACGACTTCTGGGCGCGGCCCGAGCGGCTCGAGGACTGCCTCACCCAGGCGGGAGTCCGGGTCCTCGTCAACGATTCGGTCCGGCTGCCCCCGCCCCACGACGACGTGGCCGTCGTAGGTCTCGACGACCCGCTCACGTCGCGGCTCATCACGGACAAGATCGCGCTGCAGGAGGGTGTGGACGCGGCTCTCGCCCGGGTGGCCGACGTTCCGGTCAAGGTCGCGCTGTGCCATTCGCCCGACGGCTACCCGGAGATCAAGGGCCGCGGCGTGCAGCTTCTGCTGTGCGGGCACACGCACGGGGGCCACATCGCCTTGCCCGGCTACCGGCCCCTTTGGATTCCGGGCCCGCACGGGCGGCTGTGGCCTTACGGCCGGCACGAAGTGGACGGCGTGACCATCTTCGTCTCCCGCGGCGTGGGCGGCAGTCTCGTCCCGATGCGCACCTACGCTCCGCCGGACGTGGCGCTCTTCACAATCGACGGCGGCGCGCCTTGACACGCACGGCCGCGGGTGCAACCCTCGTCCCAACTCGATCCTGTGGGCGCTGACTTCAGCGGACCGCGCCCACGCAAGGAGGTCGAATGTCCCCCTCCCGACGTTTCCTCCTGGCCCTCGCTCTCTTCATTACAAGCACGATGGCCGCGCACGCGCAGACGAGCACCGGCGGTATCGCGGGCGTCGTCCGCGACGAGAGCGGAGCGGCCGTCCCCGGGGCCACCGTCACCATCACCGACCAGAGGACGGGCGGCATCGCCCGCATCCTCACCTCGGGCCCGAACGGCGCCTACGCGGTGCCCAATCTCTCCGCCGGCGTCTACGTCGTATCCGCCGAGCTGAAGGGCTTCGGCAGGGTGACCCAGAACGTGCGGGTGTCCGCCGGGGCGACCATGAAGGCGGACTTCACCCTCGCCGCGAAGCTCGAGGAGGCGGTCACGGTCACCGGGACGCGCGTCAAGGGTCGGACCTCCACCGAGACGCTCGCTCCGGTCGACGTGATCGACGGAGAAGCCATCCGGGCCACCGGGGCCACGGAGACCGGCAAGATCCTGCAGCTCCTCGAGCCGTCCTTCAATTTCTCGACCACGTACATCAGCGACGGCACCGACATCATCCGGCCGGCGACGCTCCGCTCGCTCAATCCCGATCAGGTCCTGGTGCTGGTCAACGGGAAGCGGTATCACCAGCAGTCGCTGATGAACTACCAGCAGACGATCGCGCGCGGGTCCGCGGGATACGACATCAACTCCATCCCCGCCTCCGCGATCGACCACATCGAGGTGCTGCGCGACGGCGCGGCCGCGCAATACGGATCCGATGCGATCGCCGGCGTGATCAACATCATCCTGAAGAGGCAGACGAACCTCACCGACATCAACGCCGACGCGGGCCGATACTACAAGGCGAACCCGGCCCTGCCGCTCGGGGCCAGCCCGGACGCCGAAACCGGCCACGGCGCACAGCTCATGGGCAGCGCCAACACCGGCTTCGCCGTCGGGAACGGCGGCTTCGTGAACCTCACGTTCGAGTATCGCGACCGGGGAGAGACCAACCGCGCGGGTCCCGACTCCCTGCGTGTGAATCCGGCGCGCGTCGTGCAGCGGATCGGCGACCCGAAGGCCAAGGATGCCCTCATATGGCTGAACGCCGACGTCCCCGCCGGCAACGGCGCGCTCTACGCCTTCGGCGGCTACTCCTACCGGAAGGGCAACTCGTCCGGCTTCTTCCGCAGCGCAGGCGACGGGCGCACCGTGCCCGCCCTCTACCCGAACGGCTTCCTGCCGACGATCGAGACGCAGCCCACCGACGCCCACGGGGTCCTCGGCTACCGGGCGGACATCAACAAGGACTGGGCGTGGGACCTGAGCGGGAGCTACGGCAAGAGCCGGTTCAGGTTCCATGAGAGCAACACGGTCAACGTGAGCTATTTCTACGAGCCCCGGGACGCCAACAACCCGAACGGGCCGAAGTACAACGAGTCGCCCACCTCCGCCGATACCGGCGCGCTCGGCTACGACCAGCTCAACTTCAACCTCGACCTCACCGGCCGCGTGGCCTGGGGCTTCGGCGCGGGACCGCTCAACGTGGCCACCGGGGCGGAATGGCGCCGGGAGGGCTACACGATCGACGCCGGGGACCCGGTCTCCTACCAGTACGGTCGCACGAACAACCCGGCGATCCGCATCCTCGATCAGACCGGCGGCGTGGCCGCCATCGGCACCCAGGGCTTTCCCGGCTACTCGCCGCGAGAGGCCGTCAACGAGCACCGCAGCAACGTGGCGCTGTACGTCGACTTCGAATCGCTGCTGGCGTCGAACTTCCTGGCCGGAGCCGCCGCTCGCTACGAGCACTACTCCGACTTCGGCAGCACGCTCACGGGCAAGATCTCGGGGCGCTACAACTTCAACGACCACTACTCGCTGCGCGGCACCGTCTCCACGGGGTTCCGGGCGCCCGGCGTGCAACAGGAGTTCTACAACTCGCGCTCGACCAACCTGAACTCGGCGGGCGTGCTGACCGACACGCTGACCGCGCGCCAGGACAGCGACGTGACGCGGGCCTTCGGCATCCCGCCGCTGAAGCAGGAGACGTCCAAGAACTTCTCGTTCGGCCTGGTCAGCAAGCCGACGGACAAGCTGCGGCTCACGGTGGACCTCTACCGGATCGACATCGACGACCGCATCATCTTCTCCAGCAACATCCAGCCGGAGGATGCGGCCACGTGCGGGGCGCCGGTCAACGCCAGCCGGTGCCCCATCCGGGCCATTCTCGATCCGTTCCGCGTCGGCCAGGTGCAGTTCTTCACGAACGCGATCGACACGAAGACGCAGGG
>Ga0070698_100001831_pt1 | contig 23682 bp, 22 predicted proteins | sample KBSK1502metaG_FD_65477 | JGI IMG/M metagenome (GOLD analysis project Ga0070698, IMG submission 65477) | Corn, switchgrass and miscanthus rhizosphere microbial communities from Kellogg Biological Station, Michigan, USA - KBS K1-50-2 metaG | ecosystem: Host-associated > Plants > Roots >... | reverse complement strand
GATGCATTTGGAATTTCTCCGCTGGCTGTTTCAATGTCACGACCGATTTCGCAAAAATTGCTCAAATCCTCGCAGGTGGGTTTTCAAGCGGAACAGTGAGAGCGTTTTACTGGTCCCTGCCGCGGCCCTCTGCCTTCACGCTCACCGGCAGGTCGAAGGCCAGGGTCGCCCCGCGGCCGGGGTTCTGCGTCGCCCAGAGCCGGCCCCCGTGGTTTTCGATGATCGAGCGCACAATTGCCAGGCCCATGCCCATTCCTTTGGCTTTAGTGGTAAAAAAAGCATCAAACAATTTCGGCATGAGTTCGGGGTCGATGCCTTTGCCGGAATCACGAACCGTCACCTGCACGCGCTGGGCTCCGGGTTGGCCGGCGCGGATCTCCACCTCGCGCGGCTCGCCTTCGCGGTTCTCGCCCACGGCGTCGAAGGCGTTCGCGATCAAATTTACCAACGCCTGAATAAGTTGGGTCCGGTTGCCCAGGACGGTCGGCAGCGAGGGGGGAAGCTCCAAGCGCAACATGATGTGCTTAAGTGTGGCCTCGGCCTGCACGATGTGTTCGACGTCTGAGAGCAACCGGCGCAAATCGACGGGCGACATGTTCACTTCATCGCGTTCAAAGAGCGCACGAACCTCCCGGATGGTTTCGACCGCCCGCGCGTCGTCCTGGATGATGCCTTCAATAGCGGCTTCGACCTCCTCAAGGTTCGGACTCTTCTGCTCGAGAAAACGGCGTAGCGCATGCGCATTGCACAGAATTGCCATCAGCGGTTGGTTGAGTTCATGGGCCAGCGATGCCGTCAGCCCGCTCAGTATGGCAGTGCGCGAGGCCTGATGCATTTCGGCTTCCAGCCGGCGAAGCTTCTCGAGCGCTTCTTCAGCCCTCTTGCGTTCGCGGTTTTCCTGCCGCAGCTCGGCGTAGAGCCGGGCATTTTCTAAAGCAATGGCCGCCTGGGAAGCGAGCAGTTCCAGCACCGTGAGCCGGTCGCGACTGAAGGCGTGGGATGTCAGGTTGTTCTCGAGGTAGAGCACCCCGACCAACTCGCCCTGCTTGACCAGCGGCAGGCAAAGAAGCGACCGGAGACGCCGCCTGCGGACGTCTTCATCGTCCGAAAAGGGATTCGCGGCCGAGGCGTCGTTCAGGACGAGGCTCTCTCGGGTGCGCATCACGTAACGAAGAACCGACTCGGGGAATTTGGGAGGCGTCTCGAACGCCGGTTGATGGCTCACCTGGACGCGGTCGCCGTGGGTCGTGGCCTCGGCGGCGATCTCCTGCGCCACCTGGCCGCGGGGAAAGAACAAGAGGCCCCGCTCGGCACCCGCATGCTCGACCGCGATCACCAGGAGGGTCTCGATGAGCTTGCCCAAATCGATCTCGCGGGACAACGCTTGGAGTGCCTTGACCACCGTGAGGAGGTCCAACCGCTCGCGGGGCGCGCCGTTCGTGGTGGCCGGGCCCCGTGGCGCCTCCTCGTCGAGGCCAGGGTAGCGTTGGTCGAGTTGCTTCACCTTGCCGACTGCTCCCCAACCCACATAGCAGCTGCGCGCGTCCCGGAGGTAGGCATCCGCGACTTTTTGGAGGCCTCGCTGAGCATAAAAGCGAGCCGCCAGCTCGTGGCCCAGGCCCTCGTGCTGCACAAAGCCCTGTTCGCGCGCCGCCTGAATCGCCGCTTCGTACAAGCGCATGGCCTCCAGGTCCCGGCCTTCGAGACGAGCGAGTTCCGCCAACACCAGGGTGTACTTGTCCCGGAAGGTTTGCGGACCGTTGTCGGCCCATTCGCGCAGCCGCTCCAGAGAAGCCTTAAGCACTTCGAGTCCCTCGGTCCGTTCGGACCCCACCGTGTCGTGGAGCGCCGCGATCGTCAGCGCGTTGTAGAAGTAATAGCTGACCGATTGGATAAAGGCTTCCGATGACCAAAGCAGCGCCTTGGCCTTCCGGGCGGCTGCGCTGGCCGCCTCGTAGTCGCCCGACAAGAACCGCGCCTGGAGTTTGAGAATCCAGTAAAAGCAGACCATGATGGGCATCCGCTCCTCGGTCAGTTGGGCTTCAAAGTTCTCCTCGTCGAACTGGGCGTCGCTGAAAGTGGAGAAGGCCGCCGTTTGTCCGCGCATGCACTGAATGAAACGTTGTTGGCTGACGAGGATGTCGGCCACATCGCGAAACTTGGCCTTCCGGACGAATGCCAGGCCTCTCTGGGACTCGCCCCAAACCTCCTCGAGGTGGACCCCTTGCAGCAGAAGGTCCGTCACGAGATGGTTGCAACAGTAGCAGGCATAAGACAGGTCATGCGTCTCAATCCCAGCGCGGAAGGCGAGCCGAATGAAGTCGAGCGCCGTTCTGATGGGCTGTGTCCAGAGCACTACCATCGCCATGCTGAGGTACGCTCTCGCTCCGATGAATCCGTGTTTCTCGACCAGGCTACAAGCGAGCTTTCCGAACCGGTAGCCATCGCGGTAGCGGTGGAAGACTGGTCCGAGGATACACGCTAGCCAGCCATAGCCGTGCGTGGAAGCGTCGGTCGGCCCGTACTTCAGGCTTGCGTTGGCCATGTGGCACACCAGCAGGTAAAACAAGTTGCTGTCGGTGTTCAACGTCGGCGCACGGATTTCCGAGAGCACCCGCATGGCGGCCTGCATTTCCGGGTCGCTCAGCCGCGGCAGCTCGACGAGGCTTTCGATCGAGCGCTCGCCCAGGTTCTGCCAAATCTTTTCGTACTCGACCTGGACCTGCTCACGCGTCGGATGGGCCGGCAGCTCGAGTCCAAACAAACGCAGGCACTCCAGCCCGCAGTCGACGGCCTGCCGGTACTGTGCCCTCATCACATGGAGATCAATCTTCAGGCGGTAGACGGCCGCTTGATCGATTTTCGAGCCCGCCCTGGAGAATAACTGCGCGATGAGCCCTTCGGCCCTTTCAAAGTTGCCGTTCAGGTATTCGCACTCCGCGCGCTCCAACCCTAAACCGAACGCGAGCTCATAAGGATGTTCCCAGACGCCACCTTCCAGCAGGTCCATGCCTGCCGAGAGGTAAAGGCAGGCCGAGGCGTAAGCCGTCGCGGCCTTGGCCTTTCGGCCGGCTCGAAGGTTAAGCTCAGCCACGCGCTCTTTCTCGTTGCGGTCCGAAAGGAGGACCGCGCCCTGGTTGAACTGGCTGACCACCTCGAAGAGATTCTCGGAAAGCGCGGCCGCAGGCATCCTCGCCAGGAGGAGACGGCCGAGTTGCAGATGGAGCTCGGCGCGCCGCTTTTCGGGGATGAGCGAATAGGCAGCTTCCTGGACGCGGTCGTGGACGAATTGGTACGCGTCGCCCAGTTGGAGCACGAGCCCCTCACGAACGGCCTCCTCGAGATCGGAGTGCAGCGCCTCCGCAGGTCCCCCGTGGACCCTCGCCAGGAGGGCGATCTCAACCCGGTTTCCGAGGCAGGCGAGCCGTTTGAGCGCCTCCCGGGCGGCGGCCGCCAACCGATTCAGCTTCCCGGCCAGGAGATCGACTACGTTATCGGTGATGCGCCGGGCGCGGATGCGTTCCACGTCCCAGCGCCAGGCTGCTTCGCGCGGGTCAAACTCCAGCAGGCGTTCTTCGGTCAGCGCCGTCAGGAATTGGATCGCAAAGAAGGGATTGCTCGCCGTCTTCTCCTTGACCAGCCGCGCCAGGGACTCGGTGCGCGCCGGCTCCTGGTGAAGGCTATCGGCGATGAGCTGGCCCAGGTCGTCGAGCGACAGCGGACCAAGCACGAGGTCCCGGACGATCGCCCCGCTCTGGCGGATCGAGTCTAACGTCAGCATCAGGGAATGGGACGGGCTGACCTCGTTGTCCCGGTAGGCGCCGATCAGCAGCAGGTACCGGACGTCCGGGTGAGCGATGAGGTGTTCGAGGAGCTTGAGGGTGGCCCCGTCCAGCCATTGCAAGTCATCGAGGAAAAGCGCCAGCGGGTGTTCCTTTTGGGCGAAGACGCCCAGTAAAGCCCGCCACACCGCTTGGAAGCGGTGCTGCGCTTCCTGAGGGGGGAACTCCGCGACGGGTGGCTGCGGGCCGAGCAGGAACTCGAGCTCGGGGATGAGGTCGACGACCAGCCGGCCGTTTAACCCCACCGACTCCCGAATCGCCTCCCGCCAACGCCGGAGCTCGGCCTCGTCCTTGCTCAAAATCTGACGGACCAAAGCCTGGAAGGCCTGGGTAAGCGTTGCGTACGGGATGTCCCGCTGGTACTGGTCGAATTTACCCGAGATAAAGATCCCGCGTGGCCGCACCGTGGCCTTGTGCAGCTCGTTGACCAACGAAGACTTGCCGATGCCGGTGTAACCCGAGACCAGCACGAGCTCCGGCGTGCCGGTCGCCACGACCCGCTCAAAGGCCTCTCGCAGCGCCTGACTCTCCCGGTTTCGCCCGTAGAGCTTCTCCGCGATCAGCAGCCGGTCCGGGGCATCGCGTGCGCCGAGCATAAAATGGTCGATGCGGCCGTGGGTTTCCCAGTCCCCCAGGCACCGCTGCAGATCCGCCTCCAGGCCTGCGGCAGTTTGGTAGCGCTCCTCGGCGGTCTTAGCCAGAAGCTTCAAGACGATCGCCGAGAGCACCTCCGGAGCGTCTTTCCTGCGCTCCCCCGGCGGCCGCGGTTGCCGTGCGATGTGGCAGTGGACCCACTCGAGAGGGTCAGCGGCGCTAAAGGGCAGCACCCCCGTGAGCATCTCGTAGAGGGTGACCCCTAGCGAATAGAGATCGCTGCGGGAGTCGATCGAGCGGTTCATGTGGCCGGTCTGTTCGGGCGCCATATACGCCAGGGTGCCGGCAAGGATTTCGGGAGGCTCGGGCGCCTGGCGTTCGCGGGGCAGGTCCGAAGCGACCCCAAACCCGGTCAGCCAAACCTGGTCGGACCAAGGATCGACCAGGACATGGGCCGGCTTGAGGTCTTTGTGAATCAGTTCGCGCTCATGGAGCCTGCCGAGCGCGGCCGCAAGGCCGATGGCGATGCGCAGAAACTGCTCCAGCTCCAAGGGTCCCGGCAATAGCCGATCGAGGGGCTCGCCGCCCGGGTCCTGGAGCACCAGCACCGTCTGCCCCGGATCGCGAACGAGCGCAAGAGGTGGAACGGCCCACGCCGGGTCAAGCTCCGTCCGGAGCGCGTATTCATGCTCGAGCCGTCTCAAGGTCTCTCGGGCCGGCGGCGTCGACCGAGGCGTGAGCACCAGAATCTGGTGCGGGTCGGCATCCCTTCGGGCGCGGTAGAGGATAAACTCCGCGTCTTGTCGTAACGACTCCAACGTGTAGGTTGAAAGATCCATCATCGCCATTTACAGCGCGATCTGATCGTCTCACATCCCAACGGGGCCAGCTCAACGTTGACCACCCACCGACGATCGCAGTGATCGAACCACCCCAGGGGCAATTCAACTCACCAGGGTAAAATAGCCAATGATCGAGTTGCACGCCAGTTTTTCGGTTGGACTCGCCGCGAGACCGCGGCAACCCAACCATAATTTGGGCGATGATCGCGTGCCTGCCTGACGCTGGCGCTGGTGCATGTGCTGGTCTCGTAGCGGCGACGTGAGGCGCCGGACAATCTGCTCTTTGCCCTGACGGCGGTGGCGATAGCGGTCTTCGCTGGATGTGAGTTGTGGATGATGCGGGCAGAGACGCCCGTAGCATTCCGCGGCGCGGTGGGCCCATGTGCGACCAGCGCGCAGCGGGGGCATTGCCCCATAAGCGTTAACTTAAGCGCAAAGTAGGCGAAGCGTCCCCGCTTTGCACGCCTCAAAACCGCCCAAACCGAGACGGTTCGCCTACATGGTAGCGCGTTTGTGAGCGCTGCACCGTTTAAGTTAGCGCTTATTGAGCATTGCCCTAGAGTCCAATATACAGCCTCACCCGGCCGACATAAACTCACCAATGCCAACTATTTCGCCGAAAACCCCGCCAAGCTGAATAAAAAGAGAAGGATACACCTGCGGAATGCCGATCCTGGCGGACAGAATCCGGTGGCTCTCATTCTTCGCTCTGTTCTGTGTTGCGTGGTTCAATGTTGTCGTCGGCGGGCCGCTCGAGGCCATCAGCTCTCTCAAAAAAACAGTGCCGGTGCTCCATGGTGATCGGCTGTCCATCCCGGCCGTGAAAACGACGGAGCGAGGTTTGATGATTTTGGCCGCTGCCAGCGCGGCCGGGCAGGCTCCACCGTGGCCTTTCACAAATACACGATCATGGAACACCTCGGCCTGAAGACGAGCGCCGAGCTGGTGCAATATGCCCTCGAGCATGGAATGTTGAAAAAGCGCAGCCAGTGTTCGCGCGAACACTGTTAGTTTTGACAGTATCGGAGATTTCCAGAAACGCCTATAGATAGCGCCTTGATCGCCGCTTCCTCGATTCCCGACGCCGGCTCCACGGAGCGTCCGCGCGTGCTGCTGGCTGATGATCATCCGGCAATGCTCGCGCTGACGGCCAACGCGCTGGCCAGCGAATGTTGCGTCGTCGGTACAGTGGGCGATGGACGCGCACTCCTCGCTGAGGCGGAGCGACTCCATCCTGATTTGATCGTGCTCGGCATCACCATGCCGCGGCTCGACGGCATCGAAGCGGCGCGCCAACTCCGGCGCTCGCACCGGCCTGCGCGCCTGGTCTTCCTCACCGTCCACGAAGACGCCGACTTCGCCCGGGCCGCACTCGAAGCGGGCGGGCTCGGCTATGTCGTTAAGGCGCGGCTCGCTACCGACCTCCTGCCTGCCATCCGGGCAGCGCTCGCCGATCGCCGCTTCATCTCGCCAACCCTGCGCTTCGATGAAGCGAACTGACTTCTCCCGATTCCCCAGATAAACCAACACCAACACGTAGAAAACAATGAAACGAAAATTAATCCATAAAGGTTTGTCACTGCTGACAGCCGTCGCGGCAATGTTCGTCGCCCTGCCGGCGCCAGCCCAGAAAATCACCGGCACACCGGGTTCGCCCAGCGCCACCACGACCATCAGCGGGGAACAACTCCCGCCGCCGCCGGGGAAGTTCGGCGGCGTGATTAAGGAAAACGCCCTGGATTCCACGCCGTACTGGCCGCCGCGCGTCGTGCCGCCCAAGGGCGCGCCCAACATCCTGCTCATCATGACCGACGACCAGGGCTACGGGGTTTCGGGCACCTTCGGCGGCGTCATCCCGACGCCGGCGCTGGATCGCGTCGCCAAGGCGGGATTGCGCTACACCCAATTCCACTCCACCGCGTTGTGCTCACCCACGCGCGCAGCCCTCATTACCGGCCGCAACCACCACTCGGTCGGCTACGGCATCATCGGCGAATTGTCCACCGGTTACCCGGGCTACGATTCCATCATCGGTCCGGAGAACGCCACCATCGCCGAGGTCCTCAAAGAGAATGGCTATGCCACCTCGTGGTTCGGCAAGGACCATAACACCCCAACCTACCAATACAGCGTGGCTGGGCCCTTCGACCAATGGCCGGTCGGCATGGGTTTCCAGTATTTTTACGGGTTCCTGGGCGGCGAGACCGACCAGTGGACACCCTACCTTTTTCGCAATCAGACCCAGGTGTTTCCTTGGGTCGGCAAGCCCGGCTACAACCTCACCACCGATCTGGCAAACGACGCCATCCATTACATGAGGGAGCTCAACGCCTCTGCACCCGACAAGCCGTTCTTGGTCTATTACGTGCCCGGCGGCACCCACTCGCCGCACCAGCCGACCAAGGAATGGATCGATAAGTTTAAGGGCAAGTTCGACATGGGCTGGGAAAAGCTGCGCGAGCAAATCTTCGCCAACCAGAAGCGGCTCGGTGTTATCCCCGCCGGGGCGCAACTCACCCCCTGGCCGGATGACCTGCCGAAGTGGGAGTCGCTTTCATTCTTGCAAAAAGCACTCTATGCGCGCCAGGCGGAGGTATTTGCCGCCTACGCAGCCTATACCGACTATGAGATTGGCCGCGTGATCCAGGCGGTCGAGGACATGGGCAAGCTCGACAACACGCTCATCATCTATATTTGCGGCGACAACGGCACCAGCGCCGAAGGCACCCTGTCCGGCACATTTAACCAGATGACCGCCTACAACGGCATTCTGGACGTCCCCGAGCCCCTGGAGTTACTGCACTATGAAAGCTGGGGCTCGGACAAGACCTACCCGCATATGTCGGTGGGATGGGCGTGGGCGTTTGATACACCTTTTAAGTGGGTCAAGCAGATAGCGTCGCATTTCGGCGGGACCCGGCAGGGCTTGGCCATTTCGTGGCCCGGCCACATCAAAGACGTGGGCGGCATCCGCACCCAGTTCCACCACGTCATCGACATCGTTCCGACAATCCTTGAACTCACGGGCATCAAGGCGCCTGAGGTGGTCAACGGGATCAAGCAGAAGCCGATCGAAGGCGTGAGCATGGCCTACACGTTTGACCCGGCCAATGCCAAGGCACCGTCCAAACGCGATACACAGTATTTCGAGATTGGCGGCAACCGCGCGATCTACCACAACGATTGGATTGCCGCCACGACCCCGCCCGCACCGCCCTGGGTCATGGGAACTGCCAAGATGCCCGATGTCGTCAACGGCTACCAGTGGGAACTTTACAATATCGCCGAGGATTATTCGGAGTACAACGACCTCGCGGCGAAGCAGCCCGAAAAATTGAAGGAATTGCAGGCGTTGTTCATGACGGAGGCGGCGAAATACCAAGTCTTCCCCTTGGATAACTCGGCCTTCACGCGCCTCGTGACGCCGCGACCGAGCGCGGTCGCAGGGCGAACGGTTTTCACCTACTCGGGTGAGAACGCCGGCATTCCCGTCGCGAATGCTCCCAGCATTTTGGACAAGGATTACACCATCACCGCCGAGGTGACGATCCCAGAAGGCGGCGCCGAAGGAATGATCGTGACTCTGGGCGGCCGCTTCGGCGGCTATGGGCTCTACCTGCTCAAAGGCAAACCGGTCTTCGATTACAACCTCCTCGATCTGGAGCAGTTCCGCTGGGAGGGCGGCGTTGGAGCCCGCGATTGGTTGGGCGCCGCGCTCAACCCGGGCGAGCACACGATCGTGTTTGACTTCAAATACGACGGACCCAGCCCCGGCAAGGGTGGCACGGGGGTGCTGAAACTAACCAGACTCCTCCCGTTCACCGCAGTAGCGACACTCGCACTCGCCCTGAGTGCGCACGCCGTTGACGCCGTTGACCCCGTTGCGTTCGCAGCCAATTTGCTACGGTGTTGGCAGCCAACCGGTCCATTATTCTATCGCCACTTGTACGGGCTACCGAGAGGGCGTCCAAACGCTTGGAGGTGGTCAGCCGCCGAATAGCCAAATGAGCTTGGTCGCTGCGGCGGTGGCGTTGGCCGCGTCTTTATGCGCAATTTTGGTCCATGTGGTTCACTAATTATATTCCGCGCATTACAAGCTATTCGTCTTCGTACCGTCTTCGCGCCACTGTTTCCCAGGAGTAGCCGCCGCTTACAAATAGGCGGGTTCGAACCATTGCTCCACCAACGAAGCTAGCGGCATTGCAAATATAGGAATAAACCCAGCGCCAAAATTGCTAAATAGGCTCACGAGCGGGCCGTTGGGCGCAGACGGTTCTCATGCCTCGGCAGCTGAGAGTCTTGAGACGACTTCTGTAGGCTTTCCATGAATAGATCAATCGACTCCCTGTCTAGGACGCGAACTCCACGCAAACGTGCCGACAGGTTAGACTACAAGGGTATGTCGCACATTGATCGGATCACCATCGAGCCGGGGAAATGCGGAGGGCGTCCTTGCATCCGCGGCTACCCGTGTGCGGGTAAAGGATGTTTTGGAGCTGCTGGCCCGCGGCGCTTCATGGAACGAAATTCTCGAAGACTATGCGTTTCTCGAACGCGAAGATATCCAGGCTTGCCTGGATTTTGCCGCGGCACAAAGTTGTCACGCGCTCATTAAGGTGTCGTGAAGTTCCTGGTCGCCACGAACTTCCACCGGCGCTGGCGACACTCCTGGAGAGTCTGGACCACCATGCTGTGCACGTGCTCGATATCGAACTTGCCCGCGTCGATGACCTCGCCATCTGTGCATACGCCGCTCAGAACGGCTCCTTTACACCAAAGACCTGGTGGCAAGCAGCTGAGCAGCCGACGCCAATCAGTTGATGCTTAGGACTCGAGCAGCTACATGTAACCAGTTCAGGAGAAGATGGAATGAGCACACAGGAGATCATCAGAGAGCTGGCAAAGTTGAATAGAGATGAGCTGACTCAAGTGGATCTGAGGCTGCACGAACTGTTGCAAGAAAAAATTCGCCCCGGCGGAAAATCATGGGCGAAGCGCTACTGGAAGTAGCCGGGACGGTTGAGGGTCTGCCACCGGATTACGCGGAAAATCACGATCACTATCTTCACGGACTACCGCGTCGATGAAGGCTTTTGGCGACGCGGTTTACGGATTGCATTTCGTTCGTCGTAATGAACGAACGTGGCATCACCGATACCCTGACAAGCGATCACCATTTCGAGCAGGCCGGGTTTCGAGTTCTGCTAAAGGATTAAGGACAAGAGTGCCTCGGCACGCAGAGCAGGATCAGCCTAAGCGGGCTCACGAATGAGAATATGTGTCAGCGCACCCCGCCAAAACGCTAGGAGCAGCCATTTGGCAACCTTCACGCTCACCATACAAAGACGACCATCAGCGGACGCCGGGTGGACGGGTTACAAGATATGTTACAATTTCAGCCTTCCCGCTCCGGCCAGTCCAGTCATAACCTACTAGTATCCAGAAAGTTGCACCTCCCTAACAGCGCGTACGGGATTCGAACCCGTGCACCGGCCTTGAGAGGGCGCTGATATACTTACGTAAGACACTTGTTACCAGTGATTTATGAATTACGATGTTTCCTGTTGCTCTTTTGTTGCTCGACTGAAAAAGCCTTTCAAAACGTTTTGTCGATTCCACCAGGACCGTTCGCGCCAAAATCGTTTCGGGATCCAAAGGGGATTTCAACGGGATCAGCTACTCCGGGTTGCCGCCAACCTGCTTTGGAATTCATCAAGAATGGGCTGTATAGGATGCACAGAACTCCCCTAGCCCTTGGCCCATTGCGTGAACTGGCTTGAGGGTTTGCAGAAACCGATCGTTTTCTGTAGCGTTTTGACATGATTGAGCGGATTCCAGAGCTGCGCGAACATTGTCGCCGGCCGAAAAACTCAGTTTAGTGACTGAGGTCTGGGACGACTTGGCGTCGAATTCCGAGGATATTCCATTAACAACAGAGCAGATAGCGGAGGTAGAAAGGCGACTCGAGGAATACCGTAAAAACCCTGATCTTGGGTCTAGCTGGGAAGAGGTGAAGGCCAGGATATTGAGACGCAACCGTTAATGGAGATTGTTGTCCTTCTGGCCGCAGGATCGGATGTTCAGGCAGCTTTCAATCGCTTTGAGGAGTACCAATTAGGCACGCTCGCCAGTTTGAAACACACGCCGTCACAATCGCAAAGTTAAAGAGGGTCGCTGAAGAGTATGGTACGGAAATCGGCGACCAAAAACGGGCCCCACCGCCAGAAGGGTTTGATAGAACACTTACGAGGAAATCGTGTCATCTTGGACGTTCCTCATTGCTCATTCAATTACAGTCACCGTTCCGTTTTCGATGTAGGGCAGAATCTGCAAGATTTTTGGCGTCAGCGGGATCGTATTTGCAAGACGGTTGCTGCGTGCTCGCAATACGACAATCTTGAGTCGGTGGCCCGCGAGATTAAGCTGAAAGGTCATGTTGCTGTCCATTGTGATGAGCACCTCAAAGCCAGTTTCTTCGGCTTTCTTTAGCAATACCCCATTCTGGATTCCGGCCCATCCCAGTCGTTGGACTGATTCTACTTCATGCCCAAGCAGGCCTCTGGCTAAACGCCAGTCTAGGTTTTCATCCAACAGAATGCGCATTCACTGATGCGCCATAGCATGCGCCTTAGATTCCTCCAGCAAGGCAAGGACCTGCTCCCGCTTCACACTGGGAAAACCTTCGAGAAAGTCTGCAATGGAGTCACCGGCCTCAAGATGGTCAAACAGACTCTTAATCGGTACCCGGGTCCCGGCAAAGACAGGATCGCCTCCGAGAATTTCCGGGTCCCGCGTAACGACTTTCCCCATGGAAACATCATAGCGCCTGCCGCAACCCTTTGCGAGCCAAAGCTGCTGCCGTCAATGGAAGCAACAATCTGGCAGCGCGTACGGGACTCGAACCCGTGCACCGGCCTTGAGAGGGCCGTGTCCTAACCGACTAGACGAACGCGCCAGTGGAGACTGAATGTATCGTTTCAAAGCACAAACTCAAGACTTGGCGAGACGATGTCAAAACAGCCGATGACCAGTGGATTCCACTACGGTGTTGGTCGCACAGCAAGCTGGATTGGCGGGCGCCAGAAATATTGGCCGACTATTGTCCTCACTCACGCCTCGCATCCAGACCCTTTTGAAGCCAACGGCATGCCTCCTACTTAGGACTCGATGCACTAGCCGCCTGCAGCCGGTCGAAGCGCCGTAGATCGCGTAACGGAATGGTTGGTCGCAGTCCGATTGGTGAGAATCGGCTGATGTTTCCAGCCTCGAATCCATCGATAAGGGGTTTGAGTTTCGGCTCCAGCTTGCGCATGTGAATGGCCATGGACGTGTAATAAGCCCGAAAATATTCGCGCCGGCCTTCTTCGGTTTTATCCTGGTTCGCGCGCTTGGCAAGATAGATTGCAAATGGGTCGCGCACCGCGATGGTCCGAATCTGACGAAACCGAATTCTATCCTTCTCGAGCTGCTCGGCGGATCCGGGATTCGGGAGCGGGGTAGCCTTTACTGGTTTGGGTCTTTCAGGAATCAGATCGGGTGGAAGCGCGGACTCCGGAGGAAGAGGAGGTAGCGTTTTTGATTCCGGCAAAAGGTCGGGAGCAATCTGGGGCTCCGGCGTAGGCGCCGGGGAACCCTCAGGCACAGCCTGCTCCGCAGGAGAGGGAGATGACTCAGCCGCCCCTGGGCGAGCATCCTGCGCTCGCAACGCCCCCTCGAATGGAGCGATGCCGAGCGATAGACAGAAGAATAGAGCGGCGATTAACCACGCAATCTTGGCTCGCGTGCGAGTTTTGACGCTTCTGTTCCGGCTGTTTCTCAACAAAGGCGACTATTACATCCTCGTCGGATTTGCCACAAACAGATTGTTCGGTCGCGAAGGAAAGAGAAAGTTTTGCTCAAGATTTGGGATTTGGTGTAGAAGAAGTACCCGTAGAAAGCGCAAATGAGAACCGAACCCACCTCCGCCCCCTTAGCCCGAGTTCGGTGCGGGTGATAATTTGGGGGCACCGATTGCGTGCTCGTCACCATGTTTTTTCCATCCAACTCGTCGAGGATTACCTGCCACGAGTCGGAAAGTTAACGCCGTGACTAAAGTGGAAACGCATTTGACCGTAGTACAATGTATGTCCAAGGACACTATTCCCCGTTACCAGCCGCGTTACAAGATTCTCGGATGCTTCGCGCTACTTCACGCCGTTCGATCGGGGATGCCACTGAAACCAGCATCGCCAATCCGTCGGGGTTGAGAATCCCGAGCCCCTTTTCAGGACTTGCAAGCGGTGAAAAGCGTATCACTCGACCGTGTCGCCAAGAGCACACGTGGGAATAATTACGTGCCTCCTCAGCACCCTTGCCAAAGTCGGTTTCGATGATACTGCTCCGGTGTGACAGGTGGGCACCTACCGCATCCCGCGCGTGGACCACGATCTTACCGGACAAGCCATCGGCGACTTTGCCCGTCGGTTTGGACGGCCTTTCCTGAAAATTTGCGCGCTGCTGGAGCGTGGATTGTGTAGCCTCCGACCTGGACACCTTCGGCGGCTTGAGCAACTGGATGCTTGCTTACGCTGAACACTTCCGCGATGCCGATGTCTCGTCATCCATGCGTACCCTGATACGTCCAGAGACATGGTATTGAAGGTGACCAGCCTGGCAGCTCTCGGATGGGAAAGAATTCAGTTGGCAATCCAACGAGAAAGGTAGGGCTATCGCTTGGTTAGCGTTCGTAGACGTCCCCGATCCTCTCGATGAAATGACCAATGCACGGCGAGCAACACCGCGTCCGCTTCCTGCGCGGCCTCTCGCGGTGTGCCGGCCCGCGCCTTGCCCTTGGCGTCCCGTGCGAGCACCTTGAGCTTCTGCTCGCTGCGGACGTAGCTGAATACCACCTCATGTCCGGCTCGCGCAAAGATTGTTCCGAGCTTGCCGCCCATTAATCCCGAACCGAGAATACCAACTCGCATGCTACTCCTTCGATTTGATGGTGTGTGCACCCAGCAATAGAAATACGTTTCTCTTTGATTTCGATGGTTCTTACCGATGCCGCTCAGCCTCCCGTTGTTCACGCTTCTTGACAAATACGTGATACGTGACGGCGTCCCAGGCATTGTGAATGCCAACAAAGAGGAGCAGCAGCGTCAACGACGAACAGAGCTGGGCGCGCATGGGAGTGAGCCATGTATGCCGATCCAGCAGGGTAACGATGCTGCGGTCTCGTGGCGATAGATCGGGGCGCCTCCACAGATCATCAAGAAGAGTGCCTTGCGTGTATCTCGCAAGCGCCGGCGCTACCATCCGAACATCCTCAAGCGTCGGCACTGGCGGAAGAGCATCCGATCTTTGCCTGACATTGTTCGCCTGGTTACTGGCAAGTTCAACCGTCACTCCTATGAGCCGGGCACATTAAAGGCTTCCACGCCGGAATCTATTTTGCCGATGACGATGATGCCGGGATCGGGGATTTCCTGGCCGTCGTTGCGATAGAAGATGGCCACGTCAGGGCCGGGAGGCCAATAGGCGACGTCCCCGACTTTGTACGTGTGCGTCCGTTTCCCCTCTTTCGAGATCGCTCGCGGCAGGCGGGCGAACTTCTCCCTGCGGAACAGATCGTTCATCGTCAGCGTTAGCGGCAATAGGGAAATAAAATCCTGGCTTTTTCTTCCTTTCAATAAGAGGCATCTCAGACGCCTTAGATCACCTGCGGTATCGGTCGTCGATGGCTCTGCCGGCGTACTCAACGGGGTGTCATCGATGATCATGCATTGGTCTCGCGCGGCATGCTCTTGAGTGTCGCGGAGCGGGCGCGTGCGCCGATCATCGGGCTGAGGTATGGGCTGCCATGATACTTTGCCCGGTAGGCGTCGTCGATACGGTTGTTGATCGGTCCGTCCACCGACTCGAAGGTGACCGCTTTCGTCATGCCGGCGGCGATGATCCGCCCGGCCTTGTGCCGCACCGCGGCCTGGTACCAACGAGAATTCTGCCCGTTGTAGCCGCGCACGTAGAGGGCGTCATCGACCGCGACGGACCAAATCCACGTCGGGGTGCCGTACGTCACCGCGTCCTCACGGAACGGTGAGATGTGCAAGTCATCGGCCTCAGCGATCTTGCGCAGTTCGTTTTTCGACCATGTGGTCATTGTGGGTTCTTCTTCAAACTTGGTATGGGTAGGGACGGCAACGGTGGCATGGTTCCCTTCCTCCGGTTCTTCATTCAGCAAATTCTCCGGTCATGGACTTCTTGCTCAGCCTGCTTTACAGCGCTTGGCGCGTGTGCCGGAATAGGATTTCGTTCACGTCCACCTCCTCCGGCTGGCTCATGGCAAACGCGACCGCCCGCGCGAACGACTCGGCAGGAAGCGCGATGTCCTCGGTCCTCTTGCGGACAGCCTCTGCAATGTCAGGCTCGGTATTGCTGTTCAGCAGCTCCGTGGCTACCGCGCCCGGTGAGATCACCGTTGTGCGGATGTTGTAGGGCTTCACTTCCCGGCGCAGTCCTTCGGAGAGGGCCCGCACGGCATGCTTGGTCGCCGCATAGACCGCGAAGCCGGGACCGACCTTATGGCCGGCCACAGAGGAGACATTGATGATATGCCCGGCTTTCTGCTGCTTCATATACGGCAGCGCCGCGGCAATGCCAACAGCACGCCCTTGAGGTTCACGTCGATCATCTGGTTCCATTCGTCGATCTTGAGGCGCTCAAGCGGCGACTGCGGCATCAGCCCGGCATTGTTAATCATAACGTCGATGCGCCCGAATTTCTGCACGGCTGTGTCGACCAATCTCTTCACCTCGTCACGGTGGGTGACGTCTGTAGCTATGGCAATTGCTTTGCCGCCGCTAGCGGTCAACTCCTCTGTTAGTGACTGGAGGCGAGCGACGCGCCGTGCACCCAGCACAACGCTTGCGCCCTGCGCGCACAGAAGCCGGGCGGTCGCCTCGCCCAGCCCGCTGCTCGCGCCTGTGATGACGATGACTTTTCCTTCGATGTTATTGCTCATCAAGATGTCCTCTTATTCGCCTCGTGTTATTCAAATGGGTTATATCCTGGTTTCTTGTATAGCTTCTCCCATTTGCCAAGGATGTCCGGTTTATAGACCTTCTCTGCCCAATCCTGTGGTTTGATTTCTTCAAATAGCTAACGAAACCGATTCCTCTCCGCATTTTATAAGAGCGACAACGTCTTTAACTATTTGCTCGGCAAGCTGAATCTTCTGCTGCTCTGACCTGCCGGGATAGAGCTTTACGCTGACACGAGGCATGGTTCTCTCCTTCAGTTGTTCACCTAACAAAGTCTTAAAGTCACTTACGTGATGAGATCACTTGCGATATTGGTCGTCGGTGACCTTTTCCATCCATTCGACGGCCTTACCGTCGAGATTTTCCTGAATGGCGATATGCGTCATGGCGGTGGTTGGCGTCGCGCCATGCCAATGCTTCTCGCCCGGCGGGAAACAGATCACATCGCCGGGATGAATCTCTTCAATCGGACCGCCCTCGCGCTGCACCCACCCGCAACCGGCTGTGACAATCAAGGTCTGACCGAGAGGGTGGGTGTGCCATGCTGTTCGAGCGCCTGGCTCGAACGTGACACTGGCACCGCTCGCGCGTGCTGGAGCGTTTGCCTGAAACAGAGGGTCAATGCGCACCGTGCCGGTAAACCAGTCGGCCGGTCCTTTGTTGGAAGGCTGCGAGCCACTCCTTTTAATTTCCATATTTAACGCCTTTCACTGTCTTTTATTTGGATTTTCCGTCGATGTAATTGCTCATAATCTTGACTCCTGCGTGCCATTTGGAGCGACGGCGCAATTCAGGAGCCGCACTGCGATAACCGCGGCGCACAGCACGACCAGCGTGCTGACGAGGTACACCGCGCCCAGGTCGGCTCCGCTCGCAACCAAACCCAGCGCAAGGGCTGGCGAGTCCCAGCGACAGATCGAGAAAGGCGGTGTAGGCTCCCATGGCGAGGCCGCGGCTCTGCGGTGGCGCGTGACGGACCGCTTCCACGCCAAAACCGGGGTATACGAGCGAGTAGCCGAGACCGGTGAGCATGACCCCAACTAATGCCAGCGCGGACGAAGGCGCTAGCCAGATCAGCGCCTGGCCAACCGCTTCGATCAGCACGCAGACCAACGCGACCCTGGCGCCGCCGATCTTGTCCGGCAGGTGGCCGAAGATCAGGCGCCCCGCCATGAAGGCGATGCTCAAAGCGGTAAAGGCGAACCAGGCCTGGCCCCACCCATGTTGTGCAAAGAGCAGCACGATGAACGTCGTGATCGCGCCAAAGCCGACGCCGCTGAGCGCTAGGCCGAGTCCCGGCACCCACACGATGCCGACTATTCTGGTGAACGCAGCGCGGGTTTGTGCGTGGGGCGGCGGCGCGATGGAGCGGAGCGGTGCGACGAGAAGCAAGGTAACGAGCGGGATCAGTGTCGATGTCAGCGCGATCGCCGCAAAGCCGTAGCCGGCATACAGGGCGGTGCCGGCCGGTGCGCCGACCGCGAAGGCGGCGTTCGCCCCACCAACCCCACCAACACTTCCTAACTTCTTAGAAACTGCACTAATTCCCTGTAGGTTTAGGAGTGTTGGTGGGATTGGTGGGATTGGGCGGCGACGGGCTATTTCATCAGCTCGCGTTGAAGCAGTAGAACTTGCTGGAAGGGCGGCGAAGGCATTTCGCAGGCCAAGCGCCAATCCGGGAGCCTGTCCTTTGGAAAACGCAAGCTCGCCCCCGTGTCGAGAGGAGACGGCAGCCCAATGGGATACCATGCTGCCGTCAACATTAACGCATTGACCGGTCATGTTCGGCCGCGTGGCTAAGAAAACGGCGAGTTGTTCCATGTCTTCGGGTGTCTGTCCGCGGCCCTGTGGCATTAATTCCAGTTGACGACGGGCTCGCGAATCGTAGACCAATAGGTCAATCTTCCCTCCGAAGCAGGAAGAGGATAAGGTGATCGCCTTTCCCGCTCGTATGCAATGACTCTGATCACTTTGTCATGGTTCGAACCATGCTCGGGATCGTCGAGGGGACGGAAAGTGGCAATCGCCTACCGAGGAAAAAACGTTTCAATAAAAGTCTCTACCTCGCGAAGGTATGTGTCCAAGGTACGGTCAATCGATACCCATCCCTCGCCTTCGACATCAATTTCAAAAGCTCTGATCTGAAGCAGTCGATTCTGCTTAACGAAACCGGTCTTCGCTGTCTGTGCTTCCATGCGCCCCTCAACTCCGCTTCCAACGACGGCTGCGCTACTCCCAGGACTGTTTCCTGTTCCGATTGTTATAGGACCGTAGATTGCCTGACGTCCTGGTATGAACCGTATAGCTCTTCGATGAAAATCATGATCCCGCAGGTATTCAATGACTTTAAAATAGGGAACTCTTTCTGCGGCAGCAGCAAGAAAATCCTTAAACTCTCCCTTCAGCTTTTTCGTTTTAAAATAGTCCACCATCAATTCGATTACAGCTCTAGCAGAATAGACGCTCGCCATTACGAACCAACTCGTCTTTTGGGGATCGCTCTGAGATTTGGCTTGTTCAAGAAAAAATCTGGCTCTCGCGAGATGCTCACCGAAGTCACTATCGAGATGGATCATTGATGACAATGGCGAAAAGTCTAGCGAGGCGCAACGCTTGTGCTCTTCAGAGATTCCCTGCTCTGGACCGGCCAAGCTTCGCTTTTTCAGGGTTGCGCCACTCGGAACAGATTTTAAGTTTCGCGGAGGGATTTCCCTGGTTCAGAGATGGTTGCTTTCAAGAGATGGTTACTTTGAACCAGGGAGTCTTTTTCCAAAGATTGCCTTCTGATCCTTTCGATCATAGTTCGTAATCTAAGCGAGGCATGGTGTTTATTATCAAGGACTTATGCAAGTTGATCCGCTAGCCTAAGACACTTTACCGGACAATTTCTCTCAGTGCTACTCCGTACCTGCTTACATTGCAAACAATCGCAAATCTGGGCATATTGCTACCCTCTCGGAAATGAAAACCAATTTTGGAAATCAGTTCCAGGAATTCAGGGTTCGACGCGTTTGTCCGGTCACAGGCAAGTTGCTTGAAATGCCGATCCTGATGATCAGGCGTCATTTCCTAATGGCCCATCAGGCATTCAAGAATCGTACGGGGGATCGCACACTCATTCCCTACCTGACGGAGTCAGAATACCGATTTTTGTTTGAGGGAATCAGCCCCAACCAGTAACTTTTCCTTTTGACTTTCACTGGCAGTCATTTCAAATGGACTCCCCAAAGCACAAGTGCACCAAAATCTTCGTCAGTTATAGTCACAGCGACAAGAAATGGTTACACAGGCTTAAAGTTCATCTTCGGCCCCTTGAGCGAGATGGACTCATCGAGTGCTGGGACGATACGCAGATTGCATCAGGCCAAAAATGGAGATCCGAGATCGATCTGATGCCGAAATGCTTCTCATGATCCAGGCATAGCTGACATCAAACTCAATCCTGCCCGATTTCGCTAGAATCATCGTCATCATGTCCTTTGAGAGCTTCCAGCAAACTTGAGAGCTTCCAGCAAACCTTACAACGTTATGAGCTTTTGTGTTTCAAGGAATTCCAATGACATTTGTCATTGAATTCTTCTTCAGAAGATCACACCGACACGTGTTGAATCTCGCGAAGATCCTCTGCCGATTGATGGATGCCCGCGAAGCCTCTTCCAGACTAGATCTTCGAGGCATCGACATGTGCTAGTGAATTTTTAAAGCAACTCTCGAAATTTTTTTCAGTTTTTTACGCCGCACAGCAGCGTCAACAAAAATTCTGTGTCACAGAACCTTGGGAATTTCAACGACCCTCGATAAGCCCCTAACAAAGTTCCCATTGGTTGCTACCTCAAACCTTCAATCCGGGTCATGACTGCTCATGCCTTGTCTACTCCTTGGCAAGCTCCGGGTCTGCTCCTTGCAAGCCCGCGTGGAGGGACCCACGAGTTGCTACAAGCTCGCTGCCGCGGCCTCGATTTTCCGCGGTCGCTTGGCCGGGCTGTTGAACGAAAGGCAGGGAGCTGCAAGAAGTTAGCAAAGAGGTAGTCGGAATCCACGTCCTCCTGACGCGTTCGCTTTTTGACGACGGTATTCTGCATAGGTTCCTTCAGCGCGTTTCTCTAGCGAAATCGACTTCTGCTCCTTTGCGATTTTGATGGATTCGCAGAACGAAGCCTCAATTTGGACCTCGTCAGCACCGGTTGCTGCCAGAAACACGCCACGGAGCCGGTGCAGTTCGGCAGACCACCAACGTTCTCCAGATCGTTCGACCAATGCTTCTGCCTCCTTTATCGCCTCAAGAGCTTCAGAGCTACGATCCGCGAGGTGCAAGACTTCGGCCTTTAGTGCAAGATAGTATGGCACGACCAGTGTCGCACCGCTAACCACCCAGTTCTTTATTCCGTGCTCGATCCAGGCGACAGCTTCCGCGATGTCACCGCAAGCGCCGCACGCCCAGCCATGAAGAACCTCTCCTCCAGCCAAAAAAAACGCAAAGCTTTGACGCGTTGATAGCTCAGTGAAATCCGATACTAAGCGCTCCACTTCAGCAGGATGACGCACAAAGTGGGCGAGCAAGCCAGCGAAAAAGAGTGCTTGGGACAATCCGTGCATATCATCTAGCTCCTTGGCTGAACAGATCCCTTTCGTCATTGTTGCTTGGCAAGAGGCGACCTCTCCCAAATGCCACTCGGATAACGCCTGAAAGCACAGACAAATGACGACGGGCGCGGCGACCTCCCCGACCGGAGACTGGACGCCCCCCGAGCGCCAGATCTCCACACCACGCAACGCGTATTCACGCCCGGTCTCGAAATCACCCAAAAAGTACGCCGTGGGTGCCAAAGCGCGGTAGGCCCCTACCTTTAGTGCCGAGTCGTTCTGCTCCCGCCCCAGCGAGTAAATGCGTTGGGCAATCTGCATTGTTGCACTCAGCTTGTCGGTAACGAGGGAATGGCGCCACTGACCTACCAGTGTAATATACAGGAGCAGGGGGCGATTAAGGGAATGACACAAGCATTCCGCGCGCTCGTAACAAATTATCGTCTCTGGTGCTGCGAATCCTCGCGTGGCTGTTAGAAGCAGTCCCGCCTGCATGAGGATGAAGAGCTGGTCTTCCGCAGTGAGACACTGTCCCTCGACTCCCATTTCCACGGGTGAACCCCAGTGTCCGTGGTCAAAGAAACGAGCCAAAACCAGGAGCAATGCTCCTTTGGCTCCGAGAACCTTAGCTGTAAAGGAGGCATCTCCCCGCTGAATGCGGGGAATGTAAACCTCACGTAGCGCTTCGCGATACAAACCGGCATTGCAGCCGCAGATGACGGCAAAGAGAAGTGGCTCCATCTCTCGAAAAGTATCTGGCAACTGCGGCGCAAGCTCTCGATAATACTTGAAGAGCCGCCTATTACATTCCTCCCAAGCCTCGGTTCGTCCACTTCGAAGCTGTTCGCCAAAATATTCACGAACGAGCGGATGCGTATCCAGATACCCAGGATTATGCGGATCTTCTCCCGCGAGCAGTCTCGCTCTTCTTAACTTGGCAAGAATGGTTCGCCACTCGATCTGGCTCAAATCTGTTAAAGACTCTGTAAGCCCCCGGATAGCAGGTGGTTTCAGCAGAGCTCCAAGCGCTTTTTCGTCAGCGGGTCGATCAAATAGGCCCAACAGGTGCAGAACTGACAGCTCGGGGCCGTCACCAAACCAGGTTTGGTAAGATTCCATGACTTTTCGGGCGTACATTCCCTGTCGCACGTCGTGAGCAAGTCGCGTTGATACTTCTCCGCGGCAACGAATCTCTCCATCGTAAGCATCGGCCAGATAGCTGCCCAGTAGCGTTAGGGCAAGACAATGGCCGTTGAACTCCTCGCTGGCACTTCGCAGTTCTGCCTCACTCCCCTTAACGCCCAGCGCTCGGAGCAGCTTTGCACCAGCATCACTGGATAGCTGTTCCAGGTCGCGACGCAGAGCTGAGCTACCCTCGTGATCTGCAATATCAGCGACTGGAATCCGCGTGGTAATCGCGCAAAGTCCCTTATTGAAGGCTGCAAGCTCGCGCAGAAGCGCCTGGAGCGAAGGCTCCCGTAGGCGTCCTTCTTGTTGACCGGGCGGATTTTGGAGTGGCTCCAGGCCATCTAGAACCAGTAAGGTTCGACGATGCGCCACGAGCTTCGCCAATCTTTCGCCCTTCTCCCACGCCGTTCCGATCCGTGGATCTGGATCTCCAAACCAAATGAGTGCCGAGGAGATAAATTCATCTGCGGACGAAGCGCCCCCACTGGTTCCCTGCCTGTAGAAAGACCAGCCAAAAACGAGCTCCGCAGTACGATACCGTTTAGCCGCCATCCGTCGGAGCCAATGGTTAACGAGCGTCGATTTTCCGACCCCGGCCCAGGCAACGATGGTAACGATGTTGACATCCTTGTTTGCCCAGGCACGATCCAGAAAAGCGATATCCTCCTCTCGCCCAAAAACATCGCTTCCGGTAACCGGTAATCTGGCTACGGAAATCTTCTTCGGTGAAAGTCTCGCTGGCGGCTTGCGAGTTCCGACACGCGAAGCGGTAGAAGGCGTCTTCTGCAAGCTGTGACGAGTGATTTTACGCCTTGCGTCGATAGCAGCTGTTATCGTCGGTATCGCCTTCAGAAGTTCGGCCGGATTCTGAAAGCGCCGCCCCGGGTCTTTCTCGAGGAGCACTTCAAGTAGAACAACGACCGGCTGTGGAACGTGGTCCAGTTGTCCAATCGCCAACCGAGCATGCAAGTGCTGGTGCATCAGCTCACCGGATGTGCCTCGGAATGGTGGATGGCCGGCGAGCATGTCCCACAGCGTCACGCCAAGCGAGTAGAGATCGGACCGAATGTCCGCGCCGACTCCCGCAAATTGCTCTGGACTGGCAAACTCCGGTGTACCAGCAAAAGCTCCGGGAATTGAAATCGCAGCTGCAGCAGCCGCATCGGGGGCATGCTTCGCCAGCCCGAGGTCGATGATTTTCGCCGTTACAGGGCCTCCTTCCTCCAAGCTCACCATGATGTTGCTCGGTTTGATGTCACGGTGAACGAGCTTCTGCTTGTGGACCGCAGCTAAACCGGCGGCCACTTGCGTCGCGATTTCCAGCGCCAGCATTACTTCGAGCCGGCCTGAGCGTTTGACGAGATTCTCGAGCGTTTCCCCTTCTACAAACTCCATCGCGTAAAAGTAGTTCTGACCGGTTCTGCCTAAGTGGAAAACCGAGGCAACATTCGGGTGGCGAACGCTCGCCGCCGCGCGGGCCTCTCGTAAAAAGCGAGACCGCGCCGATTCATCACCGAGATATCTCTCGCCGATGACTTTCAGTGTCACGGGACAGTGAAGATCGACGTCGAACGCTTTGTAGGTGACCCCCATCGCGCCGTGACCCAACTCGAC
>Ga0070698_100001830_pt1 | contig 23687 bp, 21 predicted proteins | sample KBSK1502metaG_FD_65477 | JGI IMG/M metagenome (GOLD analysis project Ga0070698, IMG submission 65477) | Corn, switchgrass and miscanthus rhizosphere microbial communities from Kellogg Biological Station, Michigan, USA - KBS K1-50-2 metaG | ecosystem: Host-associated > Plants > Roots >... | reverse complement strand
TCTTCTGATGGCGAAAGAATGCCCCGGTCTTTCGCTTTCGCGCTCGCTCGGCGTCGTCAAAGCTGACAGCCTTTGAGGGTACGTCAATTTCCAGCGTGTAGTGAGTGGTTTGCGCATTCGTGATTTCGTCGGTGTGCACTACGCGTTGCGGCTTGGCGATCCGTATCGCCAGCGCTTTGATATCAGTTACGCCTTCGTCAAAGGTGCCGTTAGCTTTGGCGTAGCGGACAGTCTGATCGAACAAGTCAACAAAGTGATCAAACAGTGCATTTTGGTGATCCACGTCGAGCGCCAAGACTCGGTTGAGGAATCGCGGCACGTTGTAGAGATCATCTTTCCGCACCTCTTCGCAGCCGTCGCGGTTCCTGACAAGCAAGCCAATATCGCGCAGGGTCTGACGGGGATTCGCGAGTCCTGGGACATTGCCGCTTTCGACAATGCGTCGAAGCATAAGACACAACGCGGCGCGGCCTTCTTCCGTTTCAAAGTTGTACTTGGCGAGGTCTCCGCTGTCGGCGCTGCGGCGGTCGCCTTTGGTCAATGCGCCAAGACTGCCAAGCCGCCGCGCGATGGTTGAACTAAAACGCTTTTCACCGCCAAGTTCGGTTGAAAGTAGGACATACTCAGGCGGCACTGCCTGATCGCTACGGTGCGTCCGGCCAAAGGTCTGCATTTGCTTATCGGCGGACCAGCCAAGCTCAAGCGTGACGTGTACTCGACGCTGTCTATTCTCGGCACGATTGGAAGCATGAAGCGAGATTCCCATCGCAGCGGCATCGCTGATAATCGCGACCCGCTTCTTGCCGGATTGAAACTGTTGCATTTCGTGAACGTTGGTTCGGTGCATCGCGACACCTTCGGGAGCACGCTTTTTGTATTCCACATGCCCGCGTGAGTCGCGAATTAACCTTCGCGTTCGTCCGGTAAGCTCTGCAACGTTGCGCTCGCCAAAGTGATTGACAAGCTGGTCAAGCGGATTCTCCGGCAACTCCAAGGCTGACAAGCCGTCAATAACTTCCTGCTTGATGCGCAACGCCTCTTTGCTCTGGACGGGATTGCCTTTACCGTCTCTCACGGAGACTTGGATTGTCTTGCCTGTGCCAGGGTCGGTGACGTCTTGATAGAGCGTCGTTGGAAAGCCACGATCGACCATGGCGGCGATCACTTCACGAGGTGAGAAGTCCAAGTCTTCGAGCATTCCGCCGTTGGCTGTTGCCTTTGCAACTTGTTCCTTCGTTCGCGCTTCTCCGGTGCCGACAAGTGAGATCACAACTGACTTGCCTTCGCTCAAAGCTGCCTCCGTTTCGGCAATCACGCTTGGCACCTTGAAAGCGCAGATTACTTGGCGAAAGAATCGCTGATGATCTCCCCAGAACTTGTTGAGAGCGATAGCGCGGGCTCGGGTTCCGCCGTGTGTGATTTCCAAAGCCGCATCGATGTTTCGTAGCACGCTCTGCCAAGCGTCGGCGGCGCGGTTGTACATTTCGCGTTGTTGCACCGTTAGCGCATGTATTCGCTCTCGGTACTCAACTGCTTTGCCGCTCTGCGGGCATACCCCGAACGAGATTGAGCCTGACAGGTACATGCCCAGGGCTTTCATATCGCGGCTGACCATTTCCATGGCACCCACTCCGCCGGATTCAATCTCCTGCATGAACTCTTGAAACCCGCCGGGGAATGAAGTGCCAATGCCCCAAAGTCCAAGCCGCGTCATATAGGCCATGTTGCGCACGTCCGTGGCTCCGGTGGCTGACGAATAGACCACGCGATAATCCGCATTGCGTTCCGGGTTCTGTAGGTCAATGACAGCTTGTCCGGTTAGCGTCGGTTCGCCGCGTCCTCCCGCCAACGCGTTCTTGGCTTTGTGCGCTTCGTCAAAGATGACAACGCCGTCAGAGCCAAGCCAGCGTTGGATTTGGTCCAGGCGCTTCTCTCCTGTTCTGGCGGTAGCGATCAGGGATGAATAAGAGCTAAAGATCACTCCGCGAGGTAAAGCAATTTCTCCGGCTGGTGGGTAGTCGTTGATTCGCGCGAGTGCAATGCTCTCTAACCCTAAGTCAGTGAGATCGCGCCGCGCTGATTCGAGCAAGTCATTATTTACGGAAAGCCAGATCGCCCGTTGGCGATCCTGATTCCAGTTGTCGGCAATGATTCCGGCGAGTACGCGGCCTTTACCAACTCCGGTACCGTCCCCGACAAAGAAGCCGGCGCGTGAGCCGTCCGGCAGTCTTTGTTCGTGTCGCTGTCCAGCATAGATAACTCGCTCAAGCTGAATGTCTGACAGTAGTCCTTCGCTGACAATCTCAGGCGCGAGGTGTGGCTTGTAAGTAATATCAGGCGGCGTGACTGCCGCCATTGATGCCGACTCAACAATTACGGCCGGGTGAGGTCTGCCGCCTCTTAGCTTGGCCGGAACGTATGGAACAAACAGATTTCCGCTCGGTTCTGAATCGTCTGGATCGTCCTCGGGTCTGGTTGTCGGCTCAACTAGGTGCTTGAGGGCTTCCCACGCATCCTCAAGTGTGGCGGCGCTGCCCCAACTGATCTGCTTTAGCTGCTCCTCCCAGTTGGCGCCGGGTGTGGCTCCGGTCTTGTCAATGACGAGGATCTGCAGATCGGGCGCGGTGCCGTATTTCGTAAACTCGTTTCCGGTCAAAGTGAAGTTCGCGCGAATATTGCAGAGACAAGCGATCCTTTGCCACCATTGGCTAAAGCTCGGATGGTGAAAGCTCATCGCCTCGCTGACGATCGCGACCAGGCGTCCGCCATCTTTCAATCGTCGTAAGGCGCTGGCTGCGTGTCGCGCTCCGTAAATTGGGTTTGTGCTCTTGACTCTCCCACTCGTGGAGCTAAACGGCGGATTCATCAAGACGCAGGTTGGCTGAATGTCAGCGGGTAACAGGTCGTCAATAAACTCGGCATCAAGCGGAAACGGATCGAAGTTGAGAACACAGCGAAGCAAAGAGAATCGGCGCAAGCTTGTCTCGTTGCAGATCACGTTCGCGCCAATCGAGCGAGGCCAGATCGCGAGGCTTCCGGTTCCGGCTGATGGTTCTAAGACAACGTCGCTCGGCTTCGGGTCAAGTAGTCGCGCGGCGAGGTAAGCGAGTGTTGGCGGTGTCGAGAATTGCTGTAGCTCGGTCTGCTCTAACGTGCGATCTGTCTGTCGCGGTAGTCGCTGCATCAAGGGACGCAAAACGGAAGCGAGCGCTTCGGTCACGTTCATCTGCATTAACTCTCGTGCGTGCTTCTCTAATAGGTGATTGTTGACGGCGATTTCTACAGCGTCGTAAGCATCGCGCGGCGTGTATCTGCCTTGCGCTCTGCTGCCGCCAAAGACTCTCTCGGCTGTTCTGGTGAGCTTCGGATTGTCGAACGGTTCTCCGTCCTCGATCCTTTCTTCTAACTCGGCAATCAGTTCGTGGATATTGCAGACAAGCGCGTTTGTTCTGGCCGCGCAAACACCTGTACTCTGATCTGGCATCTGGCTTTCTCCTTAAAGTTGGGCAAAGTCACGGTGTAAGCGGCGCGGGTGGTAATAGCACCCGCGCCGCTCTTTTCTTTGGCTGTCGTTAGTACTCAGATGGAAGTAAGACCGTGGTCGCGCTGCGGTCTGCTTCGGTGATGATCCAAAGCTGTTGGCCCTTTCCGGTTTGGTAGTTGCTCAACAGGCGGAAACCCTGCTCAAGTGAAAGCTCGTTCTCGGCTATGTCGTCCTCGGAAAGCTCTCCCCAATCGCAGGACATATGACGGCGCAAAAACTCAATCGCGGTTTGTCCGGCGATCTGCAGTGCTTCTTCGGCTCCGGGCGTGATGAAGGTTTGACCTAGCGCAAAACGCGTCACGCTGGTTTCTGTGGTTGTGCTATGGTTTCGTCGCATCGATTTTTCCTCCTGACGGTTGAAAGGTTGGTGCCTGGGCCAGACGAACGTTCGCGCGTTTGCCTGGCCTTCTTTTCGCGAGCATGACTCGCACGTCGTTCCAGTGCGTGATGAACCTCTTTACTTCTGCGAGACTGTTAGGGCAGGGGTTGCCTTCATCGTCGAAGAAGACGACAAAGCCGCCGCTGTGGTCGTCGGTCGCTTGCTCAAGAAAGATCTGGCCGTCGCAAGCAAAAGATTCCGCGCCGTATCCGTCTCCCGCCGCATGGGTGCCGAAATAGACAATGTCTTTCGGCATGTCCTCGGTGTGGCTGTAGTTGGCCTCGTAATCGACCATCTCAAGGCAGTTCGAAAACTCGCCGGATTCGCCTTGCGAAGTGAATCCGAGCGCTTCAAAGCGCAACCTGTCCTTCTTGCGGCACGTCAGTTCCATGTAGCATCTGTCTCCCATCGCTTAGCCTCCTTTAGTTGAGTTGGGTCTCGGCTTCTGGCTGTAATCGTCCGGCGCGGAGAATCTGATCAGCCGCGCGAAAGATTTTTTGTGCGCTCTGTTCGGGGATCGCGTCGGCGTTGTATCCCTTGCCGCCGTAGAGCCAGTTTTGTATGTACCCTCGGCAGTAATCCGGGCCGTCGAGGTTCAAGGCCTCGCAGCAAAGCAACGCGACGGCTTCCGCCTCTACTTCGCGCAGATTCCGGGGTGTGCGTTCGGTGTCGGTAAAATCTGCTTCGGTGGTGTGGCCTAGAATGACGTGGGCCACTTCATGAAAAAGCGTCTTGTGCGGAAGTTGGGCCACGGGGTTGATCGCGATCTGTCGCTTCTTCGCGTATCCCTGACAGTTGCCGTCCGTGTCGGTGAAAGCGATTTGCTCAATGTCGAGCGCCGCTAGAGCTCGCTCGGCTTCCCACTCCGGCAAGCGTGGCGGCGTGAATTCGTCGCCGATGGTTTGACTAACAACAAACCAGCGGGCCTTATGCATAAAGCTGGTGTATCTGCGCTCGCCGCTCTCGCCGTCTTTCTCCTGCGCTTCTTCGTCGCGAGCTTTGCGAGTGATCGGCATGCAAAGGATCAAGGCTCGCTCGCCGCGTTTGACGTTGCGACCTAATGCCTGCCAACCGGGAAAGGTATTGATCGGGCCGGGTTCAAGTCCGCGCATTTGGCATTGCACCATTGCGAGCAGTTGATTGCCGATCGAGTAGTGGTGAAAGGCGCTGTATGCGTCCATGATCAGACCTGGCTTGTTGACTGCTTCAACCAACAAGGCTGACCATTTGGGAATGTCGACTGATCGAGTTGCATGTCTGTCCATGATCTCGGTGCTCCTTTTGGTTTTGGTCTGGGGTCTAAAACATGCGTTTTCCCCCTTCGTAGCGACGTTCGGACACGGGTGGGCGCTCAACCGACACGCGCAGCGCCGGAACGCAGTGGAGGACTCGGAGGCTTTGCGGAGAGTTGGCGGTTGGGCTCCCGTGGGAGAATGAGAGCGCAGAAGGGGGAAAACTAAATCAAAGCATCTCGGCTGGAATGGAGCGCAGCGGAATGAAGGCGAAGCCTTATTAAATCAAGGGCGCGGTCCAACGCGAGATGGAGTGGTCATTCTTATTTCTGCTTCTCGCTTGAGCGGAACAATTGTTGAATACAAATCGGATTTTAACGATGATATCCACGGGATTATTTTGATGCCAATGCTTCTTTTCATGCCGTGGTGCATTCTCGACAGAGCCTACGACGTTGGGGAAATAGAAATCCTTCCGTTTGAAAGGGACGCAGCCTTCGCAGAATGCGACGAGGCTGTCCTGCGGGATCTGAACACGCTGCTTGCAGCCTACAAAACGATCCAGGGTGAGTCAGTGCGCAAGCTCGCGATCGTTCGATACAAGGGCAGGTCCCCGATCGACGACTTGAGTGACGATCAAATTGGGACCGCCTACGATCTAGTTACGCTGGCCACTTTCGCAGGTTTGTCGGCGCGGGAATTCTTCAACGCGATCGGCTCGTACTGCAACAGTGATTGCTTCACCATGTATGTTCAGACGTTCGAGGACACGACTCACACGGCGCTGACAACCCGTCGCCGGGAAGGAAGTCAGGTCAGTGTATGGCCGATTGATGGCGTGGCTATGGTAGTGCCACCGCACTGCCATACGGTTCGCACTGTTAATTTGGACGAAGAATTGTTGGGCGCCTTGGTTAAGAAACGCTCCGGGGCAAATACGAATGAGTGGTCGCGATGGCTGAGTTCTATTTCTTGTTTCAACCAAGCGAATACAGACTCAGAAGGTGTCCGGCCTCAGAGCGAGTGGGTTCTCCTTTGCGGTGCTCTTCAACATCTATTAAACGCGGGGTCGAAAGACAAGGCCGTTGCGACTGAACTCCACGATGCTCTCGTTCCAATTAGAGAGATTCTAATAGGTGCCGCAAAGCGACGATTGCCAAATTGGACAGATGAGACCAAGTCGGTGCGCTACGCGTGGATGAAAGAGTTCTATGGCATTCGCGGAGATTTTGCGCATGGACGCCTCAATACACAACGGCCGGCGGCGTGGACCCTTCACGAACATTTGGTTCTGGGAAGCATAGCGTTCCCCCTAGTTGCCAAGACGCTTTTACGGCAGAGTGGCGAGTACGAATTCACCCACGATGACGAGGTTCAGCAAAACTCGTTTGAAAGTCTGGCGGATACCGCTAACTTTCTGCGCCCACCGGATGAGCAACAAGGAGGCCTCGACTCGCATTGGGCCCGGGTGCGCCAACAAGCACAACACGACATCAGAGTGGCAGAGGCAATGAGGGCATTTGAAGCGATAAGAGTCGCACAGGAGGAAGAGCGTTCAGTCGAAAGCGAATAAATTGAGAGCTGAAGGATGTCCGCCTGAGTCTGGTGGTTGCGAACGATCAGAAACCGATCCCTCTTCTTTGTGCTAACGACTCTCGTGTGCTACCCGTATAAACCAAAATCCGCCAAGATGCTTCTTGAGTTCAATCACGATCCAGCAGCTATGGGAGAATATCTCGCGCCATTCCTTGAACTGGCAGGCGCGGTTCGGTGGCGTAAGCGCGCCGTCCAGCTTGGTGAGGAAGCGGTTGCCTCGCCCTTTAAAGCGAAGATCGTCGCTGACTACCACTGGCTGGAACTCGCGCTCAGCACGCAAGTGATCGTCCACGAGGCCTTCGGTAAACTGGATACTGAGCAGCTGGACATAGAATCCATAAGGGCGTTGTATTTCGCCCAGACCGTAGTCGAAGTGCACCGACGCTTGTCATCATGCGGCCGGAACGTACTAGAAGGCCGTATTCGCGATGCGTTGAAGTCAGACGTAGGATTTTCTCCGCTTTACCTTGAGATGGCGGTTGCGCGACGACTGTTTGATGCCAAGTTTGAAGTTGAATTCTCTGACATGGAAGCCATCGCGGAGTTTGACTTCCGATTTTGGAACGGAAATGCACACGGAGAGGTGGAGTGTAAGAGCTTGTCGTGCGACGCGGGACGGAAGATACACCGCAAAGATTTTTATCGTTTCGTCGACGCGGTGGGAGAATTAACAGCGAGCAGAGCCTTATCAGGAGTTAAAGAGATAATGCTTGTTACGCTTGACGACAGACTACCGGCTGAAGAGCGGCAACAAAACACATTGCGTCAGGCAGCAAGCAAATTCTTGTCAGACAACGCGCTTCCACGGCTCGATGGGGACTTCTTCAGAATCACCCGCGAAGAATATGGTTCACGGCTAGAACAAGCCATGTCCTCGGGAGAACGTGAATTCTACAAGGTCTGCCGTGAATTGTATGGCGAGAATTGTCACGTCGCCGGGTCAATCACTCCGCAGGGTGTATGTCTCGTGATCGTTCGCAGCGAGCGTGAGGACGATCACTCTTATCCAATGCTCGAGGCGATGAAAAAGGCGGCTAAGCAGTTTTCAGGTACGCGGCCGGGATTCATCGCGATGCAGTTCGACGACATTGAGCCGGCTGATCTTCTGCTACGTCATATGCGTCGGCGTTGCGGCATCCTATCTTACTCTCTGTTTCAGCGGGTGTATGGTTCGCATGTGGCAGCTACTTGTTTTACCGCTTATCGAGGGCTTGTTGTTTCAGATAAAGGAGTAGCTGAACCTGCCTTCGTTGTTCCCAATCCTCGACCCTCGTATCCGATAGCGCCTCAGGACTACTTGCCATTTCTGGATCATATACCTGACGCAGAGTTTGCCCAGCTCTTGGGACAGCCGCCGCCAGTCGACGGTATTTCCTATATCCCGTTCGACGCTGAATAGTAAACAGACATCGTCCGCCGGTTAGGCGCTGAACGCACTCCGATTTGCATCGTAAATGGCACATTGTTCGGCGTTGCGAATTTGGCAAAGTCCTGGAAACGATTCAGCTGTCGTGTTTGTGTCGTTCACATTTCGGGCCATAATTGGCAATATCCGCCGTGAAAGGTGGGATTGCTTATGAAAACCGAAAGTCGTTTTGGCACGAAGATACGCGAATTTCGCACTGATCGTGGATGGAGTCAGGAACAGTTGGCGGAAATCGCGGGGATTGCCACGCGCACAGTCCAGCGCGCGGAGAAGGATCAGACGCGTGACGGCGAAACGCTCCAGGCGATCGCAGCGGCGTTTGACGTAACGGTTAAGGACTTACGTACGAACTATTGGGTCGCCGAATCGCATCCTCCTAAAGCATTGATGATCGCGGCGGCAGAAGATTTTCGCACGGCGATCCAACGTGCTTATCATTTCCACGCTTACCGAAGTCTGGTAGAGCCGCGTCCTGAGAGCGAGGCTCGAATTGGAGAGTTGGTGGAGATGGTGTTCGCGGATCTTTGGGCAATGGACCCCGATGAGAAGGAGTTGATCACTTCGTATATCGACAGCATTCGCGAACCGTTGGCGGAACTCAAAGAAATGGGTATGACTTTCTTTTCCGTTCAGGAGCGGCGCGATGTTTTCATCAAAGGCGAAAGACCTGGGGAGCGTCGGCCCATGGAGGATGTGACTTACGGGCATTATTTCCTGGTGCCGGTCGATGGCTGTTTTCGAGAGGGCAGCGATGGCCCGCGCCACCCGCTACATAGATTTTCAGCGCGTTGCGAAGAGGCCGTCAAAACACTATTGCGCATCACTCAGAAAGAGTTGGATATGTCCGTTGCGCTTAACCCAATGTACGTGATTACTGCCGCAGGCGGCGACGCGAGCGCAGTCCAATGGTGCGACGAGTGCTTTCCGGCAGATGAGGATGGTTGCCGAATTTCTTGGGCCGATTTGGAAAAATTCACCGGTCTTACGACCGAACAGATGACTAACATCATCGAACAAGCCCGCGTACTAGCAGCCGACACCAATGACAGCTCTAAAGTAACGCCACATTGAGCAATGCGGGCTGCTGTCGTCGATTTGATTGCTTTATCGGGATCAGCATGGCAAACTTTTTCAAATGGCAACCGATGCTGATATGAACGAGCTGAACCAACAGCCGCGGATTGCGGTCGATACCGGAACCGGTCTCGTCACGATCGAGATCTCAACTGACCTTGGCCCAATCACGTTTAGCTATTCGCCGGCCGCAGTTGAAAAAGGTATCGCAGCACTTGCTGCCGAAATCTTAAAACGCTTCGAAGCTGGAAAGAGTCAGACAGAAGCCCTAAAACATCTCGGTATACCAATCGAAGTGGTGGTTGATGCGGCCAATCTTTATGAGGAACGTGGGCGGTTCCAATTTCCGCAGGACTCGATCGAGAAGTTTAGTCCGAGTAGTACGGCTTATGCCCGAGGAACAGTGGAGCAATTCTCAGATAATCTTGCTCCTGCTCTAATTTTGCTAATGGACTATCTTGCGGCAGCGGTGCTGACCACGAGGGCCACCGACTCTGTGCGGCCGTCGCCCGACAATCTTTCGCGCGCCCACGAAGGTACGATCGAGCTGCTTCAGAATCGTTTAGGGGCAGCGATTCAACATCTGGCAATGGGACCCTCCCGCCAATAATACAATCGCCGCCAAAGGACCAGTTCAAAGGTATAAGCGTGTTAGCCAAATCATAATCGCGCTCAGCTCAGCCTTCAGTCGTAGATATGAATGGCAATTAGCGAAAAGGACACATGATAGCTGGGATTGGGGTAGACATCGTTGATGTGGCGGCATTTGCGGATTGTGTCCGCGAGTCAGACGACTACTTAAAGAGAATCTTCACCGAAAGGGAGATGGAATACTGCGACAGTGTCGCCGATTCGATGGAAAGCTATGCGGCAAGATTTGCCGCGAAAGAATCTGCGATGAAGGCGCTCGGAACGGGCTGGGACCAAGGAGTCGACTGGCATGACTTCGAGATCCTTGATGAGGCTTCGGGTCAGCCGATCATGACCGTCACTGGAAAGGCTGCGGAGCTCCTAAATGCGCGTTCTATCTCTACCGTGTGGGTTTCACTCTCTCATGTGGCGAACTACGCAACTGCTTACGTGATGTTCGAGCGGACTTCCTCTTCCTAATCTTCGGGGATTCCACCGTAATCGTTCGCGTCTTAAGGTCCGCGATCACCAAACCCTTGCGATGTTTCTGAAGAAAACGAAACACCCGAAATCCCTCTAAAATCGCCTCTTCCCACATCCAAAGCGGACACTTCTGAACTTCATAGCCGCTAACGAGTTCTTTGATCGCTTTGAGTAAGTGGTAATCGAGCCCCCGAATGGAGGCGAAATTGTTCAACTTGGCACCGTGATTGAAAATCCAAGTGGCTACTCCTTCCTCGATCAAAATGGCCCGAGCCCCGTCTTCGTTCTCATCGACTTTCGGATCGCTCTTGCGTTTCAACTTAAAGAGAGCGCGGATTACGGGAGACCAGCCCAGAATAGCTGCATAGGCGAGATGAAAGGCGTCGTGGAAACGGTAGTCGTCTTGTTCTGCTTTGTTGTCGGTCAATCGGTCGCCGACTTTAATGCCGTTACATTTCTGAATCACGAATGCTCTATCATCGAACACCTTCTCCTCGATCAACATCTCGATGCGCCGGGGCAACTGCTCATCAACATTGTATTTCTCGTCGAATAGCGGGGTGTACTTCCGCTTGGCTGGCCAGCGACTGGTAATCTTAGTGAGGTTTCGTTCAGCCGCGTCCTGCAAGCTGACGTCAGCATCATCGGCAACTTGAATAATAGCGCGCAGGATTTCCACCAAGTGGGCCGACAGGACGTCGCGGTTACCCTTCAGGCGACCCGCTGACGCATCGTTGAGCAGACTACCCACCTTGGCAGCTAAATTAATGGCGCTCTGCTCTACTTTTTCACCGCTCAGAGGGCCAGAATGTTCGCGGTAAGACTGGATGTCCGCGAAACTGCCAAAGTGGTTATGGCCCACTTCATCCCAGTCATCAATCTCACGTGACATTCGTTGAGCAATAATATTCACCGTCAACCCGGCGCGATCGGCGATGTTCGTGAAATACCATAAGACGTCACCCAACTCTTCCATTACCGACTCGGCGTATCCGAAATAGGAATCAGCATCGCGCTGTTTCTTCTTCAGTTCGCTGAGGAGACTGCCGACCTCACCGTAGATGCCCAGAAACGGGAGCATCAAGCCGGCATAACCCTTCTTTTTGTTTTGGTCGGTCTGACGAGTGAACTTCTGATACTGACTCATCGTCACCGGGCGGGATTCAGTGGTTGTGGTGGTCATGATGCCCTCGCTTCAGCAGAAACCGCCTGCCGACATGACGAGATTAATCGTCTGACAGCTTCGATCCGGACACCCGGCGGAGTATCAATCCGGGCATGAGTCGAATGGCATATGAGTGGGCCAACCGCTAAACCGGCCTCGTCGGCCACGAACGATTGTAACTGGGCCAAGCCGAGAAGGTTTCCCAGCGCTTTCGTCAAGTAAAAATGCGAACGGTACATGACGGTGAGCCGCAGAGAGTTGCCGTCAAACACTTTGAAGGTCAGGTGACTAAGGCAAGGTTGACCCAGCAAACGCTTGAAATCATCTTTGGTGTCATAAATCGGGATTTCAAATCTATCGTCCAGCTGGCCCTCAACACCGGCGACCTCAGGGTCGTCCGCTACATTTATTTCATAAGCCGAACGGTTGAGATGATTGTACTTCTTCAACTTCTCGACCATCTCTTGCAGCGGGTTAATCGTACCGTTCTTCCCTTCACGGCGTAACATTCGCAGCGCATACGTGCCCCAAGACTCCTTAGGCAGTTGCAGGATCTCTGCGGGGAAATCATCGTAAACGCCTTTCGCCGCGCCGCGCAGATAATGATTAGCGGGAAAAATTGTTCCGGCAATCGTAGTGAGGGGCAATTGCTTGGTTTTTCGGAGAAACGCATCTACAAGATCGAAAATCTTGAAATCATCCGAGGTCATGTCGCGAGGTGACTGGACTCCCAACACCAGATCGTAGGCTTCGCGACTCCGCTGAGCGAGAAGGTATTCAGTTGCCGCCAACCAAGCCGCCGGGCAACTCTCTGCCTGAATGCTATGAATCAAGGGTTCCATTGTTCTAAGTTATGAACCAACCGGCGTTCAACAAGCGCGGCGATAAATAGTCCTCATCAATCCAGGCGTATCCGCTATCGCCCCAACTCGTGCCCCAACTATTGCGCACTAGAAAGCAGCGACCGCCTGAGCTCTCGCCGTAGCCGACCAAGATGACGGCGTGAGTGTTAATCCGGGGTTCGCTACTCGGAGCGTTCACCGGCTGATCCGAAGGGGGATATAGAAAGGCATTGCTGAAGTTCATTACCACAATTACCGGACAACCAGCGTCGAGACTGGAATAAATATCAGCTAGGCCGCCCGTAGTCTCAGTCGCGTCACGATTGAACAGAGTGCCCGGAGCTTTAGGCGGGTTCCATGGGTCAGTCGCTCCCAAAGTCGCCAGATAAGGCCAACCGGCTTCGACCGGTTGCCCATCGATGGAGATTGCCTCGGCCATCGCATCAAACGGAGCTCCGGTCATGCGGTTTAGGTAGGAACGCCGTTGAATAGCATGATAGTAAGCGTATTCCACCGATAAGGGCTCTGTGACTCCACGGGCAAATGAATGCGCATCGCTAGCGGCGAAGGCCATGCACGTCGGCCGCTGAAATTGATTGCGTACGTCGCCGAACTGCAGGCGAAGATCGACCGTTGACTTGATACTCATTAAGCAGCCGCTACCATCCTTTTGCGTTCGATTCTTGAGCGGCCGCTTTCCCTGCCGAACAAATCATAGTCCAGTGTGAAATGATCGCTGACCGAGAACGGATCCCAGGGACGTGCTTGGGCCAGATCCAGTTTTCCCGCTCGCTCAGATGGCGAAGCCGCCACCAGTATGCGCTCTACCGGCCCACCCACCTGTTCCGTTTCCGGCGCAATCATTCGCTCATCAGCTACAACCGCGAAACCGGAGGCCTCCAGCTGATCGATATTCCAGATGTAGCCAGCCCCGCTGTCCTCTTTTAGATGAATCAGGAAGACGTCTTTCGGACCACCTTGAATGCGCGTGCCTTCATCTCGATCAGTCAATACCCAAACATCTGGATACCAGTTCTCCATAGGATGGTCCCCTAGCAATTCCTGCTTTATCTTTTTCGGAGTGGTTGCCAGATGTTTTTGCAGAGTGTCCTTTTGAATGACTTCTTTTTGTGCCAATGACCTGCACACCGCCTCGTAACTTACACCTATACGCAGGGCCAACTGGTAAGCATTGCGCGGGTCATCGAGGCTCTCGGCGCTCCAACCCTGACGGATGAGATGACTCTCGAACACCCAATCCGCCATTAGGTAGTTTGCAGCAAAAGCATCTGCCGCAGCTTCCTGACCATCGTAGCCTGTCGTACCAAAGGGAGATCTCCGCAAGATAGACTCATCGTCCAGGCTGCCCTCATGATGCAGCGAAAAGTGTCCCAACTCGTGTGCGGCAGTGAACCTTTGAATTGCCAAACTCCTTTGCGTTGTAATCATGATGCCGGGTTCAGGGCGGGGCACAAAAACTCCCAGCAATCCTTCCAATGGACGAAAGACGAGCGGCACGGATAGATCAGTAATAGTGCCAAAGACGTCTACGCCTCCGCCCACAGCGCTGATCGTTTCTTGATCGTTCCGTTCCTGATGGAGCCGTTCAGCTTCGGCGACAGCTTCAATCAATATGTCTCGTCTGTTCACGAAGTTCACCTCTCTCTGGCAGATCTGGTCTGCAGAAACTCGGCGAAGCGAGCCAGTTCCTCCCGGTCGCGCGTTGACAAGTTCGCAGCCGCGCGCGCCAGATGTTCGACCTCTGCTGGAAGACCAGCACTAGGGACCTCGTCGGTGAAGTAACTGACCGGGCGATCGTAAAGCGCGGCGAATTTTTTCAGTTCAAGTGCATCAACCCGGCGCTGGCCAGATTCAACTAACGACACTGCGGCACGCGGGATACCCACTGCCTTGGCTACTTCTTCCTGCGAAAGATCGAGATACTCTCGAGCTTCACGCAGCCGCTCCGCGAGCAGCATCCGCTCGTGGTCAGAAGCTTCCGTATTGCTTTTGCTAGTTTGCATGTACTCTCACTCCTCCCGTCCCTTTGGCGGCACCTTGAGGCACCGCATAATGTTTATTAAATCTGCTTTGTAGTTGAGGAAGTATATGCGTCACGAACTCGTCAACTGTTTGATAGCCGCCGCGTTTGATAATGCGGCTGGTATCAAGTTTGAAGCCCAGGAGCCGTTCGATTTCGACAATTATCTGTACGACTTCCTGGGAGGCGATCGCAGGCTGAATATCGAAAACGGTGCCACCGGTCTTGCGGGGATCGGGTACCCGCCTGCGAAGTGGTGAGTGGGTCTTGCGTTGCCACCAACCTCTTAGCTTTTTGTCTAACTCTCGTTGTGGGAACTCCATATGCGTCTCCCCGGCTCTGTTCCGTTATCTAACAGAGTAGGGCATTCTTGTTCGATTGTCAAACAAAATGTGCGGGCGGGCTGATTGTACTTAGGCGAGAGAAAAGCTGTGCTGCTAGACGGGCTCGTTAATACCCCACTTAGGCGGGTACCATTGGGAGACGGGAACCAAGTTGGGTTTGAAGCGTTGCTTTATTTTGGCGCGGTTGGCAAGCCCCACCACCTCCGGGAAGCGGACGCGAGCGTACTTGTCGATTTCGCAAAAGACGTTTTGGATGTCTATGAGCTGAAGCTTTCGGCTCCCGAGCCATTTGAAGATTACATTGCGGCGAGCAAATTCCGCTTCCTGTAATTCGGTAACGAGCCGGATTACCTGTTCCTCGGTGACCCCCTGAAGGTTGGCGAAACACTTGCGCAGACCGCTGCGTGCGCCAGGACCGGCAGCCACGAATTCCGACTCAGCAAATTGTGTAACTTCGCTGTAGTTGATATCGGTTGCGTACTGGAAAGCCAGGAAGTCTCCGATCAGGGGATAGGAACGCAGGAGCTGAAACAGCTCCCCTAGACTCTTAGCGGCAAGAACCTTTTCGGATAGTTTATCCTGCAACATGAATTGAAGTAGTTGCAGGTGGGCCTCATGTTTCCTGACCGTGTTGAAGACCTTGCCTCCGGCGGGCATGATATATGCACCGGAATAGATTCGCTGCCCCTCGTCCAGCGCTTTGTTTAGAATCGCGCTAAACCTATCCACGGAGAAGTCAGTCAAAGTAATCGTTCCAAGCTCTTGCTCAAGGAGTTGCCACGTTTCGATTTTGTTAAAAAGTTTAAAGAGCAGCACGCGAAATATCACTTCTGCGGGTTCTTGATCTCCCAAATAGATCACGTTACGAATCAGAAACTGGCTTACGCGATCTGACGCTCGATAGACGTTGGTAAACTTGAATGAGCTAAGAATCGGATCATTAGTCCAGGGCGGCAATTGTTGGGTTTGCCGGTTCACGAAGACATTCTGTCTTTCGGCGGCAAACCGCCAAAACTCGTCGTATACCTGGGTCGGCTTCAGAAACGCTAGTTCAGGCGACTCCACGGGTTCAACGACCGGCAATTCAAAGAGTCTGCCCGGCGAAGAGCTGGTCGAACGCTTGTTGTCTACCGCTAGTCCATTCACTCTTCTTTCCTCCAAGGCGCGCTAAGTCGCACCGTCGCCGGCTATTCCCTTTGATGAGTCAAAGAATGTCGCAACCGGCTACCATTTGGTTCTAATTTGCTGGTGGCGTCACCCATATGTAACATGTATATTACAGTATCTTATTTAGTGTAATATATATGTAGCATTATGCGGTCCCGCTCGTCAACTGAATTGCCGCCGCCAGTCAAGAAGGCGCTTAAGAAGCTCGGCTCCGATATCAACGATGCGCGCCGTCGGCGCGGCATTTCTACACTGGACATGGCAGCGAAAGCAATGATCAGCCGTCCGATGCTGTCCAGGGTGGAAAGAGGCGATGCGACGGTTGCCCTTGGGGGTTACGCTAGTGTCTTGTTTGTTCTCGGAATGACAGAGCGCGTGGCCGAAATTGCGGACGTAACCCATGATTCCCTGGGTCTCGAATTGATTCGTGACCACCTGCCCAAAAGAATTCGTTCCCCAAAACAACATCAGCGAAAACATGGTCGTTGATTCAGCGGCCTCTCGCGTTGGCAACGTCACGTTCCTGAGCGCGGCTATCGCTGCCGCGCGCCAATTCCATTAAGCGCTCACGATTCTGTGGATCGGTCTGCCGCTCAGCGTAGATTTCCAAATTGATCTTCTCCTTGTCGGTAAACTTAGGCTTCTGGTCTTTTGCTTCCCGCGAGAGTTCACTCGCAGCTTCATGGTAGTGCTGCGCCTTCTCGAAATCTTTGACCAGCCGCCCATGATGTTCGTGGGCCGCGAGTCTTACGGTGTGTCGATGATCGCGTTGAGCCGTCGTCTCAATTGCCCGCGCCAGATATTCCGTGAGAGTTGTTGCTTCCACTCCGCGCAGATTACCGGTGCGATGGTTTCCGAGGTGGAGTGAAGCCACGCGCTTACTTTCTAGAAAATGCTCCAATCGCTCTCGGGTTTCCGCTACCGCGAGAGATGAGGTTATCTCACGGGCATTGGCGCGTCCTTCCCATAGTGGTTCAGCATCGAGTCGGGTGGCAGCTTTTTCGAGTGAGTGCACCTCGCGCAGTAATTGCGGATCGCGCAAGGTCTCGGCGCTCGATTCCAGACTTCGAACCTGATGGTCTTCATATTTCGGTTCGGGCATCGCGCGACCGTCACCCGTGCGGGTTTGTTGCTCAGCAGCATAGGCATGCTCAAGGAGGCCGACCATATCGCGGGCAAGATTGCGATCGCCGACAAGCGGTTCACGTCGTTGCTCAATTTGTCGCACGATCTCACCACGCACAAACTGGAGATGCTGCACTTCCAATGCCGCTTCTTCCCGCGCGGTTCCGGAGTAGTTAAGGTGCGCCAGAGAGCGAAGATCCAGCCGCGCGGCGCGGTTGGGAACGAATTTGGCGTCCTCGCGCCGGCGGGCTACCTGTTGGTCGAGAGCGGCAAGCGACCAGCGTTCCCCGTGGACTTCGTAAGGCGTCAGGTGAAGCGAGGCCTCGAAGTTTTCGAGGCGAGTGTCACGGGCCATGTAGTCCGCGCGCGCTACATTGAATTGTGCCGCAAGTTTCGCCGCTTCAACGTCGGTCCGCAGGGGCGCTCCGAATTCACGCGCCAGATCAACGCGCAGCTGCTCTAATTCCGCGGCTTGATGCGGAAGGTTTAGCTTGATGGCCGTCCCCTGCAATTCAGAGAGGGTGGCTCGGTCGATCAACGGCGTAATAGCCTGTTCAGACCGATCAATATTTTCTGTCGTGCGTCTGAGAGTGGCCAGATGCACCGCCATTGAACTCATGTCTTTCTGCAGAGACGCGATCTTGCTCTCGCGCGCCTCATTGAGTTCTTGCAGGGTGGCATCGTGGCGCAAGAGGTCGGCTTCAATTGCTTCATCGCGCGAGGTGCGATCTCCCTGGCTGAGACGTTGGGCACGGGCGGCGGCACGCCGGTGCACGTCGAGTTCGGAAATGTGGCGCTCTTCACCGGATGATTGATCGACAACGTTGAAACGATAGGTGTCACCGTGGTCCACAGCTCGGTCGTACCAGACCTGCGCAAAGGCGAGCCGCATTCTGAACTCAAGTTGCTTCCCCAACCGCAAGCGATAATCGCTGAGCGAGTCTTCACGATGAGAGGCAGCGGCATTCCAGCTGCCAACAGTCCGCGCAGGGGACAATTCGCCGCGCGCTTGATTAGTTCGCGCATTCGGTTCGCGAACAGTCTGACTGCCATCGCTGCGTGATGGCTCACTAACCTTTCGTTCTGTTTTCCGCTCTCTCCCCTGCTGGATGCGTTCGACCATTTGCTTCCAGATTTCTTGAGCCCGCTCCTGCTCAGTCATAGGCCGCGTACGATTGAGCACTTGCTGACGCTCCAGTGCTTCCTGAAATCTATCCGCGATTGCGCCCCGGACTACGACTTCTTTGCCATCTTGTATCTCGCGATGAGCCAGTAAGGATTTGCGGAAACGGCCCAGCCGTTTTTCGCGACTGGTGCCGCGCTCAATCGCGTTCTTGCTCATGGCTACATGGGCGTGCGGATGGTCCGAGTTGCGGTGGACACCTGCTACCCAGGTAAGACGCTCGACATTCAAATCGGCGGCTACACCGCGCGTGCCTTCCCGGATCACTTCTCGGAGCCGGGCTTGTCTCTCTTTCTCATCAGCACCAAGTTTCTCGAAGTCCTCCTCGAGAAAACTGACCGAGAAATGAATCAGGTCATTTTTCTCGGGCCGGCCGTCTTCCGGATCAAGGATGCGATCGGCTTTGCGATAGGACAGACCTTCACGGTCTTCGCTAAAGAGTGGTCGCGAACCTGGCCCCTCACGTTGCGGGTCTTTGTCCCGCTCGGCAATGTAGCGCGTGGCCCGACTGGCGCCCCCGCCACCGCCAGTTGAGATGATGTGAAAGAAAGCTCCCATCGGATGTGTCTTACAACATGGCGTCTCTATTTCTGACGCGCTGGTGTGGAGTCCTTCACCATTCCAAGCATGGCTAGTTGAGCATAAGTCGGCACACCGGTGATGCTGCTGGCTTCTTTGAGATCGAGCGCTGGGCCTTTCCACTTCTCCCGGTCGTCGGGAGTGATCACCAGAAAGTAAGCGCTCGCCTCGCTGGCATGATCACCTACGGGGATTGCCCAGAGAGTGCAACGCGTCGGGCTGATAGAGCTATAGAAGTAATAGTAGTTGCGCAGAACGACCGAATGCCCGCCGGCGCCATAGTCGGGAGCGGTGGGGTGTTTCCAGATGTTTGCTTCGACGTCATTGAACGTTGAAGGAAACGAACCTTTAAGATGTTGATACTCACGTAGGCCTTTGATGATCTTGAGAATGGGATCGACCTGCGGAATGTTGGCGCGAGCCCGCCACTCGGCCGCATAAGACGAGTAGGCCCAACTACCCAGATAAACAATGACGGCAATCGCCAACAGCACGTAGGAGAACGCAAACCGTCGCTTACCAGTCTTTCCTTCAACTCCACGCATCTCGTCTCACCTTTCAGTCAGTCGAAATCATCAACCGTCACTGGCTGACTGCTTCGCGCGCCGTTTGTGGGCCATAGCCCATTAGTCGGAGACGCCGAAGAATGTCCATTCCCATTCGGTTGGATCACCGCCACAACCGCCGCCGTTCGTTCCTCATCAGCCTGAGCTTGTTGCTCGCGCCTTTGTTCTGCTTCCTCCTTCGCCCTGGCCGCCTTCAACAGGTTCATTGCTCCAACGGCGGCGGAAAGCGTCTGCGGTGGATTGATCGCCCGTTGCGGTGGCACGGCGAGATCGCCGTTATCGGCTCGCGGTAGAAAGCGAAACAGAATCGGGTCGGCAGTATCGATGATCGCAATGCCCTGACGGTACTTCACCATCCGGCGCAGCTCGGGAGCCTGGCGCAAGTCGCGCCGACTTTCGGAAACGCGTTCCGCATCATTGTGATCGCCAACAGCGTCAACCTCAGTGCGAGACAAGACGGTCGCTGGTCCGAGCATGGCGGAAGCATAAGCGCCAGTCTCAGGATCGATTCCGGGGAGGAAGATCTGATTGCGAAGACCGGCCAAGACCGCTTTGCCGGCCGTATCACCACCAGCCTTGCTCTTAACCTGTGAGACATCCTGATAACCGAGCAAATAGGGTGTGTTCCGAAACCTGCCAATCTTCAGTTTCTCCTGGAGCTTGGGCGGCGAGATATTGCCGGCTTCGTCGAGCGCCATCAACACCGGTGTGGCATTCTTTTCGGTCGAAGCCTGCATCTCCAGTGCGGCCAGACCAAACAGAAGTTCCAACAGGATGCGATAGTCGAGCGCCTGGCTTTCCGACATGACAATGTAGATAGCCGTGCCCGGCCGGCGTAGATCCGCAAGATTGATCTCGCGCACACCGTGGTCTAACTCTTCACGGGTGGCGCTCTTCAGAATCTGCATCGCATTCGGTGATCGCAGCGGCGCGAGTTTGTTGTTGAGGCCAGTGATCACTCCTCCCTGAGTCTTGTCGGCATCAACTTTGGAGAAGTTGCCCCACTCAATTTGCGCCTCTTCATCCGCCGAATTGAGCATGTCTTTGCCGAGTTTGCTTAGATCGTTGCGTGACAGGTACTCCTTGATCATTGGGAGCGTCGGATTACAGGCGATGGTGGGCAGATGCAAACAAAGCGCTTTCATCAAAGCCGTCTCGCCGGAGATCCAATAGTGGGTGCTGTCATTCACCTTCATATTTTCTGGGTCGAAGCCGACGACGATGGACGCAATAGAATGGGCCAGCTCGCCGTTCCGCAGACAGCGCGGCAGCGGGTTCCAGAGATCGGAGAGCGAGGGTGTTTCTAGGTCAAAGCGATAGACGTAATCGTAATAGCGGGCCGTGTGCGCGTAGAGCTCTCCCTTGATGTCCATCACCAGCACCGAGCCCCACTCGGACCAGTCGCGCAGAATGTTCATATAGAAGGTGGCTGATTTTCCGGAGTCTGATGGGCCAAAGAGAGCGGTGTGGGTCAACAGTTGTTTTAGTCCGAGGATGAGATCATATTTCCGGGGACTAAGCGCCGAGCTGAGGCGACCAATGCGCACTGCGCCATAAGGCAAAGGCTCGCGCGTTGGATGGGCCAGTCCACGGGCTTTGAGATCGGCGACACTGGCCCAACGGGCTGAGCCATGAGTCAGTCGCTGGTTGATGCTGTAGTAGGGATAGGCAAGATTGACGGCTTCGAAGGCACCAACCAGGGCAACCATGAAGGCGCCTATCAGGACGAAAGCCATCCACTTGAAATCGAAGTTGAGGATTTGGCCGGAACGAAATACTAAGTAGCCAGCAACACAGCTACTCAGCAGCAGACCGCCACCGCGAGAGACATCCTGCAGGAAGCGGGTGGCGGCATGAAACGAATCAAGGTCCGGCTCATCGGCTGGACGGGGAATGAAGTAGTCGGCATCGATCCTCTCTACTCGGGCACGAAAGCTCATGACGATCCTTTGGTTCTTCCACGACAATCGACTCTTGCTACTTCTGAGCTATCAACCTGGCCCACTGCTCAAGCTGTACGCGGTCTGCATCACTCATTTGGGTTTGCTTGAAGAGGCGTGGCTGCCAGCCCGAAGCGATGACTTCAGAAAGGGGTGCAAACGGTTGCGGATAGACAATGCCGTCGAGCTGCAATGATTCAAAGTAGCGCGCACCCACACCAGTATTCTGATCGTCGGGGAGGCGAATGAGGATTGCTGGTCCATCCTGCCGTGATGCCGGTACTGATAGCGCTTCAATGCGCAGGGGATTGGCGGAGTAGCGAAGGTGAACTGCACTACGAGGCAATTGCAGAATGCCGGGTTGATCAGTGAGCCACTCGACCGGAATCAACTGCCGACGAACAATGCCGGTGACCATCTCATTGACATTTCGCGGCGGATGCCCAGCTAACATCCCCTCGATCACAAAACTCATGGCGGCCACCGCGACGGCACTCGTGTCACGCAGCCGCTCCGACGTTCGCGGCACTTCACTATCGGGCCAGCGATAGGCTGGGGCTGCAGTTGCCGGAGATCCTGTGGTGGCGCCATCGCCGATCGATACCTGCGCATCGACGGTGGCCAGTCGGCTGTTTCGCTCGCGCTGCATGATTAACGGAACCACGAGCACAAAGAACGCGCCAACGGCGACGAAGATGAACGGCCAGATGTTGCCCCGGTCTCTCATCTGTCTCTCAGGCGACTGCCCTTAGTTGAACTGTATCTTCGGTAAATACCTGCTCAACCATTGCTTCTATGACTGAATCCGGAGTATTGGCAGCTCGTTCCAATCGCGGTAGACCAAGTTCCAGGTTGGCGAGATCGTCTGACGATCGAGCAATGAACCCGAGGTGATCATCCATCACCTCCAGCGTGATGCTCTCGATGCCCTCTGCCACTAAAGTTTTGAGTAAGGCTATCGATTCGCGCAGACCGGGCTTGTCACGTACAGTCGGCATCATGACGCGGATGTAGCGCACTACCTTCACGATTTGTGTTAACAGCTCCGGTATTGCCTTAGGCACGCGCGAACGCAGAATGCGCGCTTCCTCAAGGTCAGTCGGGAGCCGCACCTTGGTGTAGATACAACGCGACCTCAACGGCGGATGCACTACGTGCTGGTTGTTCGAAGTGAGCACCACTATCGGTTTCTCATCATTCTTCCCTACCCCGATGTGTCCATTGTTTTCAGCAAGACGCGGGATGGAAGCGTGGCCATCGGTGAATAGCTGATAGAAGAACGCCTGACAGACCTGGGGCAGCTTTTCAAACTCATCGAGCTTGAGAATTGGAACGATCCCAGTCGTCTCCAGGAAGTCGTAAGCCTTTAGGATCTCGCCGAGGTTAAGAAACTCGCGCCGCCATTGTTCCTGTCGGGCCTTTGTTAGATCGAACTGGCCAGCCGTCGTCGCCTGCACCACGAAGTTGTTCTGACCGGGTTCGTCCCACTCAAAAAGAATGTCCTTGAGCGTAAGCCCGTCCATGCCCTGCAGCTCGAAGTAGGGTCGGTTGCAGGAATAGGCGAGCGCATCAACCATCTCCGTCTTACCGCCGCCGCGCTCTCCTTCGGCCAGCAGCGGCATGCCTGATTGCAGTGATTGGCAGAGGTCTTTGAGTGGCCGCGTCTGAAAGATGTAGCCGGACTGGTGCGCTACTAGGTCAGCCAACGCATCACGCCCGTGCTCGCGCACCAGTCGACGCGGACAGATCACTTCCCGCTGAGGATCGGACGGAATCATTATTGTTCTCGCTTCTCAATCGGTGGTTGCGACAGTGACTTTAGCGCCAGCCGCCGCTGTTCGTCGTTCATCATCGGTAAGGCCGCGCGAATTTCTTCTGGAGTGCCGAAGAGGATGAGTTCCATCACCTCCCCATCTGAGAGTGAGTTAGCAAGCGATGTTGTTCCTCCTCTGAGAGCATCCTCTTTAAACTCCCCGCTAAGTTGAAGATCACCGGGAGCATCAACGCCATGAAGTTCTTTAGGGAGGTCGGCGACCATGACAAAGGCGGATTGTCCCGCCTCCACCTTGACGAAGCTTTGTTTGCTTCGACCTCCGTTCAGGACCTGGTTCGCTTCGTCACCAATGGGGTTGGCGAGACGATAGCCATCGAGGACGACGGTACCGCGACCGGTAACAGCGCCAGCCATGGCGCTGGCAACCTGTAGCCCACCGGATGCGACCTTGCGCAGAGTTTGCCGCAGGCCGGCGCGATCGACGCTGATGCGCTTACCAGGCAGACCGGTAGCACCATCGGCGCCCAACACTTCGCCGCTCATCTTCACCAGACGGTTCTCACGCGGATCGATGTACCCGATCACATTAATGAACGC
>Ga0070698_100001829_pt1 | contig 23690 bp, 18 predicted proteins | sample KBSK1502metaG_FD_65477 | JGI IMG/M metagenome (GOLD analysis project Ga0070698, IMG submission 65477) | Corn, switchgrass and miscanthus rhizosphere microbial communities from Kellogg Biological Station, Michigan, USA - KBS K1-50-2 metaG | ecosystem: Host-associated > Plants > Roots >... | reverse complement strand
ACCGGGAGCTGTGGCGGATTCGCAGTCCCGTTTGTTTGCTGCGATGATTCGGAATCCGAAGAGGTCATTCCCCGCTCAGAGAAATTGTCGCGAAACTCAGCGGTGCGAGCGTAACGTTCTCGCTGTGGGTGCGTCAAACCTTTTGCCATGAGCGACGCTCCGTTTGATCGACTATGTGCTTGGGCAGCATGGCGGCGCAGATTGCTTTGCAGGCGAAATCCTACTTACACTTGCGGTGCGTGGATGAGGGGGAAAATTCTTATGGTGTTTGCGAATCGTTCGGTTGCCAAGGTCGCGCTCGGGGCTGCTGTCTTTCTGGCGGGCGCCGCTGCGGGCAGCATCTACACTCGTGGCTCGGCTGCACAGAACAGGTTCGGACAACCGAAGACCGTGATTCACGTGGTGGTCTACAAATGGAAGAACACGGCTTCGCAAGACGACAAGGACCAGGCGCTCAAAGGCATTAAGACCCTGGCGGCACAAGTTCCGGGTATCAAGAATGTCTGGCTAAAGACGCAGCGCAACCAAATCCGCGATTTCGATGGCGTTTACGCAATCGAATTTGCCAGCCCCGAAGCGGCCGCTGACTACGCCGAGAGCCCGAAACACGAGGCCTGGCGGAAACGGTGGGAAGAGCTGCGAGAGAACAGCTTATCGTTTCAGGCGTCGAACCCGTAGAGCGCAATTCGGTCGTTTGCGGTCAGCTTTCGCGCTCGATTTTGAATCTTCGGCGGAACACGGCGTCCACGGCACGATCGGAAAGCAGCAGCTTCAGCCATTTCGCGGCAGTCGCCAGAGGCGTCACCAAGTATCGAGGTTTTGGGCGCCGCGCTTCGATCGCTTGCAAAATGACCCGAGCGCAGTCTTCCGGAGTGGTCTTCGATTTTGCCCGGGAGTCGCTGACTCTCTCCAGGAAACGCGCATAGAGCTGAGCGTAGGGTCCGCTCTTCATCTTCTCAGCGTACGGTTGTGACAGCTCCTGTGCCGCCTGCTGGATTCCCGTCACGATGTATCCAGGCTCAATCAGAACGACATCGATCCCAAACGGGTACGTCTCGAGCCGAAGGGCGTTGCTGAGCCCCTCGAGCGCGTGCTTGCTGCTGCTGTAGGGGCCCTGTGCGGGCGGTGTCAGGAAGCCCGAGACGGAGCTCATCATCAAGATTCGCCCGCGGCGCCGGTCGCGCATGTGCGGCAGGACGGCCTGAGTTACCCGTACGACGCCGAACAAATTGGTCTCGAACTGGCGCTTCCAGTCCTCGAGGAGCAGGTCTTCGACAGTGCCGACATAATTTACGCCGGCATTGTTGATCAAGACATCGATTGCGCCGGCTCTTGCGAGCACTTCGCCGATTGCGGGTTGCACGGATGCATCCTCGCAGACGTCCAGCTCGATGGTTTCGAGGGATATGTTGGTTTCGCGAGCCAGAGCCTCGAGCTTGGCGCGCTTCTCCGCGGACCGGCCAGCGGCGAAAACGCGGTAGCCGCGGACGGCGAGGAGCAACGCAGCGGCGCGACCCAAGCCGTCGGTCGCGCCAGTGATCAAAACAACTTGCGAGCGCTTTTCCACTGCCCTTTTGCTCCTGAAGGGAGAGTATCGTATCGCGGAATGCGAGTTATGAGGCGGCGCAAAGTTCACCTCCCGCTTTCGTCACAGTGCTAGGCTTCGGCACATAGCCCGCCCCGGGTGCCGTTAAATTGATATATTGCCCATTCTGATTTGAGTCCGTTTGGTGTCTCAGCATGTCCACTGATCAAAACGCTCCCGCGCTTGAGCCTGGGCGTAAGTGGCAGCGCGGGTTTTGGTCCCTGATCGCGACGCAGTTTCAGGGCGCGTTCAATGAAAACGCCCTGAAATTTCTGGTCATCTACCTTGTTCTGGCACTCGAAAAAGACACTGCCACCCGCGACCGGCTCGAATTACTGGTTGGCGTGCTGTTCGCCGCCCCCTTCATTCTGTTTTCGCTGACCGGAGGCTACCTCGCAGACCGGTTCAGCAAGCGCAGCGTTACGATCGCTACAAAGTTGTTCGAGGTCGGGGTCCTGGTGCTCGCTGTCGTGGCCTTGGCCGGGCCCAATTTTCCGCTTGCTCTGGCCGCGATTTTCCTGGCGTGCACGCAAGGTGCGCTCTTTGGACCATCGAAGTACGGCCTGCTTCCGGAGTTGCTGCCTCCAGACAAGTTGTCTTGGGGCAATGGCGTACTCGAACTTGGGACGTTTCTGGCGATCATCGCAGGCAGCATGAGCGGCGGCGTGTTGGCGGGGGTTTTTGATAATCACCAGGTCTATTCCGGCGCGATCCTGTTTGCGTTCACAGTAATTGGGCTGCTGACCAGTTTCGGAATAAGCCGGGTTCCGGCCGCGAATCCCACGAAGCCATTTCATCTTTCCTCGTTGATTGATGTTTGTTCGCCAATGAAGCTGATTCGTGGCGATCGGGTGTTGTGGCTGGCCGTCGTCGGAAACACATACTTCTTTTTTGTCGCTGCATTGCTGCAATTCAACATTTTTCTTTATGGGCAGGACGTTCTACACCTCGATTCAACACACAGCAGCTTCTTGCAAGCAGCGGTGGCCATCGGGATCGGTGTCGGAAGCCTGGCCGCGGGATTCTTGTCTGGCGGCAAAATCGAATACGGGCTGATTCCGCTCGGCTCCATAGGCATGACGCTGTTCGGCCTGTGTCTTGCGATCCGGGGATTGTCGTTTGAAGTGGTGCTGGTGCTGCTAGCTCTTCTTGGCTTCACGAGCGGGTTTTTCATCGTGCCGATCAGCGCTCTGATTCAACACATTCCGCCCGAAGAAAACAAAGGCGTGGTATTGGGGGTAGCGAACTGGCTGTCCTTCGTTGGAGTCGGCGTTGCGTCCGGCGCATATTACGCGATGTCGCACTGGGCGCAACTAAGTCCAGGCGCGATTTTTCAATGGGCATCGCTGGCCACCCTGGCAGCTACCGGGTATCTCTTGTACTTGCTGCCGGACTCGCTGCTTCGCTTACTCCTTTGGTTCGCCACACACACGCTCTACCGGCTGGACATCTCCAGACGCGAAAGAGTGCCGGCAAAAGGCGGCGCGCTGCTTGTCCCGAATCACGTTTCCATGGCCGACGCGGTGTTCCTGATTGCGTCGCTCGACCGCCCAATTCGCTTCTTGATGTTCAAGGGCTCCTATGAGCATCCGCTGGTCAAACCGTTTGCAAAAATTTTGAGAGTCATACCCATCGCTTCGGATCAAGGGCCTCGCGAGATGATCCATTCTCTTCGCGAGGCTACGCAGGCGCTGCAAAACGGAGAACTAGCATGTATTTTCCCCGAAGGTCAACTGACGCGCATTGGTCAAATGCTGCCGTTTCGCCGCGGTATGGAACGCATCATGAAGGGCGTCGATGGCCCCATTATTCCTGTCCATCTCGATGGTGTTTGGGGGTCGATCTTCAGCTTTGCAGGCGGCCGTTTTTTGTGGAAATTTCCGCGGCAGTTGCCCTACGCGGTTCGCGTCACGTTTGGCCAACCGCTTCCAGCAACGGCGACGTCAACCGAGGCGCGTCAAGCAGTGCAGGATCTGGGAGCGGAAGCGTTCGCCCGGCGTAAACGGCAGATGCAAACCCTGCCGCGAGCGTTTATCCGCACGGTTCGCAGGCATCCCTTCCGCTTTGCCATGGCCGACGGGCAAACTCCGCGGTTGAATTTCTTTGCGGTGCTCGCGAGGGGTCTCTTTCTTGCCCGGCGCTTGCGGATGCAGTGGCAAAGCCAGGAGATGGTTGGCATCCTGCTTCCACCATCGATTCCTGGAGCGCTCGTTAATCTGGCAGCGATGCTGATGGGCAAAGTTCCGGTGAATTTAAATTACACCGCATCGAATGAGACGTTGGCTTCGTGCGCAAAGCAATGCAACCTGAGGACGGTCATTTCGGCGCGCGCGTTTCTTGAGCGCCTGCATGTGCAGCCCCCTGTCGAAACAATTCTGATTGAGGATCTTGCAAAGCACCCGCGATCCGGCGAGCGGCTCGCCGCAGGACTGGCCGCAGCCTTGTTCCCGGCGCGAGCGCTCGAGAAGTTTGCGGGAAGCGAGCAAAGCGCGAGCCTCGACGATCTCGCTACGATCATTTTTTCGAGCGGCTCCACAGGCGAGCCGAAGGGCGTGATGTTGACGCACTACAACGTGGGCTCAAACGTCGAGCAGCTCAGCCAAGTGTTTTTTCTGCGTTCCGATGACCGGATCATGGGCATATTGCCGTTCTTTCATTCCTTTGGTTTCACGGGAACGCTGTGTTTGCCTGCGGTAACCGGGATTGGCGTCGTCTTTCATCCGAATCCGCTCGATTCGCGCGTGATCGGCGCGCTTATCGCTAAATATTCGGTCACGATGTTGCTCGCCACGCCGACTTTCTTGAACACTTACACGCGCCGCTGCACGCCGGAAGAGTTCGGCAGTCTCCGTTTTGTCATGGCTGGTGCGGAAAAGCTGCCCGACCGGATTTCTATGGCGTTCGAGGATCACTTCGGCATCCGTCCGCTGGAGGGCTACGGCTGCACGGAGTGCTCGCCGGTGGTCACGGTGAACACCGCCGATTTTCGCGCGGCTTCGTTTCGGCAAGTGGGAGCCAAACGGGGAAGCATCGGTCATCCCCTGCCAGGAATCACGGTCAAGATCGTCGATCCGGATACTCTGCAACCGTTGGGGATCAATGAGCCTGGCTTGCTTTTAGTTCGCGGCCCCAACGTGATGCAGGGCTATCTCAACCGTCCGGACAAGACCGAGGAAGCGCTTCGCGACGGCTGGTACAACACGGGAGACATTGCCAGTGTCGATGAAGAAGGCTTTTTGCGCATCACGGATCGCTTGACGCGTTTCAGCAAAATCGGAGGAGAAATGGTGCCGCACATCAAGATTGAAGACACACTACAGGATTTGGCCGGAGCTACGGAGCAGATGTTCGTTGTGACTTCGGTTCCGGATGAGAAGAAAGGCGAGCGCTTGATCGTGCTGCACACGCTCTCCGATGAGCAGTTGGAGCAGTGCCTCGAGGGCCTGGCGAGGAGCGATCTTCCTGCTCTTTGGCGCCCGAGGCCCGATCAGTTCCTGCGCATCGAGAAATTGCCGTACCTTGGCACCGGCAAACTCGATCTGCGGAAGGCCCGTGAATTGGCTCTGGAGACGGCGAACCGCGCTTGATATTCGTACGCGACGAAGCGCGCGTACAGGGGCAGCCCAGCGCGGCCGCCCACGACGACTACAGCAAAATCTACGTCATTCAGGGCTGATTAGTGAAAAGAAATTTCCCGCCGCTTTCTGCCATCTTGTGCAGCTTGCTCTCGCTAACCAAGGCGACCAGATGCGACACGTCTTCGTGATTCGAGAGAATGTATGAACATTCAGGCTTGGACCAAAGTGTGACAAATTGCTCGTCGCCAAGGAAAACGTCGGGGCTACCGGGGGAATACGAGCCATATTCCAGATTGTTGACTCGGCCATTCAGCAGTAGCGCGGTCCTGCCAGTGTAAAAAAACACCGAAGAGAAGGAGTAGTACTCGCCATTGATGATCAAGCGTCCTTCAGGCGCGTGCTGCAGCGCATCGGCCAGCGGCTTGGAAGATAAGTAGGGATCGAAGGTAACGAGAGCGAGCCTGCTGGCGTGGAAAAACACAATCATCATCAACGCAAAAGCCAGAACCTTGTGCCGTAGGGGTACAAGCCAGGCGCCGAGTGCGCCAATGAGGAATGCGATTCCTGCTACAACGAGCGGCACACGTAAATATGCGAACGACGAAATCGTCAAGTCGCCTAAGTGACCGAGCGAGAGCGTGTACGCTTCGGGATGCTGTTGCAGCGCCTGCGAGATGTCACCAGGTGTGGGGACGCTGCGCACGATCCACAGAATCGTCGCAATTGCCGAGAGCGCGAGCGCCGACACGACGCCCAACGTTCGCGTACCGATCCCCAACCACCGACTTCCTGTAGTGATCGCTGAACCCAAGAGCAAGGCTAGAGCCGGATAGACGGGCATCGAATAATATTCCTGCGTTGTAGAAAAGGTGAAGAACACCAGCAAGAAGCCTGTCCAGCACAGCGCCAGCAGCCGCGTCCTTCCCGCGCGGTCGCTCGGCTTGAAGTTCAATCCAAACGCCGCAGGGAAGAAAGCGCTCCACGGAAATAACCAGAGGAGGTGCAACAACCAGAACGCCAGCCGTGGGACTGTGTTGTAATCGCGCGGATAGCGCAAATTCAGAAATCGCAGTACATGTTCGTTAATGAAATAGAACCAGAAAAAGCCATGGTATTGGCCGGGACCGCTGTGCATCGTCAAGGCAAAATACGGTGGCATGCGCAACGTGGCTAAGACATGCCAGGGCGCGGCGATGGCCAAAATGATCAAGACGCCGGTGACCGGGTGCAGCCGGCGCCAAACTTCTCGCGTAAAAAGCTGTCGAGTCGCGAGCAAGTACACAATCACGCCGCCGCAAGGCGCTACTACCGCAATCAACCCTTTCAGCAACAGACCAATTCCGAGACTGGCAGGGAACAAAGCAGCCCAAAGCCGCGGTCGTGGTTCTTCCTCGTCAAGCGCGCCTTGAAACGACCAGAACGCAAGGCATACTGACGCCGTGAGCATCACATCGGGTATCTGAATGCGCGTGAAAAGGAATAATCCGACGCAAGTTGCAACCGATAGGCCAGCGTAAAATCCCGCGCGGTTCCCAAGTGCCCACCGTCCGTAGCGCCACGTCAGCCAGGCAAGCAGAATTGCCGACAGCGCAACAGGAACTCTCGCCGCCCAATCATGCACGCTCAGGATTCGGAAGGAGACAGCCATCAGCCAGTAGATCAGCGGCGACTTTTCCAAGTAAGGCACGCCATCGAGCCGCGCGATCACCCAATCGCCGGATTGCAGCATGTTGCGCGCGATTTGCGCCTGCACGGCGTCGACATCGTCCATCAATGCGGGAGGAGATACGATGCAGCCCAGAAAGATTAGAGATGCGAATAGGACGACAACGATGCCCGACTCATAGCGGCGGTGGTCTCCAGACGTTTCTGATGCAGCTTGGTCGCGGGCGCGGTTTGAATATTCCACTGTTTGATCCATAGGAACAATATCAGCAAGCCCCAGAGGTGATACCCGAGGTTTGCACGGCGTTCCATATGCGTCTGGATGAAAGATTCGATGCGGTCCCGCCGAAACAATTGCGTATCTTCGATGGCTCGCGCACTCAACGTGTCCATCAAGAGAGGCCGCAGCGGGCCACGAAGCCAATCGTGCGTAGGGATGTCTAGCCCGGTTTTTGCTCGGCGCAGAAGGGAGGGCGGCAGTTTGTCACGCATCAAACGCTTCAAGATCACTTTTTGCCGGCGTCCATTGATCTTCATGTCTTCCGGCAATCTAGCGGCGAATTCCACGATGCGGTGGTCCAAAAAGGGCGGACGGATCTCCAAGGAATGCGCCATGCTCATGCGATCCACTTTTTGCAGGATGTCATCGACCAGGTAATAGCGCTGATCGAATGCAAGGTAACGATTCAGCGAACCTGCCTCATCGGCGCCGGGAAGGTCTGCATCGAACAATTCGCGAACCGAGAAGCCGTTGCCCGTGCGCAGGAATTCGCTTTGCTGCGATGCGGAAAAAGTGCCATTCCAATACGTGTGCGCCTCATCGGCGGGCAGTAGTGTGCCCTCCAAGAAGCGCTTCGCTTTGTACTCGAAGCTGATCTTGTCGTCGGACACCGGCCAGTATCGCAGCAAACTGAGCGCGCATCGCCGCATGGCCCGCGGAACGCCTCGTGCTGTAGCGGCATAGCGGTCCGCGCGGTAGGTGATATAGCCACCGAATAGCTCATCCGCGCCTTCCCCGCTCAGCGCCACGGTCACGTGCCGGCGGCTCAAACCGGCCAGGTACCATACGGGGACGGCTCCAGCATCTGCAAACGGTTCGTCAGAATAATAGGAAAGTTCTTCGATGGCTGTGGAAAGGTCCAGCTTCGGACTCACGTCCAGTTCGTAGTGCTCCGTGCCGTAGCGCCGCGCGGTTTCCCGAATATACGGAGTCTCGTCAAAACTGCGTCCCTGAAATGAAATCGAAAACGTCTTTACCCGGGCAGAGCTCGCAGCTTGTGTGTAGTGAAGAATCGTAGAGGAGTCCACACCTCCGCTCAACCACACGCCCAAGGGCACATCGGAAATCAAATGTTCGCGGACGGAGCGCTGTAAGAGAGCATCGAGTTCCTCTTGCGCGGCATCGATGGATCGGTGCGTTTCTTGGTCGAAGCGTAAACGCCAATACGGCTCCATCTCGACATGGCCTTCTTGCCATTCCAGCCAGTGGCCCGGAGGGAGCTTCTGAATTCCCTCCACCAGAGTGCGAGGGCAAGGGACGTAATTCAAAATCAAATAATGATGGAGCGCAGTGATATCGAGCCGCCGGTCCACCTCAGGATGAGCGAAGATGCTTTTCAGCTCGGAACCAAAATACAGGTCGCTGCCATGCAGATGAAAATAGAGGGGCTTGATTCCCAGGCGGTCGCGCGCCAGAAGCAGGCGCTTGTCTCTTTCCGACCACAGGGCCAGCGCAAACATTCCGCGCAAGCGTTGCAAACAGTCCGTATCCCAGCGCAAGAACGCCTGGAGAACGACTTCGGTGTCGCTACTAGTTCTGAACTTGTGGCAGTGTGACTCCAGCTCCGCGCGCAGCTCGCGGTAGTTATAGATTTCGCCGTTGAAGACCAGCACAGTGTTCCTGTCACTGCTGAACATGGGCTGGTCCCCGCCACACAGGTCGATGATCTTTAGGCGGACCGCGCCTAGGGATATCTGCTCCGATTCGTACGTGCCCTGTTGATCCGGGCCGCGGTGAATCAGAGACTGCGTGGCGGATTGAATGCGCGACGGCTCAAACACACCATCACGGTGCGTAAATCCGGTTATGCCGCACAAGTTTTGTTGTTCTCCGTCTCCAGCGCAAAAGCACCCACCTGGCTGGTTTGCAGCAAACGAACCGCGACCTGGACAAACAGCGCTACACAGACCTGAAGGGCTATAAGAACTATTTCGGCCCGTTTTGGTTGCCCCGTATTTCACGGGGCAAGCATCTGACTGGGAGCTTGCGCGGAGTCTACACTACACAGGCAAGATCGACAATAAGTTCGTTAGCGGGGAGGTGGGGGGCAGCCCATTGCATTGCCGGAAACGCTTAGCGGGCAGCTGCTTGTGGCCCCAGGTCTGCGATGTTAACTTTCCTCGATGCCTTGAGCGTGTCGCAATGTTCCCGTTCGTCGGAAAACACTTCCTGACATTTTTCACTATCGTGGTCGCGGCTGCTGATCCTTTTGCGGCTCATGCGCAGCGAAAAACGCCCGAGGCCCAAGCGCCAAAAATCGGTTTTCTGATCGATTCGCTGAAGGTCGAGCGTTGGCAGACGGATTTAGAGGTTTTTCAGAGACGGGCGCATGAGCTAGGCGCCGAAGTTCTCGTCGAAAACGCCGATGGGAACGATGCGCTGCAGTTCGAGCAGGCCTACAAACTCCTCAATTCCGGGATCAAGGCTCTCGTGATTGTTGCGCATGATACGAACGACGCGGTTCGGATTGTCGCAGCGGCAAAGGCTAAGGACGTTCCGGTGTTGAGTTACGAGCGGCTGATCCGGAACAGCAGCATCGATTTCTTCGTCGGAGCGGATGCGGAAGCTATCGGGGAGCTGCAAGCTTCGGTTTTGGTCAAATTGGCTCCCAAGGGCAACTACGTGCTCTTGGGCGGCTCTCCCACCGACATCACCGCCAACCTCTTGCGGGAAGGCCAACTGAAGACTTTGAAGCCCTACATCGATCGCGGGGAAATCAAGATCATCGCAGAGGGTTGGGCGAACGACTGGAAACCTGTGGAAGCTTACACCCACATGATTGAATGGATTCAGGCCAGTAGCGGGAACATTACAGCCGTCGTGGCATCGGACGACGGCACCGCAGGAGGCGCCATTCACGCTTTGGAAGAGCACCATCTAGCAGGCAAGGTTCTCGTGTCGGGCCAGGATTCGGATCTGGCGGCCGTCATCCGAATTCTCGACGGGACACAAACCATGACCGTGTACAAACCGCTAGGCTCGGAAGCAACTCAGGCAGCCGAAGCCGCTGTAAGTCTCGCAAGGCACCAAAGCATATCTGCCCCTAGTTCCATTTCCAATGGCAACCATCAGGTCCCCGCGATTTTAGTGCTGCCAGTGGTGGTGACAAAAGACAACGTCATACAGACCGTCATCAAGGACGGCTTTCAGAATCTGGAGACGATTCAAAGGAGTTTGCCACCAGAAAAGTGGCCGAAGTGAAACGCCTAAGTCGTAGCTGACGCTCCTCCCGGGTCAAAATCTAGAGGCTGCGTGCGGCCACCTAGAATCTAGATCTTCAGTCCCCAGAAGCTCCCATCCGGCTTGGCCAGCTCCAGGCCCACGTCCCAAGCCTCATGATCCCGCCACACTACCTGAGCTTCCGCCTTGCGTCCGGTCTCGGGATGGATCAAGCGAACCTGGCGCCGTAGCGGCAATGGCGCACCGACCACTGCCATGCAGCCGGAGTGACTTACGTCCACGGTTACTGCATTCGCGTATTTTGGCTTGGAATCTTCGTCCCATTCGACCAGAAGCTTCACATTAGAAATGACTCGCTTGTGGCTGCGCAGCTTGTTCCAGCGGTCCTGCAAAGCGCTTGGGGTCGAATTGGGGGTGAGTGTGACGGGCATCACGACGACCTCGCTCGAGAAGGCTTACTACCGAGCCCTGGGGAGGGAACTCGTAAGTTACTCCGACCGATTGGGGCACGTCAATAGTACTTTTTGTGGAAAAAAGAGACGGCTTTCGGCCGCCGGCAGGGCATGGCGGCCGCTGGTACCCCGCGACATCCTAACGGTCAGGCGGTGCGGGGCCTCCAGGTAAGCCCGACGCTCTGTGAGCCGTCGATCCGCGATTCGCCAGCTCACAATCCCGCGAAACTCGAGCTTCTTGCCGCTCTGGGCGTCCGTCGCCGTCCAGTGGTTCCTAACCGCCACTCTGTCGTCGTCGGCGATCATGTCCTCGATCTTGACATGCAGCGTTTTAGCGCTCCAGCTTCGTACTGAATAGCTCCGGCTGGCCCTGGCGGCAATCCTGCCGGCACATCCGCGCCGTGATCCACAAACTCCAGTGCAAAGTTTGCGTTGCCAATCTGCACGTTCTTTTTGTTGACGAATTCTTCGAAGTGGTTGCGGACAAATTCCTGGGCTTCGGAATGCGTCATTCCGGTCTCCGGGTTGATCGGTTCCACGCTCTTGTCTCAGGCCTTGGCTGCCTGCCCGCGGAACTCAGCTGCAAATTCCTTCAGGAATTGGTCCATGGTGATTGGGGGTCGCGCAAGCAATCCCTCAAGCACTCCATCCACGCTGTCGCCCTTCCCACCGGTGTAGTATTGCTGCAGCTCGAGCAACGCGTTCACCTGCCACTCCGGCATCCCCTGGTCCAGCATGGCTTTGCGCTGCGCCTCTTCCGGGATGTCCACATACCGCGCTGAGACGCCTGTCTGTTTCGAGATTTTCTCCGCGACCTCCCCGCAGCTGAGCGCCTCGGGTCCGTTCAGCTCATAGGTTTTTCCGTCATGTTCGCCGCCTTGCAGGGCGTTCGTCGCCACCACGGCGATATCCCTGACATCCAGGTAGCTGATTCGGTGATTCCCCATCGCCCCGTAAAATGCGCCCTGCGCGCGAATGCTCGGAGCATAGTATGCCAGCACGTTTTGCATGAAGCTGTTCGGCCGCAGAATGCAGTACGCCAGCTTGCTCCCCTTCAGCCTGTCTTCCACCTTTCGATGCCAGCTCGGGAACGATTTGCCATAATCTCCCGCGCCGAGGGCAGAATTCAGCACGATTCGCCGCACGCCTGCCGCCTCACTCGCTTCAATCGCGTTTCCTTCCAGCTTCACCAAATCTGGAATCGGCGAACACACCAAATACACGCTCTCCACGCCACGCAGCGCGGGTGCCATGCTGGACTTGTCCGCAAAATCCCCAATCACCGTCTCCGTTCCCGAAGGAGCCTTCGCGGCCTCCTCTTTGGAACGGTACATCGCGCGATGCTTCCGCCCACTTCGCGCTACCTCCGCCAGCACTGCCCTTCCGACACTCCCACTGGCACCAGTCACCAAAATCATTTGCTTTCTCCTGGATGGGCACGTCACGAACAGGCGGGTTGGTAGACCGAGCCGTGCGGGCCTGATTTCTTTCGATGCAGTGCAATGGTATAACCATCTGGCGTCTGCCGGAAGCACGCACATTTTTGTAAGCCTGGCCGTAGGTTTGGAGGGTCGCTTGAAGAAGCATTACGGCTGTCCGGTACAGGGAACCATCAACGCGCTGAGCGGCAGGGTGGAAGGTTCTGGCTATTTGGCATCTGGGCTTTGGTGCGAAGCGCTTCGCCCAGCTTCGTAATCTTTTGCCTGGTGTGAGTGAAAAAGTCCTGACCGCTCAGCTTCGAGAGCTTGAAACCGACGGCATTGTCCAGCGTAAGGTAGCGCACGCCTCCCCGCCGCAGGTTACGTATTCCCTAACGCGCGCTGGCGAAGAACTCATCGAGCCAATGAGCGTGTTATGCCACTGGGGTACGCGGCATCTGGGCATTCCCCCGAATCTGCCTCGCTTTCCTAAAACGCAAGACACGGGGCCCCGGCAAGCTGTGCTGCCGGAGTCCCAGGGGCGAAGATCCGCAATCAAGGAGCCATCATGAGCAACAATCGTGTTGTTCACTTTGAGATTCCCGCCAATCAGCCGGAAGCACTGACAAAGTTCTACAGCAGCTTGTTCGGATGGAAGTTCCAGAAAGCCTCGCTTCCTGGGCCCGAGTCCTGGCTGTGCGATACAGGGTCGGACGGACCCGGGATAAATGGCGCGGTGATGCAGCGTCAGAATCCGCAGCAGCCCTGGATGAACTATGTGGACGTTCCGAGCATCGATGCGGCTCTGGAAAACGCCACCAAGCTGGGCGGGCAAATAGCGCTCCCGAAAATGCCCGTGCCCGGCGTAGGGGCGCTCGCCGCCAGTATCGACCCGCAAGGAAACATCTGCGGATTATGGGAGCAACTGAAAAAGTAAAGCTGGAGTTGGGCTGTCATTTCAAGCGATCAGCTCGGTTCGCGCGACATCACGCGGCTCGTCGATCAGCGCTTCCATGAGTTCGAGAAAATGTAACGTGTGCGGGAGGCTGGCGTGCTGGTCAAACGCTTCTTCGTTCACCCACTGTGAGTGTATGTAGAACAGCCGCGGATCGCGCGTCGAGCGGTAGAGGTGCATTCTCAGGCAGCCGGGTTCTTGGCGGGAAGCGCTGAGCACATTGCGCAATGCCTCTTCAGCGGCACGCACAGTTCCAGCGCGGACGTGAAAACGTACGAAGCTAAACAATTCCACTAAACAATTCCACCGGTTATCTTCCTCGACCTCGAAGCTCCTCAGAGCAAATTCCGCTCCGAGGCGCGTTCTAGCTCTCGCGTCGGCTGAGTCGGCGCTCTCCGTAGACATGGACATATTCTGGCACGCTCGATTCGGCGGGCAGCCGTGGATCGGCCTGGGGCGTCCTCGCTACCAGTTCCAGCGGCAGAACTCCCGCCCAAACCGGCAAGGCGTAATCGTCTTCCTCATCCAGCGGCGGTCCGCTCCGAATCTTTGCCGAAGCTTCCTCGATTGAGAATTCGAGGGCGGTCGTCGCTTTTAGCTCTTGGGCGCTCGGGCCTCGCACGTCCTCCCAGCGCCCTGCAATCAGGTGGTCTGAGATCACCTTTAGCGCCCGCATCTTCTGGCCTGCATCATCGACCTCTCGCGCCGTCCCAAAAGCCACGACAGATCGGTAGTTCATGGAATGATGAAACGCTGAACGTGCCAGCACCAATCCGTCCACCAGCGTCACTGTGACGCACGCTTGAACGCCCGTCTTGAGCTCGCGCAGCATCCGGCTTGCGGCCGACCCATGCAGATACAACTTCCCGCCGTCGCGGCCATACAAGGTAGGAATCACAAACGGCTGCCCCTGCAGGCAAAATCCGACATGCGCCAGAAATCCGGCGTCGAGAATCCGGTTGATCGTCTCCGAGTCATGCGACCCGCGAGTCGGCAGCCGCCGCAGTACGCTGCGTCCTGCACCGTTCGTGGCACGTCCGACCTTGTTCATCATTTTGTGTTCTCCGAGGCTTGCTGAACTGCGGCCGCCGGCTGTCCTCTGTCTCTTATGCCACCGTCCGCTGATCCACTTTTTTTTCAGTTTAGATCTTCACTCGCCGTGTGGTATTTTTATAGCTCCACTTTCTGTGTCAATCGTGATACCACTTTCGCGACGCGATAAACACGGAGAGCCCTTGTTCCGCCAGCTCTACGTGGGGCTGCGTGGGGCCATTCTCTCGGGAACGTTTCACGCCGGAGAGCGCTTTCCTTCCACGCGAGACCTCGCCGAGCAGCTTGGCGTCTCCCGCACCATCGTGCTGCTCGCCTACGAGCAATTGCTTGCAGAGGGTTTCGTTGCAGCGCGCGGTGGCTCGGGAACGTACGTCTCAGAAGGCCTATCGGCGACTCCCCGCAACACCTCGGCGAAGTCCGCCAAAATCCGGCTCTCCGCCTTTGGCTCACAAGCCGTCGCCGCAGAGCCGACCCTCAGTCTGCTCCACCGCCGATCGGGTCAGGTCCACTACGATTTCGCCTATGCGCGCAGCGATGTGGAGAGCTTTCCGCTGGAAATGTGGCGGCGCATTCTAATGCGGCAGGCGCGCCGCGCTTCGCTGCGCCAGCTAGACTATGGTCCGGCGGCGGGCAGCCTTGCGTTGCGCGAGGCTATTTCCGCGCACCTGCGCCGTTCCCGTGCCGTGGTCTGCGATCCCTCACAAGTAATCGTGGTCAATGGCTCGCAACAGGCCCTCGACCTCGCCGCACGCCTTCTTCTCGAGCGCGGGGATCACGTCGCCATCGAGGATCCTCAATATCAGGGCGCGAGAGAGATTTTTCGAGCGGCTGGGGCTCGCTTGCATGCCGTGCCCGTTGATCATGATGGCTTGGATCCGGCGCGTCTGCCAAATCGCGCGAAAATCGCTTTCGTCACGCCATCGCATCAGTTTCCAACCGGCGCGATTCTGCCACTCGCTCGCCGGCTTGCTCTGCTCGAGTGGGCCAAGCGCGCCCAGGCTGTGATTATTGAAGATGACTACGATGGGGAGTTCCGCTACGAAGGACAGCCGCTGGAATCGCTCCAGGGGCTGGACACCGAAGGTCGTGTGATCTATGTCGGCACGTTTTCGCGCACGATTTTCTCGGCGCTCCGCATCGGTTATCTGATCGCGCCGCAGTCGTTGGTTGCTGCGTTTACGTCCGCCAAATGGCTGTGCGACCGCCATACTCCTACGCTGGAGCAACAAACACTCGCCGAGTTTATCTCTTCCGGAACCTACGAGCGGTACCTGCGCCGGATTCGTCGCAGAAACGCGGCACGCCGCCGAGCGCTCCTCGCTGCGATTCAAGAATATCTCGGGGATCATGTCGAGGTGACGGGCGATGGTGCGGGTGCTCACGTCGTGCTATGGCCCCGCCGTGGCCAGCCCGAAGAGGCCATCATCTCGCGCGCTGCATCACGCGGCGTCGGCGTTTATGGCATTTCGCTCTATTATTTGAAGCGCCCATCGCGCGCCGGACTGTTACTGGGGTACTCGCGCATGAACGAGCACGAAATCCGCGAGGGCATTCGCCGATTGCCCGAAGCATTCGTGTGACCGCCACCATCACTGCTGTTCGTTGAATGCATTCTCCAGAGCCGGACCGATTTTGTACACAGGTCCATTCCAATACGCCGGGCTTGGCCCGTCTTTCCACTGCGCGTGTGGCGCATAGAGAATGACTTCATCCCAGTGGAATCCTTTTTTCACGCAGCAGTCCGGCTTCGACTGACCAGCTTCCCGGTTCGCCACTCGGGCTACTTCTTCCGCCACCAAATGTTTCGGGTCCCAGAACTGCCGCACTCGCCTATCCGAAATCCGCGCCAGCGTGCTGCCGCTTGGCGACCTCCAGTCGGTGGCAAGAATCGGCTCCCACACGACCAACACGCGAACGCTTCGGTCTGGGTACCGCCCAAGAAGTTGTTCCACTGCGGAAGACCCCCGCAGACAAGCCGGTCAAGTCGGTGACAGCAGCAGCACCATTCGCGGAGCATCGGTGTCCGCATCGAACGCGGCGCTGAACTCGCTGAAATTTGCGCTTGAAAGCGTAAGCAGCGGCGGCTGGCCGGCTGGTACTGTCGACGGACCCCACAAGTACGCGATCGCCAGCAGCGCAACGACAACTGCTATCGCTGCAGTAGTGATCGCGCACCTTTTCATTGCTTCCATCCTCCGAAGAGCCGGTCAGCAATGAACGCCCCGATCTCTTGGGGAAACAAAACCATCGCGATAATGATGCCGACCGCAGCCCACAACAACACCGTGCCCAGCAATCTGCCTCGCAATGCGCACTGTTTGGCGCGATGCTGCTGCCAGAACCCGACACCAATCAAAACCACGGAGAGTGCTAAAAACCACGGGCGCGCAACGTAGCGAAGAAAGCGCTCACCGCACCGGCTCCTACCGCAGCGGCAAATCCCAGCGGCAGGCAGCAAACCATCGCTGCGGCCCACGACAGAATCGCACCCAGTGACGCTGAAACTCCTGTCCCCTGCTTCACGACCTGCCCTCGTCCCGCGCGTCTTTCACCGCCTGCTGAATCAGTTCCGCAGCCGGAAGTCGAACCTGTTCGATCCCGGCGCAACCAGCAATTCGGCGCAAAAGCGGGCGCCTTTTGAGATTCTCCTGCAACGTCTCGTCCGAGAATTTACACCCTGGAGCCCAGGCGAGAGTCAAGCACATCCTGCAAGTCATTGGCGAGCAACTTCTCGATTAGTTCCTCGACGCCTGCGCCATGTGAACCCCGGTTTATCCAGTCGAGGCGGTCTTGGCGCGCCGGCAGCGCGTTGTCTACCGCGGAACTGCACTCGCACACTCCCAGGAAAGCATGGTCGTTTTCGGCGTCACCGATCCCAACCAGGTTATGAAGCGATCCGGGTTCTTTCAGCGCAACCTTCACCCCAGTTGCCTTGTCTACCCCGGTGGGCAAGGATCATCACTCGGTGAACCGGTCTTTCAGCGCCAGATCCGCGTAAATTCGTCTAGCATGTATACGACTTGATTCGATTTGACTTAACGATAAGAACCATATTGAATTGTCTAGCCTGGCGGGCATCAGTATTTAACAGTATGTTCCTTCTATTCCTAACCGAGGACTCGAAGATGAACGCGTATCTAACCTTAGGAGCTGGCGAAGACTCCCCCGGGCCTTTCTGCCGCTGCCGCTGCCCCCGGCTCCTTCTCTCCTTTCTCCTTCACTCGCCGCTGGTGCTCCTGACCTTTCTGACCTGCTCGCCCTCGCTCCACGCACAAACCTCTGCGAGCATCAAGGGCATTATCTCGGACAAGTCCAATGCGCCTGTACCTTCCGCGGCTGTGAAGCTCCGGAATCTCGAGACCGGGACGACCCGCAGTGCAACGAGCGACGATGCTGGGCGATTTCTCCTACTGTCCTTACCCGTCGGCGATTACGAAATCAGGATCGCCAAGCCAGGATTTCAGGACGCTATCCGCAGTGGCATCCACCTCGTTGTCGGTCAAGAAGCCGAGATCGATCTTCGATTGCAAGTCAGTGGCGTATCCTCCGAAATCACCGTAACCGGCGACGCTCCACTCGTCAGCACCACCATGCGAGATATTAGCGGGCTGGTGGGAGAGCAGGCCATCAAGGAACTCCCATTGAACGGCCGCAGCTATGATCTGCTCCTGCCTCTCAATCCCGGCATTGTCAATTTTACTTCCCAAAAAACCGGTGGGACCGGAATCTCCAATTCGACTACCGGAAATAACTTCGCCGTTTCCGGCAATCGGCCCCAGCAGAATCTTTTCCTTCTCAACGGTGTCGAGTACACCGGCGCCGCCGAGAACAACATGCAGCCCGGCGGAACCAGCGGCATGTTGTTAGGCGTCGACGCCGTCCGCGAGTTCAACGTGCAACGCGACTCCTACAGCGCTGATTTTGGCAAGCGGCCGGGGGGACAAGTCATCATCGTCACTCAGTCCGGCAGCAATCAGTGGCACGGAGCGGTGTTTGAGTTTCTACGCAACAACGCCCTCGACGCGCCGAATTTCTTCGACCAGGGTTCCGCTCCTCCTTTTCAACGCAACCAGTTTGGTGCTTCTCTCGGCGGTCCCATTCGCCAAGACAAGACCTTTCTCTTCGGCAACTACGAAGGCTTCCGCCAAAACCTTCACCAGAGCTCTGCGGCATTTGTCCCCGATGCCGCTTCCCGCGCATCCGCTGTCCCCAGCGTGCGCCCGCTGCTGAATCTATGGCCGACGGCGCCCGCGGGCGCTCCCGATTTCAACGGCATCGCCGAAATATTCAGCAGTCCCCTGCAAACGATCCGCGAAGACTTTGGAACCACCAGGCTCGACCACATTTTTTCCAGCAAAGACTCGCTCGCCGCGATTTACACCATTGACGACGGCCGTGATGTTACCGCTACTCCGATCAATCCGTTCAGCTCCGATATCGTTACGCTGCGTGAGCAAGTCTTCAGCCTGGAGGAGACTCATATCTTCTCTCCCACATTCCTGAACACTGCGCGATTCGGATTTTCGCGCGCCGGCTATTTCTTTACCGGAGAGCCCACGCCAGGCACTCCCGCCGCCAGCGTTCCTGGTTTTCTGTCTGGACTTCCGATTGGCGCCGTCGTGGTTGGCGGGAGCGCCGCCTCCAATCCCCAAGCCTCCATCGGCCTGGCTGGAAGCAACAACGGCAGCAATCTCCATATCGCGCGCAATCTTTTCACTTACGAAGATCGCGTAACGCTAACGCGCCGACGCCACCAGTGGAGCTTTGGCGCTTGGTTCCAGCGTTTTCAGTCCAACGAAATCATCGCGCTCAGTCAGTTCGGACAGGCCACATTCTCTAGCCTTGCGCAGTTTCTCTCGGGCACCGTCAACACCTTTCTCTACGACCCCGCTCCCACCGCCATGAACTGGCGTTCCTTGTTCGGAGCCTTTTACGCTGAAGACGTGATCCGTCTTAATCCGAACCTTACGGTCTCTCTTGGCTTTCGAGACGAATTCTCGACCGGATGGAATGAAGCGCACGGCCGCGCTGCCAACTACACATTCAGCAACAGCGTCATCTCCACGCAACCCCGCATCGGCGGTTCCTTTTTCACCGTGAACAACGCCAAATTTTTGCCGCAGCCGCGCATCGGATTGGCCTGGAGCCCGATCGGCAGCAAGACCGTGTTCCGCGTCGGCTTTGGAATGTACAACGACCTGCAGGACGCTCTTGGCTATCGCGCCGATCAAAATGCGCCCTTTAACCCGGTCTACAGCATTGCTTCTCTGCCGGTTTCGAGATTTCCAATCGACCCAGCGGCTCCTGTGCCTGCCACAGCAAAACTCGTGCCAGGCGGTGTTCAGCCAGACATGAAAACACCGACGCTCGTTTCCTGGTCGCTTCGCATCGAGCGTGAGCTTTCGTCCAACACCGCCTTCACGGTCGGCTATATCGGCTCTCACGGCTACCACGAACTGATCGGCATCGATGCAAACGAGCCGTTTCCCACTATCTGTCCTGCGTCTCCCTGTCCCGCTGTTTTCCCCACCTATGAGCCTTCGAAGCCAACCACCGTCACCAATTCTCCTACCATTGGATTTCCGAAAGGCTCGCCTCTGGCCGGCGCGCCCGTGCCCGCGGGAACGTATTACAGTCCCTCAACCGCAGCGAGAGCCAATCCTGCATTGGCCAACACCTGGACGTGGTTTTCGGTCGGCACCAGCTCGTACCATGCCCTGCAACTGGACTTGCGGCGCCGATTCAGCCGCGGACTGTCTTTGCGTGGCGTCTACACATTCTCGAAGGCGCTCGATGATGGAGATTCGCTGAATCAAACCACGGCCGGAAACGCACCCGGACTTGTCTCGAATCCGTTGAATCTGCAAGCGGACAAAGGTCTCGCCACATACGATGTCAGACACGTAGCCGTGATCAATGCTCTCTACGCTCTGCCGTTCGGCCGCGGACAAGCTTTTGCAAATGGCTTCGGAGGCTGGGGCAACGCATTGGTGAGTGGATGGTCCGTGTCCAGCATTATCACCGCGCAAGCCGGCTTCCCCTTCACACCGCAATTGAGCTACAACCCGTCCAACAACGGTGACACTAGAAATCCGGTCAGGCCGTTCGCAAATCCCAATTTCACCGGCCCTGTGGTTTTGGGAAATCCGAATCAGTGGTTCAATCCGAACGCCTTTATCGCACCACCTTCGGCACTCGGGTTCTATGGCAATCTCGGCAGAGACACGTTCATTGGCCCAGGGCTCGCCACCTGGGACTTCTCGGTTCTGAAGGACACCAGAATTCGCGAGCGCCTGAGCGTTCAATTCCGCGCGGAGGTTTTCAATCTTTTGAATCGCGCCAATTTCAATACGCCGAATCTCATCGTTTTTACGCCCCCCACAGCTTCGAACCTCACCGGGATATCCGGCACGGCCGGAGCGGTCACGAGCACGTCCACGACCTCGCGCCAGGTCCAATTCGGCCTCAAGCTTCTCTGGTAGGCTTTCGGCGGCAGCTTGCTGTCGTCAAATCATCTTTACTGGAGCACCTCCTCTTGCCATGACTTGTCGTCGAAAGGCGAAGAGGGGCCTGCAACCCCGTATCCATTGGAAGGTCCTCAAGGTTGCACGAATGCGGAATGCCGACACTCTTGCCAAGCAACGAAACGTTCTTTAACAATCCTTCCGACGGGAGTAAAATCCCCTCGCCAGGTAGAGATCCTGCACCTCGAAGTGACAAAGTCTCCCTTCCCGCTTCGACTCGCTAGCGAGGAGCGGACAGATGGCTTCTGGTCCCAGCAAGGAGCGTTGCATGACCGCCGCTCACCGCCTTTTTGCAGCGGTTTTCTCGCTCATTCCAGCCGTTTTCTGTGTCGTCTCCGCGCCGCGCACCATGGGACAACAGCGAGCGGCACCACCCCCGTCCGCGCCAAACATGATGCAGAAGAACGGAACTCTGGTAATCAGCGTTCGCTCGCCGGATGGTTCTCCCTTTGATGTAGGTGTTCTCGTCAATTTGTACTCATTCTCTGGTCCAAATGTCGGAATGGGACGTCCGTCGGCGGCTGGCCAGTCGGAATTCAGCAATCTGTCGCCTGGGCGATACACGCTGGAAGTAGTCGCACCCGGATATCAAAAGCTGACGCAGCCGGTTGAAATCACGTTTGGCGGACAACGCGAGATGGTGTTCGTAACGCTCACGCCAGAGTCCGATCCGAACATACGCACGGGAGCGCCGGGACCTCCCATTCTCGCGCCCAATGCCCAGAGAGAATTCAACAAGGCTCTGGAAGCGCTTCGCAAAGATAAGCTCGAGGAAATGAAGAAGCATTTAGAGAAAGTCTCTAGAGCGGCTCCATCGAATCCGGATGTGAACTATTTGTGGGGCATGTACCATCTCCAGAGCAACGACTTGGCGAACGCCAAAACGTCTTGGGAAAAGGCCGTTCAGATTTATCCGCGGCACGGATTCTCGCTGGCTGCACTGGCTCAGCTTTCGGTCCAGGCAGGAGATTTGCCGGCGGCGATCGACTATTTGAATCGCGCTACCGAGGCCGCGCCCTCGGCATGGCGCTTCCAGCAACGCCTCGCCGAGGCTTACTTGCGCCATGCGGAATATGAGCAGGCGCAAAAACATGCCGAACGCGCTCTGGAGTTAGGCAAGGAACGAGCAAGCGAGGCGCAGCTCACTCTGGCACGGGCGCTGGCGCAGCAACACCAGACGCAGCGCGCCCTGAAAGCCCTGGATGCCTTTCTGGCTGCAAAACCCATGGGTCAGATCGCTCTGAACGCGCAGCAACTCCGAGAAGCTCTGCTACAACTTGCAAGCTTGCCCGTGCCGAATCCGCCACCGTTGAAGATCGAGGACTCCAGACGAGAAACCGTCAAGCCGACAAAAGCGAAACCGGCAGATACTGCCCCGCTTCCCATCGCCGAAATGGTGCCGACGCAGAAATGGATGCCGCCGGACATCGATGAGAGCATGCCGGCCGTTGAGCCCGGCGTTGCTTGTCCGCTCGACAGAGTCCAGAGCGAGGCGGGGAAGCGAGTCCACGAATTCATCGATGCCGTGAACCGCATCAGCGCGACCGAATCGCTGGATGACGAGATCATCGATCATCTCGGATTCCCCAGCCGACGCGAGTCGCGGAGCTACAGCTACGTCGCATCCCTGCAGGAGATTCGGCCAGGCATGTACAACGTCGAAGAATACCGAAACGGCTCGATGGGTTTGGACCTTTTCCCGACACGCATCGCTACGATCGGATTGACCTCGTTAGTGATGATTTTTCATCCGGTGTACAAGGACGACTATGAAGTGACCTGCGAAGGGCTTAGCCGCTGGCATGGAGGATTGGCTTGGCAGCTCCATTTTCGGCAGAGGCCGGAAAAGCCCCCACGCTTGCGCGAATACCGGATCGCCGGGCAATCGTTCCCAGTTTCCCTGCGCGGAAGAGCGTGGGTTGCCGCCGACACGTTCCAAGTGGTGAGCCTGGAGACGGACTTGGTGTCCCCGGTGCCACAGATACGCCTGAAGGCGGAGCACACCACCATCGAGTACATGCCCGTGAACTTCTCCACCAACAAGCAACAGTTGTGGCTGCCGCAGAGCGCGGAATTATTTTTTGACTATGGTGGCCGGCGCATGCATCGGCGTCATCATTTCCGCGACTACATGCTATTTTCCGTCGACGAAAAACAAAAAATTTCCGCACCCAAAATTGAAACCGAAGCCGGCACTGATCCCGGCGCCGCCGCCCAGAATCGCGACTGAACCGCCGCTCCGAGCCTAATGCCCCTCCCGCCACGGTAGGACACCTGCTTGTTCTCAACCTTGAACCGTTTGGGCCCGAGCTTCGAACCGCCTGTCCTTCCTAAAAACAAAAAAATGGGGAGCCCAGGGGCTCCCCATGTATAGGAGAGTAGGGTTTTTGGTTAGAAGGACAGCCTTAGTCCGAGCTGAATATTACGGCGCTCGTCGTATTTGGTTCCGGCATAGCCTGCGGGCCCGCCCTTCTCCGTCTGGATGAACGGGCTGGGACAGGCCTGGCTGGCGCAATTCTTGGTGCTATCTACCAGTGAGGAGGCGTCGAGATTCGTTGTATTCACATACTGGTTGTGATGATTGAAGATGTTGTACATCTCCGCCCGGAACTGCAAATTGAAACGCTCGGTGACCTTGAAGCCCTTGAAGAAGTTCATATCGAGGTTCCAGTAGCCCGGTCCGAAGTAATTGTTTCGCTCAGGGTACGGGAGGCCCTTAAGGGAATATCTGCAGCCAACGTGATCCAGGCCGCTGCAGATAGGAATCCCCTGGGCATCGCCCAAATTGCTAACGGTCCCGCCGACGTTGGGTAACGTTATGTAGTTAAAGGCGTTTGGCGCGAAACTTTTGCCGGCGTCCACCGCCGTGCCCGTGTGGGCAACTGCGCCAGGCGGAACCCACTCCGCGCAGTTGGTGCCGCCCGTACTGACTGGAGAGCAGTCGAAGATGCTAAACGGGGCCCCGGAGCGAACTTTAGCTACTGCGCCCAGGCCCCAGCC